>WNFR01006204.1_pt1 | contig 12225 bp, 19 predicted proteins | sample 5400221 | NCBI WGS metagenome assembly WNFR01 (sample SAMN13153357, study PRJNA577476) | soil metagenome | isolation source: 40 cm soil under Madrone tree | place: USA:California | collected 2016-06-14 | reverse complement strand
ATAGGTAGGTGCAAAGTCGAGTGGGTTCCTCCGGCCTCAGGTGGATGTTGATGGGAATTAGTGCTTGCCATGTACTCGCCAAGTGCTTCGGGCGCATAAACTGGGATGAGGCCTTGTTCACTCTCGATAAAACCGGTCGGTTGGAGAGGTGCTCGGCGCTCCGTTAAAGCTGCCAAGTCAGCGTGTTGCTGCCCAGTGGTAGGAATGGGTGGCATAGGTAAAGGGTATACTGGGTAGTGATGAATCGGCTATAAAGGGTTAATGACTTATGCGGACAAAAATTGGACGAGAGTCCGAACCTGATATATACTGTGAGGTGGGATGTGACGTCCAGTCTCGTTTGTGGTGACCACAGGTGATGCCAAAGGGAATTGCGGATATCTCTGGAAGATGTGGGGAGTAGGTGCATATGAATAGGGATGCATATACCACGGCGTGGGTGCGTAGAACGCCGTGGGTGGCGGAGGCGGGTAGGTCATAGGAGGTACGGGGGAACTAGCTACTATAGTGTAAAGGGTCTGCGAAGACATTCCTTGCGCGCAAGTGTTCTCTGGTAACTGCACCTGCATGTCAGGGTGTCCAGAAGTTGTGCTAGTTGGAGATCGAGTGAAAGCTGCAGCAAGTTCTTCGCGAGGAGCTGTAATGGCAGATCTAACGCCATCCTGCACGTGAAAAGGGCTATCATTAACAGGTGAACTCTCAGTCTTGACACTGAATTGATGACGCGGATTGAATGGTCGCCCTTCGCTCGACCTGAAATTAGGTTTCGAACCATATGTCTTCTGTACCGCACTGTCACGGAGTTGGACGCGAATATATCGACCATCGTAAATCCGATTGTGCTGTCGAACTCATGTCAGGGTCTGGGACTGAGAAAGAAAATAGGTACAACTTCTGCTAAGACAGCCCGGGATGATGATTTGTGGTTCTTGTACGTCACAAAAGCGAACGCCGACTTTCGGTGAGCTAAGGAAAAATTGGACGTGAGATATCAGAAACTCTGATAAGATGCTACTCACCTGGCCTCACAAGCCTCACTTCAACGATGTCACCGTATTGTCCAAATATTCTTTTGAGTCTCTGTTCATCCCACGTGCAACGTCCGTGGACCTCGAGACCTCCCACGAATATTGTTGACGTATCAAAGAGGTTGTGCGTGTTGATATCGACATTCTCATCGTATAGCCCTGCAGGCCGGCGTGTTCGCACGTTTGACCATTGAGGTGCCGGTGGGAGGGTGAAGTTATCATAAAAGTTCAACCCACGGTCTGCTCGGGAGTGTCCGTTCCCGGGGCTCCTTGGGACGAATGGAGAGGCGAGATTGTCAATGAAAGGTTCGCTTGAGGCCGGGGCTGGGGATCGTGGATCCCCGTAATGGGTGGGGATGTCCAATGGAGATCTTTATGGTAGCAGATGCCATCCAATCAATGATGGGCCATGTCAAGAAGTGATGGAATTACTTACACGGGTGACGAGGCCAAGGCTTCAGTCTTGGAGTGTGCCAGACTATTGGACACTATTTCCGACCACTCAAGAGGATTAGAAGACTGCGACAAGACCACACTAGTGCCGAAGACTACGTCACGGTGACCTTGTTCTGGAGTGGCGTCTTTTGGCTTTGGTGGGGCATCGCTCGAATCAGAATCCGTCGGTAGTGGCTGCTCGGACAATATAGCGTCAGGGACAGTCACAAGTGCATCCCGAGAGTCCGTCTTGCAACCAGATTCTACCACGGTCCGGCCATCCGTGGTAGTAGGAGGGTCATCACTTAGACACGAGAGACCTTCAGAGCCTGAGGATGACCGTGAGGCAACGGTAGCGTCAGCATTGTTGACCTCGACTTCCCAGGAGGAGGCGGGTAAATCCATAGAGGTCCTGACTTGGCTTGCCATAGGGTTGTCGCCGCTTTGAATATGTTGTGGGCCTGACTTCGGCTTAACCGCCGACTGGTCCTTAACCTGGTGACCACGGTTAAAAAGTCCACTTCGTCTAGGTATAAGCGCATGCTGCTGATTCGGCCACGTGACAGTGAGATGCGGGACATTGCGGAGGGCCTGCGCAAGGAAGAGATGAGACACAGGCGGAAACAATTACTATAGGGGCGCTTGCCGCGAGAGCGTTAAGGCAGTCGTTGCGATTTTCCCACTTGACTTCCCAACATCCCGGATCCATGCCTGCAGATCTATCTGCATTATGAGGATATGGATATGTTAGACATTCTATGACGACTGACGTTAGAGACGTGCGACAATTGAGCACACTTGCAACTAACCATTGTCATCAACAAGTTCTGGCTGGCGGAAGTCAAACGACTCTACGGGACCAAAGGAAGAAACAATTTGATGCAACGCCTGCGAAAGTGCGTCAATCAGGTTCCTGATGTGACACAGACAAACTAGCCTGTGCATCGAATTGCAACGGGGAGAGAAGCAACCCGGAACCAGACAGAGCGACTGCTTTGTCTTGTTCTTGTGAAGGGTGCGAGAGTGTCGCCTCGGCATTGTCATCGAACTGAAGAGCACGGGCATTGTAGAGGATATCAATGCGTCTGAAAGCGCATACATATCAGAAACTTAGTGATGCTATGTCTTTACGCCTAGTATCACCTTGATCCAAGAGTGCGATAAATTCTCATCGCTTTCGGGAGGTCGAATTCAACAACACGGCCTTTCAAGTCGTAGGATAAGACAGGTTGATCATGATCTGCGTCGCGGATTATCTCTACAGGTTTCCTATGGGTCATTTCAGAAATGAACGCCTGAGTTCTGCAAAATAAAAAGAACCTGTACGAGATCCAGAGCGTCCTCTGAGAGCGAGCGGGTTCAAGGCGCAAGTACCGACCCATAAAGCTCTGAGGGGGGAGTGAGCGAACTGAATGTATAAGGTGCGCAGCGGAAGCAGGGTCCTATACACCAAGATGAGCATTAATTCAATCTAAAGTGAGGGCTTTACGTTGCACTGGACAAAAGCACAGACGCCACCGCGACTGTCACGGATGATCCTGACGTAGTTGACCTCAACATAAGCAGAGAGATGTTCTCTGAGACGGACGCTCAATTCAGCATGGTCGACAGTGGTCGGGAGACTAAGATGACGTGGAATGGTAGACTGATCAGTGGATAAATGCGGGTAGGAAGGGAAGATATGAGCACCTGCCAACAAAGACGCTGGCTTCATTTGATATTTTATCGCCCTGAGGAATAAACTTCGTTGGACTGACAGCTGTAGCCTGGGGGTTGAGAAGAGAAGAATTAGTGATGGAAGTAGCAGAACGAGTAGTTGTTGGGGGGATCCTCGACAAAGAGGAGTTGGAGGGGGAAGGCGAGGTCGACAAGGAGTCAAAGCGGGTGCCCCACTCTCTGAAGGGGAGAGACATCATGATAGAGTTGCGGGAAGAGTTAAGAAAATACCAACGAGTGAAAAATCCGGAATCTTATTCGGTTGTCATCTTGTTAATTATCAGGATCCCCGCCTTCGATGACAATTCGTCTCTGAGAAGTACCGCTTCCATCTTGTCCTTTTTCGGTAACTACATTTCCCTATATGTTTTAAGCTCCGCGAATAACCACTTCTGACTCACAAACATTTCCCGATCCGAGTCTTTCAAAGACTCGACTCGTCTCGTCACATCTCCATGTCCGACGATGGTTACGACGGCGGCGGCGGTGGAGGAGGAGGAGACGACTATGATTACGGTGGTCCCAGCTTTGGAGAGGAAGCCTATGTATGTCCTCCTTTCGTTTTTCTCTCGCTCGCACTCACGCCATATAGGATGAAAATTATGACTTGCTCGCAGAGACACAAGCACAAGAGGGCGTCGACGAAGGCCAAGGAGATGAGACTCACATGAATGGCGTTGAGGGTCTCAACGGTGTCGAGCACGATCAGGACATGGCCGCTGGGAGCACCCAACCAGAACCGCCTAGCGGTCCCGTCGCAACGGGTCTCAGTGGAGAGCGACAACCAAACAAAGTTAGGGTCACCACCCCTTACTTGACAAAGTATGAGCGCGCGCGCATACTCGGAACGAGAGCCCTCCAAATCAGGTGTGTATATCGTCCCTTGCACTTCTACGGACGGACCAACTTTGCGCATAGCATGAACGCCCCAATTCTTGTACCTCTTGATGGTGAGACGGATGCCCTCCAGATCGCCATCAAGGAGCTTTCTCAACGCAAAATCCCACTTGTCATCCGACGCTACCTTCCTGACGGTAGTTTCGAGGATTGGAGTGTTTCTGAGCTGATCAGTGACTAGTGACTGTACTCATTGTATCCTTTATTTATTTATCTCCTAAGGCGCAGCATGATCGACACGTGCGAATGGAACCCATTTGCAAATACGTTACGATAATAAATTAAATGTTGTACAGCACTGTCCCCAAAAGTTCAACTCAAAACGTCCACTTGAACATCCACCTCGAGTTCTGGTTGTGTCGGATGTCCACTTTTGATAGGAATCCTGACTTCCATCCTCATACCCTTCTTCGAACCACCCCTTTTGACTCTGCCTCTAGTCTTAGGTTTTGCAATGGGGACCTCGCCTTCATTGGCCGCACCCTCAACATTCTTGGCGCAGCTGTTAGTCGCATCCGCGAACAGGAGATTGCGTTTCGCCGACTTAGAAGTCCCAAGATCCCGCCTCTTTGACGGGCTGCAGTCGCCACCCGTGTAATGCGACGTCGACCGTGGCCGCTTCTTCGATGAAGCGGGGGCTTTGGGTACCGCAGTGGACAGGTTGGTAACCAGGGCTGGGGGGATATTCTCCATTCCAGGCGCTGTAGGCTTCTTGCCATCTGCATTAATCCGACATTAGTATCATTGGAAGCCCAACATAGGTAGAAGGATAAATACTTCCTAATTCCTTTGCCGACGACATCTTTCATAGTCTTGAACGCAATGCTATCGTCCTCGTCGAGTGTCTGTTGAACTTCCCAGTCTGATGGTCGCATTTTCCGCCAATCCTCCTCCACTCTATGTGACCACGCATCCGTCTCTCCCTCGATGTGATAATCGATGATTCCATTCCACTCACTCCCTGGGGGTGTCTTATTCACGAAGATGACCTTTCCCAACCAGTTTTTCGCTGTGGATGTAGGGTCTGATGGAGCAGAAGCATGCACTGCCTTTGCAAACTCCTTGACGAGCCTCCGTAGGCCATGAACTTTGAGTGAGGTGCCCATGATAATCAGCATGTCTGGTTTACGGGACACATCAAGGGCCTGAATGGCACCGATGTCATCTCCAAGCGGGTGTGCCTCGTCGTAGAGCACGATCGCCGGGCGCAATGTCCCAATTTTCAGAGGGCGTGCCGAGCGTGCGAGGCGAGCTTCCGCTGATAGAACGTCACCACGTGGGTAAATGTACAATGATAACGAAAAGCTTACAACGTGAGGTGCATTCGGGACAGTCCGGCGCCAGGCCATCGGCGAAGAGTTGAAGGTATTCCTCCATACAAGGAAGGTCAGCAGAGCACAAGGTACATCTGACACGATGGATGTCCCCATGCAGCTGGACATTTCGAACGTCTCTCACACGGAGTTTGCCCTTGCCTTTGCCACTAGCCCTGGAGTCCTGGTTAGAACTGCCTATAAGCCCGGCCTTTTCCTCTAGACCGTCGATGTTCTGTGTGTAAGAGCGAAGAAGCTTCTTCTTCTCGTCGAGCGTGCGAATAAAGTGATGCGTGCGAGACGGAGAAGCCAAATCGATGGACTGCTTCAGTTGCGAGATAAACGTGTAGAAAATTGAGGTCGATGTTGGGTCACGAAAGAGAGAGGCATCAAATAAGTCTCGCCCCTTTAAAATTGTGTCCGGATATTGCTTCCTCACGAGTGCATAAAGTCCATCGGAAGAGCGGAAGTCCTGTGTACGCGAGTAAGTCATTCAACGAGAAAAAAAATGGTACTATGTGGGACGGTATTCCACGTACGGGGATGCCACAAGAACATGAGATTCCTGCGCCAGTGACCACGACGATGCGTTTGCTTTTGGCAACAGAAAGTGAAAGACTGGCCAATGTTCGCCGAGCTGCAGGATCCGAAAATGATGCTGAGAGATCTAACGTCGTAACCATGAGACGGAAAGCTGTTGGGAGGTGGGAGTGAAGGGGAAAGGGGGCAAGGAGTTGATGAGGGATTAAAGGAGGACCCCCAAATTCAGTTTGTTGAAATCGTCGCGTCAAGCACGTGATCTAGTCCAGTGGATCAACGCCATGTCCTGAAATGAACGCGTTTGCTGGCTCATGACACACTCGCGGGTAACTCGCGTCTGACTGCCCTTTTTCTTGCTTCCTTAGGCATACCTACTGCACGGCCGCCTCAATCATTATGCGTGTATACGTCTTTGCGGTGATGTATCACAGCAATCACAATGAAGGTTGACATCGCCACAGTGACCGGTGACCGTCTTTCCCCTTCATGACAGGGCCCGTACCTCACCGCTCAGGCCCATGAGTGTTCACCGTAGTGAATCTCGGAAGAAGATGAACACGGGCTCAAAGTTACAGAATCCGATACTTTGAATTGCCCAAATTGCCCCCTCAGATTCATGATCACCGGGAAACACTCAGGTCATGCCAAAGTAACTTACGATTCTACTAATATGATTGAAGTGCCACGCTTCTTGAAGGACGGTGCCATTGATTCCACGACCTAGATAAGGAATGCCGCCGGTCTGGGCTTTCAACATGTTTTGGGTATCATTGAGTTGGAAAGTGGTCGTGTTGAACGGCACGATACCAGCGCAAAGGACAGCAGGTAAATGCTCGCGATACAGAACAGGGGCCAACTCACGACTCCAGGATGTCGTATGTAGGGGATTACCTGAAAGCACGGATGGCAGCACCAAGAACTCGACGACAACCTGGTGAGACCCGTAGTCTGGACCATAGCAAGCGACGTCAAAGGTCTCTTCACAACAACCCTTTTAACGTGAATCACGGACGAAGGTTGTTTTAACTTACGGAAGTGCACGTCGCGTGCTTGCTGAACTGCATTTATGTCACACTCGTTGAGCACTGCATGTCGTCCTGGTTGCACAGCCTCACCTCATGTGTCCAGGATGCCTTGTTCGCCGAACCCTGACCAACTCAGTATTTCTCCATTGAAAAGGCCGCAAAGATCGCCGAAGAGTAACAAGTGAATCACACACACTGTAGTTCAGGAGTCCTGGCGCTCAAACTCCAAGGTAAACGTTTCGTTGCCGCAACTGTTGTGTACATGACTACTGGTGCCCCGTTAGGTAGCACATTTAGAGAGGAATTAGTGCCATCCCTCTCTGAATGTGCTATGTGCCGTACTGAGGTGAGGACTTAAAGGACCTGAGAAACGGGGAGCACTTTGTTGAAAAGGTATAACGCCTGAGCACCCACCGCAACTGTCTGGTAAGACACCGTGAATCGTCCAGGTATTCTTTGGTAGCAATTGGGCATACTTCTCAAGGCCCGTGTAGGAGCCCAAATGAATGGAAGCCGTGACCGTTACGTGCACCCTCGACAGTCATGACCAAAATTTCAGGAGAATAGAACCACGCCTGGCCGGAATCGATACTCCCGTCAAAGATCATTCTCCTTCCTTGACACAGAATTTTCTTTAGCAGTCCGCATAACGTACCAAGACTGAATACCGCGTGTGTTCAGGCGTCCTTTCAGTAGCCACCCAGGCTCGGATATCACCCTGCCAGCCAACTACCCGGAAAGCATGACCTGACGCACCGGACGCACGTTCCATCAGGTCTGAGGACATTGGCTTGCTGTGTGCTAATGTGATCTCACAAAGGACCGGTGGTCAACCGGTGGAAGCATCGACCGATTCCAGGTGGCAACGAATGTATGGGCCACATTTATTTAATGACACAAAAACGCGCAGGGTCGATGATCAACGTGGCGCGGGCGTAGCACGGCGTGCGAACCACCGTGGATGCCAGACGGATGGTGAAATAATCATCAAGGCCACACATTCGCATCTGTTCATTAACAGGGCATATGGCATGCATCCTGGTTGATTATAACAATAAGTATAATGTTCCTATTTGATACACTCTAGTTTGAATAATTCAATCCCAATCCCCGTCAATAGTCCCGAGTACTTCAACGTCATCTTGTGTCGCCGACTTTTTCCCTTTATGTGGTGCTGCACTTGTCGCAGATTTTGCGCCTTGCCGAGCAGAAGGCTTCCCAGGTTCTACTTCTGCAACGGCCTCTTTAGGCTGTTCAGCTGGTCCTGGTGTTCGGCTTTGCTTTCTCACGGCGGAGGGAGTGACACCTTCCGTCTCAGGATTAGTAGGTTCCAGGTTAGGCTGTGGTTTTGCGCATATCACTGGGACAGGACCGGAAAAATCCTTCCCAGTCATTCTGGAGAGCGTTTGCATGTCTAAATGCGGGAGTCACCTCGAAGAAAGGGTACGAAGTAGACGAAACTAACCGTAAGGGACCCTGTTATTTAAACTGTGATTGATACGGTGTGAATTCTTCTTGTCCTCAGTCTTGAATTTGGCCTTGCATGCCTTTCTATCTCGCCCGGGGAGTACATAGGATATCAATTCGTAGTTCTCACCGAATTGAGAAAGAGCCTGCCAGGCGTTATGATCTCGGTCAAGAGGAAAGTGAGAAACCGACTTGCAGCATAAAACAACTCGGTTTCCTCGTTTGTCCAACGTGTACCCCGGAACTTCTTACTGTACGAACCCGAGTTGACAAACTTTGTGGCATCCGACTCTTCCACATGGACGTAATTGTCGGTCTCGTGCTCCTCTGCCCGATCGACGAATAGAGATTCTTCGTCGACGATAGTTTCGCCATTTGGGCCGATGCGGACCTGGACATTGAAGCGACTGGTTGCCATTGAGTGATTATAATCAAACCCATGTTCGTTTTCGGGCACGTCGTCTGGGGGAGATACTCCAGGCGGATTATGTGTAAGTCGGTTGGGTGTCACCGTCACTGGTGATGTGGCTATTGCAGGAGATGGCTCTGCGGTAGTGGTTGAAGCACTCCGTTCCTCGACGTCTTCACTGCGGCCGTACTTCCTCGCCTCCATGGAAGCTCTCATCCGCGCTCTCTTTTCCCTGTTTAAGCGTTTCCATGTTGCGTGATTACCCAGAACCTGGGCAGCTTTGCTGCTCACACGACCTTGACCCGTATCTTCGCAGATCGCCGCCATAGTCACCATGGTAGGGTCAAGATCTTCTCCTGGATGGGCGTCAAGGTCCAAAGCAGGGACAGATTGGTCACAGGGACGGCTGGGCCCAGATGAGCTGCGTGTAGGTCTTTTGGATGGAGGAGTTTCAGGGCCCAAATCCGACAAGTCATTCGTGGATTTGCGTAGTCGCTTCCGTCGGTGTTGTTCAGGGGTGTGTGAGATAATGTTAACTTGAGAAGGACTATCAGTAGGGCATGTTTCGTGAAACTGGCCCGAGGTTGTGTGTGTGCGAGTGGTTAGTATACTCGATTGCTCCATATCTTGAGTAAGAGAGTCAAGGATCACATCATTGGGGATCTGGTCTGGGGATCTAAAGCTCTTAGCAAACAATGTCAAACAAGTTCCGGCGATTCGGCACCACCAACTGTGAACGACGTGAACGAACGACACGCGAAATCTGACAAAATGATCGAAGCTGGAGAACTCGCAGTTGGATCAAAGCCAGGATGGGAACTTGACCAACCTGAACCTGATCAGGAAAGTGCTTTACCATTGAAGAGTGTTTCTGAAAGGTGAACGCGTTGAACCGTGCTCGAGACAGTCGATGATCGCTCATTCCCATTGCCAAATCACAGCCTCGCCGTATTACATTCTTTGAAGCAATGTCAGCCATCTGAATTGGTTGTTTTTTATACACTTCTCAATATCTTTTCAGCACGCTCTAATTGGTTGTCAACGACGTTTCCCAAGTTCTCCAGTAAATCACGCGGCGGAAAAATCTCGGATAAAGTACCGCCTGCTCATACTATAAGGTCTCTAGGCAAATTCGACCTCCAAGTGGGCCCTCATATATTTCCCGATACTTCCGTGTACGAGGCCCACTACCTTCAGTCTGCTCCTGTTCCTCAGCTACCGCGTCCCGGTCTCAATCAGCCCTCTACGAGTGCTTGGCATGCCGCCCCTTACAGACTTGCGACCTACACTCCCTACACTCCCTATGGTGCCTCCACTACTCCTACAGTTCCAGCATATCTGCAGAGAGCTTCCACTCCGCTGGTCTCAGCAGTCGCCTCAGACACGCCGATCACACCTGCTCTAATCAGTCGTGTCAATGATGCCGCTGCTACCGACCCTATCCTAGCCAACTTTTTACAGCTAGCTGCATCTGGTCGTGCTAGCTCTGACCAACTGAAGACTCTTGCTCTACTCATCCAGTCGTTGGCCTATGCATCTTCGTCCACGACAGCGCTTGCTGGTGTCTCAGCCTCAGATCCACTCTCTGTGCTCAATCAGTTCAGCGTTCAGGCCCCGTCTTCCGCTCCGGGCTCTTCAACCCCTGCTGCTCCACCAGCACACCTTTCTCACTCTTCTCTTGGTCATGAGCAACCCACACCAGCGCAGTCGACTAACCCTACGAGTTCCCCTGTACCTAAGGAATTTGATCTCATTCTGGAGTTTCCAGAGAGACCGTATGATAGGTGGCTCTTTCCAAGGGTACCTGTTGTCTGCGAGCGGAATCCGTCTCTTGGAAAAATCGAGGCCATACTGCTGATGGTTGCATTACCTTTCCCCAAATCAAAACAAGGGGAAAAACAAGGGGAAGCTGACTCAGCCACAAATGAAAGCTCTGATCCGCCCCAAGAAGTCGTGCAATTGCGCATAACGAAAGTGCATCAGGCCCTTTGGGATAGTCTTCTCAACTGGGCTGGTGGATCCGCCAAAGTAGAAGCGAATCGCAGCATCCTAGAAAAGATGGTTCGCTATTTGCCTTTTTTGATATCTTTGCCGAGTTGGGATTGACTCCTCATAGACTAATCCAGAAAGGGTGTACCTCCAACACCAACTCCCAGAGGGTGACTTGCTGACCAAGTTGCGAACTGTGCGTTCATTTCAATTTTTTTTTTCTGGGCCCCCATTAACTCCGCGTCGAAGGCCGCGTTGCCGTACTCTATGAAATCAATCAAGCCAGCACATGGAGACCGAGGCGCCACGAAACGCAGATCAGCACCCAGACGAACAGGATCAAACATGACCGAGTCACAGGGTGCCGGTAACGCACCTAAACGAAAGCGCGCGTCCCAACCAAAGATCGCCTCCACGTCTAAAAAGATAGCCTGTGTCTCTTGTGGACAGGGCGACGTTCCTCTAATGATGGGGGGCCGTAAGTTCCCTTGTATTATCTATGGAGAAAAGCTGACGTGCGGCAGGTTTTTGCCGACCGTGCATGGATGCCGGGAAGGCAAGCAATGAAGCGACGGTAACCCCACAGGACGTAGGCATCTCCCAGCAACCCAGTCAACCACCGAATCAGCCATCATCAACCCCGGCGGTCAACGAGCAAACGGCGAAACCGACTGCACCATCGCAGCAAGTATCGAATTTGGAACATGGTGCGCACCACCTCTAGATCTGTCGACTACGGACTCGACGACCCATCACTTCATCCTCCGGCAGCAAAAAGTCGTGATTTGAGATAATATAATTTACGAATAAAGGGGTCTGTAAGATAGCGACGAAAGCAAAGCTGAGAGGCTGACTGAGAAAGCGAAGTCCGTGTCGAAATGATTCAGTCACATATTCTGGCGTACCACCCGATCCACCACAACACTACGGCGAACTGTGCCCCTACGATGCACATCTCTACCAGAACCGCCACCCATAAAATCAAGGCCAACGTCCCGAAGAGCGGCACGCTGATCCACCACAGCCCAGGAGACGCATTGAATGGCAGGCGATATAGGGACGAAAAGGAGCGTGCAGCCCGCGTCTGCAATAACAGAACAGCCAAAGTGATAAAGGAGAAGAGGATAAGTGCGACCCAGTGCCGGAAGGACCGTCTCGGAACTGTCTTGACTGGGTATCTCTCTGCCTCCCCGGTGAATTCATTTCGATACCAAGGAATGATGAGAAAGTCTTGTGCATCTACACCGATCACCTTTCCGTAATTCCTCCAAAACGGTGTCACGGAATCCAGGAGGATCGTAAGCGCATCCATGCCGAATTCCCAGAGTTGCTGATAGCGGTCTTTGTATCTCTCCTCCAAGGCAATGATTTCAGAGAGCTAAGTGAATGCTCAGCGCCGGCCCAAG
>WNFR01011469.1_pt1 | contig 12228 bp, 16 predicted proteins | sample 5400221 | NCBI WGS metagenome assembly WNFR01 (sample SAMN13153357, study PRJNA577476) | soil metagenome | isolation source: 40 cm soil under Madrone tree | place: USA:California | collected 2016-06-14 | reverse complement strand
CGGGAACGCCTTCCCCGACCCGTGCAGTCTTCCCTGCTTTCACCAGGCTTCAAATTGAAGGTGACAATGAGTACTCGGAGAACCTCATCGACTTGATTGACGCTCCTCGACTCGAAGACCTTTACATGGTGCATCCCAAGCTTGATAAGGACAAGGAGCTTAGAGCCAGCAATCTTTCACAGTTCATTAGTCGCACGGAAACCTTCAAGAATGCCCAGTTCAAGTTTAGATGCGCGGATGTATCACTTCATCGCCGTGTCTCATCTGTACTATTCTATTTCCCACAAGATAAATGTCAACAAACCCGTCTTATTTTTATAATTGCGAACGAGAAGGACCCAGACGATTGGCCCATCCAATTCGTCGACACAGTTCCACAGATGATCAATTGGCTTGGACAACGTGTCTTTATGCTCTCCGACGTGCAATATCTCTCTATCGACTATGAAGATGGAACAATGGAAAAAGCTTGTGTCCTTAACCTTCTCTGCTCATTCTCGGCCATGGAGGTGCTGCACGTTTTTGGGGAGTTGGTAAAGGATATCGCTTCTGCACTTGAAGACACCCCTGAGGAGACAGTCGCACAGGTGTTGCCAGCGCTCCAGTTGATCTGGCTGGACAACGACGAGGGCAACAAAAAAGGAAAAGGCAAGCCTGAGCCAGGGTTAGTGGACCAGTTCCTCTCTTTGCGCGAGAAATCTGGTCGGCCGATTAATGCCCACATTTACGAATGAGACAGTGAGACGTGGAATTCGAAGGTCACGTAGACTAAGTTGTATATTTGTATGTACAAATGTTGGAGGACACAAATGCCGGTTCGAACAACTTGAAGCAATGGACGCGCACAAGTTACTGAGCAGAGCGAGGACCAACAGGGACGTTTGGGATAACAATGAGTGCTCACGTTGGAGCCTTTTTGTAGTAGCTAACATACTCAAGGCATGGAATGATGGAAAGTTCAATTACTTACACATTGAAGACATAACATTGTGCGTCGGAAACTCTTTCTGCGGTCAGCAATGGTTAGTTATTACTCGTTATTATTAGTCAATTGTCAAGAACTTTTCATTCAAACAACCAAAAATATGAAATCTCGATAGTTAAGAAGCAAGGTCATGAAGAAAGCGAAATCGAAAGAGACATTATTACTGTTTGTTATACAACAATTCACGGACTTTCCTCCGTATGTCATCTGCAGTCAGGGTTTGTGTCGTGTCTGAACAGATACTCTTATGGATGCGTTGGATGCGTTGACGCGAGTCTAATTCTTCGTATTCCTCGAAAACCCTTTGGAGATGTCCCCAAGTTATCGTGGTAGTCGTGACAGTCGACTCAACAAGAGCTATGATAAAAAGTCGTTTCAAAACCCTGATGAGATCCACAGTGTAAGCGATCAGGAACCGTTGGATCTCGATCTCGGATCTAGCCATTAACAATATGATCAGATCAGAATATATGGATCGTAAAGACACGTACGTTTTGTCGAGAACTTTCGTTGAAAGCAAATTTGTTAATGCAGGCGGCGGTATGCTAGCGGATTTGGAGGTGCCGTTGATTATTTCGATAATAACTTGTTGTGAGGGACTGAAAGTAATGTCAAAACTCGTCAGATGGTATGACAACACTTACACTGAGATATCGGCTTTTGTGTGGACATCTTGAACAAGACACAACATCAATTGCTGAAATTCGAGACTGTTGAGATCCTAATGACGGAATAATACTAGGTCAAACATGTTTTGCCACAAGTTGAGCATTTTATTACTTTTCCGTTAAAGTTCCAACAAGTTAGAATATCGTTGTGGACCTTCTCGAGGCAGTCTGTAAGTAACAACCCTTCTGATTCAAAGGTGCCGCCAATAAGCGCGCGCGTGTAATCTGAGATACCGTGAATAACCAAGCGCATGAAGTTGGACACGTGCGGAACATACAACTGATGCCCTTTCTTCCAGGGATAAATGGACGTGAATAAAATTTGACCGAAGCGAAGCTTAGGTGAACTTACTCAATGCAAGCGTTAATTTTGTCGGGGATATTTGCTCGTTGTGCTACGGCCCACAACACCCAAGTGTCACCTTTGGCTTGCTCCTTAACCATAATCCTAGTGTCTTCCACAAGGGATGAAACATCCTCCTTGAATTCCGGACGAACTGACAAGTGATCAATGCCAGTTAGTACAAAGGCGAGCGAATATACCTGAAACCTTGGCATAACGTGGCATCGGGATGTTGAGGCGCTCGATTACATGCCGGAGTGATAGCTCAATTTTTTCAAATTCCTTCTCAGCCTCCTTCTCAGCCATCTCGCGAAGACGAGACGAGTCTATTTTCGGATATTTCTTCCCCAACTCTCTCTCTTTCGTCCTCACTAGTCGGTCGTACTGAGTAAAGACGAGCAACAACGGAACTGCCCGCGGTTAATAAGGACCAGTCGATTAAAGGGTAAATAAGCGGGAGGTTGGAAACGCACCTTTCTTTGCGTAGGCATATTGGAGGAGCTTCTCGTCACCGGTTTCAAAAATACGACTTCCCGATGTGGGAGTCGCTGTACAGAGCCTGATGGCGCTGAAAAAGGGAATTGGTGGATAACTAGACAAATTTACGAACCATAAACCATGGATTCTTTCCTTCAGGGGCAGTTCCTGTCCTGATCGCTGCTCGATAAATTTACGCACGGTCTCGAAATTGTCGAGTTCTCCTGGTTCAAAGCCTTTAGCATCATGCAGAACGAAATACTGGTTTTCCGGTGAACTGTGTTCTTGTTGGATATCTGCTTCTCCCGGTTTGTAGTTCTCGACACTCTAGGACGGGAAGGAGTTAATTAATGTTAGCCCTAAGTGACAGCTTCTTACCGCCGTTTTGACACCGAATGTACGGTTTATCAGGGATGATTTGCCAGCACCGGACTGAAAATGGATAAGTGTCGTTGAAACAAGGTGAGAGGAAAACGAAGCAACTGACGCGACCAATTGACAAGATACGAAATCTGAATACATTCGGTCAGCAGAACTAACTTGGTTTCTAATCGGTGTACTGACCGCCCAATTGTCTTGATAATCTCATCGATGGTTTTTTCGCGTTCCGCGGAGACTGGAGAGAGGTTCGATGGCTGCACCGCTCCAACCTCTGAGCCGATCTTGAGTGTCTCAGCCTTGTTTGAAACTTTTGCGGACCCTCCAGTCAGCGATAACACAGGAGCGTCAATGTGAACGTGAGAGGGCCGCAATGACATATGAGCGTCCGACTGAACCTGAGGGGGTTCAATGGAGGCGGTGACAGTTGTCGCGGCTCGAGAGCTTTCTTGGGACGCAGGCGACACAACTACTCTTGCAGCAGGAGGATCGCCGATCCTTGCTGAGAACCAAAGGAATATCTAAATGAGAGACATTTAATTCATCGAATGAAGGGATTCCCATGAACGACGAACCGACTGCGGATTCAACAGGAACGCCCATCTCACGCTTCCCAATAAGTCTATCGCGAAATAGAAACCGTTTCGCATAAAGCTGTAGCTCAAGAGGTGAGGTTTGTTGTACAGAACTGGGCAGATCACTCAGTCAACAGTAGGGTTTCCAAGAGAATGTCTTACATGGGACTCAGTCTTTGGTTCCACTCCACCGTCTCTCCGTCTGCCAGTGAGTCAATTCTAACGCATCTTGAGCTCAACGTCGCAGACTGATGGGTTACGGTGACAAAAAACTGCCTCTTCATGCGCAACCACACCTTGACATTAGAGAGGTTGTGCGCTTTGAGGACTACGAAAGAGATCGTTTATTTATCGGAGGAATCAAAAGTTAGGATGAGATCATACCAGTCACTTCAACTCGCCGACCGGACGAACTTTCTCCCGTTCCGGCTGTCTGAGCGCTGGCCAAAAATGGTTTTAATTAGAACGCCAATGCAAAGAGAACACATCGACACACGCTTCGCGACCTGAGCTGGAGCAATGTGTCAGTAGAGAGAATGCTATCAAGCAGTGGTATTTACGCACGGTTGTTCCGCTGACATTTCGTATGCAAGGGTGGTAGAGATTATACAAGAGGGCTTTGTGGGTTCTACGATGGGGGTATAAATGGTGGTTGTGAGGGTCAAAGTGAGGTGTGTCGAGCGAGCGTCGAGACGCGTGGATGCAGCAGTGTAATCTCATGGTCCACACATTACGTGCACAGCCCTGGAAGCCGTAAATGAGGCCGGAATTATCGCGGTAATCTCTGCAGTTGGAAGTATAAGCATGAACGCAGGGCGACTTGAGGTCACGGTGCGACTAGTACCATACTACCGGTACCACGCGGCCACCACGGCAACACGCCACCCCACCATCACGTGTGCCCTTGTGCTTGTGCAAGCTTGTCTCAGCGAGGAGGTGTAAGGCCCTCCCTCGTCTCTTCAATCAAGCTGCCTCCGCCCTGCTGGATTTCCTAGCAGACGCGCACGGCCTTCCGACCGGACGTGGGTGAAAGAAGCGATCGCAATGCCCGGATATCCTTTCATTTGTCTCGGACGGTCACTCCTATACTTGGGACCCCTCCTATAAGGACCTCTTCTATCTTTCATTTTCGTTCGGCTTGCTCCCTTCATAGGGGCTGCCCCCGCCTACAAGCCTCCACCGAGTGGTGCTTCCCTCTCTTTCCGTTACTTCTTCCTTCTCTTTCTCTATTTGGGGTGGGAGTGCTCGGTTCATATGGGTTCCCCGTGAAGTTGTCAACCTAAGCGCCTACTGTTGGCCTTTTGCGTCTTCGGTATGTTTTCGGTTCGTCGGTTTTCAGAGTCGGATCCGGAGTCGGGTCCAAGCGCGAGGTGCGGAGGAGACGGAAAAGGAAGCGTTGGCAGAGCCTAGAGGTATATGAATAGGGAGAGGAACCCATCTCTTGTCTGTCCACCATCGCCCGACTTCAGCTCGAGTGCGAACGTCACGGTCCAATAAACCAAAGTACTCCCCAAATCTATCCAAATACCATGACCCTCGTCTACTGGCATCTTCGTCGGTGCGTCCTATTCTCATTTCTTTTTTTTTTTTTTCTTTATTCGGCCTTCACTGCGAAATAAATTCGTTTTTTCAATATATATATTTATATAATAAAAGGGCCCAAAGCTCCACAACACATTGTTCTTCTCTCTCGACCCAGGATTTTCGAGTGAGATTAATTTATATCGTATACGGTGCCACAACTTGAACGCCGTGGGCCGACGTCCTTATGACCCAGAGCGAGGTAAGGTTGAGGTGGAGAAGAGCACGGACTATACTCAACATACTGAGAGTTGTGTCGTAAATGGGAGTGATGTTCTCGCAGTAATTGTGGACTTCGTCCGAAGCGGCTGGATGTAAATGTTTATAAAATAGGAAATAGCTGCATAAACGTGCACCAAATAAAGTTGGTTTTTGCATTGAGCGCACTTTTTGAGGCTTCTGTTGCAAGTTGCGCGCCGAGTCGACCGACTTATCCGTACACAGAGTATTGGCGTCGTCCTCGTCAGGGCGCTGCAAGGCTCGCCAGGGCGGGTTTAGAGATCAAGGTCACCGAATGAATTGCGGCGTCTGGTGAACGGTGGTACTCTAGAGATTTCACTCACGGACCCACGAGGCCGTTCAGGGTATCAACCTGTCCACTAGCGGAGCGACAACGGCTGAAGTGGAAAAAAGAAGCACTCACCTGTGACCAAGCCAGGGACCAGGCCGTTTCTGTACACAGCTATCTCCAGGGCCACCCTGACCTGAGGTGAGATGCCACGGACAGGAAGTACAGTATTACAATCAATCTCAATTCGGCCCAGGCACCAATCAAGTTCCAATTACGGCCACACACCGCTGTATGTCAAACGCGCTGATCCATTCACCACTTGCACGCTGCCAGAAATTTCCCAGAGGCTTTGCAGAACGGCCCTACTACTACTAGTATTCGGCGCTGAAGCGATGCTGGTAACGGCTCCGAACGCTGTGCCTCGGCGCATGGACGAAAAAAGGTACGATGTGGGGGAATTGTTATCTGGGTTTCCCTTCACGAGAGAGAAAGAAGAGTGTGATCTCGAACTCACCCAGTGGCGGTTTACAGTAAACACGGAAAATATGGTTAGAGAGGAAATTGGACGTGGAGCGGGAAATACCGAGAACAAATCCACCAATTTACATTATGTAATACATCCAACTTATCATAACAACATCACGAAATCTCAACAGTTACGAAGCAATGTCTCATGAGGCAACTGATATCGAAAGAGACGCCAACGATCCACGGATCTCCTTCCTAATGCCATCTGCAGTCAAGACTCGTCGACCCCGCGTTATGTTCGAGCAGATTCTCCTGTGGACGCGTTGACGCGAGTCAGATCGTCCATAGATCTCATAGGCCTCTTTGAGCTCCGTCCAAGTTGTCGTCAGAGCCAACTGCTTTAAATTTATGTCAAGAAGTTCTTTCAAGACGCTGATGAGATCCACAGTGAAGGCAATAAGGAGTTGTTGGACCGAGGGTCTAGCCAGCGCCAATTAGACAGTGATCAGAAAATATATCACAACGCGTACTCATTTTCGAGAAATGTTGTCGAAAGCCATTCAACAAACGTCTCCGTCAAGCCTAGCAAAGCGGCAGGTGGCACAATGTTTTCGGAGGCTCTAGTGACAAATTCGGAAATTACATCACGTGAGGGGCTGAAAGTAATCAAGGTCATGTCATGTCAGAACTACGGCATGCGCCAGCACGCACATTGGGCTGGGTTTGACATGAAAATCTTGAACAAGACATAACATCAGTTGCCGAAATTTGGGACTCTCGAGAACCTAATGATTAGCGTGTAAATTAAGCCTCTGTAACCTGGAATTCTGCATTTTCAGTACCTTGCCCTTCAAGTTCCAACAAGTTATAATATCATGGTGGACTCGTCCGAGGCAGTCACGAAGTAACAAATGACCTAATTCAGGCGCACTACCAGTAAGGGCACGTGTGTAACCTAGGTAGCGTGACCAAGTATGTGCAACCGGACAACTGGGGTACGTACAATTGATGCCCTTTCTTCCAAAGGCGAATGAACGTCAACAAACTTCATGAATCCAAAATCTTAGAAGAACTTACTCGATGCAAGCATTAAGTTTGACCGGGAGACTAGCTCGTTGCGCTATCGCCCACATTACCCAAGCGTCGCCTTTGACTTGATCCTTCACCATATCCCTTGTGACTTCCACGAGGGATGAAACATCCTCCTGCTGTCCCAAACGAACTAGAAAATGTTCAAGACCAGATGTTATCATGGTGAGAGAATATACCTGAAACCGTGGCATAAGGCGGCACCGGGATATTAAGGCGTTTCATCGTGCGCTCGAGTGATTCCACACTTTTATTAAATTCCTTCCGGGCCTCCTCCACACCCAGCTGGCGGAGGCGAGCGGGGTCCATACTTGGATACTCCTCTTGCAATTCTAGTTCTTTCGTTCTCACTAGTCGGTCGTACTGAGTGAAGGCGATCAACAAGGGAACTGCCCGTGATCACCAGTCGACGAAAAAATGATAAAACAGGATTTTGGAAACGCACCTTCCTTTTCATGGGCATATTGAAGTAGCTTCTCGTCTCCTGTCTCAAATAGACGACCTCCAGCTGTGGGTGTCTCTGTGCAGAGCCTAATGACGGTGAGAAAAGACATCAGTAGATTACTAGAAATGTTGCGTACCATAAACCATGAATCCTATCCCTCAGAGGCACATCCGGCTTTGACCGTTGGTCGATGAATCTGCGTATGGTCTCGAAATTGGAGAGATCTCCCGGTTCGAAGCCTTGAGAATCGTGTAGAACGAAAAATTGGTTTTCTGGTGACACGAGTTCTTGTTGGATATCCGCTTCGCCGGGTAAATAGTTCTCGACGCGCTACAACAATACAGGGTCAGCTATTGTTTGCCTGACATGACAACTTCTTACTGCGGCGTTGATACCGAATACACAGTTAATCAGGGACGACTTGCCAACGCCAGACTAAAGGGCAGATTATATTGACGAAACGAGAGAAAGTAAAGGAAACAACTGACGCGACCAATTGACAAGATACGAAATCTGAATGAACTTGGTGAGTAGAAATGACTCGGACTCCTTCGGTGTACTGACCGCTCAACTATCTTGATGATCTCATCGATGGTGCTTTCGAATTTCCCCGTGTTTACGGTAGATGGGACATTCTTTCCAGCCGCACCAACAGTTCCAACAAAGTCAAAAGATCCGACCGCCCCGACCGCCCTTACAGCCCCGTTGGGAGGCCTTCTGGTAGGCAACGAAGGCACCGGCACCGGCATTGCGATGTTACCTACTGGCGGTGGCATAAAAGCGCCGGTGTTGACGGGAGGAGGTGGAATCCGTCGCTCGAGGGGAGCTTCACGGATGAGTTGAGAGCGTGCGATTGGTTCTTCAGTTGAAGGCCTCTCTATTTCGGTCGCGATGGAATCGGTTGACTCGGACAAGATTGGAGATGACGTTGCGTTCGCCACGTTGACCGCCAGGTGGAGCGTGACGCGCCGCGACTGTCTATCTTGGTTATAGCTACCCGTGTTGAGTCTGAAGGATATATCTAAATGAGAGATGTCCAGTTGGTCGAATGAAAGAGTATTCCGATGTACGACGAACCATCTTGGGGCTTGTCAGGTAGTCGCATCTCATGCGTTCCAATAAGTATATCGGGAAATAGGAACCGCTTCGCATACAGATGGAGCAAAAGATGTGATGACGAGTGCACAACTCTGAGAAGGACTCTCAGCCGAAGGATGGGATTGAAAAAGGGTTGACTCACAAGTCGCCCAGCTTTTGGTTCCACACCACCGTCCGTCCGTTAATGCCAACGCTTCTTGACTTCAACTTTGCAGACTGAGAGGTTATAGTAACGAAAAATCGTCGCTTCATGCGCAACCACGTCTTGATATTGGGGAGATGGTTCGCCTTGAGGGCTAAAAAAGATATTGAATACTCGTCGAGTCGTTGGAGGAATTGAAAGTGAGGATATGAGCGTACCGGTTACCTCAACACGCAGCTCGGATGGACGTCCTTGTGGCATCTTAATGCTATGGAAAACCGTTTTTGAGTCAGACGTGAGTAGAAAGATAAGACACGGACGCGCGCTGAGGAACCCGGGCTGGAGTAATTGTGTCGGTAGAGGGCTCTTATACACGGATATTCCACCGGCGTGTCTTATGGAGTGGCCCAAGAGTGCCTGTGGATCCTAAAACGAAAGTAAAAGTGTGGGTAAGAGTCGAGGGTTTGAATTGACGATGTATAGTCCGCGTATTATAGTCGTACCTCGGGATGTAGCACAGCCAAGGCCTTGGTCCTGGGCCAAGGTCCACGGCTGTGAACGCCTCGGTCAGGAAAACCATGTATGACGTGCATAGCGATGAGAAGACCACTGTTACCAGCAAATGTACCAGTTTCAGTGAACGCAGTGTGCGGCCTGAGTCAAGCGGAATTAGAAATATCCTCGGCTGATCTCGAGAGCTCAGTGTAGAGCTAATAACACTTTGTTCTTTGCTCTCGAATGATCCATACTGCACTCACGCTATTAAAGTGTTATATCTATATCTTAAAACTTTCGAATACATGAAAGTCGATACATAGCCACAAGTCCTTCCGATAGCTGTAAGTGAGGTGTTCCAAGTTCTACCCACCTCTTCCGTCTGCACGCTACAATTTCCCCGATTCCCGATTCTCGTTAGCATTTGCAAGGGGTCCGGATTTTGATCAGCAGAGTCGCGTTCCACACAGCCTCCATGCTCAGAGCGTCTATGCTTGGATTTTGAACCCCTGGGCGGTGCACAGCCTCAAAGGCTGGGAAGTAAAGTGACCTTGGCGCCAAACACCATCATTTTTACTAAATCGCCAGACATGTGGCGTGCCAAATTGCCTGTTTTTCATTCGCCCGTAGTTGGCAAGATGGCAACTTCACACCAAATACAATCGTTTTTCTGGACATTCATGCAGTACCCCTCTTTGCTGATTGAAGCACGTTATCACAACGTAAACCAGCATGTTTAATAGTGACGGTTGGGACGATTCAGGTTTCACAACCTTCCCTCTGAGGAGGGCGTACGCGTTTGGGTAAATTGGGCGTGGCCATGCTGAAACTAACCTTCACATCCGGAAGAGGCTATGTCATTTACCTCACAACAGGACTTCGAGTTCTCTATGTACAACTACTGTGAACACACTGTAGCATGGGGGATCATTTGTGCTGAGCGTCGCAGACACGGACGCGCGGAATAACGACGATAAGCCGTCGTCTGTCGGTATGACCAACTTATCCAGCCTGACGGAGCCGTATATCGCATATCGCATAGCGCATGAGGACCCCGGGCACCTCACAGGAGGCACGTGAAGCGGAGTTGTCGATTTCGTTCAGACGGGCTTCGCGACGTACATAGGGACCCGCCCGCATGCTGGACCAACGCAGACATTCGCGAGATCGAGTTGGCAGGTCGAATGGAGCGAGACAAAGGAAGAGAGGAAGTAAAGGCGAGAAGTGAATTAGGAGCAATGTGAAAATGGAAACGCTTTGAGTCGATCGAGAACGAGGTGACGTCAGGGTTGGACGTCGAGAATGTCATACCGACAATTGTCCCTTTGTCATACATGTGAGTGACGTTCGCGAGCATTCTGTGCATGCTATGTTGGTCAGTCGAACAAGGCAAGACGCTGCACAGCCTCACAAGACCTATTCGACACAAGCAACAGTTCCCCAATGTCCTAAACGTATCCACATAACATCTTGGTAATGACCTGGAATGAAACCACGAAGAAACTTAATAAACATACCCAAGGTATATCGGAGTACCTCTGTCGGAAAAGGTACGCGTTACAGCAGCGGCTTGCGCCGCACGGTGCGGTAGGTTTCTTAAGTGGGTCAGTTCTAAGCCATTGGAGAAGGGATGATAGAGACAGCGGGGGAGAACTCACAGCGATGTGGACCTCGTGGTCTGAATGTAAGCGCAAAATAGGAAACAGGCGCATATACCACCCGGGTAAATTGGTTCATTGGCCATTGGCGGACCTATTCGTTACAGACCGAGTAACATCGGCGACGTCATGACCCTCGTCGTGTGGAACTCAACAGGGTGGGGCTTAGAGAGATGGGCCACCGAAGGAATTTTGGTGCCCGCTGCCGTTTAGGGAGGCACTGCCATGAAGTAAGTAGGTAGGGGTCAACATGTACAAACGTGTACATAGAAAAAAATGGAGAACTGGGGCTAAGGGCGGACGTGAGGGCGGACGCGCGGACGTGATACGGTCGTACTGTAATACGTTCCGCGTTCCTGGTTGTATGGCTGTCGAGACGTACGCGTCACGACTGACCGAGCACCGGGAGGGAAAATCGGTTAAAAATGGTTGAGGTCTTCCCGGCCGTGCTAGTCCCAGTGACAAGCATTGGACTCGGAGTCTGGAGTCTGGACCCTAGACCCAACATAGACCTAATACGCCAGAGGCGTTCCAAGTTGAACCCTACCTTCAACCCCGACGCTTCACCAGTGAATCACCACCAATTCTACCCTCTCCCTGAATCTGCCATTGTACTTCCCTTCTCCGTAGCTTCTAATGAAAAAAAGGGGCTTCAGGAGAGGAAATAAGTCTAAAGGAGCTGATTCTGAGGCACTGCTTCTGGATGAAGGTGTGAGGCATAACAACTTCCTTTGTACCCTTCTCTCACCCTTCTTTACAAAGAGCTTGGACTAAGAGGAGCCCATGAAATGAGCCTTCGTACATCCAGAAGCAATGATTTAGAGGCTACTGGAAGTGCACAAATGGAAGAATCTCACCCTGAACGTCAGGCTGGCTCATCCACGCAGGCACAGGCACCGCAAGGTGGACCCTCTAACCTTGGTAGGCACAGCATTTCCTCCTAGCATTCTAGTTACGTTCGAAACCAACATGTCGGAAATATACAGGTGAACATGACGACGATAGCAGCACCTCCAGCGACATTGCTAAATCATTGCCATCTTCCATGATTGGGGATTTCGATGACAATGCCAACGCCCTATGGACCCTCCACAAGGAAGAAGCAAAGAGCCACGACGAAGCCCATATCCAATCCCTAAAAGAGGACATGGACAGCGTCCTCATATTCGTGCGTGCTTATATTTCCGTTATCATGTTCTATCTAATACATGTGCATACTTATCCAGGCCGGCTTATTCTCGGCGGCTCTTGTTTCCTTCATAATTGATAAGTTTCACGATCTTCAAGTCGATCCAACACAGCAATTGGTCTACTA
>WNFR01009022.1_pt1 | contig 12228 bp, 10 predicted proteins | sample 5400221 | NCBI WGS metagenome assembly WNFR01 (sample SAMN13153357, study PRJNA577476) | soil metagenome | isolation source: 40 cm soil under Madrone tree | place: USA:California | collected 2016-06-14 | reverse complement strand
GCCGGCGACGAGCTCCTTCAGATCCATGTTGCCGCCGAACTCGCGCGGCACGATCGAGGTGACCGCGCCATAGACGGGCGGCGGCGCCACCCCCATAACCCCGAAAAACGGCGCCAGATCGATCTCTGCGCCCCACGGCACCGTGGCGATCCCGCGCTGGCGGTCGATCGCGGTGTGCCAGATCCGGCGGATCGGGAAATCCTCCGGCAGGGTGCCGGAGAGCGGCCTTATGCGGGTGTAGCCCCAATTCTGCCGCGGGTCGATCGAGAGGATCTGGATCTCGAGCACGTCGCCGGGCTCCGCGCCTTCCACTGCGATCGGCCCGGTGAGGATGTGCGCGCCGAGCCGCTGCTCGAGCCCGCGGTGGATCGCCAGATGGTCCGGGAGAATATCGAAGTTGCCGCCCTCCGGCAGGATATCGGGTCCGCCGGAGACGCAATCCATCGTTACCGTGTCCCCCGACGTGACGGTCAGCACCGGCTGCAGCCCGGCATCGAAAAACCCCCAGTGGCAGGTCTCCGGACCGGCCCGCAATACGTGATGCTGCGACATCTACAAGCTCCCTGCACCAGTTTACCGGCCGCAGCTTAGCCTGATCGGCCGCGCGATGCGAAGGGCGAACGGCCGCGGGTAGCGCGGCATCGACTGCGCGGGGCGGCCTTCATATGCTCTAACCGGGAGCTAAGCCGGAGCGGGTCCTTGCCGCTCGACATGGGCCCAGCCTCTGCCCGATCCTGCTGCAGATTACGCGACTTTGACAAAGCCAACCCATGGCATCGGCGACAAAACACGTAAGGCTCAACTGGCAAGCGTGTGTTCTATGAGGATTTTAGCCCCGATCACGATCAGCCCTATTCCGCCGATCGCCTCTGCAATGGGGCCAAACTTTCCGCCGATGAAACGACCGATCAGAATGCCGACCGTCGCCATCAAGAAGGTCGCGCACCCGATTGCGAGCGCGGTTGCGACGATGTCGGCGTCGATGAAGGCCAAGGTGACCCCGACCGCCATCGCATCGATGCTCGTACCAATGGCGGTTGCTACCAGTATCTTCAGGGAATGGCGGTTTGGGCTTCGTCGCGTGTCAGAACGGCGTGCGCTCTCCCAGATCATTTTGGCGCCTATGGCAGCGAGTAGAGCGAAGGCGATCCAGTGATCAATTGCGGTGATATAGCTGCTTGCGGCGAGGCCGGCCGCCCAACCCATCACAGGCGTGATCGCCTCGATAATGCCGAACACAAAGCCCGTGCGCAGGGCTTCGCTTAAACGGGGTCTGTCCAGCGCCGCGCCCTTACCGAGCGCCGCAGCAAAAGCATCGGCCGACATGCTGAAAGCCAGCACGACAGTCGTGAGTAGATTCTCCATAAGAGCAGCCAACCGGACAGAGAGCAGCACGTCCCGGAGACCGGCCGGATCGGTCGTCCGATGACGTACTGGTCTCGCTAAGCCAGCGGTTCTAGTGCCGCCGCCGACCGTGCCACGCGCGTTGGCGCGAGCGTGTTGACACGGAGCCGCCTCAAGGGCGGAAGCTACTCCCCAATGGGGGCGGATTTAGCGTCCCATTCCTGACTGTCAAGGGCTCGATGATGAGCAGAATTGACGAAGCCCCGCTCGGCTGCTGCTGTCTGAGGTGAGGCGGACTGGGTCGCCGCGCCCGCAGTCAATGTCAGGCACGGCGCGATTTCGCGGTTGAGGGCGTGACCAGGCCCAACAGCCGGTAATGTTGAATTCCTTTTTTTCCACGGGCCGGCCGATGAAGACGGTAGCTCTAGGTGCTACGCGATCCAAGGGCTCGCCGTGCGCGTACTTAACCAAATCGCCTGCTTCGAGCGCCTCAGTAGCATTCTTCCGCACTCAAAAGGTGTCCCCATGCGCGGACGGCATGGTGGTAGCCGCGCGGCAGGGGAATCCGGTCGATTTGGTCGATGCTGAACAGGCCGATTCGGCGATGTTCTTCGCTGACCCGAAGATCGCCCTTGTCGCGTCTGCGCAGGCCGTAGGTCACGATGACCACCTCTCGTTTTGGGAACACCTCGTAGACCCAACAGTCGAGGAGAGATCCGACCTCGACGGCGACCCCGAGCTCCTCGCCGACTTCTCGCGCGAGGCAGCCTTCCAGGGTCTCCCCGGGCTCGAGGCGCCCTCCCGGAAGTTCCCACTCGCTGCGCTCATTCTCCAGCAAAACGACCCTGCCGCCCTCATAGAGAACGCCCTTTATTGAGACGGGAAACACCATCGAAGCCATCGTTTACGTTGGCCGCCGGCCGTCTCGGGCGTCAGGCCTATAGATCCGTTTCCGTGTTCTGGCCGGGGAACATGGTGACCCGGCTCCATCCCGACCAGGCGCCGGCGACTGGGTTGTTCGGGTTGCGATCATGGCGCCAGCAGATGCTCTCGGCATTGGGGGCCTCGATCCTCTGGGTGCGGTTTTTGGCCATCACGAATTGCTGGGTCGAGACATAGGCGTCCCGATTGTCGCAATTGGGGCTTTTGGTGATCACCGCCTCGACATTGACGCGGTCCCAGGTCGGGTTGTTCAAGATCAAGGTCGCCGACTGTCCCGAGCCCGCCGACCCGCAGGCCGACAACGCAAGCAACGCGGCAAGGCACGCCAGATATCGCATCACCTTCCAATCCTGGAAACCGGACTACGTACAACCGCGACCGCCACGAAGCGCGGGTCCTTTAGAAAGGTTCCCCCAGTCATGCAAGCGGAATCGCCTTCAAGGCGGCGTTGGGCCCCACCGGCGGGAAAGGCCCAGCATCGCGTTCAGGGCGTCGTCACGGCGGATGAAGTGATGGAAGAGCGCGGCGGCAGCGTGCAGCGCAATGACTGCCAGAAGCACATAGGCGATGATATCGTGGGCGGCGACCGCTTGCTTGGCCAACATCTTGTCGGTCCCGACAATCGGCGGCAGCTCGCCCAGGAAGTAAAAGTCGACTCGCCTTCCCCGCGCATTGATATAGAGGATGCCGAGTATCGGCTGAATCAGCATCAGCGCATAAAGAACGTATTCGGCGACTCGCGCCGCCACTTTCTGAATGGCCGGAAGGTCGGTTGGAAGACTCGGGATCCGCGCATGCCACCGCCAGCCCAAACGAAATAGCGTCAGCACAAACACCGTGACGCCGAGCGAACGATGCAGGTGCGTCAAGAAGGCTTCCTCCTCTTTGGTGGCTACTGCATGGCTCGCCCAGATCGCGATGTAGGCGGCGGCAATCAGCAGCAAGGTTGACCAGTGGACCGCCTTCAGAACGCGGTCGTAGCTGTCTAGCGGAGCGGCTAGCTCAGCGTACCCGCTTTCTTCCACCTCTCCACTCACCGGCCGCCCCCCCCCGCTCGATGTGTACCTGTATCCGACCTTCGAGAGCAGCGAATTATTCCCGTTTCTCTATCACGACGGGCTCGGGAATAAACCCCGCAGCAGAGCGGTCTGGATCGGCGCCACACACAACGCCATTCGGGAGAGAGAGATGGCCGATCGTGACGAAAACCAGCCATTCGGCGCGGCCCACATGAACCGCCGCGGGCTGTTGAAGTGCATGGCCTGGGCGGGAACCGGGGTGCTCTGGACATTGAGCGGCGGCGTGCCGCGTTCGCTTGGCATGCTCGGGGAGGCCGACGCCGCCGAACCGCCGGCGAGCGGCTTTACCTTCCTGCAGATCAGCGACAGCCATGTCGGCTTCGACAAGCCGGCAAATCCCAATGCGCTTGCCACCTTCCAGGAGGCGATCGCCAAGGTCAACGGCATGCCGACGCCACCTGCTTTCATCATTCATACCGGCGACATCACCCACCTTTCGAAGGACAAGGAGTTCGACGACGCCGATCAGGCCATGAAGGCGCTGAAACAGAAGGTGTATGTAATACCCGGCGAGCACGACGTCGCCGACGCCGACAATGGGAAGGCCTATCTCGACCGCTACGGCAAAGATACGAAGGGCAAAGGTTGGTACACCTTCGACGTCGGCGGCGTGCACTTCATCGCCCTGATCAATGTCTTCAATTTCGAACCTGGCTTCAAATCCGCCGGCCTCGCCAAACTCGGCGACGAGCAGCTCGAATGGATGGAAAAGGATGTCGCCGGGCGCTCCTCGAGCACCCCGATCGTGGTCCTCGCCCATCTGCCGCTATGGACGATTTACCAGGATTGGGGATGGGGCACCGAGGATGCCCCGCGCGCCCTCGGTTACCTGAAGCGTTTCGGCTCGGTGACCGTGCTGAACGGCCACATCCATCAGGTTCAGCAGAAGGTCGAGGGCCACGTCTCGTTCCACACCGCAATGTCGACAGCCTTCCCACAGCCGGCACCGGGGACCGCCCCGTCTGCCGGGCCAATGAAGGTGCCTGCCGAGCAATTGCACTCGGTGCTCGGCGTGCGGACGGTCAACTATGTCCGTGGTAAGAGCCCCCTCGCGGTCATCGACACCCCGCTCAGCGCCTGAGGAGCACAGCAATGTTGCCTGCAAGAGCGGCACTGCTCGGTGCGGCCGCCGTCACGGCGTTCCTCTTCTTCGCGCCACCCGAGCTCACTTCTGCGGAGGAAGCGACCGTCGCGGCTGCAGCCAAAGCGGCCGCCGTCAATATCGACAACTTCAACTTCACCCCCCCGACCTTGGTGGTCGAGCCCGGCACGACCGTAACCTGGACCAACGCCGACGACAGCCCGCACACGGTGCGGGAGAACGACGGGAAGTTCAAATCCGCAGCGCTCGACACCGACGACACCTTCTCCCAAACCTTCACGGCCCCGGGCGAATATCAATATTTCTGCTCGATACACCCGCGCATGGTCGGGAAGGTTGTCGTCAAACCTGCGGGCAAAACATCGTCGAACTAATCCGGGGCACTGCTCGTCGTCCCGGCGAAAGCCGGGACCCATTTCCGACATGGACACCGGCCTTCGCCGGTGTGACGACAGCAGCTGCAGTTATGTCGAGCGTCCTGAACCACATTTGGAGCGCTGCGATGTGGTACTCTCCTGGGGCCTTCGTACTGAGAAAACGTGACGTGATCGGTGCCTGGCTCGTTTGCCTGATCATTGCAGCGGCGTGCTTGGGCTCGTCGATCCTCTGATCAGCGGACGGGCGCGACGAGCGCGGGATTGATCAACTCCGGCCGGATCGGTACCGTTACCCTTTCAAAGCCGCCGACGGGAGGACCGAGATGCCTGACGACGTCCGCAAGCCCACGATCGACAAGTCGCGAATGCCGAGCCGGCATGTGACCGTCGGCCCCGAGCGGGCGCCGCATCGCGCGTTCCTCTATTCGATGGGCTTGTCCGACGAGCAGATCGCCCAGCCGCTGGTCGGAGTCGCGACGACCTGGAACGAGGCGGCCCCCTGCAACATCTCGCTATCACGGCAGGCTCAAGTGGCCAAGAAAGGGGTGGCGGCGAACGGCGGCACGCCACGCGAATTCACGACGATCACGGTGACCGACGGGATCGCGATGGGCCATGACGGGATGAAGTCGTCGCTGGTCAGCCGCGAGGTCATCGCCGACTCGGTGGAGCTCGCGATGCGCGGCCATTGCTACGACGCGCTGATCGGCCTCGCCGGCTGCGACAAGTCGTTGCCTGGGCTGATGATGGCGATGCTGCGATTGAACGTGCCGTCGGTCTTCATGTATGGCGGCTCGATCCTGCCCGGCCGGTTTCACGGGCATGACGTGACGATCGGCGATGTCTTCGAGGCGGTCGGCTCGCACAGCGTCGGCCAGCTCTCCGACGACGAATTGCACGAGCTCGAATGCATCGCCTGCCCCTCCGCCGGCTCATGCGGCGGTCAGTTCACCGCCAACACGATGGCCTGCGTCTCCGAGGCGATCGGTCTGGCATTGCCCGGCTCGGCCGGTGCGCCGGCGCCCTACGATTCCCGAGACGCCTTTGCCGAGGCCTCGGGCCGCGCGGTGATGGAGCTCTTGCGGCGCAACATCCGCCCGCGCGACATCGTCACCAGAGAGGCGATCGAGAATGCCGCGACGGTCGTCGCCGCCTCAGGCGGCTCGACCAATGGCGGACTGCATTTGCCGGCGATCGCCCACGAGGCCGGCATCGAGTTCGATCTGCACGCCTTTGGCGAGATCTCCAGCCGCACCCCCTATATTGCCGATCTCAAGCCTGCCGGCCGCTATGTAATGAAGGACCTCTATGATGTCGGCGGCGTGCCGGTGCTGATGAAATCGCTGCTCGACGGCGGCTATTTGCACGGCGACTGCATGACCGTCACCGGCAAGACCGTTGCCGAGAATTTGCGCGGCGTGGTCTTCCCGACGGGGCAGGACGTGGTGCGGCCGACTTCCGCTCCGCTGTCGCCGACCGGCGGCCTCACCGTGCTCAAGGGCAACCTTGCCCCGCAGGGCGCGATCGTCAAAATCGCCGGCATGAAAAGTCTGCGCTTCACCGGCCCCGCGGTGTGCTTCGACCGCGAAGAGGACGCTTTCGAGGCGGTCGACAAGCGCCGCTACAAGGAGGGGGATGTGATCGTCATCCGCTATGAGGGGCCGCGAGGCGGGCCGGGGATGCGCGAGATGCTGTCGACGACGGCGGCGCTCTACGGCCAAGGCGTCGGCGAGAAGGTGGCGCTAATCACCGACGGGCGGTTCTCGGGCGCGACGCACGGCTTCTGCGTCGGCCATGTCGGTCCGGAGGCGGCGGTCGGCGGCCCGATCGGCCTGATCCGCGACGGCGACATGATCACGCTCGACGGCGAGGCCGGCGCCATCGAGGTGGCGCTCAGCGACGCCGAGCTCGCCGAGCGCCACCGCGCCTGGACGCCGCGCCGCAACGATTACCAGGCGGGTTGCCTGTGGCGCTATTCGCAGACCGTCGGCGATGCCGAAAAGGGCGCCGTCACCCACCCCGGCGCCCGCGCCGAAACCCACACTTACGCGGATATCTAACGATAGCCCCTCTCCCGCATCGCGGTCGCATTCGCGGGAGAGGGAGGGGCCCAGCCCGCGGGGGGGGAGAGTGAGGGTTACCTTCGTGGCATCGGCCCTCACCCGCCTCCCGCGGGATTAAGATCCGGGGTCGGCACCCTCTCCCGCAGTGCGCGGAAGAGGGGTTATCGAAATTTACACCGAAATACCACGCACGCCCCGCAGGTGGAATGCCGGCCATAGGGGTAGCGATGCAATGATGTACGGCCCGACGCGCTCCCCGTTGAAGGGAGGCGAATTCGAACCCTCGGTCCCCCGTAAGCGGGCCGACCTTTGTCGACACACCCCGCTGACTGCTCCGGCACGTTTCGCTGCTGTAGCGCAGGACTGGATTGGAGGGCCGGGACGCGGAATTCCCCGGGGCGATGGACTAGCCTAGCGGCCGAGAGGGGGTGATTCGAGTCGTTGATCTCCCCCAGAGAGGACAACGCTTTTCCCCACTGCCCGTTCGACTTCTCCAGTGTCCGCCGAGGGTCGTTGCTTTCGTTATTGCTTTCGAGCGAAAGTTGCAGCGAGCGCGCCTGATCACGATTGGCGCTGTCCGCGCAACGGAACCCGCTGATCGAGGGTAAATGATCCTGATCGGCTGGTACGAAGAAACTTCGTCCGGGCTAGCGACCGCGCGCGTACCGAGTTGCAAAGGGGGCCGAGGTCATGACCCAAACCATCATCATGCGGGGCGCATATGCAATAACCGATCCGCGCCTCGGAGCATCAGGTGTGATCCCGGCCGGGGCAGTCGCGATCACCGAGGGCATGGTCAGCGAGACCGGACCTTTCGCCGCAGTTGCACCCAACTATCCCGGCGCCCGTGTTATCGGCGACGGCACCCAGTTGCTGATGCCTGGTCTCGTGGATGCTCATAGCCATGGGCGCGGCCTTTCACCAATCCAAAAAGGTGTGCACAACGATTTTCTCGAGAACACTCTTTTCGACTGGGCGTACATGCCCATCCTACCGCCCGAGCTGACCGCGGCGATTTGTGCGCTTCGGCACCTCCGCAGCGGCTGCACGCTGCTGCACCATAACGGTTTCGACGATGACGGTTTCGAGGGTGCCAGACGCGCCCATATCGCGATCAGGACCTATCTGTCGACCGGGATCAGGCTCGCCTTCTCGCCGGGCGTGCGGGATGAGAGCAAGCTCGCCATGGACGGAGAGGAATTTATCGAGACGCTCCCGCCCGATCTGAAGGTGGCAGCACGCCCGTTTGTCTTCTTTGACAAGGAGGCGCTGGTGGACTCGTATTTCCACCTCTTCGATGAGCTCTACGACACTTACAATAACAAGGACACGCGAATATTGCTGGCACCGTGCTGGGCGCACGGTGCCAGCGAGGCCTTCTTGCGCCGCGTGTGCGCCAAGGCGGACCAGCGCGGCGGCGTGATGATTCACATGCACTTGTTGCAGTCGCCGGTTCAGAAGGCCTATGGCTTGCGCCGGCACGGAAAGCCGACCGTGTTCTGGCTCGATGACCTCGGTCTGGTGGAGAGCAATGCCGTCTATGGCCATGCAATTCACGTGACCGAGGCCGAGATAGGGCTGATGGGGAGGCGGAACGTCTCCGTCACTAGCCATCCGAGTTGCAACTTCCACATGCGGAACGGCATCACGCCTGTCATGCCGCTGCGCGCGGCGGGGGTCAATGTCGCAATGGGGCTGGATGACAAAACGATCAATGACGACGAGGATGCGGTGATGGAACTGCGGATGATGCACAAGGTCCATCGCCTCCACACGTTCGATCTGGACTCGCCCGCGCTGAGCGCCTACGAGGCGCTTGAGATCGCGACGTTAAACGGCGGCAAGGCAACCGGCTTTGCGGACGAAGTCGGCGCGCTGATACCGGGCAGAAAGGGTGACGCGATTCTCGTTGACCTCGACCGGGTGGCGCGCGATCCCTGGATCGACCCGGAATTCGACCTCGTCGACGCCTTCGTGGAACGCGCAATGGGCGCGGATGTCGCCACAGTCGTCGTCGGGGGTAAAATCGTGGTCGAGGATCACCAGCCGCGCACGATCGACGTGGAAGGTCTCTACCGCGAGGTGCGCGCATTCTGCGCCAAGGGCCTCACGCCCGAGCAACGGGCGCGCGCCGATTTGCTCCGGAAGCTCAAGCCCTATGTCCAGGCATGGTACGGCACCTGGCACGCGAACATGCTCGATCAGCCGTTCTATAGGGTCAATAGCCGAATGTAGGAGGTTCGTGGCCGTCAACGTCGGGTCCGCGGCCCGGGATCCGTTCCGCATCCGGCGCGAGCTTCTTCAGCGGATGACGCTCGATGCCCGCAACCGACCAACCAGCTCGCCTGGCCCATCTCGATGAGATCCGCGTGCTATCCTGGTCGAGGGCAGCAAGGGACCGGCTCAAGTCATTGGGCTGCGGCATTGGTGTGCTCTATCGCTTGTTTGCAGCGACGATGGTGCCATCATAGCTTCTCGATCCGGCCGTCCACGTACCCACAGATGCCGGCATAGGCGTGATGGCCGGGTCAAGCCCGGCCACGGAGACAAGACCATGAGGGGAGCCCCATGAAGATCTCGCACATCCGCTCGCAGATCCTGGTCGTTCCAGAGGCCGATCCGCTGGCCAATTCTCCGGAAAACCTGCATGCGGCGCGGCCGATCGTGATCGTGCAGATAGGGACGGATGACGGAATCGAGGGAATTGCGGTCACCTTCTACGGGGGCGCACTGACCCGCAGCCTGAAGGCCGCAGTCAACGACCTCGGAGCCCTGACGATCGGCGAGGATCCGCTGCGCCTCGAAGCGATCATCGCCAAGCTGCGAGCCGCAGCGGGCGGCTCCGGGCCAGGAGGAATGTTTACCCTGGCACTGTCCGCCATCGATATCGCGCTTTGGGACATCCGCGGCAAGGCGCTGAACCAGCCGCTGTGGAAGCTGCTCGGCGGAGCGCGCGAGCGCGTCGCGACCTATGCGAGCGGCTCGTTGCGCCGCACCCTGTCGCCTGACGAGGTGGTGACAGCGGCCGGTCGGCTGCGGGAAAAGGGCTTCCGCGAGGCCAAGATGCAGCTTGCTCTGCCCGGTGCGAGTACGCATCAAGCTGATGTGTGACGTCAACCAGCGCTGGCGCCCGGAAGAAGCGATCGACATTGGCCGGCGTGTCGAGGATTCTGGCGTTGGGTTCTTCTGGCTCGAGGATGTTACGGCACATGACGATTATGCCGGCCTCGCGCGGATCAACGCGGCGTTGGCGACGCCGGTCGCCGGGGGCGAGCTGGTCTTCGGCATCGTGCCCTTCCGCCATATGATCGAGGCGCGCTCGGTCGATATCGTCATGATCGACCTGATCCGGGTCGGCGGGATCACGCCGTGGATGAAGGTGGCCGGCATGGCGGAGGCCTTCAACCTGCCGGTGGTCAGCCACGTGATCCCGGAAATTCATACCCATCTCGTCGCTGCGGTGCCGAACGGCCTCACGGTCGAATACATGGGCTGGATGCTGAGATTGTTCGAAGGCAGCGCCGCGCTGGACCAGGGCGAGCTCGTTCTGTCGGACCGGCCCGGTCTCGGTCTCACCTTCAATCAGGACACCATCAAGCGGTTCGGAGCGGCTTCATGAAAATCTCGAGCATTCATTCCCAGATCGTCGCCCTGCCCAACGACGAGCCGCTCGCCGGATTTTCAGAGAACCCCAACGCAAAAAATCCGATCGTCACGCTGCGGGTCCGCACCGATGAGGGGGTCGAAGGCATCGGAGTGACCTATTTCGGGGGCGCGCTGACCCGTACCTTGAAGCGCGTCGTCGACGACCTCGGGGCGCTGGCGATCGGCGAGGATCCGCTGCGCGTCGAGGCGATCGCCGCGAAACTGCGGGCGGCGGCCGGCGGCTCCGGCCCGGCGGGCATCTTTACGATGGCGCTGTCGGCGATCGATGTCGCGCTGTGGGACATCAAGGGCACGGCGCTCGGGCTGCCGTTGTGGAAACTGCTCGGCGGTGGGCGCGATCGGGTCGCCACCTATGCCAGCGGCGCGCTGCGGCGCGGCCTGAAACTCGAGGAGGCGGTCACCGCCGCCCGCAGGCTGCGCGATAAAGGCCATCGGCAGGCGAAGATGCAGCTCGGCCTGCCCGGCACTACCTCGCCGGCGCGCGAGGTGGAGCAGGCTCGCCTCATTCGCGAGGCGGTCGGCCCCGACATGGATCTGATGTGCGACATCAACCAGCGTTGGCGGGTCGAGCAGGCGATCGACATCGGCAGGCGGGTCGAAGACGCCGGTGTCGGCCTCTACTGGCTCGAAGACGTGACCGCGCATGACGATTATGCCGGGCTCGCGCGCGTGACCGCCGCGCTCTCTACGCCCGTCGCCGGCGGCGAATACCTCTGGGGCATCACGCCGTTCCGCCACATGATCGAGGCCCGCTCGGTCGACATCGTGATGATCGACCAGGTGCGCTCGGGCGGCATCACCCCTTGGCTCAAGATCGCCGGCATGGCCGAAGCCTTCAACCTGCCGGTCGTCAGCCACGGCGTGCCCGAGATCCACGTGCACCTCGTCGGGGCGGTCCCCAACGGGCTCACCGTCGAGTACATGCCCCGCCTCTTCCGTTTGTGGGAAGAGGTGCCGGTGCCGGTCAACGGCGAGCTCGCAATGCCGTCCGCTCCCGGGCTCGGGCTCAAATTCGACGAGAAAGCGATTAAGACGTTCGGCGTCGCGTAAGGCGCGGCTCAGGCCGCTGCGGCGATGGCCCGTAGCTGGTGGAAGCCGCGCTCCAGGTCCTCGATCAGGTCTTGCGGGTCTTCGAGGCCGATATGCATCCGCAGGGTCGGGCCTTCCGGAGCCCAACGCGTCGCGGCATGGCCGCGTTCGGGGTTGGTCGGCAGGATCAGGCTCTCAAAGCCGCCCCAGCTGGAGCCGATGCCGAAAAGATCGAGCGCGTCGATCATCGCATAGATGGCCGGCTTGGGCGCCGGCTTGAGCACCACACCGAACAACCCGCTGGCGCCGAGAAAGTCGCGTTTCCACAGCGCGTGCCCGGCATCTTCCGGCAAGGCCGGGTAGAGCACGCGCGACACTTCGGGGCGGGTTTGCAGCCAGCGTGCGACGGCGAGCGCGTTCTTCTGGTGGCGTTCGAGCCGGACCGACAGGGTGCGCAGCCCGCGCAACGCGAAATAGGCGTCATCGGGACCGGCGCAGTGGCCGAGATCGGCCGCCATCGTGCGCACCGGCAGGTACATCTCTTCGTTGGTGATGACCGCCCCGAGCATCACGTCGGAATGGCCGACGATGTATTTGGTCGCGGCATGGATCGAGACGTCGACGCC
>WNFR01013434.1_pt1 | contig 12230 bp, 15 predicted proteins | sample 5400221 | NCBI WGS metagenome assembly WNFR01 (sample SAMN13153357, study PRJNA577476) | soil metagenome | isolation source: 40 cm soil under Madrone tree | place: USA:California | collected 2016-06-14 | reverse complement strand
CGTCCGGCTAAAGGAGGGTTATGAGAAGACTGTTAAAGGAATTGGACGGCCTAGGTGGAAAATCTTTTTCGGTGTATGGTAGAAGCAAGAATCAGGTATTGCAATGAGCCAAAGACCCACGTCTAAGGCTTGTGTAAAGCCGACTCTTACGAAACACCCTAGTTTCTGTGGCACCGCGACCTGTTGGCAGATACGAGTGCCGTTAGGAGACGTACGTACAACTACACGAGAAGTGTTGGTTGCAGGACATGGAACCTGGACGATTGACGTGGTCATTCGGGCCACGAGTTCCGTAAAACACTTCGAGACGACGAGACGGCCTTTTTCCAAATTGGCAGCCGCATGGTCTCCTGAGCTTGTCATCTGCGGAACCACAGTGGCAGCCGACTTGCACAGGACAAAGCATGTGTCGTATGTCCAAGTCGTGGTGCTTCGCTTCTATCCCCATGGACTGGACCGTGTGCATCACAAATTGCATAACTCCTCACAAAACCCATCATCCCTGTGACATATCATTCACTTAGTACTGAGCCACTCGACTGTTGTAACAAGTTACATTGTCCTCGGCCGCTTAGTGTGCCACCCCAGAGTGACAGACGTAGCGTTCGATGGGATCGGGGAAGGAAACAGGGTATGTGCGTACTGCATCCAGCTGCTCCAAATATCTCACTTAACGAGAGGCAGTAACTTGCTTCCCGTATGCGTTAGATGGGGACTTGCGTCCATCTTTCTGTTTGAAACGGGGGAATAGACCGCGCCTGTTGCAACGCACGTGTCTGGTGCGGATGGTGAGGGAAACACGATTACGGGAAAACTTTCAACATATGACAACCAAATCGAAGAATGGATGGCCTGGAGTGAGTGCAAGAGATGAGCTTTTAGAGAAGCAATCAACTTCCACGCGTTTGTCGTCAATGGTGGCAGTCCGACGCTTCCCTTGCGGCACACTGACCTTCCGAAATTCTCGCTTTAGAAGATTGTGTGTGATGTGATGCTGTAAGACGGTGTATTGATGATAGAAAGAATAAGGATCCTCGTGGATGCTTGTGTGCGCGCGCTCATGTATGGACGCTGTCAAGCTTTCCTGCTTTCGTAGTGCTTTCGTGATGAATATGGTCGTCGTTGGGTCGGGGGTAAAGGGGCAAGGGCGAGACCTTGATGCTCCGTCTTTGTGCCTGGAGATGCGCAGCTCACAATGACATTGAATTTAGTGTTTCGAACCATCGAACGAGTTCCACCAAAGAGTCTATTCAGGAAATGTCCAACCAATCTTTTTGTTCAGCTTGGGCGCTTCGATTGAATTAACTTTGATCGCCTTGCGCCACCCCGTTTCCTGGACCACACGCAAGACGAGTTTGGGAGTTGTTTGTGAGAGGCGTAACTTACGGTAGATCTCAACTGAGACAGGTCTCAAGAGAACCTGTCACATGCAGACGCCACGGAGGAGCAGAGCAAGTATCCGCGGTCACCGCTACACTTTGCTTCCGCGCCGCTTAGACGCACGAGCACAATGGCACCCAAAAGATGGTCCGACTGGGGGGCTTATGCGGCCCTAAAGGCTTCTTGGGTTCACAGCAATGATGATAGAGTAGAACGGCGGTAGGCGTGGTGTAAGCCATTTCGGAGCGGACCGGCTGTAAGAATAGCCAGAGGCTGAGTCGTCAAACTCCCAACCTACGTAACTCAGCTGAAGTAAGAAGAGATCGCTGAAGTGTTCCCGGTGTTGGGCCTCCGATATCAGGGCAAAATGTTACGAACTATTCGTAAAGGCTGTTGAGACAACCTGCGGGCCCATGGCGGTGGGAAGCGCTCGCCGACGCCTGGATCACAGCCAGCCATACACCTTACCATTCTTTGCCATCCGCCATTAACGCGTTGCGTGAACAAAAAAAAACCGCAGAGAAAAGCCGGTAAATGAAAAACGAATACGACTAGTGAGCAGATGAAAGTAGATGGAGCCTCCGACTACCACATGCATCACTGAAGAGTAAGAAATGGCGTGACCAACCTATGTTATAAACATCTTTGCGAGTGCCATTTGGTCGTTGCATGTGCCTTTTACGAGGTGACTGACCGGGAAGCACGGAGACCTACGGTGGACCACAGCAGGACCTTCAAGCGCCAAGGAATTCTGTCGTCTGTCTACCCGAGGACTACAGCCGCATGCCCAGATCTATCAGAGATGTCGTTTCATGAGGATACATGAGGTTGGGTAGTATCACGTCAGTAGACCACTCTCCAATCTCCGCACCTGAGACCATGTCCAAGAACCGCCGAAAGTGACTTGAGCCACGGTCAAGTACACCGCTTTTGACCCCAAGAGACCCGAGGTGTTCACTCTTCGAGAACTTCATCTTCGCCCTTGCGTGCCTAATGTATGTCAGGTATTGACAAATGAGTCACGACAGATAGGTGGCGCGAGGAAAGGACGTGCCTTTTCGACGAGCATGCGCTGTCTTTCCCGGGTCTTGCGCAGCACGCGGACGTACTTTCCTAGTGGGGCGTCGTCGAGAGGTAAGTCTGCCTCCCAAAGATCGACGGCAGCAGTCTTTCCAGGAGCGAAAGTGACCCCAGCGCGATGCTCGGATGCCCAACGGGCGCGCACAGAAAGCCACTCTGCGGTCAGGAAGGCAGCTTCCTGTGCGAGGCTTTCTGTGTACACGTGCGTGTGTAAGTATTGTTGTGGAGCACGGAGAGTTGTCTCGAAGTCTAGGGGCCGTAAAGTCGATGCCTTGGACTTGGAAGTCAACGTTGAGGTCAATATCGGCAGAAGGTGAGGCGCGAGAGGAATATAAGTGTGACTGTGTCTCGCGACGTGGATTAATGACCGGACAAGATGCAGGTGAAGGGGATAAGATCGAGGGTGCGGGAGGAGCCTAAGGGGAATGCGCACGTGAGTATATAGGTATCGGGTAATAAGTGTGATATACTTGATAGCCCCCGTAGCTACTTGCACAAGGGGGTAAATGAGAGGTTGCAAGTCGCTGTTTTTCGCACCAACTGAAGACCCTTGGGTTTCGCACCCTCGCGCAAGAAGCAGTGACCAAAAGTCAATAGCATGAACATACTGCCAATTATAAACTTGCTTGTATGAGTCCTAATATAATCAAACGATGAAAAAGGACGTGTGTGCCGACAAACAGCATTCGAAATACCTTCGTTTTCAACTTCATACTATTACGAAGGTGAATAGCCAACTGTCGAATATACCCGAACGCATGCTGGTATGCGGCCTGATGATTGAGACAGAAAATTTCTGAAGCGGAGTTCTTCATGAAAGTGATGGACGGCAAGGAATGGGCAGTGGTATTCTTCGAAGATTTCACTAATGTTTGGTAGATGTTCTAAAAAAACAATGTGAGCAGGCGTCGCGTTGATCTTTGTTCAAACACAGACTTTTAGCGCGAGGTCCAGAATGGACTCGTCGGTTGCACAAGCGAGTCTGCGAATAGCAAGGACCGAAGCTATTCTTACACTGTCGTCTGCGGTGGACCATAAGTCCAAGCACGCCTAAAGTACAGATGAGCAGGGCCAGAGTGAATATGAACGGTGACTAACTTTGAGATATTGCTTGATGGTCTTGCGACTGCTTGTTATGTATGGGATCATCTTTGCGCTCTCTGTGACTGCGGTCTTCAACAATTCGGGGTCCGAAAGTTGTGAGACGATGTGGATGATGTTATGGAAGAACGATATGATGAGCTTCTGCAACACCTTTAGTTTCCGCGTTTGTGTAGGGGCTTTGCTTTGCTACAGCGTAAGTTATCAGAAAGTACGATTGTACTCCATACGGACGCACTATCGGCCGTTCGGAAGCGATTTGTACGGGACGTGGTGTTCCAGAACGACAGGCGTGTATCGTAAGGTCGTTTTTACGAGCTTGTCAAACACTGCATTTTTGGAAAATTTAGCCGTATTCATTGAAAACGGTCTGCAGGAGACGCACCTGCGGGGCTGTCGATGGACCATGCGAGGACCTTATCTTCTTCATTCATGAGGGCAGCAGAGCGGAACGCGATGAGAAGCTTGCGAAATGCACGCAAAGATCGTGTCTACAGAGCACTTTGTGAGGAAGATTCGTCTGGAGAGCGCAAAACCCACATCGAGAAGAGACTTTTGCCAAGATCGCAGTATTTTCTCGGTCAGGATAGGGAGTTGATCACCTTCAGGTCCCGCGGCGTCGTCACCGTTGTCACTGACGTCGCCGTCGTCATCCATGTTGAAGTCAAGAAGTTCGCGATCGTTTTCTTGGATGTACTTGTAAAATTCGGGATCTTTGTCTGCAAGCTTAGATAACTCGAGCATATGTGCTGCTCCTTCGTCTGTGTAGTCCGATTGTTAAGCGAAGTAATATAGCTGTTCGACAACGGAACGCACCCTCGAGCTCGTCTACGGACGCGAATGATGCGTCGTCGTCGTCCGTGCCATTTCCGTGTTCGTCTTCAACTTCGTCCTCTGACTCCGAAGCACCGATGTCCGGCTCGCTGGCCTGCAATATGCGTTATGTTCGGAATTGAAGTGGGTAGACATAAAGTAGAAACTCACCTCGGCATCCTCCTCCATGAAGCTCGCGCCCAAAAGATCGTCTACCGACATGCCTTTGATACTACACGGAAAGATAAGGTCCCCCACCTGAGAGAGATTGCGTATAGAGCACACCTCGATTTTCTGCCCTTTGGGTTAGCATCTTGCTGCGCCTCATTTTCGCTTCCTCCGCTCTCGACCTGAGCGGGTTCCCGACGTCTGCTCTTTGCACCCTTATTTTGCTGGGTCTTTCTCTGAAATTGCTGGTGTTTTCTCCGTGCTTGAATTTTTTGAGTTAGCTGGCCGCTTGCAGCGAACTTGCGCGTAGCTTTTGCGCCTCTCTTGACCATTTGGTGAGCGTTCAAGAGGAACCGGACCGGGCGAAGAAGGACAGCTAGCTTGATGGCCACGGCCACGGTCACGGAAGTGTTGGCCTCTGCCAATGATTTATTAGCACAACATCTCGCCTTGATTGCTCGGGTGAAAGTTTCTCAAAAGTCCCACAGGCGAAAGTTGCGCACACTTTCCTCCCCGCCCCAGCCCATACTCAGACTCCCCCTTATCCCTTCGCCCAAACCTTCCCCACCCCCTTCCCCGCCCTCGTCACCCCTCCTCGTTCCTCGGAGGAAACCACCAAGAGCCGATTTACCTCCTCCCAAGCGTGCTCGTGCTTCCCACTATGAGAATTACGTCCCCGAAGAGGAGACCATCCGGAACGACTACTCGCAACGGTATGTTGACGGCGGTGAATGGCCTCAGAACTGGGTACTCGGAGCGGAACCAGAGAGACGTTTTGAAGAGTTCGTAGCCTTTTTTCTCTCCTTTCCATGGAGCCTGTATTGGTCCCATTAGCGCCACTGAATTGAGACCAGTTTTCGTCATCCGTGTACTGATATATCTCGCGTACTTTCGTTCTCACTAGATACCCCAAACAACAGCGATTACTGGCCCTCAAGAAAGTATCCGTGACAGAGTATGCGCTACCACCGATGTATCTCCCCTTCTCCGAGCTCGCCTTGCTCCAGCCGTCCAAATTCGACGTCATCGTCCTCGATCCACCTTTATCCTCCTCATTCACTTGGGACACTCTACAAGACCTCCCTCTCGCGACGCTCGCGGCGGACCCTTCGTTTGTCTTTCTTTGGGTAGGCAGTGGCGCGGGGGATGGGCTCGAACGTGGGCGTGAGCTCCTCGCCAAGTGGGGCTATCGCCGCTGCGAGGACGTGTGTTGGGTGAAGACAAACCTGGAGTGCAATCACGGGCCTGGCGTATGGCACCATCCCTTTCCTCTCGGGCTCGTCGACTCACCTTACTCAGACAGACCCACCGACGACCTCTCTGCTCACGCGCACCAAACAGCACTGTCTCATCGGTATCCGGGGCACGGTACGTCGCTCGACAGATTCATGGTTCGTGCACTGCAACGTCGGTACGCATTTTCCCTCTCCTACGGCGTAGCGCTAGCTCATTCGCGGACGCGCAGATACGGACGTGATCCTTTGGGAGGGCGACCCGACCGATCCGATGCGTAAGCCGCCAGAGATATACACGCTCATCGAGAATTTCTGTCTGGGTCTGCGGCGCCTCGAGCTTTTCGCGCGTGCGCGCTCCCTACGGCGTGGGTGGGTCAGCGTGCTCGCTGACGGCGAAGAGGCGCACGTACCAGCCGTGCAGGCGTGCGCCGCGGACGCGCGTCTCTCGCCCGAGCAGGTCGAAGGCGGCGTGAACGTCCTCGGGCAAGAGCTCGGTGTCAACCGCACCGAGCGCTGGGACCAGGACAAGTGGGAGGCTGCCATGCGTGCATGGCTGCAGAGTGGCCGCGCCGTCGTGCCCATGACGCCTGGTACGTTTACTCCATTTACACGCCCTCGAAGCCAATGTGCTGACGAAATCTCCGCGCGGTTGACCAGAGGTCGACGCTCTCCGACCTAAATCGCCCGTCCGTGGCGGCCCAGGGAACGTTCAGTCTGGCGGCGGCGTGATGGTAACGGGAAGCGGCGCTGGTGGTCCAATGGCTGGGCGCGGGGTGATGAAGGCGCCCATGGGCCGTGGCCCGAACAATGTAATGGACATGGGCATGGGTATGGGCATGGGCATGGGCATGAACCCGCTCGGGGTCGGCGTTGGGATGGGCTGGCCGCAAATGGGGATGCCGATGGGGATGCCTGGAGCTGCTGGGATGATTGGCATAGTTGCACCTGGCTTTGGAGGCGCGGGCTTCGACGGCACGGGGATGCAAATGCAGCCGGGCATGGGCTGGATGGGTGGCCCCGGCGCGGAAGGCGGGCAGTTCCAGTACATGGATGGCTCAGGTGGAATGTGGGAAGGTGGCGGAATGGGCGACGAGGGCATGGTTGGGGATAATGTGGCGAACATGGGCGGGATGACCAACATGTCGATGGGAAATATGGGAAATATGGGAAATATGGCGATGGGAAACATGGGGATTGGTGGAATGAATATGATGGGCATGGGGCAACAGGGCGGTACGGGACAATGGGCCAACGGAGGATTTGATGGGTTTTAGAAATAGATATCGTGCGTGGCATTACTTGTGACTATACATATCGACGTCCGCATGTATTACTAGAGCTCATCGTGGCTACGGAAAGGTTCCTGCGCATCATCATCACCAGGTCCATATCCACCTGGGCCAGGGCCAGATCCGCTCTCATAAAGCTTGCTAGTGATCGGGTTGACCACAGTTTGCACCTCCGCGAGCTTCTCTTCAAGCTCCTCCGCGGTGGCATTTTGACCCTCCGTGTCGATCCACTCAGTGGTCTCCTTGACGAGGGCGAGTAGTGTCTTGCGGTCATCGTCCTCGATCTTACCGCCGAGGCCTTCTTGGTCACCAAGCTGTGTCTTGAGGCCGTAGACGAACGTAGACAGTGAGTTGAGCGCCTCGATGCGCTTACGCGCGACCTCATCCTCAGCCGCGAACTCTTCGGCCTCCCGAATCATACGATCGATATCATCTTTCGAAAGACGACCCTTCTCGTTGCTGATGGTGATCGACTCCGACTTGCCGCTAAGGATGATGATCAAGTAAGTGTCAGGTCTCAATGAGGAAAAAGACCCGCGACTCACGTTCCCTTGTCGGCGGCCGAGATCGTCATGATACCGTTCGCGTCAACTACGAAAGTAACTTCGATTTGAGGAAGGCCACGCGGTGCCGGAGGGATGCCAGACAACTCGAACTTTCCGAGGAGGTTGTTGTCCTTGGTTAACGAGCGTTCTCCCTCGTATACTTGGATCAAAACAGTTGGTTGATTATCCGCAGCGGTGGAGAAGCTGAATGCAGTGTTACTAATGACACTCTGAGTAAGAGGGAACTACTCACATTTGGGACTTGCGGGTGGGGATCTGAGTGTTGCGGGGGATGAGCTTGGTCATGACACCGCCAGTGGTCTCGATGCCGAGGGTAAGAGCGGCCACGTCGAGAAGGAGAATATCCTCAGAGCCTTCTTCCCCAGAGAGGATGCCACCCTGGACGGCGGCACCATAGGCAACCGCTTCATCAGGGTTGATACCCTTAGACGGCTCCTTGCCACCAAAGAAGTCCTTGAGAAGCTGCTGAACCTTAGGTATACGCGTAGAGCCACCGACGAGGACAACCTTGTTTTTCACAAGTTAAAAAACGATGTCTGACCACAAGTAAATCATACGTACTTCATCGATTTCCTCCTTCTTCACGCCGGAGTCCTTGATGACCTGCTCAACGGGCTTCATGGTCTTACGGAAAAGATCCAGGTTGAGTTCCTCAAACTTGGCGCGGGTGAGCGTCTCTGAGAAGTCATTACCGTTCTCGAAGGACTCAATCTCAAGGCGCGTGGACTGTTGGGAGGACAGAGTGCGCTTTGCCTTCTCTACCTCACGTTTGAGCTTGCCCAACGCACGGAGGTTGGTCGAGATGTCGGTACCGGTCTTCTTCTTGTACTGCTTAACGAAGTATTCGATGACACGATTATCAAAGTCCTCGCCACCAAGATGGGTATCACCGGCAGTTGCCAGGACCTCGAAGACACCATCCTCGATCGAAAGGAGAGACACGTCAAAAGTGCCACCTCCGAGATCGTACACGATGATCCGAGACTCGGACTGTGACTTCTTGTCTAGTCCATAGGCGATGGCGGCTGCTGTAGGCTCATTGATGATGCGGAGGATCTGAAGACCTGCAATAGTGCCGGCATCCTTAGTAGCCTGACGTTGTGCGTCGTTGAAGTCTGTCGTGATGTGAGAGGGATTCTTTTTACTATTCGAAAAAGGAACGCACACGCAGGGACAGTGACAACAGCATGCGTAACCTTCTTGCCGAGGTAAGCCTCAGCGGTCTCTTTCATCTTGACCAGGACCATGGCAGAAATTTCCTCAGGACTCTGGCAGGTGAAGATGTTAGTCATATTGTTCGCCAAACAAAGGCAGTGGAAACCCACGAAATCGCGCATCTCGCCACGGGATTTAACCTGTACAGCAGGCTTCCCGCTCTTATCAATGACTTTGAAAGGCCTAGGACGACATGAGGGAGAACGAACTGCTGGCTAACAAAGTTCCCTTACCAGTGCTGGATATCCTTCTTCAACTCGGGCTCATCAAGTTTACGTCCAATGAGGCGTTTAGCATCAAAAACTGTGTTGGTTGGGTTGGAGTGGAATGCGTTCTTGGCGGAATCCCCAACTCTACATGTAAGGTAAACGTGACGCAAGTGGTATGCAAGGTGAAAATGACACTTACAGTCGTTCCTCATCCGTGAAAGCTACCCAGGAAGGTGTAATACGATGACCCTGATCATTTGCGATAATTTCTACACGACCACCGCGTTGCACGCTGTTAGAGATTATAGGATTAGAAACGCCGACGTGTCACATGCCCAAGTGAATCACTCACGCAACGCAAGAATAACTAAATGGAAAGACGACGGTAAGATATGATTGATACTGTATCGAGAGAAAACATACGTTGTTCCCAAATCTAACGAGCAGGGTGAGTTGTGTCAAGAGAGAAAGAGCCGAAAGAGCACGTACCTATACCAATTACTGTGCCATATTCGGACTTTTTATCTTCAGCGGAGACGGCGGGTGGGCAGAGAAGAATAAGAGCGAAGAAGAGGAAGAAAGCGATGGACAATCCCGAGACAAGGCGGGCTGTATGCGTCCTTGTTGGACGAGACATGTTGAGGGAGGTGAAGATGTAAAACGAACGTGCTTGTTCAAACTCGGTTTTATATTTTTGAGAGCTGACCAAAAGGGCCACGTATTCTATTTGGCCACGTCACACGCCAGGTCACCTTTTCCCACGAGTTTGTTGCCTCGTCACACAAATACAAGCTTGGCTATGTAAGGCTATGTAAAAACACATATTAACACGTATGTGTTGGGAAAGTAGGCCAAGAGATAGACGCCAAGCAATCTCAATTAGATCAACGCAGAGTACACTATGGGGCTTGGACGCTACGTCCAAGGCTTGGTCTGGGGTGGCATATCTATATGGGTTTGCCGTTGTCCATCTAGTACGTCCTTTCGGCCTTTCGGTTCGCCAATCCAATCCGATGCTGAGATGGACCCCAGAGTAAAAGCGTTACATTGGCAGCGAATCTGTGCACCGCTTTTCCCAGGCACTCAAAAAGGGCTTGCTAATTGAGATCGGAAGTGCCTGGTTCAATGACATCATCTCTGGTGAGGCAGATGTGGCCTGAAGGCCTGAATGGCCACGTTGAATATCTGTCAGTCTCACGTGCATGAGTCCCCGTGAACTTTGCAATGGCTTGTAGCACCTTCAAGTTCGCGGGTAATCCTTTTGTCATTCGCCTTTTTCTGAGCAAAAAAATACCAGCTGCTACTTGAGAATTCCCTTCAAATTTTCATGTTCTCGCGAAGTGATTTATGAGAAGATATCAACCCAAGCAATACTCAGTCGCTTGAAACAGATTTATTCTTGTTTGGAACTGTCTGCTGGTGAACTCCACCCTCTGGCTTGCCCAACTAAATCTCAGTCAACTTAGTCTATCAAAGCTTAAAGGACACGCGATTGTTCTTCGAACTCTATGCTGGCTTCCCTGGACAGTACCCGAACCCGGATGACGACCAATGTCTTACGGCGTTGGCGCGAACTACGGCGTTGTCCTCATCGGCGAAGCGACCCCGGCTTGGGAGCCGCTCAATTACTTGCTGAAACAACCGAAGATTCCATCGGGGGATCAACGTGTCGTTCGGCGCCGACGAGGATGCCGTCCCATTTGAACTAGCAAGTAGCCTGTGTAGGCTGTTCATGCAACCCTGTGGGCGTGGCGTGAATGTCCGAGCCTCGAGCGGTGACGGCGGCGTCAGCAGGGGAGACTGCAGGGATGCTGCCGGCAATGTCCACTTCCGCCCCTTCTTCCCTGCGTCGTGTACATGGGGCACTTTCTTTCTCTGCTTGAAAGTAGCCCACGAGCGCAGATACAAGTTACTCACAACTCCATCACGCTTTCAAACTAATTTCCGCGCCCGGACTATCAGGCCAACGCCGTTCCCTCCTTCCTTTAGAACCTGGGCGGCGAGCATGACGGCCTGTATATGTGTGTTTGTAGTGATAACCTGTCGAGACATGTTCTCATGTTTTTAATATGTACAGCGCTCTGGGTCGCGGCATCCCCGACATCTCTGCGCAGGCGCTCAACTTCGTAATCGTTCGCAACACTTTGCGTCTTTCCTTCGCCCTACCTCTCTGCCTTGTTTATCCTCAGGCGCCTTGTTGACGCCTGAGCACAGACGGGTTCTCTGCCGTTGCTGGATGGGATCCTGTGCATCCTTCTGATTTGGTCTCTACCTTCAATTTCGAGGATGGTTGATTCAGCCTCTGCAAGTCACGGGCGTCGGGACGCCAGACTTCGACGAGCTGCTGGCAGTACTATAATGCCTGTGCCTAATGATACCAAAACCAATTCGTTTATTCAATGCTGGCAAACTAGAGTGCTTGGAGAACACGGTGTCATACATCGAAACGAAATTCCCTCGACCCTCGACACATCTCAAACTCTTATTGTTGAATGAAACGTGCAATTATGACCAATGCTAGTGCGTTACTGACATATGCATTGTAAGGACTAGGTTCTTTGTAAGAAAGCGGAATATGATTCCACCCTTACTGTAGAAGGGTGAATGTTCTTGGCTGGTGCAAGTTACTGGAACACGAAAAAGGGTGCCGTCGCCACATATGCGGTCAACATCCTGACCAATCAAAGCCCTGTGCCATTAAATAGAATAGGATATTTCGTCCGTAGTCGTAGGAGTGGTAAAAACAAACAAAAAAACACAAACAAACAACAAAGTCGTCGTCATTGGGGGTCGTAATTATTGTCGTAAAAATTATACGTTAACGATGCGAGAAGGGAGGTGACTTGGATGATTTGTTCGCCTTGACCGGCGCTGGGTGCGGCGCCGAGGAGACGCGAGTGAGGATAGACGTCGACGCGCGTATCGCGCAGTCACGTGGCGCGACCTCTCCACACTTGATGTGCGCACGGAGCCCGCAATCGACGCACTCGAGCGCGGCCTTACGGCCGAGTCTCTTCGTACAGACGTCGCACTTGGCGCCGCCTACGGGGAGCAGGCCGCTCGCGAAGAAAAAGTCGAGCGCGCTCCACCCACCGCCTGCGGAAGTAGACGACGACGAGTTGGCGCCCGAGGGCGACGCGGGCCGAGAACGCTTCGTGATCGTGCCGAGCTTGA
>WNFR01016175.1_pt1 | contig 12231 bp, 15 predicted proteins | sample 5400221 | NCBI WGS metagenome assembly WNFR01 (sample SAMN13153357, study PRJNA577476) | soil metagenome | isolation source: 40 cm soil under Madrone tree | place: USA:California | collected 2016-06-14 | reverse complement strand
CCAGACCTGCCCCAATTTCGAAAAGATGTAAAAAACGTTTTTAAAAAAATTTAAAATTTGTGGATGAAAAATTGTTAAGTCTTTTTTAAGTTTTATTTTCAATATTTTTAGCTTAGAGATCAATTCCCGCTTCCAGTGTGAATGAATAATGCAGCTGCTATAATCACGTGCATTGGGTACGACGAGTTGGAGTTGCCGATTCGGCAAGCCGAAACGAGCGCATATTGCGTAAAACATGTCCGAGCTGCCACCTCCAAACTCCATGCATGCAACACCAGACGGAGCTAGACAAGTAGAGTTGAATCGCTTGAGAGGTACAACCACGCGTGTTGTTTCCGATATTCGGCTCCCCTCCCTTCGCTTGACGCGTCACCTATTCAGCCAAGGCCAGACAACGCGAGAAGGACGCATCCGCCGCCGTGTCATCTGCACGCAACGCCAATGACAAGAGACCCCTCGCCGTCCTGGCCGCCTCCGGCTCACCAACCGGTCCATCCAAGAAGCCGCAGCTACAGAGGGATGCGCGTCTCGGGAAATACTTTGACTATGATCTATCGAAGATGGTCAACTCGAAGGGCGGCTTCCTCATCGAAGACGATAAAGAGGCGGACGGTAATCTCAAGGCCAAGGAAAGAGAACGTGAGCGGCAGAGGGCGGTACAGAATGTCGACCCTCGTACGTCGTCATGCCGGTGTCCTCGTGCCACCTTTCCGACGAAACAAACCCCCCGCTAGCTATTTACCTTGACGCAAGCCGAAACCCCAAATGCCACGACTGCGGGTCGATAGACATCGACCAAACGTATCGAAAGATATTCAATTGTCTTGTATGCAACAAGTGCAAGAACGAAAAGGTCGAGAAATACAGTCTGCTGACGAAGACTGAGTGCAAGGAGGTGAGGGGACTCGTTTTTTCTTTCATGCATATATGACGTGCTTGCCGTCAGGACTACCTCTTGACTGACTGTGAGCGTATACCTATCTTGGCCCTCATAGCATTCTAATGAATCGCAGCCGAGTTGAGAGACGAGGAACTACTACCACATATGCTGAAGGCTAATCCACACAAATCAACGTTTGCGAACATGATGCTCTATTGCCGATACCAGGTCGAGGAATTTGCATGGAAAAAATGGGGTTCGCCAGAGGCGCTAGACGCGGAATGGGAAAGACGAGCAGCAGAGAAGAAAAAAACAAAAAACAAAAAGTTTGAACAGGGGCTTCAGGAATTGCGCAAACGGACTCGAGAAGGTGTCTGGCAAAGGCGGAAGGACGCAGAACACAAGCATGAATTCGGTGAGACCACCACGAACGAAGACGGTGTCGGTGTTCAAGTATGTCACGAATGCGGCTTCACCATTGAAGTCGAGGAGTTTTAGCGAACTGCATTTGCACGCAGTTTTGGTGCAAGTCCTTAGCCCCAATTGTTCCATAGCAGCATCACTAATAAACCGCGTACGCATACCCACTATGCCGTGAGAGCTAATGGACAATGACTGGAGAAAGAAAGAGTGCGCGATCGGCAGTCGCACTATCGGCCGTTCCTAGAGTCCGAGACGGCAATTTCCTCCGGTTTGAGCTCATTGTAACTAGGGGGCTCTCCTTCACCAGCGCTAGGCTGGGCGGAGGCGTCGTTGGCCGAACCCTGATCTATGTCCATAGGCATGGGGGTGAGCCCTGAAGGTGGAAGCGTAGTGTGTCCGCTAGGGCCCGCGCCGTGTGTCGAAGCGGCAGGTGCGGTCATGATGCCTACGCCCATGCCAAACCTGTGGCCCACCGGCTGGCTTCCGTTGCTGCTCGGCGAGCCGCGATGAGAAGCATGGTCTCGCCGCCCTCCATCGCCCTCGTCATCTGAATCGGAAAGCTCTCCGTCAGCTTGTATTCGTTGGTCGAGCAGTCGTTGCGGGCGTCGCTCGTCTGGGTCGATCATGTCCTCGTCCTGGTTCATATCCGCCATCTGCGCGTCTATCGCTAACTCTGGGACGTCTGGAATACTCCATTAAGAACCATGACTCGAAGGCCGTAGTGCACCAGTACCTGTCATTTGCACGCTGGGAGGGCCACCGACGTGCCTGAGATGGTCCATAACCATAGTCTTGACGCGTTCAAGATACGCAGGCGTATTCAAATCTTCAGTGTTCGATGCCTTGACGTCCAACTGATAGTCGGGTCCAAAGTACTCGTAGTATTCGTTCACGGGTATATCTAGAACAGGTTTGGCTTTCCCGTGCCTCGGTCATGGGTGCGCACCTACCTGGCCCAAGCTCAACACCTGTCGCCAGCCCGGTCTCGAAAGCCCACGCGCGGCTCACGTTCCGCATGGTATACCCACCGCCCCCGAGTAGAAGTAGGGGTCTATCGAAAGACTTGACAAATTTTACACAGTTCGCATGTCCTTGAACTTGATGTTAGAGCAGAATATCAGAATCCAACAGCGATAAATACCTCGCATGGATAGGTTCAGGCAACCTAGCTTGTCACCTGCAAGTGAGTCGGTTCCGCATTGTAGAACAACGGCCGCAGGATCATAAGATTCCATAACCTGCCGTATAACCTGCAGTGGCCAGATGATCCTTGGTGTAATCAAATAGACCAGGAAACATACAGGTTCAAAGACGCTCTTGTAGTTCTCGTCATTGATTCCATCTCGAAGAGGGAAATTAAGAGAATAATATTTTCCTTTGCCGATGCCGATATCCTATAGCCAAGCTTCAGAAGACGATCTGAAACCTTGATTTGTGAACAGACTAACCCTGAGTTCCCCCGTGCCGGGAAAGTACTCCCCGTATTTATGGAAACTGACCGTCATTACACGATCTGTTGTGTAGAATGCCTCTTCGACACCATCCCCATGATGTACATCAATGTCTATGTATAACACTCTCGTATGATACCTGGTCCAAGAGTAGATTATTAGGGCGCCAATGATAGAATCCATAGAAATCTTACCGCAGCAATTCAAGGATGCCCAGAACAATGTCTTGGAAAAGAATTATCAATGCCACCGAAAAATGAGAAAATTGGAAGGGAAGCACCATTTACATAGCAGAAGCCGCTGGCCTCTCCCTTTTTTGCGTGATGCAAACCACCTGCCCAGTTCACGGCGATGTCACATTTGTCTCGACTGAGTCTAGCGGCGCCCTCTGTGCGAGTGTAAGAATACGTCATTGAGACTTGGTGATCGAGGCTGACCCATGGACCCCCCGGCCGATATCGCACAATAGTCAAATAAGCCGTCGAACACGGGGCAATCGTCACCGACGTTACCTAGTGCAATATCAGTTGTGTTTCACTTCGGAATAGACACGCAAACCATGCAGCGGCTAAGAAAGATGGAACTGACATTTGTGCTGTTCCTTGACAAAATTACCCATGTTGCTTGGCGTGATTTTGCTGAGGAACTCGATGTAATCATCTGAATGAAACTGTGTCATTTCGCGCTTCGTGGCGGGCTTCGCGCGCTGCAGTGAACAAGTACTCGATTAGTAAAACGCGAACACGGTGATTGCAAGGGGGTCAATGGGGTTCACTTACAAATATTTCCATCCTCTTGTAGAGACCATAGTTCATTACCAAAGAATGGCACATGCGGATCCGGGTGGGCTTCATGCTAGACCGCCACAATGTGTTGGATTTACTTTAACGGTCACTGAGAACTGGAACGTACGGGTGTCCAGGACCATAGTGAAATCCCCCGACGTCCGAGTCGAAGAAATAACACTGTACAGGTAAGAGACAATGTGAGCAGGCAACATTCAAACCAGGAATGAGAAACAACAAAAATAGCTGGGACATACCACGCGCTTCTTCCTCTCGCCATCTATCTCGAATAATTCTCCAGGCATTGTCAGGACAAAGAGAAACACGGTGGTAGATCCGGGGTAGTTATAAGTCGCCCGGCGGGAGCCGAGACCTTGCACACACGAGCGCTCGATCAACTAGGTAGACAGCTGAAGGCACACCATATCGTGGTCCACTTTCTGGCTGTATACTACCACATCTCTAAGGCACATCGTATTGGGACAAAGTATTACGTGCACAACATCCCCGACTGATAAAATATCACGATTTCCTCCATTGTATGTAGCGGTCTCGAAATTGAGACAGCCGAGACGTACACGGTCCTCATGCGGACGGCAAAGGTTATATCTTTGCCTTCCCCAGGCTGCCTTCCATTCCTTGGTAGACTAGCGTCGACGGTGCGAAGCCAAAGGACTTGTCAAGCTCAATACCCTGAAAACGAACATTATGAAGGGTCACATGATTCAGTCCCAAACTGACCTGTTCTCCTGCGATTACGCGAATCTGCCGCCGGTAGTGGAAATATCAGCCTGAGAACGGGGAGGTAAGGTAAGACCGTACCATGGACCAATGATGAACGGCGTGTAACCCCGTGAACCAAAGCTGCCAAAAAATGTCAGACTTAGGTCCCGTTCCTTGTTTGAATCGTGTTACTATACGGTACCTCTCGACCAAAGGTGGTTTGCATCGTTTGGGAGTACGGCGTGACAGCGTGCAGCGTGAGCGGTGCGTTTAGCGAGACGCCAGGAACAATTTCCTTCAATTGGGCTATCGTGGCTACGATAGCGGTTCGTGCAGCTTCTCGGCTGGTTTCCATTGGGGTATTCCTGGACCGTACGTCATAGGACAGAACGTATGGTTGTGGTCGAGACACGGAGTCTAGCAGGAGAGTAAAGTGGTCTCGTGCGTGACGAAGATGCTTGCCTTGTCGAGGACGACAAGCGTTAGCAATGATACAAGCGAAACTGGTTTCGTCCTACCGATGGTCGAGCCAGGCAGGTACTGAGAGTGAACAGTCAGTTGGTCATCTGATGTGAGCGAGTTGTCCAACAGATCCAGAGCTTGGTTCAGGATAATGGTGCCAACTTGGAGAAGGTGTTCCAAGTCCTTCATTTCGTCTTGTTGTGAATGTTGAGTGCCGTTCTGTGTGGGCAGAACGGTGGGAGATTGAGTGGGGCACTGCATGCTTACAGGGGTCATGAATGAATGAATGAAATGAAATGTAAGTTATGTCTCTCTACATAATTATGGGCGGTCCAAGAAGTAAAAAGAACTACCCTCACTCAAAGTGAGACGATAATTTCACAGAACTGGACACACCCCGAAGGATGAGAGAGACAGGAAAGGCACCAACGATACCACCAATCCGTCGTCGTCGTTCTGATTTCTTTTTGTAAATTATTAAATTGCGAATACGAAATATATAACAAGATGACTAAGCGTTGTACATCGTTTGCTTGGCTTGCTTCCGAAGACGACCGACAGCTAACAAGTATGATGCTTGCTTCATTCAAGAAAGCAGGTTCTTTCGCTCGAGCAAGTTAACCACTATTCGACAGCCGCCAGCTGACATAGTTCTGCTCTCAGGCCGCATCTGCGGGTCAGAGGCGCTTCCTCTCAATACACGAATACCAATCTGTGAATCTTCTCAACTCCGTATGTGCCCACCTCTTTCTTCAAACACACACGCTCGACTCTGATTCTTCCCAACTAACCACAAGTACGGCGTCCCCACCCCCAAGGGCGTTGCCGCGAAAACACCCAAAGAAGCTGTCGAGGCATTCAATAAGGTCTCTGGTACGTCGGTCGGAGTTTGTACACCCTGTCGTTTATCGCGTGTCTCGCAGGTGGGAAGGGTGCTGTGATCAAAGCCCAGGTGCTTGCGGGCGGTCGTGGAAAGGGCAAATTCTCCAACGGTCTTCAGGGCGGAGTACACGTCGTTAAGACGTAGGTCTTACGCTAACTCAGGCTTGTCTTGTCCTGTTGCTTACTTGTGGAACAGCGCCGAGGATGCAGAGAAGTTGGCTGGTCAGATGATTGGTTCGAGTCTGATCACAAAGCAGACTGGGGCCGATGGTCGTGTATGCAATGCTGTAAGTTGTCAGGTTCACGGATGTGGCCACAGAATGCCAAGTTTATTTTCTCATAGGTCATGCTGGCAGAGCTCCGCCAGCCATCACATGAGTACTACGTCGCAGTTCTGAACGACCGCGCATCGCAAGGGGTCGTGCTTGTTGCGTCGAACCAAGGCGGAATGAATATCGAAGAGGTCGCGGCCAAGGATCCAACCGCCATCATCACGACGCCGATACCACTTGCGACGGGGCTGACCAAAGACGTCGCTCTCGATGTGGCCAAGAAACTCGGATTTTCTTCGGACAAGGCTACTGAGGAGGCAGCTGACACGTTTATCAACCTTTACAAGATCTTCAAAGAGAAAGATGCGACACAGATCGAGATCAACCCCCTTGCGGAGACTGTTGATGGCGCCGTTCTCTGGTCCGTGACTTTTGCCCCGTGTTGTGCCGAGTGATGCATTTATACGTTTCATTCAGTATGGACGCCAAGTTTGGTTTTGACGACAATGCCGAGTTCCGTCAAAAAGACGTTTTCGGTCTTCGCGACATTTCCCAGGAGGAACCTTCCGAGGTGGAGGCACAAAAGGCTAATCTGAACTTTATCAAACTCGACGGCAACATCGGCTGCCTCGTCAATGGTGCCGGTCTGGCGATGGCCACCATGGATGTCCTTTCCTTACACGGTGGCCAACCTGCTAATTTCTTGGATGTCGGAGGGTACGCATTCCAAACCTGATTGGGGACACCCCCTGACGCGAAGACATGAAACAGTGGCGCCACACCCGAGACGGTCAAGAAGGCGTTTGAGATTCTTCTCGCGGATCCCAAAGTGAAGAGTATATTCATTAACATTTTCGGTGGCATCATGCGCTGTGACTACATCGCCGAAGGCGTCATAAAGGCAACAAAGGAACTCTCTTTGACTGTTCCTTTGGTCGTCCGCCTCAAGGGCACCAAAGAGACCGAGGCGAAACAGTACGTTTTTTTTCCCACCTTACCAGCCAAGCCCTTCTCACCATCGTCCTTCAGAATGATTCGTGAATCCGGTCTCAAAATCATTGCTTTCGATGGCTTGGACGATGCCGCCGAACGTGCAGTAAAGCTCGCCTCCTCTTAGACTTATTCGCTTTATCGCCTAATAATTGCGTGGGATATATCTCGCAATAGAATATGTATGTGTGCGCGAGCAGGGCGGTGAATTATGAGAGAACAAAGGATACAACGTGAGGTAACAACAACGACAAAAGAAAGAAAGAAAGAAAAAAAAATTGGGGGAGCTGTTCGCTTTCCGTAAACAACATTTTTTTCTAAAGAAAAAAACAGCTTACTGCGTTTTAGTGGGTGCAATCATTGATCATCGATCACCAGGGGGGTCGCACGTAAGATGCGTGACTCGTAGACGTGTACCCACCAGGATGCGGTGTTGGCGTTGGATGCGACGCCTGCATGGGTATGCTGCGACCTGGCTCTGATACATCGAGACGGGAGCTGGCGCCCGTGCGTGCGACATACTAGGACTCATCCCGGCAGGAGGAGCGGCTGGCCGCGAGCGGTTTTGCCCACCATTCGGCGGGGGCCCGTGTTGCCCAGGCTGTTGCTGCTGCTGCTGCTGCTGCGATCCACCGTACGCGGTGGAAGAAGGGTATGCCATGTAAGGCGCGTGCGTGAGGTATGGAGAGGGCAGCGGCCGTACAATCCCTCCGGGTGTCTGTCCTCCTGGGGGGGGAGGGCCAGCCATGTGAATCCACATCGGTTGATGATATGGCCCCGACGGCCCACCCATCATGTGGCTTGGCGGCATCGGGTGTGGGTACATCAGCGTCGGGGCAGGCGAGTGGCTTAACATCGGAGAACCGTACGGCGGGTACGCTGGGCCACCAACCGCCGAGTGCACCGCTTGGGCGTGCGGAGGGAATATCGCATGCCGGACTGATCCTGAGGTAGAGGACTGTACTACAGGGGATTGGGGAGACGCTTTGCGAGTTGTGGAACCCGCAGGTGGCGGTGGTACCTGCTGGAATGCTCGGGTAACCTCGTGCAAAGACATTCGTGAAGGGCCAGAGCCATTGGCCACTGTTGGGGGTGGTGTCTCTCCGTCTTCCGACTTGACTTCTTGCAACATGAACGGCACAGATGGTAAGTCATCAGCGATGCCCTCAAGTGAGTTCACTACGGGGACATCAGCCTTCTCTGACGTCTGCGACCACAATAATTTCAGCTGTTCTGGATCTGGCTGTCGCACAGGTGATTCCTTCACCAAGCTTTTCGTCCAACTGGTCGCGCTCGGTGGCGTCAACGGCGTGTCAGACTAGCCATTTCCTGCGTTTAGTCAAACAGTCACGAGTGAGCCCATTGATTGTACCCACCGAACCATCCGAGCTTTTGCTCTCTGCTTTGTCACGAGGGGTGGCCAGCGTATTAACACTGTCAATTTCATGTCCCACAGGATCGGATGCGGGCTCCTCGTCTGGTGGTGACATCACAGACGCATCGGATTGTCGTGTGTCCTCCAGCTCGCTCGACACTGTGAAATTGACCGAAGGACCCGAGTTCGACTCGCGATAGAATGCTACGCTAGCACCCGCGGGCATTTTGGGTTCGGCTCTATACTTGCTTGACAAGTGTACCGACGATGGGGTCTCTGTCTCAGGACTGGGTGCAACATCGTCGGTCTTCTCCGTAGCGGGAGGCGAAGAGCCACTGCGAGTGACTAGTCCTTCACTGTTACCTACGGACTCAACCTGATCTGGGATTGGAGGTAATGTCCTCCTCCATGTCGAGTGATCGTCCGCTACCCGGGGACGACCAAATGCACCAGTAGTTGCCGCATTCTTATGGACAAGTGGTTTCGCAGGAAGGTGCACTTTGGGAGCCACCGGCGTACTTCGTGTAACAAGATACGACCCACTAGGTGGCAGCTTTACGATGAAACGAGGTTGACCTTTGTGCGGCGGGACCTTGCGGAAGAGTATGTCATTGACTGAGTAGTCATTACTTGAGGAATCCTCAATTGGCGGATCCCAAGAAAAGATCTCCCACCGCAATGGGGTGACCGTCCTCTTTAGATTAGCTATCTCTTTCTTCGACAACGGTTCTATAGCGCGCGAAGCAGAAGGTAACAGTACGCGATGTGGCTGGTCCACTTGTATTTCATCGTCTAGTTCTGTGGCAGTGATGAAGGGTTCCTCAGGGACCACCCGTGGGGGATGCGATCGCGAGGACGGGGAAGTTCCCCTTCCGTGCCTCGGTTGTTCTGTAGCGGGTGAGGTGCTACTTGTCATCGCGCGATCGGTATGCTCAGCCTCTGGCGCGCTCCTCTGGGGCTTTGTTTGCATCGCTCCTTTAATCCTTGACATGGTGTCTTCAAAAGTGGATCTCAGAAGTTCTTCCCGATATGATGACGTTCGAGGTGATCTCTGAGTAGACTGTGAAGGCGGCACGACCAACGTCTGGCTGGGCGAGGAACCTTCAGCCAGCGGCTTCACCGGGGAGCTCATACCGGTTGACGCTGTCCGCACTGGTGAAGATACCGGGACGGTATCTGCCTCCGTGCTAATGGATGATTCAGGTGTGGTGTCTAACACAATATTCGCCGCGGCGATGGACTGTTGCTCCTCCGACGGTGGGAGAGGTCCTTTGCGTCTCCAGGAGGGCTCTAGATCACTTCTAGTGCATGTAGGTGCGGACTGGTCGCCATAGGAAGCTTCGGCTGGAGTATTTTCCGGAGGGAGTGGAGAATGGGCACCAAGTTGCTCGGGTTTCGGCTCTAAACCAACGAACTTTCCGAGATCCGTGAATTCTACCTCTTCTAGACTTTCGTCGTTGTTTGGGCTGACTAGCTGAGCACCAAGAACCTGCGATGCCCATGGAAAGGGAATAAGCGGTGCAACGGGAGAATGAGAGGAACTGAGACGCCGCGAGGCAATTGGTGGCAAGGGACCTGCGTTGCTTCTCCATGACGTCACCGTGCTGCTGGTCGACGTTGGTTGGTTGACTGTTGATTGAGAACCTCGTCGAGACCTTGTACGGGTCATTGGCGCAGTAGGTCCGCCCTCTGATTCCCGCGCAGACGGCTTTAAGGATGGCGGTCGAGAGAGGGTTTGTCGATCAGCCGATGTATGTGAAGACACGGACTCTGTCTGCGTTTCCTGCAAACTTCGTTGAGCGACGATCTTCGACACTTGTTGAGAGAACTAACCTGGGCAGCAGCAAGCTTCTCATCATGTCCCTTCTCACTTGCTTTTATCTTCTCCTCCAATTCTGCAGCTTTCTTGCGCGCTCGCTCTCGCTCTTTTTCCCGTTCTTCTTCCTCGCGTTGCCGACGGATCTTTGCACGTTCGGCCGCCGAGTGCATGGTTTCTTTCCGGGCCAACTCGATATCGGTGACTGTAGCAGTGAGTGTTTGAGGGGAAGACACCACGGCACTGGGTGAAGACGGAGAGGCAACAAGAGAATTAAGGTCAGATGGAGTAGGAATCATGGGAGACTGTTCCGATGGGGAATGCGTTTGTCGCCATGATTCTCTATTGGTACCCTGTCGGCCGGAAGGCGTAAATGCATGCGATGGTTGGTGTGTGTGTAGCGGCGGTAGTGACTTGTGCATCGGTGCTAGGTGGGGAGGCACTTGTCGCGAGCTTTCCCGGGATGAATCTCGCCCACCGGACAGAGCTGAGTGGGTAGTGGTCGCATTGGAAGGGCGCCTTCCCCGTTCCCAGCGCCGATCCTCAGCGCCTTGGGATGAGCTTGTGTCACGTCGCGGGCGGTCAAGGCCTTGCTTTTGCAACAATTGTACATTGTGGGGCAGAGTTGTATCTCTACTCGGGCGACCATCTGCGAGAGCAAGATGACCGTCCGTACAACACCCTAAAATGCACACACGACGTACCTGGTGGGGGGATCCGATTATTGCTTGACCAAGGCTCCAGTCTATTTGAGCGTTCATTAAAGAGTACACGAGAAGCTTCTTGAGGTGAAAGAGAGGAATTGGAGGAAGTTGACGCGGCAGCCGATAGACCGATGCGTGGGCGAATATTCGATGAAAGAGCAGCAGATCGCGGCCAACTCCGGTCGAAATCCTCGGAAAATCTATCTTCCTTGTTTATTCGTGTCGCTGTCGATGGTGACTGAGGAATTGGACCTGGTCCTTCGGGAGTGCTGATTTCAGTAGGAACTGAGTCCTCCGTAGACCGAGGGACGTCAACCGGCTGAATTTGGTATTGACGACCATCTCCAAATTCGATGACACCTCCGAGAAAATCGTCGTTGTCTTCTTCCATCTGCAGCGTATCAGTCGTACCAGAGTACGGACGAATAGAACACGAGCTGACCTCGTCCCAGTGGTGAGCATTAGGGTCTAAATGGACTCCGCGAAATGTATCAGCCTCCGTGATAGCTGAGCTCGGTGCCACGGGAGAATGAGGGGTCGTCTGCCTTTTCTCCTGCGAACCGTTCATGCGACCTACAAGGATGAGCGCGAATTAATCCACATGGCACCCGTGGCATGTCACACGAAACGCACCCTGTGCGACCTCAGCCGCGGTCGGGAATTCGCTCTGCACTCCTAGCGGAGGTCCGGCCCCGGAACAATTCCCGCCTTGATTCACACTTCTCCAAGCCGGCTTATTCGAACCATTGGAAGCCTCAGACTTTGACGTCGAAGGAACTTGGATGGCTCCACGGGGCGGCGGTTGAATGACATTGCCACCAACATGGGGGAGCTGCGGTGGACCGTGGGAGATAGGGGCCGCGGCGGGAGGAGGAGCGGAAGACACAATCCCGGACACGGGTGAAGGTGCAAGAGATGGTGCGGTTGACGAGGGGCGGCTCCATCCAGCGCAAGTGCCCGTAGAAGACGACGGTAACTTTGTAAGCTTTGTAGTGACAAGGCGAGAATGAGGGGTCGTCGAAGGTGGCGGCGACTTGGCTATACCATGCATTGATCACGAGTCAATTGGCTGGACATACAGACTTGATGGCTCACCTGTTGTGCCCGCGATCTTTGAAGACGACGAAGAGGAGGGTATCTGACTTGCTCCGGGTGCGGGGCTATTCTTTTCCATGAATTTCTTATTAATGTTGAACGCGCTGAACTTTTTGGGAGGAGCGCTAGTACCAGAAGGCGCTGTGTGTGGAGGAGTAGAACCTGATGTGAGGTCCGTAGCTGCACACTGAGGCAACAAGCGGGAAGCGAAACTAAGTCTTGCTCACCATCCTTTCCTTGCTCCGCGGTCCTTGAATGGTCTGAATGAGCCGCGATCAACGGCTGCAGAAGACTAGCGGGTGCAGAGACAGTCGCGGCTGCCACGCCATTCGAGATTACGGTGTCTTGGGATTGAAGTTCAATGGTGTCGTCC
>WNFR01006198.1_pt1 | contig 12231 bp, 8 predicted proteins | sample 5400221 | NCBI WGS metagenome assembly WNFR01 (sample SAMN13153357, study PRJNA577476) | soil metagenome | isolation source: 40 cm soil under Madrone tree | place: USA:California | collected 2016-06-14 | reverse complement strand
CATCGATGTCTCCAAGTACATCTTGATCTTGGAAGAGGCGGCGTACTTCCAGGGTCTCGCGGAAGTGCTGGGCGGCACCAAGGATTTCGGTCCCGGCGTGCTGGAGCAGCAGTGGTCGATGGGGCACGTCAGCCGCGGCGCGGCGTCCGCAGCGGCCTGAAGCCCGCAGCGGCTTCTATACTTCTACATCACACGGCGGTGCTGAGTTCCAGCGCGGCGGGCAGGGGCTCGCCGCGCGGTCTGAAGACGCATATTCCCAAAACGCATATCGCTCTGATTTTAAGTTACTTCTGATTGAAATTTTGCGGCCATAGACTGCGGCCACTCATGGTCGCGGAAAGAGTGTTTTTGCATTGGGGAGTAGCATGAACACGGACTCGCAAAAACAACCGACTTTACTGTCGCTGGAAGGCGGCGATGCCCAACCCTTGTCGATCAGAGCGAAGGCCCTGGCGTTTGCCGATCCGGCATCGCGTCGCCTGCTCAGCTACATTGAAAAGCTGGCGCCCAGCGAGGTGCCGGTGCTCATCAGCGGTGAGACCGGCACCGGCAAGGAGCTGGTGGCGCGGCATATTCACCTGCTGAGCGGCCGTACCGGTCCCTTTCTCGCCGTGAATTGCGGCGCCATCAACGATCATCTGGCGGAAAGCGAGCTGTTCGGCCATGAGGCTGGTTCGTTCACCGGCGCGGTGGGCAGGCGCGAAGGGTGGTTCGAGGCCGCCAACGGCGGCACGCTGTTCCTGGACGAAATCGGCGACCTGCCGCTGGCCATGCAGGTCAAGCTGCTGCGCGTGATTCAGGAGCGCGAAGTGGTGCGCATCGGCTCCCGCAAATCCATTGCCGTGGACGTGCGTCTGGTGGCCGCCACCAATGTCGACCTCGACCATGCGGTTTCCGCCGGCCGCTTCCGTCTCGATCTGCTGTACCGGTTGAACATCGCGCAGGCACGGCTGCCGCCCCTGCGCGAACGGCCCGACGATGTACTGCCCCTGGCTCAGCATTTTCTGCGTATCTATAGTCAGCGCATGAACGCACCGGTACCCAAGCTGTCGCCGGCGGCCATCGATGCCCTGCGCGCTCATGCATGGCCCGGGAACATCCGCGAGCTGGAGAATGTCATTCATTTTGCGCTGCTGATCTCGAGCGACGACGACATCAAGCCCGAGCATCTGAAGGTCAGCGGCGGCTGGGGCGCCGCCGCGTTGGGTGAGGTCGGCAGGGCCGCGGCCGTCAACGTGCCGGCGGTCGCGCCCGACAACATGGCGCCGCTGCAAGTCATTGCCGCGCAGTTGCGGCGTTCGTTCGCGCAACCCGGCGCTGCGCTATTCGACGACTTGGAGCGGTTGATCGTCACCGAGGCCTATCGGCACTGCGGCAGCAATCAGGTGCAATCAGCAGCCTTGCTCGGCGTCACTCGCAATGTGCTGCGCACCCTGCTCAAGCGTCATGGTCTCTTGGAAGACAGCGCCGTCGCGGCGGGTGACTCCCAGGATCGGAGTCCTGCGGACCCCAGTTGGTCGATGGATGCCGTGAACGTTGCGAATTGAGCAGCGCTGAGGGCGGGTGTGCTGTGAATGCAGCAGCCTGCGAACAATCCGCGGCTATTTAGGCGGTCAGAGAGGCGAGGAGGGTTGGCCCGCAACTTGCTCAGGTCAGGACCTAAGCCTAAATGCCGCACAACTGCGGCCGTGTGAGAGTCGAAATGAGAAATGTTTTGAGACGCCTTACACCACTGCTCGCGCTGGCTTTGGGCATGGTGTCGGGTCCGGTTTGCCGCTCGGCCGCCGTGGCCGAACCGCAGGTGATCCGCATCGCCGTGGTGGCCGTGCAATCCGGCGGCAGGACCAACTTCATCGGTCCGGCGGAATACGTTGCGCAGGACTCGGCGCTGAAGGCCGAACTGGACAAACGGCATGTGGGCATCGAGTGGGTGCCTGTAAGCGCCGCGGCGGTCGCCACGCTGGTCAACGAGGCATTCACCACTCACCGCATCGACTTCGCCTACTATGGCGATCTGCCATCGATCATTCTGAATGCATCCGGGTTCTCCACCCGATTGGTTGCGCCGGGAAATATCGGCAACAACGTGTATCTGGTGGTGCCACCCGGTTCGGCGGCCAAATCCATCACGGATCTCGTCGGCAAGCGTATCGCGCTGCATCGCGGGCGGCCGTGGGAGGTGTCCTTCGGCAAATTGCTGGCGGCCAACGGTCTGAAAATCGGTGACTTCACCCTCATCAACCTGAATCCACAGGCGGGCGCCTCGGCACTGGTGGCGGGAAGCGTGGACGCCTATTTCACCCTGGACGATGCCTTTCTGCTCGCGGACAAGGGTCTCGGAAAAATCATTTGGTCCAGCAAAAACGCGCCGCCCGATTGGAAAATGCGCGCCGAACTCTGGGGTACGCGCGCCTTCGTGCAGCGGCATCCGGACTGGACGCAGCTGTTGGTGAGCGCCAATCTGCGGGCCGTGCAGTGGATTTCCCAGGACAGGAATCGCGCGGGATATCTCAAGGATCTGGCGGAGCGCTACGGTTACCCGGAGTCGGTGATCCAGCGCGAATACGATGATCAGAAGATTTCCTGGAAGGAATTTTGGTCGCCGCGCTATGTGCCCAGCATCACGCGGCACTATGAGGGCGTGGTGGCGTATGCGCGCGGCAGCGGCCTCATCCGCAACGATGTGGACGTGACTGCGCTGATCACTCCAGCCTTCGTCGATACCGGGCTCAAGGATCTGGGACTCGGCGAGTACTGGCAGGCGCGCGCGGTGCAATGAACGCCACCGCGATGGATGCCGCCACGATCAGTACCGCTGCCAAGGGCAGCGGTACCACCCGCCTGACCGCGGCCGGCAACAGCGCCGCCGACTTCCCAGCGCCGGCACGGCGCCGTATTCCATGGTGGCGCGCCGGGGGGTCGGCATGGCTGATTTCCCCGCTGCTGCTGCTCGCCGCCTGGACACTGGTGACGCGCGCGCATTGGTTTTCGGACCAAATACTGGTACCACCGCAGGGCGTTCTGGACGCCTTCCGCGAAGTCTGGGGCAGCGGCGAACTGCCGGCCGACCTGAAGATCAGCCTGTATCGGCTGCTGCTGGGTTTTGTGCTCGGCGGCGTGGCCGGCGTGGCTCTGGGGGCCTTACTGGCGACGTCGCGCCAGGCACAGATTTATCTGCGGTCAACGTTCCATGTGCTACGCCAGGTGCCGACCCTGTCGCTCGTCCCCATGTTCATTCTCCTGTTCGGCATCGGCGAAACGTTGAAAATCGTCATCATCGTCAAATCCACGATTTTCCCGGTGGCCATCGCCACACTGGAAGGCGTGGGCAACATTCCGCGCGATTACCGAGACGTGGGTCGGGTCTATCGGCTGGGGCCCTGGGCAGAGTTTCGTGGCATCATTTTCCCGGCCACGGTGCCCGCCATACTGACGGGTGTACGCATTGCGCTGGGTCGATCCTGGATGGTGCTGGTGGCGGTGGAATTGCTGGCCGCCGATACAGGGATCGGGCAAATGATGGAAACAGGCCGGCAGATGCTCCGCCTCGACATCGTCATGGTCGGTGTGATCGTCACGGGTTTCATCGGCTTTGTCTTCGACCACGGTTTGCGGTTGTTGGAGAGGGGTCTGCTGCCCTGGCGGCGGGGATGACGCACGCCGCCGTTCGCCTGCTCAAATCGCTGCGCGGCTGGATCCTGCCGGCGCTGCTGCTGGGTTGGTGGGAATGCAATTCGCACCGCGACGCGGTGCATGCCTATGCATTCGTGCCGCTGGAGCAAGTGGTTGCAGCGCTGCGCGAACTGCTCGCCAACGGCGATCTGTGGCTCAACCTCAAGGGCAGCCTGGTGCGTGCCAGTCTGGGGCTGGCTGGCGGCGTCGTGCTCGGCACCGGCACGGGCGTACTCATGGCGTTCTCTGGGCTGGCGCTGACTCTGATCAATCCCCTGTACCAGTCGATCCGGCAGGTACCGCTGCTGGGACTGACGCCCCTGATAGGCCTGTGGCTGGGCAATGGAGAGCCGGCCAAGGTGTTCATCATCGCGCTGGCCGCGTTCTATCCCATGGTGCTCAGCACCTATGAAGGACTGCGCCATGTGGATGCACGCTATCTGGAGGTGGGACGGGTTTTCGGTCTCAGCCGCATCGAGTCGTTCCGGCGCGTATTGCTGCCGGCGGCATTGCCCAGCCTCTTTTCCGGTCTGCAGCAGGCGGTGCCCTTTGCGTGGATCGTGGCGGTCGCCGGCGAGCTCTTGTTCAATGTCGGCGCGGGTCTGGGCAATCTGATGATGGTGGCCGAAACCGGCGCGCGTATGGACATGATCATCGTCTGCGTGGCCGGCATCACGGTGCTGGGTACCGTCATGAGCCAGCTGGTGTCAGTGCTGTCCGCCCACGTCCTCCGCTGGCGCACATGAACGACGGGGTCGCATCGGGCACCTGATCCGGTGCTGGCCGGAAATCAGCACCGGTCTGCGCAGTTAACGGCAGTGGTTGATCGATGCATCCTCGAACCTCTCGCCGACAAACACACCGCAGGCCCGCGCAGATAAATTCAACTCCTTGTTTTCAAGGGTCGTTCTGAAACAGACAAACGCGCCGCGCCAACTTGGCACGCTTTCTGGATGGAGCCTATGACAGGTTTCTTTTGTTCACTGGTTTTTTGCAATCGGATGATTCATGTTGTTGCATTTCAGGCCTTCGTTGTTGGAATTTCGCCGGACGCTCCGCACAGTGGGGAGCGTCGTGGCGCTTTGCGCGGTCGCGCGCGTGGCGCCGGCGGAGGACCTGGCGGTCATCACGTCCGACACAGGCGACAGGATCACGCTGGCCAACGCAAGCGCCAGTGAGAGCACTCCGCTCGACGATGTGGTGGTGACCGCGCAGCGTCGTGCGGAACACATTCAGAAGGTGCCGACCACGGTTACGGCGATCACCGGCAACGAAGTGCAGGCGCTCGACCTTGGTAGTTCCGCCGCCAACATCACCTTTCTCATCGCAGATACCTCGGCGGGAGAGACCGCGCCCACCCGGCCGCGCTGGTGGATACGCGGTGTCGGCACCGGCGCCCAGGGCTTTGACGTGCAGAGCCCGGTGGGCGTTTATTTCGACGATGTGTATTTCAGCAATGTGAACGCCACCGGTCAGCCGGTTTACGACCTGGAGCGAGTGGAAGTGTTGGAGGGCCCGCAGGGTACGCTGTGGGGCAAGAACACCACCGGCGGTGCCATCGATTTCATTTCGGCGAAGCCCGCCTTCACCCCCAGCGGGTATGCCAAGGTCGACCATAGCTCCTTCGACGATCAGCTGTATGAAGGTGCCTACGGCGACGCCGTGATCGACGACATCCTCGCGGTCCGGGCATCCTTTCACGCCGAAAGTTCACCGGGCGCATATCTCGATACCTATACCGGCAGTACCGAAGTGCAGTTTCACGACGATGCCGGCCGGGTGCAGTTTCTTGCCAATCTGACCCCGGACTGGAACGCTCTGCTCAATCTGCATTACCGTGATTACTACGGCAACGGGACCAACTGGACGGTCATCGGGGCCGGCCCAAACGGCCAGTACTACAAAGCCACGCCGAATACCCCGAATGGGTATACGCCGGGTACCGACCCCGGCGTGGTGTCGCAGAACGCGCCCAATACGACGCAGATCCGCCAGGCCGGCGCGGCTCTCACCGTCAGTGGTCCGGTGGGCCGCAACACGCTCACGTCGATCACCGGCTACGAGAGTTTCCAGACGGCGGTCTTCAACGACATCGACTACACGCCGCTCGAGATCAGCCGCGGCTGGAACGCCGGCCACACGCAGCAGATTTCCGAGGAACTGCGCCTGGCGTCGCCGCGCAGCGACCGTTGGAACTGGCTGGTGGGCACCATGCTGTTCGAGGAGGACATCAATTCGCAATCGGTCACGGCAACTCTGCCCGATGCGGCGACCGGCGACACCCCGACCGGGGTCAGTCCCAAGTATCTGTACTCGAGCTTTCTGCAGAATACCAAGAGCTATTCCGGCTTCTTCAGTAATACATTCAACTTGACCGACAAGTTCAATATCAGCGCCGGCGCGCGTTACACCCGCGAAATCAAGTCCGACAATCTCGACATTCTGACCGCTCCCGTCGTCAAAACCGATCCCCTGTCGCCGTACGACAACGTTGCCACCTGGTGGTCGCCGAGTTCGGTCAACGGGCTGAAAAGCATCGCCACACAGAACGATAACAACAGTTGGGGAGCCTGGACCTACGACGCGACGCCGGAATACCTGATCACGGATCACGCTCGTGTGTACGCCAAGTATGCGCATGGCTTTCGCGCAGGCGGCTACAACAGCTCGGCGACATCGAGCGCCAACCTCGGCGTGGTCAAGCCGGAACACCTCACCTCTTATGAGGTCGGCGCCAAGAGTGAATGGCTGGACGGGCGGCTGACCGCCAACGCCGACGCCTTTCTCTATCACTACGACGATATCCAGTTGAACGTGGTCACCAACGCAGTATCGGCATTGACCAGCGCCGGAGTATCGACCCTGACCAACGCCGGGGCCGGCAAGGCCCATGGCGTGGAATTCACCATCGAGGCGCTGCCGGTGGAAAATCTGCACCTGCGTCTGAACCAGGCCTGGCTCAATACCAAGTTCACCGACTACACCACCGGCGGCGTCAGTCATGCCGGCAATAATTTCGTCCGCTCGCCGCATTTGTCGATCGTCCTCGACGGCGACTATCGCTTTCGGTTGCCCAATGGCGCCGATTTGCTGTTCGCCACGGATTGGAGATACACGAGCAGATACTACTTCTTCTCCAACGATCAGATCGATCCCAATGTAACTCAACAGGGTTACACGCTGGGTGACGCGCGGCTGTCCTACATTGTCCACAAGGTCACCTTCACGGCCTACGTGGGCAATGTGACCGACAAGATCTACAAGGTGCACACGCTGCTGCAAACGAATTCAACCGCCCCGACGCCGTCGAATATCTATCTGGGCAGCGACGCGGTGTCCTGGTCCGAAGGGAGAATTGTCGGTGGCTCGTTCACGCTGCGTTTTTGATGGACGAGCGCCCGGTATCACTTCATGAGCAACTCATTGTGAGGAGTGGATTATGAGCACCGAATTTTTTTGGAGATTGCCGCTGGGCAGCGATGGCCCAAACTTGGCCATGGACAAGAACAATCGCGGCGGCCTGGCGCACCGCCCGGGCGCCATTGCGCCGGGCCGCCTGCCCAATGGAGAGCCGGATGGATTTACCTATGTCGACTACATCGCTCAAGTGGCCAAAGCCGCGGAGTTGGCAGGCTTCGAGGGAGCCTTGTTGCCCACCGGGCCCGAGCCATGGATCGTCGCCGCAGCGCTGGCGCGCGAGACCCGCCGCATCAAGTTCTTGATCGCCTTTCAGGCGGCCTGGACGCTGCCGGCTTACGCGGCACAGCAGGCGGGGATTCTGCAAAACCTCAGTCACGGCCGCTTGGAGTGGAACATCATCACCGGCGGCGTGCCGCCGCAGCAGCGCGCCAACGGCGATTTCCTCGAGCATGACCTGCGCTACAAGCGTACCGGCGAATTCCTCGATATCGTCAAGGGCCTGTGGCAGAACGAGACGTTTTCCTACGAGGGAGAGATTTACCGCCTTGAAAACGGCGCGCTCTGGCCCGCTCTGCGCCGGGAGAGCCGCCCGGGCGTGTACTTCTCAGGATTCTCCGATGCGGCGCTGACCGTGGCGGCCCGTCACGCCGACGTGTACTTGAATTGGGCCGAGCCGATCGACAAGCTCCGGCCGCATATCGATCGCGTGCGTGACCTCGCCGCCCGGCAGGGCCGCAGCGTGCGTTTCGGCCTTCGCGTCGATCTCTTGGCGCGCGAGACCGAGGCGACGGCCTGGGCCGAGGCGCGCCGCCAGTACGCGCTGATCGATGGCAGGACCGAGGCCCTTCTCAACCGCATCAATGGCGGTTCGGATTCGGTCGGTGCCGCGCGTCAAACCGCCTATCACGAGAACAAGGAGGGTTTCGACGATCTCATCGTCGGACCCAATCTCTGGGCCGGTTTCGGCAAGGCCAGACCTGGACCCGCCGTGGGGTTGGTCGGCAGTTACCAGAACGTGGCGGAGCGCCTGGCCGAATTCCGCGATGCGGGCATTTCCACTTTCATTCTCGCCGGCAATCCGCACCTGGAAGAGGCGCTGCGGGTGGGCCAGGAAGTATTGCCGCTGGTGCATGCGGCGCCTGAGCGGGAGCGGCGGCCGGCCGTGGAAGCCGCCACGGCCGAGTTGGCCTGACACCGTCGATTTTGAGCAACCTCGATCAATATGGGAGAGTCGCTTCATGAGTCATTCAAATCTCGATACCCTTTGGTACACGCGCTGCCCCGTTCCCACCGGCCTTGGCATCGCCTTGCAAAACGGCTGGCTGGAGGAAAGTTTCCTCGCGCAGAACACCGTCGTTAAATCCCTGCGCGAATCCAACGACAAGGCGGTGCGCGAATCGCACTTCGACCACACCCTGCAGAACTCGGTGCGCCACGGCGGCAATATCCCCGCCATCTGGGCACGTTCCACCGGCTGCGACACCCGCGTGCTGGGGCTGTCCTGGGCGGACGAGGTACAACTCATCCTGACCCTGCCGGAGTCCGGCATCAAATCGCCGAAGGATCTCAAGGGTCGTCGTTTCGGCCTGCCGAAATGGGAAAACGTACAGATCGACTTCATGCGCGCCATGGCCATCCGAGGTTTGGAAAATGCGCTGCGTCTCGACGGACTGGAGGTCTCGGATGTGGAGTTGGTGGACTACGTGATTACGTCCGGTCACAGCGATGCACCGGCTGAACGCATCGCCGGCACACAGATTTTCAGTGGCCGCCGCAGCGGCGGTTACGTCCGCGAATTGGTGGGTTTGCTGCGCGGCGAAGTGGACGCGATATACCTCAAGGGTGCACCGGCGGCGCATCTTGCTGATCTATTCGGCCTGCACACCGTCATCGACACAGGTTCTCATCCGGAGCCCCTGATCCGGTCCAACAACGGCACGCCGCGCACCTTGACCGTGGATCGTCACTTGATCGAGAACCATTTCGATGCCGCCGTACGCATCGTCGATCAGGTGATCCGCGCGGAAGCCTGGGCCTGGGTGCACCCGGAGGAGACCCGGCAATTCCTTGCCCGCGAAACCAATTCCAGCGAATACTGGGTGACGGACGCTTACGGGACGGATGCGCATCTGCGGCTCAAGACCAATCTGAATGAACTGTCCATAATCACGTTGCAGGATTTCACCCACTTCCTGCATCGCTGGAAGTTCATTCCCAATCCCGTGGACGTGCGCGCCTGGATCGATGCGCGCCCCTACCAGGCGGCGCTGCAGGCCGGCGGGGCCGTCGCGGCCTGAGCGCGGGGCATTCACCGAGCACAAGAGGGGCACTGAAAGCAACGTTGGATAGCCGCGCCGCGAAGTGTTGACCTCGCGGCGCGGATCGTTGGGACGGATTAACCACCCGGCAGGTACCCGGGGGCGACCCTAGAAGCTCGCACTCAGCCGGACGTACCAGAACGCACCGTTGAAACCGAAGGGACCGCCGGTACGTGGATACCGCTCGCCGTCCGACTCGCCGCCGGTTTGGGGATAGATGGGGGATTTGGCGCTGTTGGCGATAGTGTCAGGAAAGGCGTTGAAAATATTGCGTCCCCCGACGGCCGCGGTCAAGTTCTTGAATACCTGGTACGACAGATCCAGGTCCGTGGTCCATTTGGCGGAGAACAGCTGGCCTGGATAGTCGTTCTCATCCCGCCACGTACCGTAGTAATTCTCGTGTAGTGCGGCTCGGAACGGGCCGAGGACATAGTTCACATTCAGGTTCAGGCGACGATTCGGGGCATAGTGTTCTATGTCATCGATTCGCGCCATAGTGATGACCGTTGGGTCATATTTCGTGACGTGGGTGAGATTGTAGTTAAATGCCAGGGCCGTTTCCAAGCGGCCAAGGTTGCCGAGTTGGAAGGGATAACTGGCCACCAGGTCCGTTCCCTTGGTCTTGGTGTCAAAGCCGTTGGTGAAGTACTGCACAGTGCCGCCCGCGCCGACGTAAGCCAGGGCCGGGAGCTTGGCGATGTCGGCCCCAGTCACGTTGAACTGCTGTGAAATCCCGATCCGGTGCCGCACCGCGATGCTGTACCAGTCGAGAGTCACCAGCATGTCCTGGATCGGGGTCAAGACGATGCCGCCGCTCAGATTGGTGGATTCTTCGGGCCTCAGTGCTGTTGCACCGTAGTACTTGGCATCCGCGCTGGTGACGGGGTAGGTGCCGATCTGCACCTGAGTGGTCGTTCCCGGCAAGAAGGTCGTGCTCACGGTCTCGACGTTCGACTGGCCGGGCGTGGGCGCATGGAATCCCGTGCTCAGCGTGCTGCGCAGGGCGAGCCAGTCAGTGGCCTTGTAGCGCACCTGGAATTTTCCGAGTGTGGTCGAGCCGAACGAGGCGTAGTGCTCGAAACGTCCCGCGAGGCCCATCGTAAGATTCGGGATGACGTCGGCCTCTACGTCCAGATATCCGGCATAACTCACCTGCGACGCGTCGGCCGAAGTCGAGATGCCGCCGTAGCCGCTGGAAGTCGGCGACTGCGAGGCGACGATCTGAGCGCCCGTCGCGTCACGAGCGGGCGTGCACGCGCCCGCAACGCAATTATACAGCGGCTGGGAAGAATACGGGCCCGCGGCGTACGAAGCCTGATCTCCCAGGAGCTGCTGATAGTTCTCGTCTCGCCATTCAAGCCCGCCTGCCAGGGATATTGGACTCGCCAGCCAGGCAACCGCCCAGGGGTAGCTCAGGTCGAGGTTGAAGTTGTTTTCCTTTTGCACGAACTTGCCGTTGTAGAAGCTGACGGGGGACAGAGGGCCCAGTGACGCATTGAGCGAATCGCGCATGGAAACGGCGAGCGAGTTCTGGGCCGTGGTGCCCGAGACATCATAAGCTATGCCCCAGCGGTTGGTGCCCTTGTATCCCACGGCGCCGAAGAACTGCTGAGTGAGGCCATAGAAGCGCGGCGTAAAACCGGCCGGATAGATCGAATTGAAATTGAAGGTGTGGCCGTCATTGATATATCCGCCAACAGGGCAGCCGGTGAAAGCGGAGGTGCAGGGATCCAGGTAGATGTCATTGAATGCACCGTTGATTGGAAAAGGCTTGCCGCCATGGACATAGTCGCTCCCGACGGGCTTGGACGGGCGATAATTGAAGCTCTCGTTGGTCTGAATATTGGCGTAGTTGGCGAAGAAATAAATCTGATCGCCGTTATCGAGCTTGATGCCGGAATTGAGGAACGTCTTGACACTGTCGGACGGCGGCGTCCCCCACTGCTGTACCGGACCGGGGTAGTGCGGCAACTGAGACGCCAGATTCGGATAAGTCTCGGCGAAGGCGAGGGCCGATGGCCGAGTCGGGTTGCGGACGGTTTGTTCGTTTCTCGCCCATTCCGCGCTGACGTTGACGAAGCCCTCGCTGCCCAAAGGCAAGCCGAGATTTGCCGCTAGATAGCCATCACCGCCGTCGCTCGAGTAATCTTTCGGGAAATATTTTCCGTAGCGCCCATCCACTTGAAAACCCGAGGGTGCGTTGCGGAACTGATAGTTGAGCACTCCGGCGATGGCATCGGAGCCATACTGCGCCGACGCGCCGTCGCGCAGAATCTCCAGCGATTTGACGGCAATGGACGGAATCGAGTTGAGGTCGGGTCCTTGCGAACCGAACGCCAATTCGGTCTCACCGCCCTGGAACACCTGCACGAGTGCCGAGCGGTTCATGCGTTTGCCGTTGAGCATCACCAGCATCTCGTCCGCAGGCAGGCCGCGCAATGACGGGGAGCGAACGAAGCTGGCCGCATCGGAAATCGAATTCTGGCCGACGACGAACGACGGCACGAGGTTGGACAGGGTGTCCAGCATGTTGGCAGTGGGGTAACTCGCAAGTTCGGCGCCGGTGAGTACGTCGATCGGCGCCGAGGACTCCACTACGGTGCGGTCCTGGCGCCTGGTTCCAGTCACGATCACTTCGGCGAGTTCGCTTACGGGAGCCGCCTCGCCAGTGTCCGAGCTGGCGCCGCTCGCGGCACCAGCCACATTCATTGGCATCGTTAGAACACACGCGATCCCGACAATCAGCAGAATTTTCATGCAGGTTCTCCCAGAACGACGATGGAAATCTTGGAGTAGGGTCGGACAAGGCAAAGGCGACCCT
>WNFR01013576.1_pt1 | contig 12232 bp, 11 predicted proteins | sample 5400221 | NCBI WGS metagenome assembly WNFR01 (sample SAMN13153357, study PRJNA577476) | soil metagenome | isolation source: 40 cm soil under Madrone tree | place: USA:California | collected 2016-06-14 | reverse complement strand
TCATGCGCGGAATAAAGTTAAGCAGCTCATTCAAATATCTTGCGCCATACGCCGGAGACCCAGCGCCGGTTTCGAGATAAGTATTCACGAAGCAAAGCTCCTGAATCATGTTCAGGCCGGCTGTTCGCTCATCTTCACCCAAGAGCTCATACCGATTCTCACTGGCCAGCACCTCTCTGAAGCCACCGAGGCGAAATACAGTAACAAACTTGAAACCCTCCTTTAAGCAGAAGAACGCAATCGCCAGAATGGCCAGTTTTAGGATCAGCAGATGACGCCCATAAAACAGATATGTCAGGATAAAAGGCATCACCGCCGCGAGAAATTGATTACGCGCTCCCGCGAAAAAGAAATACGGGAGCGTAATGGCAAACATTGCGCCTGCGAGCAACCGCCGGGCAGTACTGCGCTGGAAAAATACCAGGACGCCTAGAAACGCTGTTACGGCATTAAACACATAACCTGCGAAGGAGATCAGAAATCCGCTTGCCCCAGTTTCCACTGCAGCACGCCCCCACATCGTCGCGCCACCGCGGCCATCCAGCGGAAATACAGCGCCCATCACATCACCGCCCATTCGAGCGATGCCAATAATAAAAAGGACGAACCAAAGCGCGGCGGCAGCACTCAAAATCTGCTCAGGAGTAAGACGGGTATCAAAAATGCCCGAACTCCGCCGATGGAGAATCCAACGTATTGCAACGGGTGCGAAGACGCGGAATCCGATTAAGAACAATAGAACCTGCCCATAACTTTGGCCTAACGAGGAGGAAGGCAGATAATCATACTCCTCCGGGTTTATAAACGGATCAACGAAATACCATGCGAATACCGTTACGTACACTCCGACCGTGATGCCAAAGGTATCCCGGTTCAGCAGCTTAATGCAGCTTTCTGCCGTCAACACCACCAACACGACGGCAGCGAGATAGAAAGTTAGTTCATGGCTGACCGTCGACTGGAAGAAAACTTCAAAAGAAGTAGAAGTTGAAAGAATCATCATCACGAGGAATTGCTACAGAATTGCGCCCAGGCGCTGCAGTTGGTTGGCAAGCGCTTCGATTGTGAACTTATCACGCACACCTGACGCGGACGCAAGCTTTTCCAGCCGGTCCAGACTCGCGATGCAGTCGCGGACCGCGTGTGCGATGCACGTGGGCAGTCGGCCTGATTGCTGGCTCCTGACTGCTGTCTCTTGATTCCTGTCTCCTGATTCCCAGCTTCTACGGTCTGTCTTCGAACTTTTGCCTGAGCGCAGCCAACAAGCGTTCGCCGTACCGTTCCCACGTATAATCGTGTGCTCGGTCGCGCGCGGCGCGTGACATGCGCTCGCGTTTTTGCCGATCCTCAACAATCTCGGCAATCGCGTTCGCCAGCGCTTCGGGGTCTCGCGACGGCACAATGCGTCCGTCAATGTTGTCCCGCACAACCGATCCCGCCTCTAGGGTCGTCACAACCGGAACTCCGCAGGCCAGCGCTTCATAGGTTGTTTCCGCCGAGCCTTCTGCCAGCGACGGTAGCACAAACACATCGGCAACCGCGAACTCACCTGTTATCTTCACGCGTGGGACGCGGCCAAGGAATTTCAGGTGACGACATTGTTCCTGGTTTGCAACTGAGCGTTCTACGTTGCCGGCAACCCGGAATTCACAGCGCACTCTGCGCACGAGAAGTTTTTCCGCTGCCGCCGCAAAGTAGTGAATCCCTTTGCGCAGGTCCGCAGTCCCTGCAAAGAGAATCCGGCCACGCACTGGTTCATCAGATACAGAAAGCATTTCCGGATTTACCCCGTAAGGCACGATCGCCGTGTGTTCGCTTGGGAATCCAAAGTTGCGAACCAGGTCATCGCGCACCCATTCCGAGGGGCAGATCGCAAAATCCGCGTCCGCACGTGGGCCGCCCGAGGATTCAAACCCGCGGCAGACGGCGGCGTAGTCAGGTACGTTTTCTTCCCAGCCGGGGAAGTTCTTTCTCTCCTCCGTCAGTATGCGCTCAGTGCTCAGCGAGATATAAATCTCGGACACAGTGACAAGGCCGCGCCGTTTTCCTTCTGCGAACAGCGGCCCGCATTCCCCCAGCATCGAGTACATATGGGTGGCACTGCCAAAGCCACGCCGTGCCATCGCTCTGCCGAGCGCATCGGAAAAGCGGACCCCCTCACGACACGCCGCAGCCGGATCGCGCGCCACCATCGCTTCACGTAAAGCGTGAACCAGGCTGATACCCGGAAACGTCGTTGTCTTTGCACGAATGTTGAACGGCAAACGCCGTGCGGTCAACCGGCGCGCGGATTTGCCAACAAGTGGCAACACGGCGGCGGCAGAAAAGACGGCGCTAAGACCAATGTCGCCCGCGATGTCAGTATAGAAACGCTCAAGCATTCCAGCTTTTTCCAGAATGGCCGGCACCGCGTAACTGCGCCGCGCGCCAACCTGAGCGACGATGAATTTCACAAGGTAAAATGCTGAAAGACTGAAAAGCTGGGAGTCAGCATGCGCGTGAAGCCTTGTGGGCGCGGTGCAATAAAAAGCCACTTCATTGTGCTACTCCTAATCGTGCTTCTGGTCGTCGGCTGTAGTGTGCGCTGTCCTCAGCGCATGCTGCTGGCGGGTTGTTCGCGCTGCATTATCCGCTGGGGACAGCGGACCCTACAGCAGTTAGAGTAAAAGGGCACAATTCCTCCGGCACCTCTAAGGCAGTTGGAGCCAGCGTTTGTAACTTGCCCATGAAACAGGCGTGCGCTTTCGAAGACAAGGCGGAATTCCAGCCAGTGCCTGACACCACCAGGTGGGCTCCCGAATTACCCAGGACCAGCCTCGCTTACAGGCATAACGAAACTGGGAGAAAACGCGCCAGCCAAGGATGCCAAGCGCAAAGGGGAAAGGGCATCGCATGAGAGTGCTCCACAATTCGTTGCGGGCATGACGATGATGAACGCGCATCTCATCGCGTGCTTGGCCGGAGTAATGGTGACGAATGGTGATAACCGGAGAGAAAAGCACGTCATAACCCGCCGCCACACATTGCAGGGCGTAGTCCGGCTCTTCATACATGTGGAAGAATCGCGGCTCAAACCCGGGCAGTTGGAGATAAGTCGCTCGGCGCAGCACCGCGCCGGAGTTAGCAAACGAACGCGTCAAATGTTCCGGGCCGAAGTCTGTATTCGCGAGTGTTTCCGGATACTCATCGGTGCGCTGGGGAAAATGCAGCACTGCCAGTTTGGGCCGCTGTGCAAACAACGGCACGATGCGCACTATGCAATCCAACTGCTCCGGATAACTGTCGTCATCGAGGGCCAGGACCAAATCACCCCGCGCCTGGCGCATCATCCGATCGCGCGAAGCAACCGAGCCGATCCCTGGCTGGTTTGCAATCAGCGTTATCTCGGGAAATTTGTCGGCTACCATATGAAGCGTTCCGTCGGTGCATCCATCGGCTGTCACAAGCACCTCATTTGGAGCAGGCCGCAGCTGCATAACTGCGTCACATGTCCGCTGCAAATCGGTAGCACGATCCCGCGTCGTGATGATCACGGACACAGTCATCAGTTTGGTAGGGCGCGACCGCTCGCCACGGCGGAGCCCGTCCACGGCGGAGGCGGGCCGGGCGCGCCGAAAGCCTGCGGACGGCCCGGCCCGATCATGGTCGGACCAAGAACTCTTTGATGCCGAATGCGTCCTGGAACATCTCAATCCACCAGTAGCCATTCGTCTCGATCTGATATGTCTCTGTCCGTCGAACGTGGATCTCTGGCCATCGGTATTCGCGCGTTATTCCATAGCCGCACTTCCGAAGCGAGCGCCCAAGTTCGTACCTCAAGTGAATTAACATTCCCGTATTTTTAATTTGCCACTGATTATCTCGTGAAGCTTCGGCATCACTTTCAGTTCATCAGTATCCGCCAAAATTCCGGACTCAAGCCATGCGTCGTTAATGGAGCGGAATTCCATTTGATCCTGATTCAAAGCAAAATCAATTGTGCGGCGTGGTGAAAACGCGAAATCAGCAGGGTCGACCCATCTGGCACCAGAAAGAAAGCTGGTCTTAACCGTCGCGTGAGCATGATAGACTGGTATACATCCCGCTCGGACGGCATAGACAAACCGGTCTAATATCATCCGATTCCGGGTCCAGATGTGAGACTTGAGGAACCAAAAGCGTCCGCCGAAATTATTAACGGTGGCAACTACAGCGCGCCTTACTGAAGCTACTCGTGGCCGCGACAATGTGCCCCTGTACGTAGGATGCGGAACGCGATACCTCGCGTCGGGATGCCCGTAAAAAGCCCGTTCCGTAGCATTGAGCTCTTGAACAAGTCTCTTGCCGACTGGATGGGAGTGGAAGTGGCTATGCCAGGAAGGTTCAATCGTAAACCAGAGCTTGGGGCCAGTGAACCGGAGTAATTCGTCACTCGGATCGTACAGCACGAGCAACGCATCCGCTTCCTCGAGCGCCACCCGTGGGGAATACAGGATGGCCCCTAACCGAAAATCATTCCATGAATCCGCCTTGAACTGCTGCGAAACAACTCTGCACCTGTATTCAGTTTTAAGGGCCGTCTCCCTCATATCGACTTTTTCTATCTACCGCGAGACTGATTTCCCAACAGCGCTTGGACCAGTGGCGGCGGATTTAATTGCTGCAAGGCAAGGCAGGGCGTGATTGAACCGCGAACAGGCCAATGCGATCTCGTCATCCGGTCAATCAAGCATGAATTCTTTCCTCAAGCTCGGTATGACCAGGCGTGTCCGGCGGAGGCATCCCAAAAACATCCGCACCGTTTGGATCCGATTATGCCGACCGCTTGCATTGTTGCCGTGACCGACACGGCAAACCGCGGCGCTGAAGGGCACGGTTGCCAGCCGGTGGCCCAAATAAGCAAACTGCGCCTCGGCACGTGACGGCGTGTCGTTCAAAAGTAGTGTGCCAGTTGCCGCACCGGGGACCAGTGAGGATAGATCAGTTGCTTCGATTTGCTGACTTACGTCGTCGAAGTTCGCGCCTTCACAAGAATTAAGAAATGGTCCGGTCCGATCCGCCAGGTCGTTCCTAATGATCAAACACGAACCGCAGGAGCGATCGAACTGTTCCGTGCGCTGGATCAAATGGGGGAGGGTTGAACGCCAGACCCAGCCATGCTTGATGCGGTAGCCAGCTTCGTCTTCCGCCGAAACGAGCCACTCCACCAGGCGGGAACTCATCAGGTCATCCCAGTCAACCTTCATCACGTATTGCGGATTCCACGTGCATTTCGCATAGTCCCAAGCCGCCGCCAACTTGATCATCTTGTCCTTAACCGCCGCAACCCAGTACCCGCCTTCTCGTGACGGCAAAGGATGATCGAGTGACAAAAATTTCAATCTTCGGTCTTGCGGCAGTGGAAAGTCCGGAGCCTCGTGGCCGACTACTACGACGCAATAGTTCCCGGCAGTTGAGTTAAATACGGAGGCCAATGTTTGCCTAAAATAGGCGCAGGCAAGATGCCAGTCCCTCACCACACGGGCCGATGCCATTGGAATCAGAAAAACAACTCTTGGTCTCCGGCTCATCGCATGACAAGTTTCATGCACTATACGATTTGCAAGCAGCGCGTTGGAACCGGCGCTGGAATTTGCCGCTCAACACGCGCCGTTCCTCACTCAAGACTTCCAGCCAAGCGCCGAGTTCACCGTGCTGCCTTCGATGATGCTCCAGCCGTGCGATTGTGAATGGGCGTGAATAGCTACCGCGGTCAAACAGGAATGGTTTGCGCCCGCAAAAGTGCGCTACCCGCGGACGCCTGACTTTCTTGGGGAAATGCCAATTGCTATCCGCACAATCCTGTTTCAGTTCGTCTACGCCATGGTGCTCGCTTATGTGTTGCAGATCCGACATGGCAACTTCGAGTTCTCCGCGTTGCCTCATCGAGTGAACAAGATAATTCAGTAGCGGTTGCTCGTAGAAATCACCAAATAAACCCGGTGTTTCCCGCCCCCACAATTCCGCGTCGAGCCATTTTTCGAATGGGATAACCTCGCGCCTGCATGCGAAGGCGCCAGAAGAAAAATAGGCGTGTCCACGCCAATCAAACGCGGCATCAAAGCGCCTCAGCTTTTGCGGATCAAAATAAAAATGCGGCAGCCAGGGTGGAATTTCGGCGGCAGCTACGGGGATGGAAATCTCGCTCCAGAAAATTTGAAAATCGACATCGCTGCGCACCTGTGGAGTAAAGTCGCCCCACACAATTGCGTCCGAATCCACCCACACGTAAAACTCAAAAGGCCCCTCCCACATCGCCGCCAGTTTAGCGCGGCCGCTCCCACTGACCAGGTTCCGCATTGTCTCCGAGGCCAGTTCTGGAACGCGCAAAACGATCAAATCGTATTCTCTCTGCAGATCGGATACATCAAAATCTCCATCCACCGTCAGGCAAATTGGCACGTCCGGGCAGTAGTGCCTCATGCTCGCCAGTGTGGCTTGAACCATGAACTTGTCACCGGCGTGGCAACCGGTCACAAAACCAAATGGAGCCTGCACCTTCACGTGAGGACTGGTTGTTTGTGCTGTGCGTCCTCACGCGACGAAACGCACTCCCGATAGAGCTGCGCGAATGCGTTGGCGAACGAACTCGCCGCATTGCGAGTGTGCGCCGTCTCATGGGCAAGATTCCCTAATCTCTGGCGGAATTGCGGTGAATTCCGCAGCTTGGTAATCGCTTCGACCAGCCCCTTGCCATCTTGGACGGCACATAAAATGGCTCCCTGGCCGTCAGGCGCAGCTTCAGGAATTCCGCCCACTCGAAAGGCCACAACCGGTGTTCCAAAAGCCATCGCTTCCACAAGCGTAAGGCCGTAGGTTTCCATCAGTGAAGCGCTGACAAAAACATCCGCAGCTGCAAGGAGCCGCGCCAGATCACGTCGCTCACGAATGCCCCCTGTAAAGCGAACGTTGAGACCCCCAGGAACCGGCACGGCGCCTTCGCCGAATGCCAAAATGATTATGCCATCGAGATCTGGCAACGCCGACAGTTGCTCGAGCAGCCATGGCACATTTTTGTTTTCATCGGTGAGCGACGCGCCGCCTGTGACGATGACAAATGCGTCTTCGGGCAAGTCGAGATGTTTTCGGCACAGCGCCTTGTCCTGCGGCTTAAAAACTGTTGTGTCGATACCAGGCGGAATTACTTCCACCCCGCCGCAAGCTCTGGCTATTGGGCTTTGGCCGGCGATTTCGGCCAACCAGTGACTGTTTGCGACCATCCGCGCTCCACAATTCCGGTATGCCCGCAACTTCCGCGAATGCGCAGCCGTTGCCAAAAATCGGTTTGCAGGCCATCTCAAGATCGGGCATGGATCGCAACGGTGCGTCTCATTGGCGTACCGATCGCATCCACGATAAAGGAAGCAGCCTCCAGTCACATGCCACATATCGTGGACACTGATCACGACACTGATTGTGAGCGGCAGCGCCTCCAGCCACTTAGGAACATCAAACCAATCGGCCACCGTGTGCAGGTGCACCACATCCACTCCTTTCAGCTCCTCAGATCCCGGCGGACACAACAGCCGCCGCGTTCCGTGCCACGGCTCAGTGGAAAAGGAAACATACGCTCGACGAATAACGCGATCCAAGAGGAGTCTGCCGGTTTGTGCTAACGGCGAATTTTTACAGAGCACACGGCTTTCAATCCCCTGCTCCACTAATGCGGTGGAAAGAAGCGCCGCATATTCGTAACTGCCGCCGGAGGCATGAGTATTGAGATGCAATACCTTCATGAACCTAGTGCCGTGCACTACGCCAGCGGCGATACGCAAAGATCAAATTTCATTCTACTAATTTCCTGATTGCGCTGGCGATGGAGGCGACGCCGGCGCGGCGCGTTGAAAATATAGTAGAGCCAATACCGCGCTGATTTCTGATACGCCGCGCATTTTTCGTTTTGTCCGGCAATTTTGTAAAACAACGATAGTAGTGGAAAAGCGAGCGCCCGAAAAGGTGCAAGCGCATTGCGAAACAATTCTTGCCGCTGCTTTTTCTTGAAATCCGCCGCGTGCCGATTGACAGGCAAACCGGCATCCACTGCAAGTCGTTCAAACAACACCTGAGCCGGGCCTCGCGTTCCACCGAGCCACGGCGCCGACGTCGTGTAGTGAAGCACGCAGTCCAGATCATTGTTCTGCTGCGCATCGAAGCGCCAGGAAGCTCGATTCCAATGTTCGGGTAACGCTTGAATCTGTTCGTAGAGAAGAAAATTGATAGCGGATTGATCCCAAAATCGGTAGGCCGACTTCCTATTCAAAAATTCGACAGCGCGTTCAAAAAAATCTTGTTTTCTCAGTTCATCCAGATTCATCAACATCACCCCGCAATTAAAGTAAGCGCCTTCAGCGGGAAGTCCCATCGCATCAGCTATCGTCCGGCAGTCTTCCGCAAGTGATAACGTCTCAGAGTCAGGAACTGCGGCAAGGACTTTGCCGGGCGATAACTCAAGATCAAAAAGCGGCGATAGATCGCGGAATACCAGCACGTCACAGTCGAGATAGATCACCCGCGGCACGTTCAGCAAGTGTGGTAGCAGTATGCGACAGTAAGTCATGTGCGATTCGCCCGGTCCCAGTGTCGCCTTGCCAAAGACGGATGGATTTACCGTGACAAACTCCAGTCGCACAACTCCGCCAACTCGGTCAATCAATTTCGAAAAAGTGTCCCGTGAGGTCTGAGAAATACCTCCGTCGAGCACCTTTAAATTTACTTCGCGCGTCCGGTCCAGGTACCTCCACGCGCTCGCCACCGCGCAATAGAGTCCGGGGAAGTAGCGTTCGTTGCTGGCTAGTGCAATAACAAGTGGTTCCATTTCTTTAAAGGCGTGCGCGGCAGCACACACTCGCTGGGTTCGTTAGGCCTAGACTCGGCACCGGGAAACGGGTTCATTCGAGTCTGCCCCCTTTTTTTGTTGGGCGTGACTTTCCAAGTACCGCGGTTTGTAAGCCTCCAGCGTAATGCTGAAATATGGCCAGTTGGTCAGCTTGTGTATCAAAGGATCCAAAAGTGGGGGCAATATCCGAAGCGGTAGTACCACTGCCCAAGCAAGAAGGTGATGTATTCGGGAAAGCTCTCGCAGCAGCCACGTAACCTTCTGGCTCAGAAAACCACTGCAGTATGAGATTTGCTCTACTACCAAGCCTGCATGCTTACACAACTCCTCCAGCATTCGCGGCGTATAGCCTCTCCTCACGTGCCCACCGTCCTCGAGAGGAGAGAACGGCCCCATATCCCCCTGGGTAATGGGACGGTAGAGAAGGTAAGGAGTGGTGAGTAGGAGACGTCCGCCCGGCTTCATGCAAGCTGCGATGTCTGTAAGTAATTTCCTATCGTCAATGATGTGTTCGATGTTCTCAAGGCAAATGGCGATGTCGTATCGCCCCAACAAATCTGACCTCATGTCCAATCGTCGAACATCCAAGACTTCGAATTTAGCCGAGTGCGCTTTGCATATGTTGGCTCGCTCACCAGCAACACGCTGGTTACGCTCATCCCAGCTTAAGCCTAAGCTCTCATATCCCCTTAAGGCTGCCCCGACGGAAAAGGCACCGGTGCCGCATCCAATATCTAGAAGGGTGTCGCCGTTTTTGGTCTTGGGTAGTCGGTCCCTGAGCCAGAGCCATCGGTCCAATACGAGTGTGTCGCCATGAAGCAATGTGGCAGGGAAACCGATGATCCGCACTAGCAAGGACTTGTCCATGAAACTTGCTCTCCCCACAGCCATATCAACGAGACAGAGATAAGCCACGGCAGGGCGTCGTGGCAAACACTCTGAACCTATTTCGAAATGGGGCCGTTGGCTTCATCGAGAGGCTGTGTGAAAAGTTTTTCATGCGGCGGATGATTTTCTTGTACCCAAAGCCGCGGCCTTCTGGCAAGCTCCGTTTCCATGAATTACATCCGCGGGAGCGAACGGGAGGAGATGCTCCTTTTGCCCGAGGCGCTGGAGGATTACATCGCGCCGGAGAACCCGGTGCGTTTTATTGACGCCTTTGTCGCCCAACTCGATCTGCAAGCGGCCGGCTTCGCCCGAGCGCAGTTGCCGGAGACCGGGCGGCCGCCCTACGATCCGGCCGTTCTGCTCCGGCTCTATCTCTATGGTTACTTGAATCGGTTGCGTTCCAGTCGTGGCCTGGAACGGGAAGCAGGGCGCAACTTGGGAAAGGTTACGCCAAATGTGCGGTAGATCGCTCCAGACATGATTGCGTTTTAGTAAACGAGCATTTCCGCAAAAATTGACCGGTTCGCGATCACGCGCCGACGTACTACAGGTTGATTCTCTACGGCACGTCGAAGGGAATCTGTTTCACACGTGTTCTTGGCGTACGCTGCCTTGCTTGTTGCCTGCCAAGCGAAAGTTCTCGAGCCACAGCTCAACGAGCTCGAGCTCTGCGGGTGGAAAGATCGTTGCAGCAACCAGCGCCTCATAACAGCGGCGAAGATTGTCGCCAATTTGCGTTTCACCGCTCTTTAGTTGCAGCCGCCAGAGCACGTCGGCAATTTCTTTGTTTCGCGTGTAGCCCGGTACTTCCTCTGCAAAATCACGATCAAGATCGTGCTGATTACGATCCTGAAATACTTCGGGTGCATGAAATGTAATTCCGTACCCGAGCTCCCAAAGACACCGCTGGGCAATAAAGCTTTTCCAAATGTCGCACGTCCGAAACGAGCAGTAACTTGGAAGGTATAACAATGGATATGCTATCGGCCACCACCACGTGCTCTGGGTATTGAACGGGCACCAGTTTCCAGCCTCCAGCACAACCGGCGCGCCATCGCTGAACGCGAAATTTCGATCCAAGATTAGCCGCCACACTGCATCGACATCTGGCGAACCGTTGGCCACTCCCTGTTGGATCGGGCTACGCACCGCTGCAACCATTCTCGTTTCAGGTACGTCCGAGCGAACTTCGGACAGCGGGAAGCCGCGGGGCCAAATTAGCTCGCTACTGAAGTATCGGTATGCGTTTACCCATCGTCCGTTTGTCTGATCGATGGACCGAGCAGCGGCCACGGACTCGGAACGAAGCTGCCATGAATCGAGCGGGGCGTTGTCGTCGTCGGTCTCATAAAGGAAATCCACCCCGGCGGCAATTGCATGAAGATAAGCAACATTCTTGCGACTGTAAGAGCCAACGGGCAACTTTCGAGCTAACTCAAACTCGCTCGCCTGCTGGTCCGTCAGCGACAGGAAATCAATGCGGCAGCCTTCAGCGAAATGCCCGCTTCGGAAATGCGCTGGTCCTTTTTTATCGCCTGCAACGACAAGTAACCCTCCACAATCTGCGAGCTTTTGAACAAGCTTAACGACTGCGCGTGTCGGTTCCTGAATTGTGGTGATTACAGCCGCAAACATTTCCGTGTCTTACACAACCGAATTCAACGCCACAATGAACTGCTGCTGCAATCTAGCTGGCGAAAACTCTGTATCATAACAGTCCTGTGCACGCGTACCTAGTTCCTCTTGCAAACGCCTATCACGCTTCAACTCGTTAAGTTTTTGCATCAACGCCGATGCGTTGGGGTCGCTGACTACAAGAGCAGCCTTACTCTTTTTGGCCCATTGGACGACTGCCGACCTCTCTGGAGCCCAAATCACAATTGGCCGGCCGAAGCGCGAGTAATCGACGAGCTTTGTCGCAAAACACGTTTCCGAGCGCCGCCGCTGCGCTGCATCAAAAAACATTACAACCAGATAGGCATCGAACGAACCGAGCCAGTCGTCAAAGCCCGGTCCGTGTGCGAAATCGTGGAGCAGATGACGATGTCTCATCTCACGCATTAGCGCTTCGGGCCATCTAGGGCGTCCTCTGAATTCGATGCGAACGTCGCTCTGTCTGACCGCTAACTGAGCGAGATCAGCAAGCATATCGCCGTAATCAACCATGTTGCCAGTATAGCCAACGCGAAACTCAGTAGCTGAATGGTTGCACTTTGATGTCCTGATTGGCTCCGCATCCGGAATCGGCAATATAACGTGCGCGTTGCGATGCGGGCCCAACGCTTTGAGCATTCCCTCGCTGATGCACAGACTGAGATCGGCAGATCGATGGAGATCGACAAAGCGCCGCTCCAGGCATTTTCGAACAGGTGCATGGACGGGAGGGATATCTGGCCACCAATCATCAAACCGAACAACCAAGGGAAGGCCGTATCGCTTCGCGTACCGCTGCGCTACCCAGCAACCGCTTCGGTATGCAAGCGTAAGCAC
>WNFR01006410.1_pt1 | contig 12232 bp, 15 predicted proteins | sample 5400221 | NCBI WGS metagenome assembly WNFR01 (sample SAMN13153357, study PRJNA577476) | soil metagenome | isolation source: 40 cm soil under Madrone tree | place: USA:California | collected 2016-06-14 | reverse complement strand
ATAGCGTTGCTGCAGTAGTCGCCTGTGAGATTGCAGATGCGATACCAATGTCTGAAATTGCCATCGCCGTAAACAAGGGAAATCGAGCGGCCATCGTGGACAACTTCAGATCTTTCGCTCTAAAAAACTTAGGTCAGGCAAGGAAGTCTTTGTACGCTAATCGGAGTTTGCGCGCAGCAGGCCAGGAGCAATAGTGCGATGCAGAGAGTCGTAGACAACTTCAGATCTTTCGCTCTAAAAAGCTTAGGTCAGCTAAGAAACCCGCCGCGAGCTGTTCCATCGAGCTGAAACCGTCTACGAAAAACGCTGTCGAAGAGTCGTGAGGGAACAAAGCGATGTAGCCGGCTCAACATCACGCCTTCACCGACGGGGTAATGCAGGTGCGGTGACTTCGCGCTCGCCGCCTCGTAAACAACTTCCGCAACGTCATAAGGGTCGTCTCCATTCGCGGTTTCTTGCTCAACGATTTCTGTTACTCGCTGTTTTTGATCGGCGTACGCAGGAATAGCTGCTTGAACGCTTTTCTCGTTCTTCGCGATTTCGGTCTTTGTGTACATCGGCTCGACCAACACTGCGCGAATACCGAACGCCCTAACTTCATGATCCAAGGTTGTGGTATAACCCTCGAGCGCATGTTTGCTTGCAGCGTAAATCCCGTGGTAAGGCCCGGGCAGAAGACCAAGCATTGAACTGATGTTTACGATGCGGCCGTAGCTATTCTGCCGCATCGAGGGAAGAACGGCCTGAGTAACGCGGAGGACGCCGAAGAAATTCGTTTCAAACAGTTGCTGCGCTTCTTCGACGCTTGTCTCCTCCACTCCGCCCGCTAGCGAGTAACCCGCATTGTTGATCAAGATGTCGATCTTGCCTGCCTTTCCCAATACCGAGCTCACAGCTTCCGCGACACTCGTGTCGTGGTTTACGTCCATGGCGATCAACTCGACCGGGGCAATGGGGTTTGCACGACGAAGATCTCTCACCGTTCCGAAGGTGCGCGCGCCGTGTTCGGCCAATAATCGGGCCGTCTCTCGTCCGATACCGGACGAAACACCCGTTACGAAGGCAACCGTGTTCACAGTCATTTTCAATATCCTTCTTTCTTAATCAACGAGGGCTGCGCTTTATCTCTTACAAGAACCAACTGCTATAAACCGAGTTCGCTCAAGCCAGGGTGCGCATCGGGCCGGCGACCGAGCGGCCAACGATATTTTCTCTCCGACTCCTTGATTGGTAGATCGTTAATGCACGCGTACCGAAATCGCATCAGGCCATAGCCATCAAATTCCCAGTTCTCATTGCCATATGAGCGGAACCAATTTCCCGAGTCATCGTGCCATTCGTAGGCGAAGCGGACGGCAATGCGATTGCCGGTGTAAGCCCAGAGCTCTTTGATTAGCCGGTAGTCCAGCTCTTTCGCCCATTTGCGCTTCAAAAATTGGATGATCTCGTGGCGTCCATTAGGAAACTCGGCGCGATTTCGCCAGCGCGAATCGATTGTGTAAGCGAGTGCGACCTTTTCCGGATCGCGAGAATTCCATGCATCTTCTGCCAGGCGAACCTTCTGAATGGCCGTCTCACGGGTGAACGGAGGGAGCGGAGGACGGCTCGCGGCGTCTTGGTGAGTTTTCGGTTCGCGGACCTGCGTTTGCCGATTAGTTGTAAGCGTTTCCATTGGTTTTGTTTTCTTCGCTCAGTATGTCGGCGGGTGAAGCATCAGCCATCGCGCGTCCGGGGGATTTTGGAGTACTACCTATGACGTGATACTCGCTCCCTCTTTGAGGATAGACTTGGGAGCAATTGCGGCGATGCGCGAATGAGAGAATCAGCGGCGAGCTTTCGCGCCTTTTGCGCCTACAGCTGAATCAAACCGCTGCGCGTTGCGCTAGCAACGGCTTCTTTTCGACTGATGAGTTGCCGGATTGGCTAATCTATCGTCAGCGATGTGATTTTTTCATCAGTGGCGATGAATCGGTAATCAAGGGTAATCGGGCTTCCATCGAACGTTCCCGATACCTTCATCACGACGACGAGTTCTGCATTGTCCTCTCTGAAGGTAACCGGCTTGAACTGGAATTTGTATTTCTCGATTGTCCTCGTGACCCAGTCTTCAATAGCTTTCTTTCCATGCAGCGTTTCTCCTTCGTCATGGACAACGGCGTTGTCTGAGAAGCATGCAAGAATTCCGTTCACATCATGCCGATTGCTCGCATCGACATAGCGTTGAATGATGCGAGGAAGATTGATGGTCATAGAATTTGAGAGGTTAAGGCTGTAATGCGCGAAAGTCTCGACAGCAAATTCGTCGCGTTTAGCATTCTGACCTTGTGCAAGTCGACAATCAGACGCGAAACAATCGGGAAATTGAACGCAAATATTTGGTTAGGCTGCTGCCGGAGAACCTCAAGCGCTGGCGGCACTATTCTATAGCGCAAGGTTATCTGGCGACCGAATCCGCCGGCCGACAGGTTCGTCTCCGCAAAAAAGGCAAAACTGCATCGCTCACTTTCAAAGTGGGCCGAGGCGCACACCGGGAAGAACGCGAGATCAAGCTCAGCCCAAAACAGTTCGCCGCGCTTTGGCCAGGGACCGCCGGGAGACGTTTGCGCAAGGTACGCTATGACATTCCTTGGAAAAATTTACTCATCGAGATCGATGTTTATCGCGGCAGACATGCCGGTCTCGTAGTGGCGGAGGTGGAATTCCCCGACCGCGTAACCTGCCGCAAATTCAAGCCGCCTTCCTGGTTTGGACGAGAGGTAACTGGCGAAAAGCGTTACAGCAACGTGCGACTGGCTAACGAGTAGGCAGAGAACGCGATGGGCTTCCGTTTGAAATTGCGCGAACCGTTGCCAGACGGACTAAAGCGGGTTTTTTGCGAACAAATCGAGTGTGCTCTCCAATTGTGCCGGCACCCGGCAAAACAACGCGGCGTCACGGTGCACGAAGTGCGCAAACACCTGAAAAAGCTGCGCGCTGCGATGCGCCTTGCCATAGGAGAAGTGGGCAAAAGTCAGCACGCGCGCGAAGATCGCTGCGTGCGCAAGATCGGACGGCTAGTCTCCGATTTGCGCGATGCGCAGGTTCGGTTGCAAACGCTCATTCAACTGAGAGACGAAACGGCGAAGGGCTCGGACGAAAACCAATTTCCTCGCATCGAAGAATTGTTGTTGCTGGAGAGGGAAAGTTTTTCTGCCGCGTTTGCCGGCTGGCAAAAAGAAGCGATTCCGCAGCTGGAACGCGTGGGAGCGCGTCTATCGAAATGGCCGCTGGAAGGACTTACCTGGAACCAAATTTGCGGCGCGGTCGCGAAAATTTACAAACGCGGCCAGCGCGGGCTCGCCAAAACGATTAACGACCCGGATCCAGAAAATTTTCATGCCTGGCGCAAGCGAGTGAAAGATCTCTGGTATCAGCTACGCATTTTGCAGCCGCTTAACCGGGTGGTTTTGGAAGAGACGGCCCATGATGCCAAGGTCTTAGGCGAATTATTGGGCCGGGAGCACGATTTCGCTTTTCTCCTCGAGCGCTTGGAGAAGGAAAGCGGCGACGAAGCGCTGCGCGATGAACTGGCACAGCTACAGAAAGTCATCTCTAAACGCGGCAAACGATTGCGCAGGAATGCGCTCGAACTCGGGCGGCGGTTTTACGCCGAGCCAGCCAAGGCGTTTGCCAAACGGATCTCCACCTTTATCAGCAAGCGGAAATCGTGATGAAAGGTGGCAAAAAGTATGCGGCGGAATTCATTTGGCACGTTCGCACTCGTCTTTGCCGGGACCGGCGATCGTGATCGCCGTGATCGGGTGCCGGTGCGTTCAAAAAGACTGTTGTTCTGTTCCTGTTCGTGACATGATGGGTTCTCCATCATGAAGCAAAAAGTTCTATTCATCTGCGTTCACAACAGCGCTCGCAGCCAGATGGCTGAGGCGTTTCTTGACAAAATTTGCGGAGACGATTTTGAAGCACACAGCGCCGGCCTGGAGCCGGGCAGGCTTAATCCCCTTGCAATCGAAGCCATGCGCGAGATCGGAATCGATATTTCGCAAAAGCAAACTCAATCCGTATTCGACGTTTTCAAATCGGGTGAACTATTCGCGTACGTGATCACGGTGTGCGACGAAAGTAATGCGGAGCGGTGCCCTATCTTTGCCGGTGTGACCAAACGATTACACTGGAGTTTTCCAGATCCTGCCGCACTCGGCGGCACTCGTGAAGAGCGCCTCGCAGGCACACGCAAAATCCGCGACCAGATCCGGGCCCGAATTGAGATGTGGTGCGACGAAATGTGCGCGGTGGAATCAGTCCGCTAAGAAGTTCCTTTCCCTTCGGTTACCTTGCGCAAACGCAAACCGGAAGACGAAATATTCATGCTTCATAGCAATTGAGGTATTTGATTCCGGAGCCGGTATTGAAGATCACCACGCGCTGACCGGAAGCGATTTTGCCGGAATGACGAAGCGATTTAAGAGCTGCGAAACAAGCGGCTGCTTCCGGGCAAACAAACAGGCCTTCACTCGTGCCCACTTCGCGTGCGACACGGATCATTTCTTCATCATCAACGGCAATGGCGCCACCATTCGACTCGCGAAGAATTTTCAAAATGAGAAAATCGCCGATCGCTTTTGGAACGCGCAGACCTGAAGCAATCGTGTGGGCATTCGGAAATTCTGCGGCGCTCTTTTCTCCGGCATCGAATGCGCGGACGATCGGCGCGCACCCGGTCGCTTGCACTGCGAACATACGCGGACGTTTTTCCCCGATCCAGCCGAGCGCTTCCATTTCATCGAACGCTTTCCACATTCCGATCAGGCCGGTGCCGCCGCCGGTGGGGTAAAGAATTACGTCCGGCAATTGCCAGTCGCACTGTTCCGCCAATTCGTAGCCGAGCGTCTTTTTTCCTTCAACGCGATACGGCTCTTTGAGCGTGGACATGTCGAACCATCCTTCGTGTGTTTTGCGTCGGGCGATCTCAGCGCCGCAATCGGTGATCAATCCGTCGATCAAAGTGACGTGAGCGCCCAGCTCGCGGCATTCAATGATGTTCGCGCGCGGTGTGTCGCGCGGCATGAAGATATGCGCTTCGAGTCCGCCCCGGGCAGCGTACGCGGCGAGCGCGCCACCGGCATTTCCTGCGCTCGGCACCGCGAGCTTCGTCGCACCAAGATATTTGGCCATCGAAACGGCCACGCTCATTCCGCGGGCTTTAAAACTCTGCGTCGGGTTTAGCGACTCGTCTTTGATCCAAAGATTGATCTCGTCAGTCCCGCAGCTGCGGGATGCGCGCAACAGTGACGTTCCGCCTTCGCCTAACGACACCGGCTCAACATCGCGCGGCAACGGCAGCACTTCGCGATAACGCCACAACGACTTCTCCCGCAGCGCGAGTGTCTCGCGCGTCAGCGTTCGACTCGCCGCAACGAGATCAACAATCGCAAGGAGCGGCTTCTGGCAGGAAGCACAGAGATTTTGCAAGCGCGGCCACTCGTGTTGAAGCCCACACGCGCTGCATTCAAGGTGCTGCAGAAACATTGAGCAAATGGAGCGTACATGCGGCGGAACGGCGAATTGTCTCGGCGCAGCGCACGCTGCAGCACAACTTGTGACTCGTGATAGAATTGAAATGATGAATTTACTGACGCTCATCGAAATTCGCCGTGCGGCGTCCCGCACAGGCGGGAGCGCGGCGTCGGCGCGCGTGCATGTGCAGGTCGAAAGCGCAGCGCCGAGGCTGACGCGTGAACAACAACCGTATTGCGAACTGGTCCTGGCTGACGCGTGCGACCGCATGACGCTCCGAGTTTGGAGCGATCACCCCGCGTACAAAACGTGCAGCGCATTAAGCAGTCAGGATTTTATCGAGCTCACCGCAGAATTTTATCAGTCGCAATACGGGCTCGATGCGCGCAAGTGGACAGTGCGCCCGCTAACCGAGCCGGAAAAAAACGAATTGCTGCAGGGCCCCGCAGATCTGCGTGCCAAACAAACCGCTGATTGGGAATTTATTTTGCAAACGACACAGGCCCTCGTCGATCCCCGCCTGCGCGCTCTGACGCAAATGTTCTTGAACGAATGGGGCGATCGTTTTCGTCGCGCCGCAGCGGCGCGCAAATATCATCACGCTCGACGCGGCGGGCTGGTCGAGCACACCGCGCAAATGATGCGCGTTGCGAAGCAAATCGCGCCGCTCTATCCCCAATTGAATCTGGATCTTTTGATCGCTGGAATTCTCTTTCACGACTCCGGTAAACTGTGGGAAAACCAATTCTCGGAAACCGGCTTTGTTATGGATTACGATGAAGTCGGTGAACTGGTCGGCCACATTTCCATCGGCCTCGAGCTGGTCAATTCACTCTGGCGTAAACTCAGCACCGATAACGCCGACGTCTGGAAAACTTACTTGCCGACTTCGGAAGATGTGCGCCTGCATCTCCTGCACTTAATTGGTGCTCATCATGGCCAGAAGGAACTGGGCTCACCGGTTGAACCGAAGACACCCGAAGCGATGACGTTGCATTACATCGACAATCTCGATTCAAAGTTGGAAATGTTCGCCGCCGGGTACACAACAGCCCAACCGCTGGCCGCCCGCATCTTTGATCGGGTTCGGCCTTTGCCGGGGACCCTGGTGAAATCGCTGGAGAAATTTCAGCAAGTGGCAAGTCCACCTGGGCCAGACAAACTTCTGTGAGCGAATACAAGCATACGCAGATTGGTCACGTCATAATTTGGTCGCTGCTTGTCGTGGCAGTTCTGGGTGCGATCAAAGCCACATTTGAATTAGGGCCGCATCGGGAGCTTCTCCTGGTGGGTATTGTGCTTCTGATCACACTCGCCCTATTCTATAAACTCACGATTACGATCGACGACGAATTTTGCGCGCGTCGTTGGGTATTGGAGTTATCCAGAAGAGATGCCGATATCGCACACCGCCGTATGCGAACCCGTTCACATTCGCTGGTGGTACGGCTGGGGAATTCATCTGACGCCGTACGGCTGGCTCTACAACGTTTCAGGCTTGGACGCTGTGGCGATCAGGTTGCGTAATGGCCGCAAATTTGCCTTGGGCACGGACGATCCTCACGGTGTTACCGCCGCAATACGGCATTTCAGTTTTGCCGAATAACGCCCTGCTACTTTGCGAGTTCGCGAAACCAACGCAACGCAATCGAAGTCTGGGCATCGTTGACTTCATGGGTGCCTCGGAAAGTCCCGATTCGAACTCGCTTGAACCCGGTTCGTTGGATTGAACCCGCGACGTCGTATTGCTGCTCTAAAGTTGCGACTCTATCATCGTGGCCGGCGCTGATATAAATTGGCGTACTGAGAAAACCCGCGCCGGGCTGGGCTCTCGCATATCCTGGGCTTAGGTAGTCCTCATTCACTCCAGTCAGGTAAAGTCCGGTGATGCGACAACCGTTTCGGGCAAGGACAGGCGCAATGGAGCCGGCGCCCTTTGCTCCTCCGGAGAATCCGGCGCACGCCATCGGCCACTTCTCCGAACCGGCAAAGCTGTGGTGAAGTGCGTCGATCGCGGCGAGGGTCATGGCCAAGCGCCACGCCGCCGTGTCATTCCGCGCATGTTGCGGGCCGTCCCCCGCCAGCAGCACCCAGCCTTCGGCGAGTCCGACCCTCTGATAAAATTGGACTAGATCGTCTCGATTCTGACGTTTGAAATCGCTCGTGGAACAGGGCACCAAAACGGGCCAGCTTTTTTTCGGATCAAAATTTGCGGGCGTTGCCAGCATAGCGACTGCTACTGGGGGTACGGGGTTGCCTCCCTGCGCGGCATATGATTTTTCCTGCGCGCTTAACGGAACATTAACCTTAACCGTTGAACCCGGAGAAAAGGTAGTGCCAGCGAAATTGAGAGAGGCTTGTGCTGCGTCCGCGCCTAACGTTGCTATGACGTTCAGGGTGACAACGAACTGTCCAACCAAGACTAACCTGTTCAAGAAATTGTTATTCTGTATTCAAGCAATCGGCAGGAAGTTGGGCTCGTCAAGCGCGACTTCAGTGGCGACTCATCGCAGCGCTTCCAAACGCCGCTTCGCTTCTGTGAGATAGGTCTCATCGATCTCGAATCCAATAAATCTTTTCACGCCGCAGCGTTGCGCGGCGACGGCTGAATTTCCAATGCCTAGGAATGGATCGAGCATTGTCTGGATGCGCGAAGCGCCATGCAGCTTGATGCACCATTCGGCGAGCTGGACCGGAAACGTCGCGGGATGCGGTCGTTCTTTCTCGCGGTTCTGAATTGTCTCGTAGGGAATGAACCACGTGTTGCCGCGACAACGTAGATCGCTGCCGCGAGTGTGACGCCAGCGCGCGATATTGGTCTTATCCTGATACGGAACTCCGATCGCGAGCCGATCAATTTCGACACGCCCGGTCTTCGTGAAATGAAAAATGTATTCATGGCAGTCGTTCAGGAAGCGCTTTGAGCTGATAGGTTTGAAATGGCCATACGACTGAGGATCACCTTTACGGTTTTCAATCGCGATCGATTTGATCCAGTGAATTGTATTTTGCAGCACAAACAGATCGCGGAGTTCGATTACGATTTCATGCGGCAACATTGGGTTCGACGGCGCTGCGCTGATGTTTAGAAAAAGCGAGCCGCTCGATTTTAGAATTCGTCCGACTTGATCTGCCCATTTGCGGCACCACTGCAAATACGATTGTCGATCCTGTCGGTCGAAATACTTTCCGTAGCCAATTCCCAGATTGTACGGCGGAGATGTCACGACAAGATCGACGCTGTGATCCACCAGCCGCGACATTCCTTTGATGCAATCTTGCTCGCAAAGATCAAATTCAGTCATTGGTTAGAGCATTCTCAACCAAATCATTGCGAGTACAACAAGAATCGGCGCTGTAGCCGCGCCTCTGTGAGGCGCGTTACGAGTCCCCGTTCCTGGTTTCCTACCTTCCTGATTCGTTTAACCGTAGTACCGCCAACTTTGCATCACCACGATTTGTCATAGATTGAGATCATGGCGGACAAGCCTTCAAAACTGAAGATTGCCGACCGCGAATTCACGTCGCGTCTGCTCGATGGCACAGGGAAATTCGCGTCCAACGAGCTGATGCGCGATGCGCTTGTCGCCAGCGGCACGGAACTTGTGACGGTGGCGCTGCGCCGGGCCGATCTGTCCGGCAAACACGATCCGTTTGCGAACATTCTCGATTTTGTCGATCCGAAACGTTTTCTCCTCCTGCCGAACACAAGCGGCGCGCGCAACGCAGATGAGGCAGTGCGGCTGGCGCGGCTGGCAGCAGCTGCAGGCTTACCCACATGGATCAAGCTCGAGATTCACCCGGACCCCCGCTATTTGCTCCCCGATCCGGTTGAGACATTGGCAGCCGCGGAAATTCTGGTGAAGGAAGGGTTCACTGTTCTTCCGTACATCAATGCCGATCCGGTTTTAGCGAAACGATTGCAGGATATCGGGACCGCCACGGTGATGCCGCTCGGTTCACCAATCGGTAGCAACCGCGGGATTGAAGCACGTCTGCAGATCGAGATTATCATCGAGCAAGCCACAGTACCGGTGGTAGTCGATGCCGGGCTGGGCGCGCCGAGTCACGCTGCTGAAGCGATGGAAATGGGCGCCGACGCCGTGCTCGTGAACACCGCAATCGCGATTGCTTCCGATCCTGTTCGCATGGCAAAAGCATTTAAGAAGGCGATCGAAGCCGGACGCGAAGCGCGCGAAATCGGATTAGCCGAAAAATTGGCTGTGGCCGCCGCAACTAGTCCGTTAACCGGCTTTTTGGCTCCAGATCTACGCTCTCGTGCAGTCGAGCAGGAATTGTTGGACGAGCTCGACAAGCCTTAAGTAACCACGAATTCACACAAATAGACACGAATCAGGGAAACCGCGCCTCAAAGAACAGGTGTTATGAATTCGTGTGGATTCCTGTCCATTCGTGGTTGAATCGAAAGCGCCGATGACAGCCCTGTAGTGTTGCTGACCGCTACAGCGTCGTCTCGCTTACCAGCGCTTCTCGATGTCTGATGCCGCGTTTTGTCTCCTTCTGTAACCGTTTCAGGCGACTGGACAACGCGGCCTTTGCCGCCGAACGCATCCGATCGATAAATAAAATTCCGTTGAGATGATCGTGCTCATGCTGAATCGCGCGCGCAAGAAAACCGCCAGCCTCAATCTGGATAGTGTCGCCCTCCAAAGTCTGCGCGCGCACGATCACCGACTGCGCCCGTTCAATGTCGCCGGTGATTTCCGGAAAACTTAGGCAACCTTCCACTCCTACTTCAGTTTCGCCGCTTAGCTCGATTTCCGGGTTGATCAATACCAGCGGCATCGCCGTCTTTGGATCTGTGTCTTGGCCATTTAACTTCAGCGTGCTTGGCCGGTCCTCGACTTGCGTGATGTCGAGCACACTGAGCTGTAAAGCTTCACCAATCTGCTGCGCTGCCAAACCCACGCCATTTGCAGCGTGCATTGTCTCGATCATGTTCGCGACCAGCTCCCGAATGTGATCATCGATTTCCTCGATCCGTTGACCTTTCGCCCGAAGGATCGGGTCGCCGTACTGCAAGATCGGCAGGATCATTTTTCTTCCCGGGTAAAGGCCGGCAAATTTCTCACGCCCGCCAGCTTTAACGCGTCCATCACCTTGATGATCGTGCCGAAGGAAGCTTTTTTGTCCGCTTGCAGCGCGAGCGTTGATTTGCGGGGTTCGGGCAAATCGCGCACGGCGCGTTCCAGTTCGTCCACACTTGTGGCGCGTCCATCCAGTTTGATGTCGTCATTTTGATCGATACTGACAATCGCGTGTTCGAGTTCACCCGGCTGTTTCTGCGCCGTCTTCGACTCAGGCAGATTAATCTTCACTTCCGGCTGGTCTCTTTTGAAGGTCGTCGAAACGACAAAAAAGATGAGCAAGATGATCAGAATATCGACGAGCGAAACGATGATAATGAGAGGCGCCCGCCGTTTTCGCACTGCGAAATTCATGTGCTCGGATACGCCGCGCGTTTCACGCTACCGGCGTGGGAATTGATATCTGTGGGGTGGGCGGCGCTTTTGCCCTTTCAAATTCGCGCGAGGAGCGGCCGTAATAGAGTTTGTTGATTAGCTCGACGACTAACGTTTCCATCTCCACCGACATCACTTCTACCTTTCTCGAAAAATAGGTGAACCCGATCAGCGTCGGCACGGCGATCGAAAGCCCGAAAACGGTGGCATTCAATGCTTCGGCAATGCCGAGCGCGATCTGGCGCGTATCCGACGCGCCCGAGCTCAATCCGAGATGGGAAAAGACATGCACGAGTCCTGACACCGCGCCGATCAAACCGAGCAACGGAGCGATGCCTACGATGACTTCAAGTACGATGAGACCCCTTTCTAACCGAACCATCTCGTGGCGCGCACGCGTTTGGACCCCTTCCACGTTTTCCGAACGCGGCCCGCGCAAATGTTGCAACGCCACGCGAGCGATCCGCGCTAGCGACGAATTATCGTGATGCACGATGCGCGACAGCCGCTCGGGACTTTCGCCCGGCGCGAGACGTTCTATCTCGTGCTCGAGTATCGGCGGCATCACGTTTTTCCGTCGCAGGGCGAGTCCGCGCAAAATCATTGTCGTAACGGATACAATCGAGCACGCCAGCAGCGGCCACATGAAGAGCCCGCCCCTCGCAAAGAATCCGAGCACGACATTCGCGATTCCGGTCGTTTCAGCAATGATCCAGGCGGCGATCATCGGTTAGGAAAAATAATGAAACCGAGTCCGTCCACTTCGAGGCCTTCGGGCGGCAACGTGTTCGCGACGTCATCAGGGATCGGCGGAAGGTGCGCTTCGAGTACCGATTGCACGCATACATTCGCGAACGCCTCATTCGAACTGTTCTCAGTAATTTTAAGACCCTTCACTTGTCCGCTCCGATTAATATAAAATCGAAGCCGCAACGTGCCGACAGTAATTAAATCACGCTTCTCATCTACAAAGACATACCACCGCGACCCAATTGAATCTGCCACTATCTTTTGATAGCGACCGAGCGGTGTACCTAAAGCATTCACGGCGGAAATGCCGCGACTAGTGATGTTACCGGCGATGTGGGTTCGTTCCTTCAGCCGCCGATACGCAGATTGCGCTTGCGATGCTTCAGTCGAGGGCTCGCGCGCAGCAGTTGGCTTTTGAGTCAATAGAGCAAATTGCTCCGCAGCGGTAATCGGCGCGGATTGCGGAGCGGTCATTTGTTTGGGTT
>WNFR01006197.1_pt1 | contig 12232 bp, 10 predicted proteins | sample 5400221 | NCBI WGS metagenome assembly WNFR01 (sample SAMN13153357, study PRJNA577476) | soil metagenome | isolation source: 40 cm soil under Madrone tree | place: USA:California | collected 2016-06-14 | reverse complement strand
GGCATCAACGCCGCCCTCGCCAAGAAGCACGGGCCTACGGTGCAAGCTGAAGTCTCAATCGACGAGAACAAGGGCGCGATCAAGATCGTCCTGCTCAAGACCGTCGTCGACGAGGTCACCGACCCGGCGAGCCAGATCTCTCTCGAAGAGGCACGGTTCGAGGACGAGGAGTTCCAGGTCGGCGACCAGATGGAGATTCCGGTCGATTTCGCCGAGTTCGGGCGCACGGCGGTTCAAGCCGCCAAGCAGCGTATCATCCAGCGCGTCAGAGAGGGCGAGAGATCGAAGATCCGCGACGAGTTCTCGAGCAGAGTCGGAGACCTTCTCTCAGGAGAGGTCCAGCAGATCGAGCGCGGCAAGCTCGTGATCATGCTCAACAAGTTCCGCGAGGCGGAGGCGATCATTCCCTACCGCGAGCAGAACCACCGCGAGCACTTCCATCAGGGTGATCCGATCCGCGCTGTCCTCAAGCGTGTCGAGGAAACTCCGAAAGGCCCGCGTCTTGTTCTCAGCAGAGCGGATGCGCTGTTCGTGAAGGCGCTGTTCAAGCTCGAGGTCCCCGAGATCCAGCAGAATCTGGTGGAGATCCGGGCCAGCGCCCGCGAAGTCGGCAGCCGGACCAAGATCGCGGTGTTCTCCCGTGACGATTCGGTCGATCCAGTGGGCGCATGCGTCGGTCTCAAGGGCTCGCGGGTTCAGGCTGTCGTCAACGAGCTGGGCGGAGAGCGAATCGATATCGTCCCGTGGTCGGCCGATCCCGAGCGCTTCGCCAAGCTCGCGCTCGCGCCGGCGCGCGTTGCTCGCGTGTTCAGCGATCCGGCGACGAAGACGATCCAGGCGATCGTCGACGAAGATCAGTTGTCGCTCGCGATCGGCCGCAACGGTCAGAACGTGCGCCTCGCGTCCGAGCTCACCGAATGGAAGATCGAGCTTTACTCGAGTCGTGAGTGGATGGAGCGCGGCACTGATCAACCGATCTTTGCTCCGCTTCCGACCGATGAGCCCGTGTCCGGCGTGAACCCGCGCCTCGTCGACATCGAGGGGATGCAGCCAGCCACGGTCGCCGTTCTCGAGGAGGCTGGTTACAAGACGCTCGACGACATCATCGATCTCGAGCGCGAAGACTTTCTGCGTCTGCCGGGCATCGCGCCGGAAGAGGCGGACCGTCTGATGGCGATCATCAACGAGCTGACGACCGACGAAGCGCCTGAGACGGGCGACGAAGCGGTTGCCACGACCGAAGCGGACGTCGAGGCGAGTGCAGAAATGGCGTCCGAAGGTGGAAACGCCGCTGCTCCCGAGGTGACGGCGGAGACGGAAGGGAAGGAGACGGAGTAACGAAGTGGACCCCGTTCAGCAGCGCAAACTCCTCGGCCTCATCGGTCTGGGCGTTCGCGGACGCGGGGCGATCGTTGGTGTGGAGCGGGTGCGGGATGCGGCGAGGCGCGGGAAGTTGTTTCTGGCTATTGCGGCGCCCGACGCGTCGAGTAACAGTTTGGACAAAGTGCTGCCGCTGCTTTTGGCTCGCGGAGTTGCGGTCATTGTTGGACCCCCAGCGGCAGAGTTGGGTTCGGCAGTGGGCCGCGAAACCACCGCCGTCGTGGGAATTGTCGATAGAGGTCTGGCAAAGGGGATTCGGGCACTAAGCCCGACGCCGATGCCGGCGGACGTACGGAAGGGGAGGAGTAGGGTTGAGTAAGCTTCGAGTGCATGATTTGGCGGGTGAGTTCGGGGTTCCAAGCGACGAGGTGATCAATCTCCTTCGTCAAATGGACGTACCTGTCCGCAGCCATCTGAGCCCGCTGAGTGACGATCAGGTTGCTCGCATCCGCGCACGGTGGGAGCGCGAGAAGCGCGCACGTGTTGCCGCTCCCCCGGCCGCGACTCGTCGGCGGCGGGGAACGGCGACCACCGCTCCTTCAGCGGAAGCGAAGCCCGAGCCGGCACCCGCCGAGGGTGCCGCGAAGCGTCGTCGTCGCGCGGCGACGGAGCTAGTAGCGGAAGCACCGGTTGAAGCACCATCTGTCGCGGAAGCAAAACCTCCGGTTTCAGCCACTCCTCCAGCTCCGCCGCCCGCGCCCATCGCGGCTTCGACGCCGGCGGATGCTCCTACAATCGAACGGCCCAGGACACCGACTGTGCCGGCGCGCCCGGTCGCGCCGCCGCCGCAGGCTCAGACAGCGCACGCGGGCACTGAGGGTCGTGAGCGGCAGCGTCCGCAGCCCGTCGTTCCAGGCGCTCCGCGTCCGCGTCCCATTGCGACCGGCGCGCCATACGCACCGCCTCGTCCGGTTGCATCAGCCGCGCCGGGTGCGGGCACCGCACCGCCGCGCCGTGACGATCGCGGCACTGGTCGCGGCGAAGATCGTGGCGGGCGTCGCGGGAAGAAGGGAAAGCGCGGAGTCGATCAGGAAGCGGTGTCGGCGAACATCGGAAAAACGATGGCGTCGATGCGCGGGCCAATTCGTCGCGGTGGAACGCGTCGTGCCGAAGATGGCAGCTATCGTGAGGAGCTTGCCGCCCAGCAAGCGGCCGAGGTCGAGCGCGAGAAGAAGACGGTTCGTGTCAACGAGTTCATCACTGTCAGCGAGCTCGCGCAAATCCTGAAGACCCCGGCGGTTCAGATCGTCGGGTTCGCGTTCAAGAACCTCGGGCTGATGGTCACCATCAATCAGCGGCTCGACTTCGACCAGATCGAATTGATCGCCGGCGAATTCGGCTTCCAGGCAGTGAAGGAGGAAGAATACGCGGCCGATCTCAAGACCACGCCAACCGCCGATGACACGGCGGAACAGCTCGAGCCGCGCCCGCCCGTCGTCACGATCATGGGTCACGTCGACCATGGCAAGACGTCGCTGCTCGACTACATCCGCAAATCGAACGTCGTCGCCGGCGAGTCAGGTGGTATCACGCAGCACATCGGTGCATATCACGTCTCGCTGCCGGGCGGCAAGCACATCACGTTCCTCGACACGCCTGGCCACGAGGCGTTCACGGCGATGCGCGCGCGCGGCGCCCAGGTCACGGACATCGTCGTGCTCGTTGTGGCTTCGGACGATCAGGTGATGCCGCAGACGATCGAAGCGATCTCGCACGCCAAGAACGCGGGCGTCCCGATGATCGTTGCGATCAACAAGATTGACGTTCCCGGTGCCAACCCGATGAAGGTGAAGCAGGACCTGCTCCAGCACGGTGTCGTGCTCGAGGAGTTCGGCGGTACCGTTCTCTCGACCGAGGTTTCAGCGAAAAAGGGAACGAACATCGACAAACTGCTCGACCAGATTCTGCTGCAAGCCGAAATCCTCGACCTCAGGGCGAATCCGAACCGGAGCGCCACGGGTGCGGTGATCGAAGCACAGCTCGATCCGGGTAAGGGTGCGGTGGCGACGATTCTCGTCAGCAACGGCACGCTCCACGTCGGCGATGATTTCATCTGTGGCATGTATTCCGGTCGCGTGAGAGCGCTGCTCGATGAGCGTGGCCGCAGCATCAAGGACGCGGGTCCGGCGATACCGGCTCAGGTACTCGGCATCGGCGGCATTCCTACGGCCGGTGATCAGTTCGTGGTGGTGGAAGACGCGATGGAGTCACGCGAAATCGCGCAGCGCCGCCAGCGTCTCGACCGCGAGGCTAAGAGCCGCCGCACGGCCAAGGGCGTGGTCTCGCTCGAGGACTTCATGTCGCAGACGGCGCCCGGCCAGAAGCGGACGCTCCGTATCGTCATAAAGGCCGACCAGGGCGGTCCCGCGGAAGCGCTCGCTGACGCGCTTGGTCAGCTGTCAAACGAGGAAGTCTCCGTCGACGTCATCCACCGCGGTGTGGGTGCCATCACCGAAAGCGACATCCTGCTCGCGCGCGCATCGGGCGCGATCATCGTCGGGTTCCACGTGCGGCCCGACAATAACGCACGCTCAGCGGCCGAGCGTGAGGGCGTGGAGATCAAGCTTTACAAGGTCATATACGAGGCGGTCGAAGACGTTCGGGCCGCGCTCGAAGGCATGCTTCGCCCCGAGGAGAAGGAAGTCGTGCTCGGCGAAGCACAGGTTCGCGAGCTGTTCAAGGTTCCTAAAATGGGCGTCATTGCCGGTTGCTCGGTTCGCAGCGGCGTCATCAACCGCCAGGGCCGCGTTCGGGTGATCCGCGACGGGGTCGAGGTCTACGACGGAGCCATCTCCTCGTTGCGGCGGTTCAAGGACGATGTCAAGGAAGTGCGCGAAGGGTTCGAGTGCGGAATTGGAGTCGAGAACTTCAACGACATCAAGGTGGGCGACGTGCTCGAATGCTACAAGAAAGAGCAGGTTGCGCGGACACTGACCTCGGTGGCGGGCGCTTCTGCGTAACACACGTCGAGCGGACCGCGTCGCCGAAGCGGTCCGCGTCGAGGTGGCGACATTCCTCACCGAATCGGTAAAGGATCCGCGGATCGTCGGCTTCGTCACCGTCACCGGGGCCGAGGTCAGCCCGGACCTGCGGCATGCCCGCGTCTACGTGAGCGTGCTCGGGAGCGATACCGAGAAGAAGGCAACCTTCGACGGGCTCGAGAGCGTTGCCTCGCACCTTCGCTCACGCGTGGCGCGCGAGCTCCAGTTACGCGTCGCTCCCGATATTCAGTTCAAGGAAGACGACACCATCGCTCGGGCGGCCCGCATCGAATCGCTACTCGCTGACGTGAAGAAGCAGGATGCCGCAGCGGGCCGTGGTCGCGAAGAAGACTGACCTCGGGTCGGAGTTCTCCACGCCAAAAGAGACTGACCGCGCCAACGAGATCTCGGCGCCTCAGGGTCTGCTGCTAGTCGACAAGCCCGCGGGAATGACGTCGCACGATGTCGTCCAGCACGTGCGACGGGTTTATGGTGAGCGCAGCATTGGCCACCTCGGCACACTCGATCCTTTCGCTACCGGGCTGCTCGTCCTTCTGCTCGGTCGTGCCACGCGGCTCGCAACCTTTATCGAGGCCGAACCCAAGGTTTACGAAGCGACGATCAAATTCGGGGAAGAGACTGACACCGATGATTCAACGGGGACGGTCATCCGTACCGCCACCGTTCCGCGCCTGGCCGACATCAAATCGGCGGTAAAGTCTCTCACCGGCACCATCTCGCAGGTTCCCCCTGCTTACTCGGCAAAGAGCGTCGATGGCACGCGGGCCTACGACGCGGCGCGCCGCGGAGAGCCGCTCGAGCTCGCCGCCGTGAGTGTCACCGTTCACGGTTGGGAGCTCGGGAAACTCACGGACGATTCGTTTTCGGCCGTCATCACCTGCAGCGGCGGGACGTACATTCGCGCTCTTGCCCGTGACCTCGGACGCCTGACCTCTTCCGCGGCGCACCTCCAATCGCTCCGCCGGATCCGCGCTGGCACGTTCGATGTGCGCGATGCCGCGACGCTGGACAGCCTCGCCGACAATCCAGCGCGAGTGAGAGCGCTGCGCGTCGTACCGGATGCCTAGGCAAATCGACGCTTCGGACGAGTCGGGCCTGCCACCGTACGTGACGGGCACCGTGCTCACCGTCGGGACGTTCGACGGGGTTCATCGCGGCCATCGCGACGTCGTCGAGCGGTTGGTCGCGCGCTCACGACATCTCAAGATTCCGAGCGTCCTCGTGACGTTCGAGCCGCACCCGCTCGAGATCGTGAACCCGGCGGCGGCTCCGTTACTGCTCACGACCCACGACGAAAAGCAGGAGGTCCTGGCCGAGACTGGTATCGATTATCTCGCGGTGCTTCCGTTTACCGCACAGCTCGCCGCTTATTCCGCCGAGGATTTCGTCGAGCTCATCCTCAGGCGTTGCTTCCGGATGCGCGATTTGCTGATCGGCTACGATCACGGCTTCGGCCGGCAGCGGGCGGGCAATGTCAACGTTCTGCGCACGCTCGGAGAACGAGACGGCTTCCGAGTGGAGGTCGTGGATCCGGTCTCGACGGCGGAAGGTCTCTCGGTGTCCTCAACCTCGATCCGGCGCGCGGTGGCGGGCGGTGATCTGCATCGCGCGGCTGAAGCGCTGGGACGCCTCTACTCCGTGAGTGGCCGCGTCATCGAGGGGGAACAGCGCGGCCGCAGGATCGGATTCCCCACCCTGAACCTTGGACCTCCGCCGTCGAGGAAGCTTCTTCCGCCCGAAGGTGTATATGCAGTGCGGGTTCAAACACCGGTCGGGCCTGTAGGCGGAATGATGAATCTCGGACCGCGACCGACATTTGGGGATTCAGCGACGTCGCTGGAGGCGCATCTGTTCGACACGAGCGGCGATTTCTATGGTGCGTACGTTCGAATCGATTTCGTGGCGAGGCTTCGCGAAACGCGAAAGTTTGCCTCGGCGGAGCTGCTGTCGAAGCAGCTCGCGCACGATGAGCGCGAGGCGAGGAACGCGTTGACTCTCCTTAACGTTCCCGGTAACCTTATCGGCTAGTCTGGAAGCGCACCTTTCACCAATTCAGCAGCATGAATCTGAAGTATCGGATTGCCATCATTCTGGCTCTCATCGCAGCGTCCATCTGGACGCTGTTTCCGCGCACGGTAGTCGAGCGTGTCAAGCGCAATGGCGAGTTCGTTTACGACACGGTGCGTCGCGTTCCGCTGAAGCGTGGCCTCGATCTTCAGGGCGGAATGTACCTCGCGCTCGAGGTCGATGAGTCAAAGGGTCTCGTCCCCGACAAGAGCAAGGCGATCGACAACGCGCTCAAGGTCGTACGCAACCGCATCGACGAATTCGGTGTCTCCGAGCCGGTGGTGCAGAAGGCCGGCAGCGACCGCATCATCGTGGAACTTCCAGGCATCGACGATCCGCTTCGCGCCCAGGACGTCGTTCAGAAGTCGGCTTTTCTGGAATTCCAGATAACGGACAAAACGCAGGCCCTCGAGAAAGCGCTGCCAAGGCTCGACGCTGCGCTCAAGGATGCGAAGGTGGCGGTTGCGGCTACGCCGTCCACGGGGAAGAAAGACACCACCAACGCCGGTCTGCAATCACTCTTCACGGCGGATACCTCCAAGAAGGCTGATACCGCCAAGACCGATAGCGCCAAGGCTGCAACAGGAACGGTCGGAGGTCCGGGCGCTTTCTCGAAACTGATCCAGCAAGGTCAGATGCCAGGCGAATACTACGTCGCCCAGAGTGATGTTGGACTTGTAACGCAATACCTCGCCATGCCCCAGGTCTTGGCGGCGCTTCCTCCCGCGAAGGTAATTCGCTGGAGCAGCGACACGGTCTCCCTCGGTAATCGCGTCTACCGGCCTCTTTATGTGCTCGACGCCAAGCCCATCATCACGGGGGAGTACCTTACCGACGCCAAACCGAACACGTCGCCGACCGAGGGCAACCTCGTTCAGTTCACGATGAACAACGAAGGCGCGCGCCGTTTCCGGACCGAGACTTCGCGGCACATCAAGGACTTCATGGCGATCGTGCTCGATCAGCGCGTGATGGGGCGTCCACCCGTGATACAGAGCGCAATCGGCGCCAACGGCCAGATCACCATGGGCGGCAAGGATCTTCAGGCGGCCCAGGATCTCGCACTTGTCCTGAGAGCGGGCTCGCTCCCCGTCCCGCTCAAGGTCGCGGATGTGCGGGTGATCGGCGCGAGTCTCGGTCAGGACTCCATCCACAAGAGCGTCACCGCCGGCGTTATAGCGGTGGCTCTCGTCGTCATCATCATGCTGGGTTACTACCGGTTCTCCGGCGCGCTCGCCGTAGCCGGTCTGGCCCTGTACATCCTCTACACGTTGGCCGCGCTCGCCGGATTCCAGGCGGTGCTTACGCTGCCGGGACTCGCTGGTTTTGTGCTCTCGATCGGAATAGCGGTTGACGCCAACGTCCTGATCTTCGAGCGAATACGCGAGGAGCTGAACCACGGCAAGACGGTTCGAACCGCGATCGACGAGGGATTCCGTCACGCCATGAGCGCGATCGTCGACTCGAACGTCTCTACGGCCCTGACCGCCGCCGTCCTCTATCAATACGGCACCGGCCCCGTTCGCGGATTCGCGGTCACTCTTCTGGCGGGTATCGCCGCCTCGATGATCACGTCGATCTTCGTTGTACGCACTTTCTACATGATCTGGCTGAATCGCTCGCGCGACGTCCAGACAAGCCTGAGCATCTGATGCTTCGAATTCTTCACGACACGAACTACGATTTCATCCGTTGGTGGAAGGTGATGGCGGCGATCACCGTCGCCTTCATCGTCCTCGGACTCGGCTCCCTCGCCATCAAACCCCTCAACCTCAGTATCGAGTTCACCGGCGGAACCCTGCTGCAGCTGGAGTTCACGCAGCCGCCCGACGTTGGCGCAATTCGCTCGACTCTCGACCAGGCGGGAATTCACGGGGCGGAGATCCAGCAGTTCGGCACGAACCGCGAGTTCACGGTCAGGGCACAGGATCCGGCCGCGGTCGCCTCGCAATCGAGGGGCGCAGAGGCCATCGCGATTACCATCGAGAGGGTACTGAAGCAGAAGTTTGGCGAGAACAATCTGAAGGTCATTCGGACGGAAGCAGTCGGTCCCCGCGTCGGAAGCGAATTGAAGCGGGGAGCGATCATCGCGATCCTGCTGTCGTTCCTGATTACACTCGTGTACCTGTCGATCCGGTTCGAGTGGCGCTTTGCCACCGCCGCCGTCATCGCGACGAGTCACGACGTGTTCACGACGATCGCGTTTCTCAAACTGATGCACCTCGAGATCTCGCTGACCGTCGTCGCGGGACTCCTGACCGTTCTCGGTTATTCTCTCAACGATACGATCATCATCTTTGACCGCGTGCGTGAGAATCTGCGGAAGGGAAGGAAGGAGACACTCTACGAGACCCTCAATCGCTCCATCAACGAGACGCTGCCGAGATCGGTGTTGACCCACGCCACCGTTCTCGCCGCCACTCTCTCGCTGCTGATTTTTGCGGGAGAAGTCATCCGTCCCTTCGCGTGGGTGATGGCGTTCGGTGTCGTTACCGGAACCTTCAGCTCGATTTACGTGGCAGCTCCGGTTCTCCTCTGGATCGAACGCAAATGGCCTCGCACGACGGGCGCGCGTCAATCTTCATCGACAGCCACGCCCACCTCGCGGACGCAGCGTTCACCGGCGACCGCGACGCGGTAATTTCGCGCGCCCGCGATGCAGGCGCGCGGGCGATCGTCTGCATCGGGGAATCGCTCGCCACCGCGGCGATCGCTGCCCAGTATGCGGCGGACAACCCGCGGTTCGTGTTTGCTACTGCCGGCATCCATCCCCACGACGCAGCCACATTCGACGCGTCGCGCGATGTTCCGGAATTGCGCCAGCTGCTTAGCGGTTCGGCTGTGGCGGTCGGCGAGTGCGGACTCGATTATCATTACGACAATTCGCCGCGCGAAGCCCAGCGTGCCGCGTTCTCGGCTCAGATTGCGCTCGCTGCCGATCTGGGCAAGCCTGTCGTCGTCCACACGAGGGATGCGGAAGACGACACCCGGTCTATCATCCGCGATGCCCGGGTTGCGGGCGTCCTCGGAGTCCTGCACTGCTACACGGGCTCCCATTCACTGGCGGAGTTCGCCCTGGACGCGGGATGGTACGTTTCGTTCAGCGGCATCGTCACTTTCAAAAAATGGACGGACGACGACTTGATTCGTCTGGTTCCGCAGGATCGCCTGCTCGTAGAGTCGGATTCTCCGTATCTCGCACCCGTTCCCTTCAGGGGCAAACGCAACGAACCAGCTTGGGTCGCACATACGCTCTCCAAAATCGCAGCGGCTCGCGGCGTGCATTCTCTCGAGCTGGGACGGATCACCGCGGCGAACGCAGAGCGTCTCTTCGGTCTGGCCCTCGCGGCCGCATAATGTGTAACATTCGCGCTTCACGCTGACTCTGCCGTTTCAAGGCACCCGACGGAGAACTGAATGCCACTCAAGAAGATCAGCACCGACAAAGCGCCATCGGCGATCGGTCCCTATTCACAGGGAATCGTCACCAATGGCTTTCTGTTCACTGCAGGACAGATTCCGCTTGATCCCGCCGCCGGCAAGATCGTCGAAGGCGGAATCGTCGAGCAGACCGAACAGGTCATGCGGAATCTTCAGGAAGTGCTGCGGGCGGCCGGAGCATCCTGGGGAGATGTCGTGAAGACGACGGTGTACCTGCAGGATCTCGCGCACTTTCCCACCGTCAACGAGGTCTACGGCAAGTCACTCGGCGATGCACGTCCCGCCCGGTCTACCGTCCAGGTGTCAGCACTTCCCCGGGGCGCTCTGGTCGAGATCGACGCCGTAGCCGTGGTCGGCTCGAAGTAACCGCCATGCTGCACGAATGAGCACCTCAAAAACGCGCGAGGAGATCTTCAGGCTGACTGAATTCGCGCGGTGCGCCGGTTGAGCGTCAAAAATGGGTCCGGGTGACCTATCCCGCGCGCTGGCCGCGCTTCCTGTGATTTCAGATCCACGGCTGCTGGTCGGAAGAGAGACCTTCGACGACGCCGGGGTCTTCCGCCTTTCCGATGATCTCGCGCTCGTCCAGACGGTGGATTTTTTCGCGCCCATTGTCGATGACCCGTTCGACTTCGGACAGATCGCGGCCGCGAACGCCCTTTCGGACGTGTACGCTATGGGCGGCCAACCGCTCACCGCGATGAACATTGTCGCATTTCCCACGAGTGACCTGCCGCTCGACATCCTGACCGGAATCCTGGCGGGAGGCCAGGACAAGGTTCACGAGGCCGGTGCGTTCATCGTCGGGGGACACACCGTAGTGGATACCGAGCTCAAATACGGCTTGGCGGTGACGGGTCGCGCGCACCCCGATTTTCTGCTCACGAACGCGGGAGCGCGACCGGGCGACCAGCTCATTCTCACGAAGCCGATCGGCAACGGGATTCTCGCCACGGCGGGAAAACGGGGCCAGCTCTCGCCGGAGGCACAGCGCGCGATGCTCGGGGCGATGAAAATGCTCAACGGCGTGGCGAGTCGTGCCGCGCTCGCCGTGGGATCGCGCTGTGCCACCGACGTGACGGGCTTCGGGTTGCTGGGCCACATGTCGCACATCGCGCGTGCGAGCAAAGTCACTCTGCGCGTCGACCTCGATGCAATTCCTGTTTTCCACGGAGTCCGTGAGGCTGTGCGAGCACGATTCGTCACCGATGGCGCGAAGCGAAACGCGGAGTACCTCCGCGATCTAGTCCGCTGGGAGAAGGGAACCGAGGAAGATCGGGCGATTCTACACGATCCTCAGACATCGGGCGGACTCGTCGTATGCGTCAGTCCCAGCCGCGTCGCTAACTATCTTTCACGCGTCGAGGGATCGACAGTCGTTGGTGAGGTCACCGAACGGGGAGAAGTTGCGATCGAAGTTCATTGAGATGCGTGGGGGTGGATGGGGCCTGGTGGCTTCCGTGATCTTCAAAATCACTGTGACCCTACTTCGTAGGGTCGGGTGGGTTCGATTCCCACACTCTCCCGCCACACTCAGTGCCGCGGCGTTCTTCTTCTGCCTCGTGCTGTTCCTTCCCCGCGCCTCCGTTGCGCAGCAACGGGATAGTGCCCGGGCAGGAGTCTCCGCCCCAAAAAAAACGGCAGCGCCACAGCCCGCCGCAACAGATACGCCGAAGCCACCGATGACGCCGCGTCGCGCATTCCTCAGTTCACTTCTCGTTCCCGGCTACGCGCAAACGGTCTTCGGTCGCGACCACGCCGCGATGCTGTTCGCCGTGATCGAAGTCGGTTCGATCGGAATGGCCCGCAAATCCGCGCTGGACCTCGCCGAGGCGAAGGCGCTCGCCAAGGACAGCATCGTCGCGACGTATCAGACGGATCCCAACACCGGACTGGCGATAATCGATCCGAAAACGGGATTGCCGATTCCCGACACCTACATTGCGAGTCGATTCACTCCCGATCGGGTAAAAGCGCGGCGCACCCACTACGAGGACTGGATAGCGGCGATCGTGTTCAACCATCTCTTCTCCGGCGCCGACGCCTACGTCGCCGCCAACCTCTGGGACTTCAAGGCGAATATCGGCGTCGTGGCCGTTCCGGGTTCCGCCGGCGTTTATGCCGCGGTGAGACTGAGATGAGCAACGCCGCTGCGATTGGGGTTTTCGATTCCGGAATGGGTGGTCTTACGGTTGTCCGTGAGTTGATGCTCCAGCTTCCCAACGAAAGCATCATCTACTTCGGCGATACCGCCCGCGTCCCATACGGACCCAAGAGTCCGGATACGGTGCTGAGATATAGTCGGGAAATCACGTCTTATCTCAGGGACGAAGGAGTGAAGA
>WNFR01006196.1_pt1 | contig 12233 bp, 12 predicted proteins | sample 5400221 | NCBI WGS metagenome assembly WNFR01 (sample SAMN13153357, study PRJNA577476) | soil metagenome | isolation source: 40 cm soil under Madrone tree | place: USA:California | collected 2016-06-14 | reverse complement strand
CCACCAAACAGGTGCGTCAGCTCACACAAGGCGATACCGACGAGCATTCCGTTGACTGGTCGCCAGACGGCAAAGAGATCCTCTTCGCTTCGAATCGCGAGCCGAATCAGGATGAGTTCTTCAACTACGATCTCTTCACCCTGCGTGTCACGGACAGCAGCATTCGCCGCCTCACCGCTACGGAATACAACGAGTACGAACCTCTCTGGTCTCCCGACGGTAAGCACATCGTCTACCGCGGGACTCGGCGCGGCCTCACCGACCGCGAAACAACCATGGAAGACACCCACGTTTGGGTCATGAACGCGGACGGCAGCGATCGCCACGAAATCGGCGCAGTCGTGGACAATCGTCAGGGCACGCCGCGATGGGCGCCGGACGGCCGCTCCGTCTACTTCACCGTGCAGGAGCGCGGCAGTAACTACTTGATGCGCCTCCCGATTTCCGCTGGCAAGCCGGAATACGTGGTGAAGGAAACCGGGTCTGTCGCGAGTTGGTCGGTCAGCAAAGACGGCGCGCCAGCCTACGGCTTCGCCTCTCCGCGCGATGCCGCTGAGCTTTTTTTCAAATCCGGAGATGGCGCAGCGCGCAAGCTCACCGACTTGAATTCTCAGCTCCTCGCTGGAAAACAGATCGCCGAAGTCGAATCCTTCACCTTCGTCAGCAACGACAACAAGTTTGAAGTCGAGGCATTTCTCACCAAGCCTTTGGGCATGACCGCCACTTCGAAGCATCCTCTCATTGTGAACATTCACGGCGGCCCGCATGGCCAAAACGGCCCCGCATTCAACATCAAGAGCCAGGTCTATGCAGCCCATGGCTACGCTGTCTTGAACGTGAATTATCGCGGCTCCACGGGTTATGGCCAGAAATTTGCCGATGCTGTCTTCGGCGATCAGAACGGCAACGAAGCCCAGGACGTTTTGTACGGCGTGAGCGCGGCCGTGCGTCGCAATCTATGGATTGATCGCGAGCGCCTGGGCATCGAGGGCGTTAGCTACGGCGGCCAGTTGACGGAGTGGCTGATCACGCAGACGAATCAGTTCAAAGCCGCGATACCGACCGCGGGCATCGTCAATCTGGTCAGCTACAACTACATGACCTATTACAACCAGTATGAAGAAATGGAATTCGGCCAGTTCCTCCACCAGGGAACTCTTATGGACATCGCGTGGCAACGCTCCGCGCTGAAATATGTGGCCGCTGCGCACACGCCGACGTTGATTCTCCACGGCGAAAATGACAACGATGTGCCCATCGCCGAAGCGGAGCAATTCTTCATCGGACTCAAGGACGTCGGAACCGAAACAGTCTTTGTGCGCTATCCCCGCGAGGGCCACGGCCTCAGCGAGGTCAAGCACGTCATCGATTCCATCGACCGCTCCATCGCCTGGTACGAAAAACACTTCCCCAAGCCCGGCATCGAGGGCATCACCAACGTTCAGCCCTAGTCGCAAGCCCTTCAAAATGAAAAAGCCCCGTTTCCCGGGGCTTTTCTTGAATGTGTATGGATTCGAGAGGCGATGCTTTAAGCCTGTGTTTCGCTACCCGCCGTTGCCGCCGCAGCCACTTCCTCGCGGTCCGCGCGCTTGATGCGGGCAGCCTTGCCCTTCAAATCGCGCAGGTAATATAGTCGCGCCCGGCGGACTTTGCCCTTGCCAACCACCTCAATCGAGCTGATCGTCGGCGAATGCAGCGGGAAGATGCGCTCGATGCCCACGCCAAAGCTCACACGTCGCACCGTAAAGGTGGCGCTGGAAGCCCGGCCCTTCTTCGAAATCACTACGCCTTCAAAAGCTTGCAGGCGCTCTTTCACCTTCTCGCCTTCGCCTTCCTGGAGCCGCACGTTCACACGCACGGTATCACCCGGGCGAAACTCGGGGAGGTCTTTGCGCAGTTGCGCTTCATGTAATTTACGAATCACCGGATTCATGTTCCCGTTTCCTTTTAGACCCACTCAGGCGGGGCCAACTCTTCCGAGACAATCTCTTATTATAGACAAATCGCCACATTTTGCCTAGCGGATTTGCATGCCTTCCGCAGGCCTTCCTATCGGACGTACACCAAGTAGGCGCCAACTTTCGTCTAGACTGGAGCCGCCACGGAAGAATTCCGCGCGCGCATCACCGTCTGAGCAAATCGCTCCATTTCTTCCAGTTGCGGGCTGAATTGCAGTAAAACGAGGTCAACTCCAACCGCTTCGAACTGAGCGACCCGCTGGGCCACCTGCTCTGCCGTCCCGACCAGCCCGGACCGCAAGCCGCGATTCGAAACCGAATAATCTTCCAATGAAACGCGTTGCTCCAGCTGCGTTCCCGCCAGCCATTGCTGGTAGTTCGCGTAGCCCGCGGCGGATTGCTGCACGTCCGTAATTCGGCGCACTTCGTCCTGCGCCTCGCGCTCCGTCTCGCGAACCACCGCGTAACCGGCAACCCCAAATTTCAACGGAGACAATTTATGTTTCGCCCGGCGCTCGCGCAAATCCGTGATTTTCTTCCCGACGTTCTCCGGCGGGTCGCCATGCATCAGGTACGCATCGCACTTCTCAGCGATTAGCTCTTTTGCAGCTGGCGATTCGCCCCCCGCATAAAGTGTCGGCCGCGGCTTCGCAACCGGCTTCGGCTCAAGAACGTTGTCTTCCACGCGGTAATACTTCCCCGAATACGAAAAATGGTCCTGCTTCCACACGCCGTCGAGAACGTCCAGCCATTCGCTGGTGCGCGCATACCGGTCATCATGCTGTTCGAACGCCACGCCATACTTTCGCGCTTCGTCCGCCCACCACGATGAGACCACGTTCAGCGTCAGCCTCCCATTGCTGATGTGATCGATGTTCGCCGCCTGTTTGGCCAACAGCGCCGGCAAGTGAAACGTCGGGCGCACCGCCACCATCAATTCAATTCGCTCCGTCACCGCAGCCAGCGCCGCTGCCGTGGACCACGCATCCAGAGACGGCGCTTTAACCCCTTTGATGTCGTTGAGATTCAGCTCCGCAATCAGCGTCAGGTCGAAACCAATCTGTTCGCTGCGCTGTGCGAGCTTCTTCACGTACGCCCAGCTCGTCTCCATCTTCTCGTTTTCGACATTGCGCAGCCACCCGCCGAAAACCGGCAGCCAGTACCCGAATCTCATCGCGGCCCTCCGCTTGTCGCCACGCGTTCGCCGCGACGCGCCTCATGCCGTTGCGCATCCGCAATCAGAAAGTCCGCCAGCCGCGCATACGGATTGAAGCCTATGACCCGCACCGGATCGGCCACGAAATTCGAAAGCGCGTTTACGTCGTAATACATCTGGCGCCCGGTCCGGTCGTCAACTACGTACTCGACCCCGCCAACCTCCACGCCCGCAAGTTCCACGATGCGTTCGACATCTTCGATCACTCTTCGCGGCGGATCGTAGCCTTCCACCTTCATCCCGCTCTTCGGCGCGTCCACCGGGCAAGCGATGCGCGTTAGTTCTTCGCCGCGCGTATTCTGGCAGATGTCCGCGGGACACAGGTTGTAACTCTCACCGGTGATGTGAATCTGGATCGCGTAGAGAAATTTCCTGCCAAGCACCTCCACGCGAGTGATAATCCCGTCGCGCGCCGTGAACGCTTCCTGCACCAGCGCGGTGGAGTCAATCCCAAAGTACAAGCGATTCGCTTCCACGGCAGCGCTCAACTCTTCTTTCGAATTGAATCGTTCAATCCCTGCGCCGCTCCCGCCGATATTCGGCTTAATCACCACCGGATACCCGATGGCCTCTGCCGCCGCAAGCGCCTGCGACGGATGATTGATTACCCGCGCCTTCGGATAAGGCAGTCTCAGTTTGTCCAGATTCGTGAGCTGCAGGGCTTTCGAAATTTCGTGGCGAAAACACCGCGAGCCGTTCACAACCCGCACACCCTGCGCTTCGAGATGCGCGAGATAGTTGACGGTATAAAAAATCGCGTGTCCCAGCCCTCGCTGCCACGCCGAAGGGCTCATCCGGTTGAACAGCAGCGAGTAATCCTGTTGCGCCGAAGCGACATCATAGTGATGATCCCGCACGTCAACTTTTACCCAGTGCGTGCCCCGCTCATCAAGCTGCTGAAACAGCGGCCGGAACCAGTCCGGATGCTCGTAATAAATCGCGATCGGCTTTTCCAGCCCGTAGCCCTTGCCGCTCGACTCGTTGTTCATCTAACCTCACATTAGCGCTCATCTTCAGCGCGCGTAGGAGCAATCTCGGTCTCGCCGGTACTGAGTAACCTTCGTCCGGCAGAACTAGCAACTCCAGGAACTTCTATTTTATTCCCGTCCCGCCAGATCGGGACGATTGCGCCGCGTTTTCTCGATCGCAGCGGCTTTCCGCCATTTCGCAACTTCCGCGTGGTTGCCCCCAATCAGCACTTCCGGCACGCTCCACCCGCGATACTCCGCCGGCCGCGTGTAGTGCGGATAATCTAGAATCGCATGACCCGTGGCTCGTGGCTCATGACTCGTGTCCCCGGACGAGTCTTCCGTCGCGCTGAACGATTCATTCTGCGAGGACGCTTCATTTCCCAGCGCGCCTGGAATCAGCCGCGCAACGGCATCAATGACGAGCATGGCCGGAAGCTCCCCGCCACTCAACACGAAGTTGCCAATGGAAATTTCTTCCGTAGCCAGATGTTCCGCCACGCGCTCGTCGACGCCTTCATACCGTCCGCAAATGAAAATGATCCGCTCCAGTTGCGCGTAGCGCCGCGCGGTCTCCTGATCGAACAATCTTCCCCCCGCGGACATCAGCACGATCGCCGTCTTTGGATCGCCATCAATTTTCTGCTTCGCGTCTCCGACGCTTTGGCCCAGAAACTTCTCCACCGCTTCGAAAAGTGGCTCCGGCTTTAGCACCATACCCTCGCCACCTCCGAAAGGCCGGTCATCCACGGTGCGGTGACGATCCTTGGTGAACTCTCGCAGATCTTGCACGTTCACCTCGACGAGCCCCGCCTCTTGCGCGCGCCGCAGGATCCCGTGATCAAGCGGTCCGGCAAAAAACTCCGGGAAAATGGTTATGAGGTCAAATCGCATCCATAGTCAGTGTAGCCAATCGCGGGAATAACTGTCATTCGGCCTTGCCTCCTGCCTCCGTGCCTCGACAGAATCGCTGCCAGCGCTCAGTGTCACCACGATTGACGTCCAGTAGGGCTCGGCCGCGATTGCCACACTGTGCACCGGCTCGACTATCTTGCTCGGAACCGTGGCAGCCACCTCGGCACACGCTTGCAATACGCTTCGTACTCCTCCCCGAATTTCCGCCGCAGTGTGGGCTCCTCGTAAAGCAGGACGAACACATTCACGCCCACGGCAAATGCCGCAACCAGCTCCACCAGCGCGAATGAGTGAAAGACGGCCGCCTCGCCGAGCATCACAAAGGCAACACTCCAGTACATCGGGTTTCGCACAATCCGGTAGGGTCCCTCTACCACCAGTTTCTTTGGCGGATCCATTGGGAGCGGCGTGCCTTTGCCGCGAAGCGCGAATCCCCAGAAAGCACAGGCGAAGTAGAGCGCAATTCCAGCAGTAATAAGCACTCCGCCAACTGCTCCCACGCCATGCAGGTCCGGTCGCGTCCCACGCGGTAATAGCAGGTACGGCATCGCCACGGTCCAAAAGCCCGGGACGAATATCGTGAAAATAAGTGTCCGTAGGACGGGAGACATCAGGAGCAGCCTCCACCCGTTACGCTACTTGCGGTTGAGATCGCGAAGTTCCTCGGATAGAACGACTTCAATGCGCCGCGCCGGGATGTCAATCTTCGTGCAGATGTCCGCCGCGAGAGGAATCAGAATCTCACCGCTGGAAGTTTCCACTTCCAGCAGCGGCGTCCCAGGGATCTCTTCACCCGGAATCTGCACGTCATTCACGGTGCCAACTAACGTCGGGATCTCGCCAAGGGAACAAGGCGAAGAAGAAACGACCGCTGGCGAAACGGGGGTCTCGAACACGGAGCATCCAATCAGGTCCGATACAAAATATTGCCCCGCCGGAAGCGTCACCCGCTGTTCGAACGGCAACAGCACCTCGAGCCCGCGGAATTTCTCCGCATCCGAGATCGAATTCACTCCCTCGAAATGAAAAACGATCTGCCCGCGATGATTCTGGCTCAGCCAGCACGATTTCAGCGCCATCAGGCGCGGCTCAATCTTTCCTCCGGCTTGGCCGACAAATACTTCCTTCAATTTGGTGAGCCGTTCCGGAAAATCGGTGAGCAGTTCCGCGGCGACTTCGCCCTTGTTGCCGCGCGCGCGAAGAATGCGCGCCATCTGGACCCATCGTGGAGCTTCTGAATGCAATGGTGGGTGAAACGCCAATCCGTCAATCTTCGAGGATTTCGAGCGTGTACCGCTTGCGCGCCTTGATCCCCGCCGCGCCAAGCATAGTTCGAATCGCCTTCGCCGTCCGCCCCTGCCGCCCAATCACTTTGCCCAGGTCTTCCGGATGCACTTGCAGCTCCAGCACCGTGACCTGTGCTCCTTCCCCGGACTTCACCCGCACTTCCTCCGGATGGTCCGCGAGCGCCTTCGCAATGATTTCTACCAGTTCCTTCATGGGCACCTGGGAATGGCAGCCCGGCCCAACCGGGCCGCGCAATTTTGAGGAGCGTGCTGGATCTACGCGATCTTTTGAAGCTTGAGGAAACTGCGCACCGTGTCGCTCGGCTGTGCCCCCTGGCCCAGCCAATACTTGACGCGTTCCGCGTCCAGCTTGATCTCCGCCGGCTTCTTCAGCGGATCGTACGTGCCCACCGCCTCTTTCACGCGGCCATCCCGCGGCCGGGTCCGCTCAATCACCACCACGCGGTAAAAGGGCTTCTTTTTCTTTCCAATCCTTGACAGACGAATCGTTAGCACTAAATCAGTCCTCCTGAACCCATCTATTCTAGCCTGCTAGGCCACGCCGCGCCAACCAAACTCTCAGCACGGTCTTGGGTCCTTGCTAGGACACCAGTTTTCATCGGGGAGCAACAGCCAAGCGGAAGCTCCCAGCCATTTTCTGGAGCGTGCTCTTCGGGCAGCGCCCGGTTCAGGTCGTAATAAACCCTGCTCCCAGGATGCTGGGGAATCTGCTTCCCACCAGGAATCCAGTGATCTGGTGGGAAGCCCTGCTGTCTAATAGTTATCTTGCCTTTTCTCAGCCTGCGGTGTGAAAAGAACTAGTTATACCGTACGCTGATGTTGCGATATCCGTGTTTGTAGCCGTCTCGGTAGGCGCGGAGGTCGTTCGCGTCGTTGGGTTGCTGGTGATCCCTGCGGTTGCCACCATACTGACGATCGTACTGGCCGTCCCGCAGACCCCGCTCGAAGTAATTAACGCGTCTGCTTCGATAGTCCTGCTCATTGTTGTATGCAGTGTTCCGGAAGCCGTGCTTGTAGCCGTCTTGGTAGGCACGGGCATCGTTTCCCCTGTTGGGCTGCTGGTGATCCCTGCGGTTGCCGCCAAATTGACGATCGTGCTGGCCGTCCCGCACGCCCTGGTCGAAGTAATTAACGCTTCGGCTTCGATAGGTCTGTTGCTCCGGTGAAGTGTTCCGGAGGCCCTGTCTGTAGCCGTCTTGATAGGCACGGAGATCGTTCCCGTTGTTGGGCTGCTGGTGGTCGTCGCGGTTGCCGCCAAACTGGCGATCGTGTTCGCCGTCCTGCAAGCCCTGCTGAAAATACCCTCTGTCTCCATACTGATTGTCGTTGCGATCTCGGTTCTGGTTACGATCCTGATCCTGCTGTGCGGGGTATTGTTGTGCAGGAACCGCGGCGGTCAGACTAGTCGTGCTGAGCCCGGTGAAGGCGATTCCAAGTGCCAACACCCATATCGTTTGTTTTTGATTTCGATTCATGTACTCTCCGTTCCCGAAATGTCAGGGATGCTAGACAGCGACAGGGACTTTTGTAGAAGTCGATGTATTGCCCACTATGCAGTCATCCTGGCAGATCGCCTGCCCGGAGTCTGCCCCCTATAGCACACATGGGCGCGCGAGGGGTGGCCCGCCGCGGTCGATTTTAGCCTCGAATATCCGCCCGGGAAGCGCCGGCTCCTCTCGGCAGGCGCCGGAAGCAGTTCTTCGTTCCAGGACTTGTACTAGTCCGGCAGCAAGGTGAACTCCCTGCCGGATGATATGCTCCTGCCGCTGATTCGAGGTGCGCATGCTGCACAGGATTCTTTGCATCGCGGCTGCAACATTGTTTCTTCCCTTGCTCCACGTCCCGGGGCTTCTGAGCCAGGCTCGAGGACCCGTGCAGGGCGTGGAGGAGTCCGTATTCGGCGCGCTGGTCAAGCCCCACGAACCCGGCTTCGCTGTCTTGATTCGATATGGCGGAAGAAATGTTTACACGCGAACCGAAGGCGTCCGCGATCTTGGTTCGAAAGCGAAGATCGATGCCCGCACCAATTTCCGCCTCGCATCCTTCACCAAGCAATTCACCGCCATGGCCATCATGCTGCTCGTCCACGACGGAAAACTTCGCTACGACCAAACGCTCGCGGAGCTCTTTCCCGATTTTCCCGCCTACGGCAAATCCATCACCGTTCGAAACCTCTTGAACCACACCTCCGGCCTCCCCGACTACGAAGACTTGATGGATGCCCTGGAAAAACGGAAGGGGCCGCTATGGTCACCGGAAAAACAAATTCAAGATGACGAAGTCCTGAAATTGTTGAAGCAGGAAGAGCACGGAAAGTTCGCGCCGGGAACTAGTTGGTCCTACAGCAATTCCGGCTACGTCGTCCTGGGAATCATCGTCTCGAAAGTTTCAGGAAAAACGTACGGCGAATTCGTCCAGCAACGAATCTTTGCACCTCTAAAAATGAATCGCTCGGCCATCTATCAAAAAGGGAAAAACGAGGTCACGAATCGCGCCTTCGGCCACTCCAAAGAATCCGCTGCGCTTAAGGAAACGGACCAGAGCTCCACTTCCGCCACCCTCGGCGATGGCGCCATCTATTCCAATCTCGAAGACCTTGCCAAGTGGGACGACGCTCTGCTCAATCACACCTTGCTCAGCGAAAAGGAATTGCAGCCCGCGCTAACGCCCGTCAAACTCAACGACGGCGCCGAGCCCCGCTGGCCCCTCGAGCCCAACGACGACAATCTCCATCCCGGCAAGCCCGTCTCCTACGGCTTCGGCTGGTTCCTCGATCCCTTTGAATTAGTTCCGGGTGCATCCAACGGTAGGCACGCGCGCATGTGGCACACTGGAACCACTATGGGTTTCCGCACCGTGATAGAACGCTTCACTGAGGGTGACGGCCTGACCGTCATCATTCTTTGCAACCGCACCGATCTCGATCCGGAAAAACTCGCCTTGCGAATCGCCAGCTATTATCCGCCGCTGAAGTGAATCACTCTCCGCTCACGAAAGCCCGGAGAGCTTCCCGAGGCCTTTCAGCTTGGCGCGCGCGGCCATGCTGCCGTACTGCTTCATCATCGTCCGCATTTGGAGGTACTGCTTGAGGACCGTATTGACGTCCTGCACGGTGGTGCCGCTGCCTTTGGCGATGCGTTTGCGCCGCTTGCCGTCAATGACGTTGTGATCGCGCCGCTCCTGGTTGGTCATCGAATTGATAATCGCCTCGACGCGCGTCAGCTGGCCTTCGTCCACCTTCGCATCCTTCGGAAGATTCTGCAGTGGTCCCATCTTCGGCAGCATGTCCACGATCTTTTCGAGCGGCCCCATCTTTCGAATCTGCTTCAGTTGATCCCGGAAATCCTCCAGCGTGAATTCTTCCTTGCGCAGCTTGCGCTCGAGTTCCGCGGCTGCTTTTTTGTCGACCGTCTGTTCCACGCGTTCGATGAGCGACATGAGGTCGCCCATACCCAGCACGCGCGAAACAATCCTCTCCGGATAAAATCCCTCCAGCGCATCGTATTTCTCACCGAGCCCCACGAACTTTACCGGCGCGCCCGTAACTTTGCCGATGCTCAGGGCCGCGCCCCCGCGCGCATCCCCGTCCAGCTTCGTCAGAATCACTCCGGTGAGCCCTAGCCGTTTGTGGAATTCGCCCGCCGACCGCACCGCATCCTGCCCGATCATCGAATCGGCGATAAAAAGCATTTCGCTGGGCTGCAGTTCTTTCTTCAGCATGCTCAGCTCGTTCATCAAATCATCGTCGATGTGCAAGCGCCCCGCGGTGTCCACCAGCACCACGTCGCTCGCGGAAAGTTTCGCTTCCTTGATCGCGCCTTTCACGATTTCCAGCGGCTTGTCCGTCCCCGTGCCCGGCCACAGCGCCGTCCCCACCGCTTTCGCCACTTGCGCCAGTTGCTCCCGCGCCGCGGGACGATACACGTCCGTCGAAACCACGAGCGGCCGGTGCCCATGCTGCGAAAGCCATTTCGCGAGTTTTCCCGTAGTCGTGGTTTTTCCGGATCCTTGCAGCCCAACGATCATCCATACCGAAGGCGGCCGCGAAGCGAAGATCGGCTTGGCATGCTTGCCCAGCATCGCCGCCAGCTCATCGCGAACCACTTTGACAACCTGCTGGTCTGGCGAAAGCTGCAGCATGACTTCGCTGCCGATGGCCTTCGCGCGAATGTTCGCAAGCAGTTCGTCCGCAACGCCAACGTTTACGTCGCCTTCCAGCAACGCCTCGCGAATTTCAGCCAGCGCGGTGTCCAGGTGCTCATCGGTGAGCTTGCCCTGCCCGCGCAGATTCTTGAATGTACGTTGCAGCTTCTCTGTCAGGTTCTCAAACATGGTTCTTGACTACTTTCCCGTGATTGCTGGCTCGTGAAAATCCATCTTAGGCCGCTGATTCGTGCCCGGTCAAACCGGCGCGCGCTGCGAGGCAAGTCAAGGCTCGTCCGGTGAATCATTTCGGGTGCCTGCAGGTGTAGAATTGGGATTGTTATGGCTGAGCCCCCTCAAGGGATAGCACCGGCGCCGATGGACCCGCACGAGCCTCCTCCTCAGGAAGAAGTGCTGGACATCGTTGAAGAAGCCTCCATGGAGTCGTTCCCCGCGAGTGACCCGCCCGCCTGGAATGCCGGCAGCACAAAGTTGCAATTGCTGAAACGCAGAAAGACGGCTTGATTGGCGCGCGGGCACAAGCCCAGCATGCCGTAGCCGCAAATCTCAGAGAAATTTTACCAACGCGTCGGTCGTCTCCTTGGGGTTTTCCTCGAGCACCCAGTGTCCAGTATTCTTGAGCACGACGACGGTCACATCCGAAGCGACCAGCTTCATCTGCTGCGCCAGTGCTTCTCCCAAGGACTTCTCTCCGCCGATCGCCAGGACCGGCATGTTCAATTTGGTTTGAGACAGTTCCGCGAAATCTTTCGCCGCTTGTTGGAATGAAACAAAATACGCCCAGCCCGCTCTCATCCTTCCCGATCGCGCGTACGCCTCGGTGTACGCTTTCCGGTCGGCTTCCGGAATCGAGCGTGTCTTGTCGGCCGCGAAATTGTTCCAGAAGTGTTCGAAGTACGTGCGCTCGCGTCCTTGCACAAGCGCTTCGGGCGTCGCCCCGTTAAACCGGAAGTGCCAGATCGCTGGGTTGTTGTACACCGCTTCCCATCCGCCCACTCCCGGAAGAAACGCGTCCATCACCACCAGCTTCTCCACGTCCGCAGGGAATTGCGCGGCGTACGCATAAGCCACCATCAAGCCGATGTCGTGTCCGACCACTCGGGCTTTCTCCACGCCCAGCGAGCGCGCCAGCGCATGAATTCGAATCGCCGCAGTCTTCATGTCCAGCCCGCCCGCCGGAATCGCCGAATCCCCGATGCCCGGCAGGTCCGGCGCAATCACCGTAAATTTCTCACCGAGCAGTGGCAGGATCGGCGTCCACATCCGCGAAGTCTCCGCATAGCCGTGCAACAGAATCAGCGCCGGCCCGTGACCACCCGTCGTGTAATGCAGTTTGACGCCATCGACCTCCGCGGTGCGCGAAACAAAACCTTTGTCCGCCGCATTTGCGTATGTGGCCCCCGAAAATGTAGCCCAGAGAAAAAGTACGCCGCATACGGCCAGGCGTGGAAACATTTGAATCACACGGTTCATGGAAACCTCCGGAATTGGTCACCCAGTATACCCGGATGGCGGCAGTGGGCTTCAGAGACTAAACTGCCAGGAGTGAGCCAGTTTCCTATTGCGCGGGTGGTCTCAATGGGTCGACGCAACGCTTTCTTGGAGTTTACTCGCAGGAGTCTGAAAACCTAAAGTTTGTCGTGGGCGTTGATTTAAGCGCAGCGCTACTTTGTTCAGATCCGACTGGGAATAGTCGGTTAGGTCT
>WNFR01032687.1_pt1 | contig 12234 bp, 15 predicted proteins | sample 5400221 | NCBI WGS metagenome assembly WNFR01 (sample SAMN13153357, study PRJNA577476) | soil metagenome | isolation source: 40 cm soil under Madrone tree | place: USA:California | collected 2016-06-14 | reverse complement strand
GCGGGAGTGTTCGCTTTCGCTGCAACTCTCACCGTTGGTTTTATCGATGCCCCCTTCAACTCTTCAAGCTAGAATAAAGGCCTTCGAGGCTATCGGAATGGGTGCATCCAAGGAAGTCTTGGACACCATCGCAATTCATTCCGAACCCGAGCACCTCCTCGACAGCCCACTCTCAACCACCGTTCCGTCCATTCCTCCCATCGTCCCGAAAGTTTACACCCCTTCTACGTCGCCGAGCTCGTTGCGGCACAGATCCTCTCTTATAGACCTCAAAGACTGGGTTATTGATGATGGTCCACTCCGACCTAGCTCTCCCGTCGCTTTCTTTAACGGCCACTCTCCACCAAAGTCATTTGAAAGTGCGCCTCTGATCAACTTCGAGAGTTCGCCGCCAAAACAGCCCAGAGCACCCCCATTGCCTCCGCGCCAGTCTTCATATAGCTCCATTCTTTCTGTTTCTGCCCCTGCGGAAACTCCAACTCTCAGGTCGACGTCGCCATCTGTTAACATGCTCATGCTCCCCGATGCTGACCATACCTATCCACCAACACTCGGCAAAGATAATCTTTCTACAACCGACGACATACAACGTGCTCACGGCCACGCCCATGCTTCTTCTGTCTCGTCTTTCCATTCCGTCTCGCTCTCCTCCGACGGGGACGACCTCACCACTCCAGGCATCGGCCCGTTGCATGCGTTCTGCATGGAACGAGAATGGACAGTAGCGAGCACAGAAGACGGCAAAAGTCTCGACGAGTCGTTTGAGAACGTGTCCGCTCCCTCATCCTTCCTCCCGCCTATCACGCTCCCACCACGCCCGCCCATACCCTCGGGCAATCCCGCCGTGGCCATGGCATCAAAACCACCGCCACCGCCTTTGCCCCCGAAGCTCCCACAGCGCCCTCCATCCCAGCAGAAGGGCTCCGCGACAAGCAGCCTTGCGTCGTGTGGCTCATCCCCCTCGTCCCTCAACTCGCCAGTCCTGGCACTCACCCCATCCGGCAACAGCTCCGCACCCTCTCTCTCCAGCACGCGGCGCGTGCCGCCTCCCCCACCCACCATATCCCCTCCGCCTCCCCCATCACGCTCGCGCCCGTCATCAGCGCGCACGTCCGTCCAGTCCACAGCCACGACCGCCTCGGACCACTCCTCTCTCTTCTCAACCACCTCTCGTACCTCCGTCTCCTCCCGCACCTCCGTCTCCCCAACGAAGCCCCCTAAACCAGGGCCGAAACCGTCCCCCCGCGCGCGGTATGATGCACTCTTCCTCGCGAATGTGTGCGCTTACGCCCCGAGAAAACCGCCACCGCCGCCGCCACCACCGGTACTACCTGCGAAACGACAGAACGCCGGTTGGCGCGGGCTGTCCATCGACCTCGATCAGAGCGCGCAATTGGCGGTTGCGGCGTCGGCGCCCGAACCGGGACCTGACGCCCGCTTGGATGGGCGCGTCGTGCGCAAGATATGGGTCAAGTCACGTCTCGAGCCGGAGCGTCTGCGGGACATCTGGTAACTCCTTTTCTTTTCTTCTTCTCTTGACAACAACGGTGGTGCTGAAGGAGTCGACCTTTTTTTTTTCGACAGGAACGAGTGTGATCCGGAAGGATTGGGGTCGCTTGACTGCGATGCGTTCGCGCAGGGGATGGCGAAGATAGACGAAGAGCTGCGCCGCGCACATGTGCTCGGCCGTGTTGGTGCTGGCTCAGGCGCAAGCGGACGCGCGTTGCGGAGTGCACCTTCCCGCCCGATTCTCCGCTGAGTCGTTACGCCCACTAACAGAACAACCTATTGTACACCTTGGCGATTGCCGCCACTATATACACACATATACCTGCTCTAGTGAACGCATGCCCTCTGCAAAGTAAATTGTCATCGTTAGCACACAACAGCCCAAAGCATATGACATGTAGTCTCGATTTCAGTTGGTTTTCACTAGCCTTGCTGCCAGCGACCAGCTAGGTGGTCTAGCAGAATATTGTATATGGTAGGTAGTGCGATGAGATTACGATATCAGTGTTGTAGCACGCCGCGCGGTCCCCCACCCGTTGTCCCATTATAGATCTGCGTCAACAGTCCAAGCACGCCCCCGTCTGGCCCCAACCCATCCTCTTCCTCCTCTTCCTGCATCGACCGCGAAGTACCTCCGCGTGCATGTCTCCGCGCCCCATCAACATACGATTCTCCCAGCGCACTACGCACGTCGCCTTCCGAGTCCATCGCGAGTTCCCCGCTGCCGGTCGGTATCGACTGCTGTCCGCCGGCTTGTGGGGGTGCCTGCAGCTGAGCGTGTGCGATGGAGCCGTCCGAGTCGCCCAGCGCGACGCTCTGCGCCATGCCGGACTGGTACACCGTCGCGGCCATCGTCGTAGACTGTCCGAGCATCGTCGACGCCGCCGCGCCGAAACCCGACACCCCGCGTCGCCGCACCGCGGCGCTCTGCGACTCCTGCAGCGCACGCCCGTATTCTCGCGCGCGGCCCGCGGGGGGAATGATGATGCTCGCGGCGCCCGGGAGCGGGGCGTAGTCTTCTGCAGCGGCGCGCCGCGCGGAGAGGTCTGCGATACGCGAGAGATACAATGAGCCGGTCGGGTCTGCGGGCATCCAGTCCGGATGCGCGGCTTTGAATGAAACGAAGGACTTTTCCATCTTTCCGTCGTTCGACATCAACCGCGCGTCGGAAACCTTCGTCGGCGCGCCAAACTGCGTGTTTTATGTTTATCGTTAAGTCAAAGTCGGGAGATGAAAGGGCTGGAGGAGAGCGACGCACCTTGACGTTGCCGTGTCGCTGGAAGTCAAACACGGCAAAACTGCATACGTACCCGAGTCCATCGACGTGGACGGTAAACTCGCGGAAAAAGTCGACGATAGCGGGTGCACACAGCGGCAGCGCGAACCAGAGAATGAATGGCGTCAACACGACGCTGGAGAGCTCCGTCACGAACGTGACCGCCTTCATCTGGAAAAGCTCGCCAAATTGGGTGTGCACAGTCTTAGCGTGAAGCTGTTCACGCCACTCGTCGGGAAGGTAGTGCGTGTACTGGACGAGCGCCCTCATGAGGATCTCCGAATCGAATACTCTATTCTCTTCTGGAATCATGCCCCGCGCAACGGCGAGAATACCACCAAAGATAGACAGATAGAATAACACTGTTCGATGGGGAGTAATCTCGAGATGGATAAAAAGCTCGGGTTCGATGACAGTGGCGAGCAAGAGGACAGCAGCGAAAGATCCCGCTATAAAGGCCAGAAATCTGACTGACATGTCAATCGACGAATTGGGAGTTGATAGAAAGGGCTGACTTCATGCCGATTGCTAATTTTTCGTTGGGAAACTGACCCATGTACATATTAGCGATAGGATATGATTCCTTGAGACGCCGTTCGAAGAGGTGTGGTAGTTCGTTGAATTCGCGGAATTTCCACTGGGCGAAAGGCGTGTATGCGCGCCCGCTGATCGAAGACGGGTTCTTGTATGATTCCTACACATACGGTTAGAATCGCCCTGAGACGACGGGAGAAACACGCACTTCAAAATATCGGAAGAACGAGTACATGAGCAAGTAGACCACGATAAAGGGGGCAAATATTGCATTCAAGATACCCATAAAGATAAAACGACGTCTGAGACTAACACGGATGTAAGATGGGAATCAGCAAAAGGCGACGCGTTTTTTACGCACCCATCTATTAATGCTGCTCGGTTTTTGCTCTTCAAGAACACCTTCCTCACTTGGCCTCTCTTGTCAAAAAGGTACTCCATCAGACAGAATTGTAGATTCCATTCGAGGGAACGCGTGAGCGTGCGACCTTTGCCCTCTTCAGTGGGCCACCCATTTGGGCGGGGGGCGCGTAAGTCGAGTAATTCTTTGTTGAAAAGTGCTATAAGGAAGTTTTCTTGTCGCATGATACGGTTGGCGATGTCGTGTGCGTCTAGTTTCGCACCTTCGCTAGCGCGAGGTCGCGAAGATGATGAGGATAGCTCTGTGTGTGGATTGGAGTTGCGGATGGCTCCGATGCGGCGAACGACTTCGGGCCATGAGATAGTCTGGATGTCCTCCTACGAGAAGTTGGGTGATGAATGGAGATATATGCATAGATGGAAAGCGCACATCTGGTATCTGAAGGAGGTAGGTATAGAAACGGTACATGTCTACGAGTCGCATGACGCTCAAGACAAACAAGGCGATTTGCCAAACATAGAAAGCACAAAACAAGAGGAAGAATAGCAGTGTGAATCCTGAGAATCTGTTAAAAAGAACTACAATCGAACAACCGAATGATAGACACAGCAGGGAAGAACGTACCGAGAGACACAGCGCTCGACGACAATATCGGACAGTCGTGTGACGTGGTCAGAGTGGACGCGGGAATCCAGTTCCATAAAGCGCGCTCGTAGGCATCCAGTCCACGCTTCGGATTAGGCGGTATGGAAGCGGGTGAGACGCGAGGCGAAGGCGAAGGCGAAGGCGGGTGCTCTGCACCGATCTCAGATGGACGTGGGGGCACAGATATCCGGGGAGGGTCGGCAGGTGCGGTAGTCTGTGATGTGAAGTGTGCCTCACGTGGTCGACCTTTGCGCGACAGGGGTGCGCGCCGCACGGCGGGGGACTCGATCAAGAAGCTCTGCGGGACCTCTCCGTCTGAATCTGACTCCTCTTGTACGCGATCGTCCTCGCGGACATTCGGTCGGAGAATACTCGCCTCTGTGCCACCGCGCGAGATGCGCTGCGGGGTCTTGCCTGTTGGGGTGAGGTGGGCTTGTGCCTCCAAGTCGATGTCATCATTCCTGGAGGGTGTAGCGCCGTCGTTGTCCTCTTCGTCCTCCTCAAGGACAGACTGGTTGGCGGCTGTGTAGCCTTGATACGCGCGGCCCAGCGGGTTGAGCATGTTGAGGAAAGGGCGAGAACTGGCGGTGGGACCGTAGATAGACTGTGTTATGGAGCGCGAGTCTGATAAATGGCGGCCAGGGGGACGACGATTATTTGGTGGGGAGGACATGGCTCCGGAGCCTGGAGGGTCGAATCGAAAGTGAGGCAGAGTCGACCAAAAGGGGCAATAAGACTGTGACTCATCCGGACTTGGGTCTAAATTCAGTACTAGTGTGTCAGTCACTGTAGTGCGAACTTTTAGCACACAGAACAACCATTAACACTGGCACATGCATCTCAAGTTTAAATAGTCACTCATATATACAACTTCTCATTTATAATAGACTTAGTGGGTAGGGTCAGTTTGGATAGTAGTACATCTTCATCTTCACGAATCCCAAATGGCTCCGAACGCTGGAATGCCTCTGCTCGTCATACCAAAGACTACCTTCTGAGTGAGTTTTGGATTCGAAATAATGCAAACCGCCTCTGCTTTGAACTCCTGTACAAGCCGGTACGTCAATTTGACCATGTCCGGCCTTCCATGTACCCGAGTGTCTTGAAATGTAGTTAGTAGGGAGATCTTCCATCCTCAAGCGAGGCTTACCATAAACAACGGCATCTGGAGACTTTTCCATGATCGTGTCGACTAGTTCATCTCCAAACGTTTGGCGCACGTTTGGAGACGTCCATAGGAGTCGAATGGGGACGCGTTGTTCAAGAACGCATGGCACGCAAGGACCGATCCCGCTGCCAGTAGCGACCAGAACCACACGCCGGAAAAGCGGTGCAACATGAATAAAACCAATTGTTGGAATGCCGCGTACCCATATTTCACTTGGCGGATTCTCAATATTCCTTGACGTCCAATCCCCTGCTCGAGAAACGACTAAAGAGAAACCCTGCTTTCCAGGTTCTGCAATCGTGCCAAAACTATGCCACTCCATGAGGGGGCTGTCAGAGATCCGGACAAAGCTGCCTGCTACTGGCGTAGCTACAATGGTTCTGGGTGGTCAACAGCTCAGATCTGACTCGAATCAAACACCCACCATAATCAAAATATAGCCTGACAGCGTGGCTTGATAGAACCACGGCACGTACTGGTACCTTCCTCAGCCGGACCCAAGGAAGCACTATCGAAATGGTCATGACCAAGACTAGCCAAAAAGGCGCAGCATGAATGAGGCTGTGGCCGAGGGATTGGCCCTGATGCTTGTAGTCGTTCGTTAACGATACGACCTGAATGTGTTGTCTTCATCAACGGTGCCAAGGTTGTTAGTTTGCAGGCGCACCTGACACCACACCAACAGCGTGGCGGTCCATCCCAAGAAACGGTGTGTAATTTCGAAACGGTTATGGTATTTCGAACGCAGAGCCGGAATCGTATTGACAATGATGCCAAGTAGTAGCACTAGGATGCAGTATGTGAGGACCACAGACAAGAGTGAGGTCTTTTTCGCTTCAATGTCAGACGTACTAACTGGACGGCGGATTTTGACTTACCGGCCCTGTGTCAAGAAGTTCCCGCGTAGCTTGATACGCGAACAAAATCAGCCACCCAACACCAGAGATGGCAAAACCAGAATGTACTTGTAGGCATCGTGAATCAATGAAACTCTTGGTGGGAAGACGAGACAGTTGACTCACATCCCCCAATATGGTACACACGTGCACATATTGTACGAATGCGTAGGGGCCATCTGTTCGCACGCATGAGTAGTAGAAACAGGAGTAACTTGAAGTGGATCCCCTACGTACGAAAGTGGAACTGCGCAAAATAAGATGAAAAACGCGTTGATCACATAGTCCTGTCGCATAAAGATGGAGCTTGACAGGTTGGCCATGACAATGAGGCCGATACGCTGAGCACTTGCCCCGCCGTGGCATGCAATGGCGATGAAGATTGAAAAGTTGACAACAAAGACGATGCTAAACAAGCGACGATACACCGAAAAGACTTGGTGGCGAAGGTTCCGGATGTATCTCCCATGCTGCTTCGGGGGAAGGATGTCGTTTTCAAACCCATCCCAAAGATCGGCTTTCTCGAGCGCAGAACGTGACACACTATCGCGCGGGAACCGCGACGCTGCCGTGCCAGTGGCGCCAGTCAGCACCTTCCCTGGATAGAGGGTAGCACGTCGTGGGGCGGGTCCATTGTATATTGCAGGTGGGAACACGGGTTCGAGGCTGAGATCGGTGAAAGGCTTTTGCAGAATGTTGACCATTGGAACGGGTGATAATTAACAGGAGGGCAGTTGGTGGAGACATCATTAGAGCCTTTATTTAAGGCAAGCTGTCGCAGAGCCCAACCACTTAGCAAGATCAAACGTCTCAAGACAAACTAGGGGCCATACCTCCATCTCATCACTTTCTCCGTTGAGCTCAACACGTCAAGATCCGTGGCCCATGAAGAGTGATTATAGGATGATGCGCTTTATACTGAAGCCGGCACAAGAAGCATGATCATAGTGGCAATGCCATTCGTTCGCATGTATTCACTACAGCTACGGAGCCACAAGGCGCCAGGTTCCCAGGGTCCTGTTGCCGTGAGCCAAGTCTGCCGATGGTCGCAAATTTTGCATCATTAGTCATTTGCAGTCTAACCAAGAGTGCGGTCATTTTCAGTCGTGGTTGGTAAGGCCCACATTCAATATCAGCACATGTCGGCACTGTCAGTCTCAGCAGTAGTAATAAAGAAAATCGGAATGGCGAGCTCAGAGAGCTCCAGCTGTATCAAGCCGAGACTGCTAGTAGTCCGAAATCTGACACTAGTCCGGCCAAGCGCTCCACGAGGTCATTGGGGGTCAATCCAGGTCAGCAGTAGATAGGCCTGATAGGACGGCGCGGTCAGCGCCTGATAGAATCAAATTGATCGGCGTCAGCAGCATGGTCAGTGTGGGAGATAGAACTCAGTACTAGCACTAGTACACAACCTTTGACTTCTCATTCCCGGGGATGTCCCCCTGACAGAATTAAATAAATAGGTGTCAGCACGGTCAGCGTGAGAGATAGAACTCGGTTTTTCTTACATAGCACAACTCAATCTTTGACTTTTGATTCCCGGGGATGTCCTCCTGTTATGATAGGATCAAATCAAGACCAGCTGTTTTTTTTTCCCCACTTTTCCCCGTTCCTGGAAACCTGAAATCAAATCCCTTATGGGTCTATTGTGCTTCCTTTTGATGGTGACCATGTATAGAACGTCTTCTAACCGCTGGTCGCCATTGGGATATTCCAGCAACTGGAACCTGCTGAAGCTTGATCTTGGGCAGACCGTCTTGGTTTTTCTTACATTACATAATGCAACTCAATCTTTCATCTTTTCATACCCGGGGATGTCCTCACACGCGACACCCAATATCCCACTCCTTGTGTTCTAAAATTGTAAAATGAAGTACGACGTATGAAAGTATGTAAATAAAGGCGCGTACTGAACCAAATGCGACAGTGGCGCAAGAGCCTCATGTTTGGGTGGAAGGAACATCAGGACTGAAATCCCTATTCGACGACAAGTGGAAAGGCTACCCTGGGCTTTGAGCCCACTGGAAGCATCAGATAGAGCACCATCCTCATCGATAGACAAGTTGAAGACACCCTCGCTCAGAGAATGTGATGGCACTCACGCTCCAAGGTCACAATGGGTACTGGCTTGGAGTTGAATGGGAACCCAGGATGTGGGGTAGTAATTGGGGAAGACGTTCGCGATAGCCCTATGATTCGATTACATGTGATTCGATTGCATGCTTGACAATGTTGGGATAGAGTGCAGGAGGTTCACCGAATGATGGATCATGAGTGGGGTTGTGCATGCGGACGAGGAACAGCTACACTGACATCCTGACAACGTCGAGTGAGTTTGTTAGTAGGTTGGGAAGCAAGCGTGGGGAAGAGGCGAACAGGAAGGTCAGCCTTGACGGGTGTGCAGTGGAGAGGACTGTCGGTTCAGAAGATACTAGGAATGGGTCAAAAGAATTGTATAGAATAAAGTTGAGTAGCTGGGTTGATCAGTTATTGTTAACTTCTGCCTGCAGTGGGGAGAGAACTCTGACGTGTTGAGAACTTGAATCGCCTAAAGAATGAGGGGACAATTCGGCAGTGAAGGTAAGGTGTGAAGGTAAGGTCTTGAAGCACATAATTGTAGTTGTGATATCATTGACCTTGGTTTTGACTTGTCCTTGCTCTTCTTCGAGCTCTGACGACCACGTAGCGATTTGTCTTGAACAGGAGACGAAGTAGTACAAAGACAACCTGGAGGGCCCAGGCCGGTCGACCACAGGCCGACCTTCATGAGAGTAACCAAGGTCACTACACTACGCCCGGAAATTCGATAGCCGGCCAGTGTGGAGACGACGTGTGCGCAACGTCTCCAAAACACCTCTGTTCCCAAGATTCTCCGACTCCTCCGATCGCGCGTTTGTACTTCGCCGTCTTTCGACTTCGTATGCGCCACGCGCCGCATCGTACCTGTGGCCTTCCTCGATGTTCAACGTTCCTCGTACCGTTCATACTTACATGTATTACTATACGAAATTCCTCAAAACCGTCCTAGCGCGCAGCGCCTACATTTTCGTCCATTGTCGCGTCCATCTCCATGCCTCCCGAATCCGACTACTTCTTTGTACTACCACGCCGCCTGCCACCACTCTTTGTCCGACCAAGCTTTGTCCGACCCACCCGACACTGCGATCACCACCATTTTTCGGCCGATCCGACCTTGCCTGCCTCATCCGACACCGCACCATACGCTATGCGTCCACTTTTCCCTAACACCATCGTCGCGCCCAACGTCAAGCTCGGTATTCTCACTGATCCGTACTGTACTTCACCACGTTCCCAGAATGTGCATGTTGAATCCCGCTCATGTATAAAGGTCTCGTGTTCTGTTCGAACCATCATCACCCTCCTGTTCTCGAAAGCCTCTCGTCCGAGTCCGATCCCTTTTCTTTCTCTTTTCCTCTCTCTTCTCTCTGAATCGAGCGATTGCACTCGCGCGGCCTCGACGTATCGACTATCGACCACCTTCTCGATCGCTCAGCCTCAACCCTCGTCTCGTAGCGCGATATCTCGGCGTTTCGTATACGCATATCCGCTCACGCTTTACCGACGGTCTCTGGCTAGCACAGCTATTGTCTTCTTCGTCTAGTTCTTCCCCTCGGGTCGACAACTCTACAACTCGCGCCATCTACACACCAAGTAAGGGCAAGGGCAAGAATGCGGCGGCCTCCAATAATGCGCACCGTGGTGAAGACGAGGATGATGATGATGAGTGCCAGTGGTCACTGTCGCGGAGAAAAGTCTATGTATGAGGCCTCGAAATGAGTATAATTTCGCATGGTATTCAGCAAGTCCCATGGCAGCTGGTAGTGAGGATACTGTTTACTGTGTCTAGGGAATCGAGGTAGGATCCGTCACGTGGACTCGTCTCCCAAAACAAAAGGTTCGCTCTGCGTCGCGCTGTTCCAGTCACATAACCGTCGCCGCTCGTTCGAAGGATATCACAGGGAATTCTGAGGGGAGTGTGTGCCTGCTGGGCGATGCCCTCAGCGTGCCCACAACTGTAGCGGTTGCGCCAGTGGGCTTTTCTGCCACCCAAACCCTCATGACTTGTTGCTCAGTGCACCTCGCTATCTGATCCATGGATGACCAGTGAACCCTACGGTCAATTTAATGCCAAGACACCCTCACAAGCCAGCTGTCAACTTGGTTGCACCAAGCCACTCATCTGCTTTTTTATGATCCTAGTTGAAATATGTACTGCGTCAAGGCCAGCCTTAACTAAAAACAACATCAAACATAGTAATTTGTCTCATTTAGCGCAGGATGTTTTCCCCATCCAGCCTTGCAGCCTTGCAGGTTCTGACGATTGTAAGGACGACGCGTGCGCTATCTGCGCAACGCCTCCGAAACCTGAACACGCCTATTTTGCAACGTATTACTTTCCTCAATCCGTCCGACTCCTTCGATCGTGCGTATTCCCGTCTCTCGAACTCGTGTGCGCGACTCCCGGCCTCGTGTGCCTTTATGTATGCCACCTTCGTCCTCGATGTCGAGCGCTTGCCCAAGCGCTGCTCCGCCTGTCTCTTGTCTCAAGATTCGTGTTTCGATTTCGTCTTTGCTATACATTTAGGACAATCGTGCCCATCACCTCGACTGCCTTTGTCTAACGACTCGTTTATTTACACGCGTTTCCGTCTTTGTACGACAGCGCCCACTCGTCACCGCCGCTCTTGACCGCCTTTGTCCAGCGCCTCGTTTACCTACACGCCCCATCTCCGTTTTTGTACTATCGCTACCACTCCTGCGCTCCACCTTTTGTCTACTACACGATTCGTGTTTCGAATTCTGCCTGTTGTTCGCCACTCATGTATAAAAGGTCTCGTATTTTGCCTATAATCTTCAGTTCCCTCTGTTCTCGAAATCCCTCGCGCGGCCTCCAACTCGTTTTTTCTTTTGTCTCTTCGTTGCTAATGATTCGGGCGATCGCACTCGCGCGTCCTCGAACTCATTCCCCTTATCTCGACTTTGACCTTTCTTCGACTATATCTCGATTTCTTCGACCTCCTTCTCGATCGCTCGGCCTCAACGTTCGTCTCGTAATCAATTCCTCGGCAATCTGTACTTGCGTGTTCGATCATCACAACCTTCCGTCTTAGGCTTTCCCTCTCCGTCAACTCACCCTCTCGGTCTACCTTCTCGGGTTGATTTCTCTTTGAGACTTGCACTAACTGCTCACAATAGTTAGTGGCGGACGACCAATGAACCACCGCTTTTTGATGAATGGTGATAGTAGCTTCTTCACAAGTTCTGGTGGCTTGTCTTCAAAGTCCAGCAAGCGCAAGGCCGGTAACACTTCAGTGATCAGCTCATCACTCAAGTCATTGAGGATGGGAGGAAAAATGTCTGTGAACTTCCCCCTAATGCATAGGGTCTCTGCAGTGACAAATGGGTAGAGGAACCCTAGCAATGTAGCATGGTTGAGATACCCTACCATTTGTGAGAGCAGAGTGATGGAGAGATGGCGCACAGTGGAGGTGATGGCAGGAGCTTGGCTAAGGAGTGCTCCCGCAAACTGAAGCTGGTCATAAGCAGCGCCACAATCTACTTTCCCGAGGGTGAGATGAGTATATTGTCCTGTTTGTGCATTATCAAAGCGGATGAAGAGATTGCCACCATGAATCTCTGCACGTGCACACCTGAACTGTGCTAACTTGAGATCTTCTGCCTAACCATCAGGAAAACCTACATTTTACTTTATTGTGCTTTTTCATGCTTTTTCATGCTTTTGGTGCTTTTTGAAGGAAAAAAAGTAACACTATGAAAAGCACATGTCTACTTTTCACAAGTAATCCTATGTACTTTTTCCTAC
>WNFR01013361.1_pt1 | contig 12235 bp, 11 predicted proteins | sample 5400221 | NCBI WGS metagenome assembly WNFR01 (sample SAMN13153357, study PRJNA577476) | soil metagenome | isolation source: 40 cm soil under Madrone tree | place: USA:California | collected 2016-06-14 | reverse complement strand
CGACCGCAGCCGGTGTCCCCTTCAAGGCGATCGTCCCCGCGGTCACCTGGACGAACCTGCAGACCGCACTCGCGCCCAACAATCTCGTCAAGTCGGGGCTCCTCCAACTCCTCGCGCTCCAAGTGCCGACGTCGCGCTGGGACCCCCAACTGCTCGCAGCCGAGCCGGCATTGCTGCAGAGCAACACCGCCGCGGTCAGCGCGCTCGCCGGCGCGCGGTCGACCTCGACGCAGCTCTCGTCGATCTCGACGCCGACGCTCCTGATCCAGGGACGGCACGACTTCCTCTTCGACATCGACCAGGCGCTCGCCGCGTACAGACAACTGGCCGGCCCGAAGGAGCTGTACATCGGCGACCTCGGCCATCTGCCCGCGCAGAACCCGCCGGCGGAGCTGCCGACCGTCTACGGGCTCGCCCTCCAGTGGTTCGTTCGCTACCTCGACGGAAGCGGCGCGACGGGGGCAAAGGTCACGATCGCGCACGATCCGTGGGACGGGTCGCCGTCGACGTTCGACTCGGTCCCGCCGACAACGACGATCTCGGTCGCGCTCCCGGGTACGTCCAAGCTGAAGACCGGCTCCACCGTGACCCGCGGCGCACGCTTCACGGGCGGCGCGCACGAGACGTTCGGCGACGGCGCCGTCACCGTGCGGTACTCGAAGCTGAACCGCTGGGACCATCTGGTCGCTGTCGTCACGGCCGCGGGGCAGTCGAGCCCGATCACCGAGGGCGGGACGAAGCTCACGCGCTCGAGCGGCGTCGCCACGATCCACCTCATGAATCAGGCTGTGGTCATCCCCTCCGGGGCGAAGGTGACGGTCACGCTTGGCGCGACGAGCGACGCATACTCGACGAACGTCCCGGCTGGATCGTCGATCACGCTCGGGCGCGCGACGCTGAAGCTCTCGGTCCTGCAGAAGGCTCTTTCGCACTGACCGCGATCCGGATCGGCACCTGCTCCTGGGCCGACGAGGCGCTCTCGAAGTACTTCTATCCGCCGAAGCTCCCCGCGCGCGAGCGGCTCGCGTGGTACGCGCAATACTTCGACACGGTCGAGGTCGACTCGACGTACTACCGGCTGCCGACCGACTCGATGGTCGAGGGCTGGGCAGAACGGACGCCCCCCGGCTTCGTCATGCACGTCAAGGCGTTCGGTCTCATGACGCGCCACCCGGTGAAGGTCGAGGTGCTGCCGGAGGATCTGCGCGCGGAGATGCCCGTCGACGAGCGCGGCCGCGTCGACCGCCCGCCGCGCGAGCTGCGCGGCGAGGTGTTCCGCCGCTTCCTCGCCGCGCTGGAACCGTTGCGTAGCGCGGGCAAGCTCGGAGGCATCCTCATACAGCTGCCGCAGTACGTCGTGTTCAAGCACAGCTCGCTCGAGTACCTCGAGTGGTCGCGCGAGCAGCTCGGCGGCGACGAGATGCTGGTCGAGTTCCGCCACCGCTCGTGGCTCGACGACGAGCACCGTGCGGAGTCGCTCGCCTTCCTGGAGCGCATCGGCGCGACGTACGTCACCGTCGACGCGCCCAAGTCGGAGAGCGCGAAGAACCTCGTTCCGACCGTGCCGGCGGTGACGTCGGATACCGCATACGTCCGCTTTCACGGGCGGAACCTGGCGACATGGAACAAGCGCGGCGGCTCGGCCGCCGAGCGCTTCGACTATCTCTACTCCGAGGACGAGCTGAAGGAGTGGGTGCCGACTCTGCGGGAACTCGCCGGCGAGGCGAAGCAGGCGTTCGCGCTGTTCAACAACAACTCCACCGCGCAGGATCCGCGCAACCCGCTTGCCACCGTCTCGCAGGCGGCCACGAACGCCTTCGAGCTGCGTAGTCTTCTTGCATGAAGGTCTTGTCGGTGGTCCACGGCCCGGAGGCGCGCGCCGAGCTGTTCGCGCCGGTCGTCGAGCGCGACGGCCACTCGCTGGACGAGTGGAGCTTCTCCTGGAACCGGAAGCCGCCGCGGCCGCTCGACGCATACGACGCGTATCTCGTCTTCGGCGGTGCGATTCATCCCGATCAGGAGGACATGCACACGTGGCTCCCGGAGGAGATCGCATGGCTCCGGACGCTCATCGCCGAGAAGCGGCCGACGCTCGGCGTCTGTCTCGGCGTGCAGCTGCTCGCGCGCGCGACGGGCGCAGAGGTACGTCGGCTCGATGAGCCGGAGATCGGCTGGATCGACGTCGAACTCACAGGGGCTGGTGTTGAGGATCCAGTCCTTTCTTCTATGCCGAACCGCTTCCCCGCGCTCGTGTGGCACCACTACACGTACGACGTGCCCGACGGCGCGGTCGAGCTCGCGCGCACCGATCGCACGACGCAGGCGTTCCGCCTCGGCGATGCCTGCTGGGGCGTGCAGTTCCATCCAGAGGTGACGGCGCTGCAGCTCGGCAAGTGGACCGCCGACTTGGAGGACCCGCCACCTGATCCGGACGGCCTGCGCGCGGAGACGCGCACGCAGATCGGCGCGTGGAACGAGCTCGGGCGCACGCTGTGCTCGGCGTTCCTTGCCGAGAGCAACAAGCTCCTCTTGGCGGCTTAACGTTCTAAGGGGAGCTCGGGGTGGCGCGACCACTCGTGCCACGATCCTGCGTAGTTGCGTGCGTCGTAGCCGGCGCTGCGCAGCGCGAGCGTCGCCAGCGCGGAACGGGAGCCGGAGTGACAGTACGCGACGACCTCGGCGCCCTCGGGCAAGCCGACGAGCTGGCGGATGCGCTCGGGCGACTCGGGCATGCCAGGCCCCGCGTAGAGCGCCCCCACCTCGACGTGCTTCGCGCCTGGGATGTGCCCCTGGCGCGGGTCGCAGGCGCTGCCGCCGCGTCCCGCGTACTCGTCGTCGCGCCGGACGTCGAGAACCGTCAGCGACGAATCGTCGAGCCGACCGGCGAGCTCCGTCCGCGTCGGAAACGCATGCAGGTTCGGCTCGAGGTCGGCCTCGCGCACCGGCGCGAGCTCGTAGAACCCGGTCTCGACGTCGCCCGTCCATCCCGCCATCCCGCCGAGCAGGATGGACACCCGCGGATGCCCGGCCAGCTCGGCGAGCTGCGCGGTCGGCATCGCACCGACGCCGTCGCCCCGATCGACGAGTACGAGCCGCTCGCGTCCGGTGATGCCGTGACGGCGAAGCCGCAGCACGATCTCCTGCGCGAACTCCTGCAGCGATGCCTCGTCGGCGGACGGCGGCGGCGACCCGAGCACGAGCGGTCGCGATCCCGGGATGTGGCCACGCGTGTGAGCGTTCGGACCGCGCACGTCGCCCACGACGAGATCGTCCTCGCCGAGATGCGCGGCGAGCCACGCGGCGTCGACGACGGCTGGGAACTCAGAGACTTGCGACGACATCTGCCTCCTCGGCGACGGCCGGACGTTCGAGCAGCCGCGTGAGCCACTCGCTGAGTGCAGGATATGGGTCGAGCTCGAGTCCCATCCGATCCCGTGCGCGCAGCACCCACGGGACGTACGCGATGTCGGCGAGCCCGTACTCCGCGCCGCCGAGCCACGGGCGCTCTTCGAGCTCGGCGTCGAGCCGCTGGAGCTGCTCGGCAAACAGCGCATCCGCACCGGACTCGCTGCGCCGTAGCCCGTAGTACGGCCTCGTGAACGTGTCGTGGCGAAAGATGCGCAGGCGCGCGAGCGCGCGATCGGCCGGATCGGCAGCGAGAAGCGCAGGCTCGGGATAGCGCTCCTCGAGGTACTCCATGATCACGGCCGACTCCGGCAGCGTCCAGCCGTCCTCCTCGACGACGGGCACGCGGCCCGTCGAGTTCTTCTCGTAGATCCAGGCGGGGCGGTCGGCGAGGTCGATCTCGATCGGCTCGATCTCGATGCCCTTCTCGGCGACGACGATGCGCACACGCGCGCAGTACGGGCAACGCGCGGCGTCGTACAGCGTCAGCATCAGGTCTCCACTCCGAGCACGGCCGCGATCTGCTCGTACAGATCCTGCGCCGGGGGAAGCTCGACCAGCGCGGCGGCGGTGCGCGCGACCTCGCGCACGCGCTTCGGGTCGGCTCCGGTCAGCCGTGCGACCACCGTCGGGTTCGCGCCGAGCGCGATGACGTCTCCGGGCGGGAGCGGACCGAAGAACTCGGGAACCGAGAGATATTCGTCGACGCCGGCGCCGCGGTCGAAGAGGTTGTAGCGGACAACTGCGCCGCGCTCGACGCCGAGCGCGAGCGTGACGCCGGCGCTCGTGTACGACAGCTCCCTCGCGAGCGTCTTGAGCCTTGCAGGATCTGTGTCGGTGACATCGGAACGCACTCGAATCCATCCGTTGCCGAGGCGAACGTCGAGCTCGGCGCGGACGACCTTCGCAGCATCGCGACGCACCTTCTCCACGTCGTCGGTCTGCACGTGCACGACGCCGAACGTCGGCCCCTCGGGAGCGGCAGCGAGGCGCTGCGCGATCGTGTCGATCGGCGCTGCCAACGTCAGCTCGGAGGTCTGGAATCCCCACCGCTCGTAGATCGCGCGTGCGTCCGCATTGGACGCGAGCACCTCGAGCTCGAGCACTTCGGCGCCCCGCGCATGCAACCGCTCAGCCGCCTCGCGAGTCAGCTCGCGCCCGACGCCCGAACCGCGCGCCCTCGGCCGGACATACAGCATCTCGAGGAAGCCGATCCGCGTGCCTTTCATGAGCGCGACGGCGAGGCCGACGTCGTCGGCGAGCAACACCGTTTCCTTCTCCACGACCCCGGCGAGCGACTCCAGGTGCTGGTCGAGCTCGTCGTCGTACCACTCGGGCTCGGGAATCTCGCGCTCGAACTCCCGCCATAGCTCGCGAACGAGCGGCAGGTCGTCGGCGGTGGCTTGGCGGATCACGGGATGCGTTGGGCGAGGAGGAGGTAGTGCGCGGACAGGTTCTCGAACGGGTGAAAGCGTACGCGTGCACCCGCGACGTCCAGCGGCGCAACCGCCTTCCGCAACGCGAGATCGCCTGCCGGCCACGCGTGCGGCCGTCCGAGATGGCGGGCGAGGAACCATTCGGCCGTCCACTCGCCGATCCCGCGGAGCGCGACGAGCCGCGCGCGCACCTCGCCGTCGGGCAGCGCCGCAAGCGCGTCGAGATCGATGTCGGCACGCGCCAGACCGAGGACGGACTCCGCCTTCCGCCGGGTGAAACCGAGCGCGGCGAGCTCCTCCTTGCGCGCGGCGGCAAGCCGCTCGCGCTGCGGGAATGCCCACGCATGCCCGGTGCGCTCGCCGAAGCGCTCCACGAGCCGATTGCGCACGGCGAGCGCGGAGAAGAGCGAGACTTGCTGCGACGCGATCGCGCCGACGAGGAACTCGAATGGATCCGGCGAGAGCGACGGACGAAACCCGGCCAGCCTCGCGACGATCGGGGCGAGGACGTCGTCGTCGGCAGCGCGCTCATAGAAGGGCTCGAGGTCGAAGGCGAGACCGAGCACCGCGCGCACGACCGGCTCGGTGTCCGCGTCGAATGGCTCGACGTCCACCCCGTCCTCGGTTGCCTCGATCCGCACCTCGCGCCCACCGACGACGAGCTGCAAGCCTCCGTCGTGCCAGAGCATCGTGCGGTCGATGCCGAATGCGCGGAAGCGCTCGGTCGTCAGAACAAAGTCGAACAGCCCGGGCACGGCGACGAAGGCCATGCCCGGACCGTACTGGCCGTTAGCTCGGAGACCCCAGCCAGTTCTGCAGCGAGCCGATCAGCGTCTTCAGCTCGGTGTCGAGCTTCTGGAGCTTCGGGTGGTCTGCCATCCGCTGCTCCACCTTCGCGTCGAGCGTCTGGAGACGTTGAAGGGCCTTGTTCGCGAAGTCGACGCAGCGCTGCGGAGCGCCGGTCGACCTCGTGCCGCAGCGAGTCTGGAAGCGCTCCGCGATCTGGGCGATGCGGGCGTGCCGTCCCTGTGCGCCGTGGCCGCCGCCCGCGAGGGCGGTCGGGACGGCGGCGAGCGCACGCCTGTGTCAGACACGAAAACCGGTGTCTGACATCAGATTTCGGTGACTATGGGACGGCGAACGGCACGACCGCGGAGGCCGCGATCGTGCCGTCGAGCGCCCGCTCGACGGCGATCAGCTGGATGCGCTGGTGCTTCCGGAACTTCGCCGGGTCGATGAACCCGCGAAACGGCGGCGAGGTGTCGACGTCGATCCGGTGCCATGGGCCGGATCCCGTCCGGTACGCGAACGCGACGCTCACCGGCGCGGCGCCGGACACGGTCGCCGTCGCCGCGTCGAGGTTGCTGAGGGTGTCGGGCCCGACCGACAGCTTCGGCTTCGTCGCGTGCCCGCCGAACACGGTGCCGTCGGCCTTCAGAACGGTCGCGGTGTCCGCTCCGACGATGACGTCGAGCTTCCCCGACGCGGTCGAGGTCGATCGCGGGATGCCGGCAGGGAGCAGCGTCGTCCAAGGGCCCGCGCTCGACGTCTGGACGGTCACCTTCACGCCCGTCGGCCCGTTGTTGAACGCCTCGACCACCTCGTGCTTCGTCGCGGGGTCGACGCGGCTGACGACGAGGACGCCGCCCTTCGCATAGCGCGGGATCGTCCAGCCGGTCGCGAGCACGGGGTTCTCCTCGCGCAACCGGGCCAACTGCTTCAGCTCGTCCTCGATCGGGTTCGTGGTCACGTCGAAGGACGAGCCGGTCCCGATCGGCGGCGAGCCGACGCGCGGCTGCGTCTGCCAGTCGCTCACCTGCGTCGGGAACATGTCCTGGCGCGCGGCCTGGTCGCCTCCGGTGCCGATCATTCCAACCTCGTCGCCGTAGTAGACGACGGGCGCGCCACGCAGGAGATACAGGAGGTCGTAGCCGAGCTCGAGATGTGCGACCAGCGGGATGCCGCTCAGCCCTGCGCCCTGCGACTGGATCTCGAAGGCGGCGCGCCCCATGTCGTGATTGCCCAGGAACGTCGGCGGCGTCGGGTCGACGCCGTCGGGCGTCCGGTAGTAGTCGTCGTCCTGCAGGCGGTGCAGCATCGCGAGCGCGCTCGAGCCGCCCGACGCGTAGCCGGTGGCGGCGTCCTGGAACGGGAAGTCGAGGACGCTCGGAAGGCCGCGGTCGCGGACGAATGTCGACTGCTCGATCGTGTCCGCGATGAAGACCTCCCCGAAGATCTGGAAGTCGTCGATACCGACGGATCGCGCCGCGGCGACCATCTTCGGGTCCCACAGCCGCCAGAAGCCGGCGTTCACGTGCCGGGCCGTGTCGACGCGGAAGCCGTCGAGCTTGTACTTCTTGATCCAGCCGGCGTAGATCTGCACGAGCCCGTTCACGACCGCGGGCTTCTCGGTGAACAGATCGTCGAGGCCGAAGACGTCCCCCTGCTCGTAGCACGCCTGGCTGCAGGAGGAGAAGTCGACCGGCCCGCGCTCGTGATAATTCGTCAGGTCGTTCAGCCACGCGCGCTTCTTCACGTGCGCGAGGCCCGGAAGCACGTACGGCGGGTTCGGCATCTTCGAGACGCTCATGCACGGGAACGTCTTCTTCCCGACGTAGCGGGCGGGGTTGAATACCTTGCCGTGACAGTCGCGGTACGGCGCGGCGTTGTACGTCGAGCCGTCCTGGATGATGTCGCCCGTGTGGTTGACGACGACGTCGAGGATCACATTCATCCCGAGCTTGTGCGCGCACGCGGTGAAGTCCGCGAAGTCCTGATCGGTGCCGAGATGCGGGTCGACGCGCGTGAAGTCGAGGCCCCAGTACCCGTGGTAGCCGCCGGAGTCCCCCTGCGAGACCTGGTTGACGACGACAGGCGTGATCCAGATGGCGTTGAAGCCGAGATCCTTGATCCGCTCGAGGCCGTGCTTCGGATCGGTGCAGCCTCCGGTGAGCCCCTTGAGGTCGCCGCCGTGCCACCACGCCGGCGAGGTCGGGTCGTAGCCGGTGATGTGAGTCGTCCCCTTGAGCCCACCCTTGTCGTTCGCCGGGTCGCCGTTCGCGTACCGGTCGGTCATGACGAAGTAGATGCGGTCCGTCGCGAGCGAGGAGTCGGGCGCGGGCGTCGCAAGCTGCGCAAGGCTCGGCCCGGACCGCGTCGCACCCGCCGGCGAGGCGACGAGTACCAGCGCGACTGCGATTGCGCTAGCGCAGCGGCGCACCGGTCTCGCCGTCGAAGAAGTGCATGCGCGCGACGTCGACGGCGACCGGAACCTGCTCGGTGAGGCGGAGCATCGTTTCGGCCGCGCCGCGACGATGCCTTCCGCGCTCGTCGGCGCCTCGGCGACCTCCTCGTGCTGGCCCTCGCGGATGGCGAACGCGTCGATCTTGAAATAGACCATCGACTCGCTCCCGAGCGCCTCGACGAGCTCGACCTCCGCGTTCACGGCCGGCAGATCCGGGCGCTCGGCGCCGGGATGGAGGTCCTGGCTGCGCACGCCGGCGACGATCTTCTGCCCGTTCGCGCCGCGCAGCTTCGGGTACGCCTGCAGTGCCACGTCCGGGACCGGAAGCCGAGCGGCGCCGATGGAGATGGAAACACCGCCGTTGACGGCGACGTTCGCCTCGAGCAGGTTCATCGGCGGCGTGCCGATGAAGCCGGCGACGAACTGGTTCGCCGGCGTGTCGTACAGCTCCTGCGGCGCGCCGACCTGCTGGAGGACACCGTCGCGCATGACAGCGACGCGGTCGCCCATGGTCATCGCCTCGATCTGGTCGTGCGTGACGTAGATGGTTGTCGTGCCGAGCTCGTGCTGGAGCTTCGCGATGTCGGCACGCATCTGCACGCGCAGCTTCGCGTCGAGGTTCGACAGCGGCTCGTCCATGAGGAACACCTGTGGCTGGCGTACGATCGCGCGGCCCATCGCGACGCGCTGCCGTTGCCCGCCGGAGAGCTGCTTCGGCTTGCGATCGAGGTACGGGGTGAGGTCGAGCATCTGCGCCGCCCACGTCACGCGCCGGTGCGTCTCGTCCTTCGCCTCCTTCCGCAGACGCAGCCCGAAGGCGATGTTCTCGTACACCGACAGATGCGGATAGAGCGCGTAGTTCTGGAAGACCATCGCCACGTCGCGTTCCTTCGGCGTCAGGTTGTTCACGACTCGGTCGCCGATGAGCACCTCGCCGCCGGTGATCTCCTCGAGCCCGGCGACCATGCGCAGCGCGGTCGTCTTGCCGCAGCCGGAGGGCCCGACGAGGACGAGGAACTCGCCGTCCCCGATGTCGAGCGACAGCTCGTGCACGGCATGGAAGCCGTTGTCGTAGACCTTGTCGACGTCGTTGAAGACCACGTCAGCCATTGATCCTCCAGATGTGGAACGCGGGGCCGTCGGCGGGAAGGACGCCGTCGCGCGCGTCGTCGCCGAACAGCGTCTCGAGCTGGGTGAAAGGCGTGGAGATCGGATCGTGCGCGGCACGCGCGGCGAGGCAGAGCAGACGCTCGTCGCGCATTTCGCGGACATATGCGATCGCGTCGTCGGAAACGTGGACGTAGCGCATGCCGCCGTGCGCGAGCGCGTCGCTCGATCGGCGCAGCGCGATGAGCGTGCGGTACGTCTCGAGCAGCTCGGTGTCCCACGACTCCGGGCGGCTCCACGGCATCGTCCGCCGGGCGTCCTCGCCCCACATGCCCTCGAGGCCGAGCTCGTCGCCCGCGAACAGCATCGGCACGCCCGGCGTGGTCATCTGCATGCCGATGCCGACGACGTGCTTCCCGCGCGACGCGGTGACCGTCCGGAAGCGCGCGGTGTCGTGACTGTCGAGCAGCGTCCAGGAGTTGACGGTGGCGTCCCAGGAGACGCCGGCGCGGAACGCGCGCATCGCGGCGACCGCCTCGGGACCGGCGTACGCGGGCGCGGGCGTGTCCGAGAAAACGTCGGTCTCGAGCGTCCCGCCGTGCAGCCACCACCACGTCGGACGTAGGAAGCCGGAGTAGTTCATGACGCCGTGCCAGCCACGCCCGTCGAGGTCGGGACGGTAATCGTGGCCGTGCTCGGCGAGCAGGAGGCCGTCGCCGACGCGCTCGCGCGCCCACGCCCCGACGTCGTGGTTGAGGTCCATCAGCTTGTAGCGACCGACCATGTTCGCGACGTCGATGCGCCAGCCATCGAGGCCCTCGTCGAGCCAGCGTCGGAACACGCGCTCCATTCGGCGGCGCAGCTCCTGCGAGCTCCAGTTCAGCGTCGGCAGCGACCGCACCCCGACCCAGCACGCGTAGCCGAGCGGCGGCGAGCCGTCGAAGAAGAACATCTCGCGCTCGGGCGAAGAGGGGTTTTCCTCGGCGCGGAGGAACCACTCGTGGCCGGCGCCGCAGTGGTTGAGCGTCAGGTCGCCGAGGATGCGCATGTCGCGCGCGTGCACGGCGCCGATGAGCTCGCGCAAGGCCGCGTCGCCGCCGAGGAGCGGATCGACCTCGTCGAAGCTCGAGGCGTCGTATCGGTGCGTGCTGCGCGCGGGAAAGAACGGCGTGAGGTAGAGAAGGTTCGCGCCGAGCGAATCGATGTGGTCCAGGTGCTCCTGCACGCCGCGAAGGTCGCCGCCGTACAGCTCACGCGACGTGTTGCGGCTGCGTCCCTCGGGCAGGCGATCCCACTCGCGCGGCACGGCCCAGTCCGGCCCGGTAGCCGGCCGAGCCGCCGTCGACGAGCCAGCGGTAGCGAACGAGCGCGTTCGGCACGGGAAGGTCGGCGCGCCACCACGTCTCGCTCCCCGACTCCTCGTCGACGACCGCCTCAGCCGTGCGCGGTTCCCCGTCCGTCACGTACCGGAGCCAAACCTGCTCGGCTCCGCCGCGGGGTGTGCGCAGGCGGATCGTCGCGCGGCCGCCGACATCGTCCGGCCGCTCGAGGACGTACAGCTCCGAGCCGTCGTGGTGCGGCTCGGTCAGCGCCGCCGCCCGCTCGTCGCCGACGACCGTCACCCCTTCACCGCGCCCTGCGAAAGTCCGCTGACGATGAACCGCTGCAGCCACGCAAAGAGCAGCGTCGCCGGGATCGCCGCCATCAGCGCGCCGGCCGCGAAGAAGCCCCAGCGCTGCCCGTACTGCTGGTCGATGAAGCCACGCATGCCGAGCGGCAGCGTGAAGTGGTGGGTCGACACGAGGATCGCGCTCGCGATCGCGTACTCGTTGATCGTCGCGATGAACGACCACAGCCCGACCACGGCGAGGATCGGCATGGCGAGCGGCAGCACGACGCCCCAGAAGATCTGACCCGCGGTCGCGCCGTCGACGCGCGCCGACTCGTCCAGCTCTTTCGGGATCGCGTCGAAGAAGCCCTTCATGAGCCACGTGTTCACGCCCATCGCCCCGCCGAGGTAGACGATGACGAGCGCTGAGAACTGATCGGGGCCGAGGAACCCGAAGATCTTCCCGGTGTTGAGGACGATGAGGTAGATCGCGACGACGAGCAGGATCTGCGGGAACATCTGGACGAGCAGCAGCGCGAGCATCCCGAACCGCCGGCCCTTGAAGCGGAATCGGCTGAATGCGTAGGCGGCGAGCGCGGAGAGCAATACGGTGAACACCGCGCTCCCGATGGCGACGAGGAGCGTGTTCGCGAGCCAGCGCAGGAACGGTGCGTCGATCGTGCTTCCGCTGCTGAAGTCCTTGACGTTGTTGTGCAGGAGCGCGCCGAAGTTGTGCAGCGTGAAGTGGAGCTGCCACCATGACGTGCCGGAGACCGACTGGTCGCGATTGAGCGCAGCGACCGCGACGAACCAGACCGGGAAGAGCGCAAAGAAGCAGGCGACGATCGCGACGATATGGCGCCACCACGTATTTGCGAGCTTCGGACGCTTCTTCCGCGCATCGAGCGCGACCGGCTTGACCGCGCCCGCAACCGCATCGACGGTGCTCAAACGACCTCCTCGAGGACGCGCGTGCGCGCGAATCCGATCGTCGAGATGATGGCGGTGATGAAGAAGACGATGATGGTCACGGACGAGGCGAGCGCGAAGTCCTGCCCCTTGCCGGTCGCGATCGCGAGCTTGTACGTGTAGCTGATCAGGATGTCCGTGGAGCCGGCGACCGCCGAGTTCGCCTGCGGCGGGCCGCCGGCGGTCAAAAGGTAGATGTTGTTGAAGTTGTTGAAGTTGAAGGCGAACGACGCGACGAGCAGCGGCCCGACGGCGACGAGCAGCAGCGGCAGCGTGACGCGACGGAAGATCTGGAACGGACCGCCACCGTCGACGCGTGCCGCCTCCGTGAGCTCCTCCGGGATGGCCTGCAACGCCCCCATCGAGACCACGAAGAAGTACGGCACCGTCAGCCAGGAGCTGACAAGGATGCACGAGAGCTTCGCGACATTCCCATCGGTGATCCACGGCACCGTCGTGCCGAAC
>WNFR01015765.1_pt1 | contig 12237 bp, 16 predicted proteins | sample 5400221 | NCBI WGS metagenome assembly WNFR01 (sample SAMN13153357, study PRJNA577476) | soil metagenome | isolation source: 40 cm soil under Madrone tree | place: USA:California | collected 2016-06-14 | reverse complement strand
CACCCGTCAAGACCGATCTCACAATTTGATCGTTAGAATCAACTCCTTTGGCAGGCGAGGAGGATGCAGACGCCCCCACGCCCCCGACCGCACCAGCGGCAGGTGGCCCAAGCAAATATGTCCCTCCGTCGATGCGCAACCGTGGGCCTGGCGAGTCAATGTCACGTCCAGGCGGCTCACGTGATGACCTCCCAACCCTTCGCGTGACCAACATTTCTGAAGACACTCAGGAGAATGACTTGCGCGAGTTGTTCGGGTCGTTTGGGCGTGTTGCGCGCGTCTATGTCGGCCGTGACCGTGAGACAGGCATCGGGAAGGGCTTCGCGTTTGTCAGCTTTGAAGATCGGGCAATGGCACAGCGCGCGATGGAAAAGATGCACGGGCGTGGCTACGACAGCTTGATCTTGAATGTGCAGTGGTCACGTAAGACTATTTTGCCTTCTAACGTACCGTCTTATCCCCTACTGACTTGATATGGCATCTACAGAACCGCGGGAGCAGAAGTGAATGCTTTTGTATACCTTTGATGTATTGGTCAATACACTTTGTCTTGGACCTCTACCATGAGCGGCGATCATCAACTTACAGAGGGTATCTGCCACAAGCTTAACACTGGCGACAAAGATGTCGACTCTCTTTGGAACTCCAAGCCTACCCTCTAGTTATCTTTCTATCAAAAAAGTTGTCGCGAGCGGTGCTACAAACTCTTCCAGCAATCAAGGCGCCCAGACTGCGGACAGGTACAGAATCATCATCTTGGACGGCCTATGCTTTCTTCAAGCTATGCTCGCTACCCAACTGAATTATCTTGTTGAGGAAGATCGCATCGGTAAAAACACCATCGCCGTCACTGAGACTATGTCCTGTCAGTTCATTGTTGAAAAACGGTCTGTTTCTTCTCCACTACTTTTGTTTGCGATCATGTTAGACTAGTAATTCTTTTTGGCCTCAGATTTTACAGATTTTAGAGAGAGATCACAAAAAATTGGTAATCCAGCCCCTCTCGTCACCACCTCAATCGGATGTGGCCCTACGACCTCCACCTCTGTGACAACAATGACAGTATCGTCTCCAGCAGCTCAACCACAGAATCGGCAGGCAGTGCATCGCGGCATTCCTGTTCAGGCTATCGCAGATCTTTCGCCCTACCAAAATAACTGGCGGATTAAAGTGCGAGTAGTACAGAAAAACGAGATTAGAACCTGCGGCTCGCACTGCTTTTTTCTATTCGGATGTGAAGCAGTGTGTACATTATTTCTATGGGACTGGCCAAATGTGGCTTTCTGGGTTCAATGACGTAGGGATTACGCTCTTTGGTATGACAATGAGTTACATGATATAGTATAGGTACGCTCATAGGATCATGCATCATGGCTTATTTTGTTGTAGGATGAAGGCAAGGCCAACCATATCCATAGCGCGCTGTGCAATACATACAACTTTGCTTGCAGGGCGTCCCTACAATCGCTCGACGTAAGAGAACCTATCCCCCACTCAAAAGACGGCCGTGAATGTTGTTCTCGTTGATCGGCTTAGCTTACAGTATACAGCAGTAGTGTCAGTGTCATCGCGTGCTTGCTCGTGCGTTGAAATGGGATTAATATCGATTCTCAACTCCGTTTCAAGGCAGCAGGGATGCTGGTCGCAGCTCGCCCTCTTTTTTTGTCCCTTTTTGTGAACACATCGCCAACCTCCGTTGACCCCCGTGTACAAGAAACCCTTGTTGTGTCACGATTTGTTGAGTGACGTTGGGGAGATACGATTGGGGAGATACGATACCTTTTGAATCAGCTTACAAATATTACCTACACTGTCAATTTTAGACAATCATCATGGTGAGTTGAGTCAAATCATCGGAGTCCATCCATCGAGTGCTAATCCTTGATCAAAGATACGAAGGCAGGCTCGAGAGCGCCGTCAATATGTTTATGCAAAGTCCCTGGAGGCTCGCGAGCGACAGATGTATGAGCGCAAGCAAGTGCTCAAGGAGGCTTTAGCAAGCGGGAAGGGACTTCCTACCGAGCTCAGGAAGCAGGCGCAGGACCTCGGAAAAGACTTTGCATTCGACGAAGCCCAAGCCGGTTGAGTCACCACAGTATGTTCTCTTGCTTGCGACTAATGTACCTCGTATGGGTGTAGAACCAACAACACACATCGATAGCGAATATTCGAGAGCGGGAATAATGGACCCAAAAATTATCCTGACCACATCGAGAGATCCCAGCTCCAAGTTACTACAATTTTCCAAGGTTAGTTTTAGATGTGTGCTCAATTGTTGTTGCAAATGTTCACCTGTTTGCAGGAAATGCGCTTGGTATTTCCCAATTCTTACAGGATTAACCGTGGTAACTACGTGGTGAAGGACCTCGCGGAGGCCTGCCGTGCCAATAATGTCACAGATCTCGTCGTACTGCACGAGCACAGGGGAACGCCAGGTGTGTCCTGCTGGTGTCTGTGTTTGGCCCCGCTGACCCCGGGCGCTTATACGCTAGATGCCATGATCGTATCTCACTTCCCTCACGGCCCCACACTCTATTTCACACTTCATAATGTTATTCTTCGCCACGATATAGAGTCGTATCGGTCTTCCACCGTCTCCGAACAGTATCCCCACCTGATCTTCGAAGACTTCAGTTCAAGGCTGGGAGAGAGGGTGAGGGACTGCTTGAAGCATTTATTCCCCGTTCCAAAAGAAGATAGCAAGCGAGTTATGACGTTCTCGAACGAGAGTGACTTTATCTCATTCCGGTGGGTGACTTCGCTCGTTCTCGCTGAGGGAGTGAATCGAAAGTTTCATCAAGGCATCATGTCTTTGTTAAAACATCACCCAAAGACGTCCAACTTGCAGAAGTGGGGCCACGATTTGAACTCAAACGTGCGTCTGAGCACGTCATCGCAGTGAACAACTCGTTTGACCTGTCATTCCTCCAGCTTACGAGATTCGGCAAGGCACAATTGAGCAATCTGAGGCTGAACGAGAGTGGGTTCTCTCACACTATACACGTACGGCTAGGAAACGAAACGTGTTGTCGAATCCTGCGGCATCTCGCTCCGACAATGTCGAATTGGAACACCCCAAGGCATCCAAAAAGCGGTTTCACTGACACGCGGCCACCTACGTCAAAAGTATATCATTGTTTATATTCCTCTCATGCTATAGAGCCACCAGTTAATCTACTGTAAACTTGGCCTGAAGTGCAGCAAATTCTTCAAAGAAGGCGACGAAAAGGTCAATCGCATGTTGCACATCGTGTGACCCGGCGGTCTCTCGGATGGAGTGCATCGAGAGCATTCCACAACCAACATCGACAGTGCGTAAGCCCAGTTTTGAGAGCATAGGGCCGACGGTCGACCCGCAAGTCCTTGATGTTTAATTGAGTCACATCGGAGGCAATGTGATAGGGAAGCCCAGTGACGCACATATCATTGCGAACCTCATATTCCTGTGCCATTCCGCCTTTCTTCTCGAGCAATTTTTTCACCAAAACTGCACCGATAGCATCGCTCGCGTACCGCTGCTTAGCATTAGTCTTGATCACGATCCCGCCATTCATTCGAGGTTTGTGATTATCTTCGTGCTTGCTTGAGTAGTTAGGGTGCACGGCGTGACCCATATCGGCGGATATAAGAAGTGATTTGGCTATTGACTGGGCGAACAGCGCGGGAGTCGGAGAAAGTCTCTGTAATAGCGAAGGAATGAGGGAAGATTCCGCGCCTGAAGTGGAGACTGAGCCGATCTCCTCGTGATTGAAGAGAGCTATACAATTGACGTTCCCTTCAAGGGGAAAGAAATTAGACGACGCGCTTTCCGCCAGAGCCTCGACAGCAGCAAAGCTAGAGATAGCATCTATTGGTAACTGATTGCTCAGTGGCCTGAATCGAATTATGCTTACGAGGACACAAGATTATCCATACGAGGGCTGAAGATAAATTCATTGTTCATCCCACCAAGCACGGGTGGTTGTGTGTCGTATAGATGCCTAATGACGCAGGGTAGCGTATCCCATAGAAAGAGAATTGGGATGCCTACAGCTCAAAATCGTGGATTTCATCGGGTTTAATTTTGAGCTCTTCTGCCAAGAGAGAAAGAAGCACTGAATGGTGGTAATTTTGAATGTTGGATGTGGTCTGCTGGTTATCGTCACTGCTTTGCACTTTGTCCTTGGGAGAATTCAAATCTGAGGCGAGCAGTCCAAGAATCGGCGTAAACTCTGTCTCCGTGTTGAACTTGAAGTTGTCGGCAGCCCCCCTATCCACTGAGACGACCACTTAGTAGAAACCGACAAATGTATCAACGAGCTTACAGTGAATTGCCATCGTGGGAATGCGAAGAAGGGGCCTATCTATCTTTATCAGTCTTGAGCTGTAAGTCGAGCCTGTCTCGGAGACGACCACGCGTCCTGCAATGGACAGATCACGGTCAAACCAAGTGTGCCATATACCGCCTCCATAGGTCTCTACGCCAACTTGAAGATAACCTGAAGCGCAGCGTTTGGAAATAGGTCTGATCTATAGGCACGGAAATTTTCGTGACTACAAGACGCGGTCAGACAAAAAGAGACGTACTCGAAGGTTAGGACTGTCGACATGGGTGGCAACTATGGAGACACCAGACCCAGGCCGCCACTTTCGCGGAATAGTGAAGGCGAGTAAGGAACTCTGGTTTCTGTTAAAATGCTGCATTGAGGACCCGATGCCCAGCAGAAAGACGGCATAGTTTACCTAGTGAAGTAATATTTGTTTCCAGCTTGCAGGCTAGCCTCCCAGTCGTCCTTCTCTCTGATCTATTAAGTTCGTAAGAACGGCCGAGCAGGTATCTCGTGTGCAATAAGCGATGGCTACCTTTTTGAAACCCGCACTTTCTAAGCGAAGAGCGGCATTGTGAACGGCGTGAAATGGAGTTGGAGAGGCATTCACATATTGCAAGAAGCGAGCTGCTGCCTCGGGGGTTGCGGGTAAGCCAGCTGCAGCGAGGAAGGTCTGCATGTGGACGCTCGTCGTGTCGGCCGGCCCGGTGATCTCACTCATTACAATCATGGTTCAGACCTATTCGAGGCACGGGCCAACTCAGGTGAATATCTGCACATATGCACTCTATTTTTTTACTCCTACAGTTCATATTTAGGCATTCGGTCTTGTCTGTAGCCCATCATCCAACTCTGTATACGACGGCAAACTTGCCTACGTCCCAGCACTCGAAGATGTGCTCGTTTGGGATGTGAAAACAGGTCGAATGGTGTGTCTCATAAGGGTCAGTTCTGTAAGATGTACTCATTCGTCGAAGGTGGCTATGTGGCACGAAACGGGTCATCGTGTGGAGGTCACCTGCATTGAACGTTCACCTAAGGGAAGTGCGTTTGCAGTCGGTTATGCCGATGGTTCTGTCAGGCTCTGGGGCGTATCTTCCAAGTCTGTAGTCGCAACATTCAACGGTCATAAGAGGGCCGTCACTGTACTTGCCTTCGACGATGCTGGGGTCCGACTGGCATCTGGTTCCCAAGATACTGATATTATTCTATGGGATATAATCGGGGAAGCTGGCCTTTTCCGGTGTGTGATTTATTGTCAAGACTTTCGAGTGCAAGCACTGAACATAGACATAGGCTGAGGGGCCATCGAGATCAAATCACAAATATACGCTTTCTCTCTAAATATCCCTCTACCGCATCTACATCTACAAGCACCACTTCTGGGCTTCTCGTTAGCTCCTCAAAAGATACGTTTTTGAAGCTATGGGACCTCTCTATGCAGCACTGCGTGCAAACAGTCGTTGCTCACCGGGCAGAAGTGTGGTCCGTCGGCTTGAACCCGGAACAGGATCTGCTACTCTCGGGAAGTAACGAAGGGGAGCTAAAAGCGTGGAAGATCGAACCTGGTGCTCTAGCGCATGATATCAAGGGGTTACAGAATAGAGAGGTGCGTTGTTTCTCAAGGATAGTTCTTCACCTCATGTATCCCGTCCAGCTGTCGAAAGCAATCCACCCTGTGTCGACACTTCCCCTTTCTTCGCCTAATCGTGTTTCTCAGATCACATTCCACCCCACTCTTCCGTATCTTTTCGTTCAATCTAACGATCGGTCTGTGGAAGTTTTCCGCGTGCGAACCGACGAAGAAATACGCAAGAAGCAAGCCCGTAGGAGAAAACGGGGTGATGCAAAAGCTGCCTTGAGTAAGACAGAAAAAGCGAGCGCCGTAGCGGACAACGGGGATGTTGAAAAGATCGAACTGGCTGATTTATTCGTGCCATACCTTGTTGTTCGCACTACCGGAAAGATCATATCCTTCGCGTTCCCCGAAGAGACGCATGGGAAGGATGTTTTTCAGGTCCGTTTCCGTTTTTGTTTTTTTTTGGAAATACGTCCTATGTCCCCTTCATAGCTCTTCTTCGCATTATCGAATAACGCGCTAGAAGTGTATAACATCCCAGTCCACACGAAGTCAAAAGAAAATACTACCGAGGCTACGCGACTTTACTCGCTCGATCTTCCGGGTCACAGGACAGATGTCAGAACACTCGCGCTAAGTTCTGATGACACCTTACTGGCATCCGCTTCGAATGGTAAGTTGCCCAAACCACATCGTTCAAGCGTAGCAAACCCTCTTCCAGGTTCACTGAAAATATGGAATACGCGCACGACATCCTGTATCCGCACGCTAGAATGCGGGCATTCTGTATGCTGCGCCTTCCTTCCTGGAGACCAACATGTGCGTGTCGCCGTCGTGCCCTCGCTAGATAGCTCTCACAAAGCTATGTAGGTGGTCATTGGGACGAAAAGTGGAGAAATGCAGATCTTTGACCTTTCTTCGTCAACCTTAGTCGAGACCATCAAAGCGCATACGGCGACATTGTGGTCCGTACACATAAGACCTGACCAGCAGGCATTGGTCACCGGAAGTGCTGATAAGGACGTCAAATTCTGGAATATTGAGTGGACACGATTAGAAAACGAGTCTGTGAGTAGGTTTCTTCTGCGACATTTACATTCTGGAAGCCATGTGCTCGCACTAGAAGGGGAGGATTGTATCTCTGGTGCACACCCGCACCTTAAAAATGGCGGACGACATCTTGTCTGTCCGCTACAGTCCCAACGGAAAGCTTCTGGCAGTCGCGCTTCTTGACTCTACTGTCAAAGTGTTCTATCAGGATACGCTCAAATTTTTCCTTTCCCTCTATGGCCACAAGGTAAATTGAATTCGACAGTCTCTCATTGTACAGTGATACTTATGTTTGGTTCAAAGCTGCCTGTTCTCTCCATGGATATATCCTACGACTCTAAGCTTATTCTGACTTCATCCGCTGATAAGAACGTCAAGATTTGGGGCCTCGATTTTGGGAAGGGCACCATGGCGAGATATGGGCACTCGCTGTTAGTAACTTCGCCAATTTCGTGGTGACTGGGTCCCACGACAAGTCCATTCGAATATGGGAGAAGCTTGACGAACCAGTAACAATTCAACTTTTTTTCAGAATGTCATTTTACCTACTCTTTTTTCAGTTGTTCCTGGAGGAAGAACGAGAACGGGACCTTGAGCAGCTCTACGAGAGTGGACTTGCCGACACACTGAACCGGGAGGATCCTCCCATCGGTAGCGGAGGTCCTACCTCTGAGATCCCTGCACAAGCTGAAACGACTGACGTCAAAAAGCAAACCACCGAGACTCTCATGGCAGGCGAACGCATCATTGAAGCACTGGAACTCGCTGACAGAGAGATCGAGACACGTCAAGCATACGAAGCGGCCAAAGAAGGTTTATCTGTGGCGCAGCTGGCGGCGATCCAACCTCCACCGAAGGACCCAATCCTAGTCGCGCATAACCTCGAGCCGGAGGCATGGGTATTAAGGGTCGTGGAAGGAGTGCAAAGTTCAGCGTTGCACGATGCCCTCTTGGTGCTGCCTTTCGGTAAAGTTATGTCATTGATGGTCTACCTGAACCTCTGGGCAAAAAAAGTGATCGCACATCTCGACAATATCTTCCAAATTCCGGAAGGCTCATTGATTTTTAGGAATGGAACATACCTCTAGTCTCCCGCATCTTATTTTTTCTTCTCAAAATACACCACCACCAGGTTGTAGCCAACCGCATCATGCGGACTACACTTATACCTCTTCGGGGTCACCTTCGAACCGCACTCCTTCGCCAAAAATCAGCGATCAACTACAATTTCGCCGCATTGCAGTTCATTCGCCGGCAAAACGATACCCAACGAACGACTCAGTTTTACGAGGAAACCAGCATGGACGAGGAAAAAATACTCGCAAAAATTGCCGAAGGTAAAAAAAGGAAACGGGTCATCGTATAGGATATGCATTTGTACAACCAGGTTCGTCTTGTACATATTACCAGGGCGATGCTCCAGGCACCAGCGGGTGGATGATAGAATTGTGCCCACGACAGTTCTTGCTGTTCAATTTTACGTTTTCGGGCCCCACAAAGGGACGAACCTATCGTGTATGGTGAGAACACGGCTCCACCTATTATCGTGGTCGACTTACCACACCGTCGGTTCTGCGGCTTCCCTCATCTGCACTGCCATCACTCCTTCATCGAGGTTACCGAGCCCTTCAAATGCCCTCTTGGTGACATCAACGTGCTTGGTTCCTTTGGCGCATCCGGCGCACGTGTCAACAACCCGGACAAAGACACACTTTAACTTGGTGGGTTCGCATACTACGATGGTATCATGAGCCCGACGTATCGCACTCGTCGCTGGTCAATACTACCCACGCTCTAGAAATTTGAAGCATTGGGGCCTCGACTCCCACCCGTCTCTGGTAAGGGCGCATGCAAAGGAATTATCCTACGAGAAAGGCTGTGAGTTTGACCCCGTTTACCGTCTGTATAAGATCTAGGCCTTACTGTGGGAGCCCATTCTGAGTTTGTCCAGCAACTCGGGTTGAGAAGGTCCTTGCCCGTATACCTAGTGTCGCGGAACCGATGAGTTAAAATATCTTAGTGCGCGGTTGCACTTCACCCACCAAGTTGACAGGTTGCCAGCCATCTCTGGGATCGAAGTTATACCCGTTTTTCAATGAGTGGCCTCTTGAATATTTGAGTTCTGCAGCGGTCGGGGGTGCCCGCTGGCTTGGCAAGTACGATGCAGAGGCAAGATAAAAGGAAACAAAAAGAAGGACAGTCACCAATGAGTATAAGCTCATGGTTTTTGTTACGAGGAGGTGTTAAGGCGAGGACACTTTCAACTTGTGGACAACGCGTCGAATATTCACATCACGTGGTAACATTTACGAGACGGCGTGACCCACGATAAGTGGTTATATCGTGATCTGATTGTCAATGTCACTTGTCCGAGTCTTGCCATGTCCGAGTCGAAAGGCCATCCTCTTGGTCTAGCAACTGACCTACTACATGCTGATGACGAGTTTCATGGGGCAGAGGTGTCACCCTCTATTTCTGTTACCACGAGTTTGTTATTCTATTTTTTCTTTATCTCGGATGGATGTGATCCTGGCCGTCAGCTTTCAGGCAGACGGAATCCCCAGGGTTCACCGATGAAGACCCCATAGGACGTCCAGAACTCGTTAGAGGCTCGAATACGCATGTCTATTCACGTATTTCTCAGGGTGTAAGTACCAGGGTAGAACACGTACTCAGTAAAATCAACGTGTGTCACCATACTTTACTCGATAAATAAATTCTCACTTTTCAGGATGCAGGGTGGCTATGCCATCACCTTCGCATCTGGTTTGGCCGCTTCATACGCTGTACGTCTACTCAAGTACACTATTTTACGGGGTATCATCCCACCATCGTCACCGACCAGGCCCTCACATTTCTCCGGCCACGTGGGATTGCCATCAGAGGGGGTTATCACGGCGTCCATCAAGTTATCCATACTTATGGGCGCGACAGAGACATCAAAGTTGTAGACTTAGACGACGAATTTGAGGGTATTGATATCTGCTGGGTTGAAACACCACTTAATCCGACGGGGGAAGCAAGGTCCCTCTGAATGCTTGAGACAAGCATATCACACCTTCTGATTGCATGTATCCCTTACAGGAACCTACAGCACTACGCAGATAAGGCAAGTTTAGATTCAGAGTTGAATGCCCACATGATCGTTTTGACGTAATATATAGATTCACTCCTGTGGTGGACGTCTGGTTGTAGATGCAACTTTTGCACCCCCACCTCTCCAGTATCCCTTCAAGTGGGGAGCAGATATCATAATGTATAGCGGTATGCAGACATGCATCTCAAATCTCGTTATGCTTAATCGCTCGTAGCCACCAAGTATTTGGGGGGGCACTCAGACCTCCTTGGCGGTGCCCTGATCGTTAAAACTCTCAGAGAGTGGGGAAAAGTATGAACTTCCTTCCTAGAAACTAGGTCCCTTTCCTTTACACTTTACACTCTAGCTCCGGGTGGATCGTATAGCTCTTGGCGGAGTTATGGGTTCTTTGGAATCTTGGTTGCTGTTGCGCTCGTTGCGCACACTCCACCTCCGCATCCCACAGCAGTCTTCCAACGCCACTGCGTTAGCCCAGTGGCTCAACATCATCGCGGTTACTCCTAAGGGCCAGTCGTTCGATGGTGTCAGAGGCGGGATGATAAAGAAGGTTTGGCATTCGTCCCTGCAAAAGGAAGACGCGTCAGGGTGGTCTCCAAACCAACAAATGGAAGGTGGACACAGTCCAACCTTCGCAATTTTGGCACGTCACTGGCAACAATACTAATGTACCACTGAGCCGAGCCATCGTCTAGCTTGAAAGCCCAGAAGTCGCCAGCTCCTTACCTTTATCGCTCAAGTATTTTACAGTGAGTCGGTTGACATGCCTTGGGACCCCCTTCGTGACGAGCCGCCCATCTGGCTAGGCCGCAACAAGCTTGGGAGGCGTTGAGTCCCTTATTGAACAACGCGCCCGGTCTTCGCCCGGCGAAGATCCAAGGCTCGTTCGCATCAGCGTTGGAATTGAAGATATATCTGTGTGTCTCGTCCCTTCGTCCCACATCATTGTTAGAGCCCTCATGACGCCCGCTACAGGATCTGAAGGAAGATCTACGTAGCGCTCTACGAGTCCTTGGACAGGTAATTGCTTCAGTGCTGAACTGCTTGAATGTGGAACTGACATTTTCTGTGCCTGTGCAGAGAGACGCTAAATTGTAGAATACGTTCGAGACTCGTTTGTACAGTACGTCATGTAGCGGATTCATCCCATCGTACTGTTAGAGGTGCGTTGCTACGAAATGCAATTCTTACAAAGGAAGACCACTCGCCAACTTGAATAGAGAGTAGAGAGTACCTAAAACTTATGATAATGCGGCTAAACACATTTTATACAGAACATGCTGCAAATTCTACTCGGTCGAGAGAGGGCTAGCCACTGGTCTATTGGTATTATCGCCAAACATGTGTCGTATGTGCGCCACGAACGTTTTGGTCGGCATGTAGTGGAAGGGTGACACTTTCTATCCTTGCTTTTCACGATACAACTTCAAAAATGCGACCTTGTCTTCCCAGCTCAAGCTCATCTTCTTGAGCTTACCGAGCTGGGAGATCAAGCCGGCGCAAGCGGCAGAGAGTGTATCTTTCCCAACATCGCCAGACACGGCTTCGCTTGCCATAAACCACGGCGAACTTGGTGACTCGGCCGGAGGCAGCAGACGAATGGACATAGTTAAAGGTTTGAAGGTTGATGTCAAACCAAACACATGGGGGAGAGGATTCAAAGACGACGGGATGGAATGAGACAGTGTCGGAGACAGGACCGTGGGCGGATCGTAACTAAAATTGGGTCGGACTCAAATACACAAGGTGGGGTGCACATAATACGCACCGGACACACATGACAAAAACCTTATATCCCTTTACAGGAACAGCACGGTCTTTGAACACTTCTGCGAATTGGAGCAGGCCACGACAATTGCTGGTGGTGCACTCAGGGAAAATTACAAGAGGACGGCTTGCCTTGCGTCGGATCTCCTCTAGACTAGAATAACTGCTGCTGGGTTCATCCAAGGGCGTGTTTCCAGTCGACATGATCATGTGCAGAAGAGATACCTTGCGAAAGCCAATGATGTCTGCTCGCCATGTAGGGCGTCTCAAGGGGGAACTAATCGCGGCAGAACCGGTACCCGTTTTCCGTCCAGTTACGCGTGTCTCCGGCGACGCATCGTGCTGTTTAATCAGAGCAGAGCTGACGGGAAGCACGAATATCGGGTCGAAGCTACGGCAAGTCATTAACTTCTGCGCACGTGATGGAGCATCACAAGACC
>WNFR01006189.1_pt1 | contig 12240 bp, 9 predicted proteins | sample 5400221 | NCBI WGS metagenome assembly WNFR01 (sample SAMN13153357, study PRJNA577476) | soil metagenome | isolation source: 40 cm soil under Madrone tree | place: USA:California | collected 2016-06-14 | reverse complement strand
TCGACGGCGGCTTTGATTTCGTCGTAGGAGTAGGTTTGGAATTGCGTGACATCGTCATCGGTCCCGGTGGAGGCGTAGAGCTTGATGACATCGGCGCCGGCGGCGACTTGCTGGCGAACGGCGCGAAGGACCTCGGGGACACCATCGGCGATGCCGCCGAGTGGGGGATTGAGGCCGGGCTTATAGGGCGTGCTGGTGACGGTTAATCCGTAGCCGCAGACGAACATGCGGGGGCCGAGCATTTCGCCGTGGTTGATGAGGTCGCGCATGGCGATGTCGAGGTATTGATCGGCGCCAAGATCGCGGACGGTGGTGACGCCGGCTTCCAGGGTGCGGAGGGCGCCTTTGCGGGCGATGAAGAGTTCGTAGGCCGGCGGATTGGCGGTGAGCTGCTTGAGCATGGGCTGGCCGGGAGTTTCGTCGGTGTACTGGGTCATGTGGGTGTGGACGTCGATGAGGCCGGGGAGACCGGTGAATTTGGAGAGGTCGATGATTTGGGCGTGGGAAGGAATGTCGGAGGGATTGGTGGTGACGGATTTGATTTTCTCGTCTTCGATGAGGACGATGGCGTTGGTCCAGAGCTTGCCATGGGCGTCCCAGAGCTTGCCGAATTTGACGGCTTTCACGGATTTCGGAGAGGGAAGAGATTGCGCGATGGAAATTGCAGGGAAGAGAAGGAGCGAGAGGATGAGCAGGGTGCGAAGAATTTTCATTGAGTGAGGTCCTGAGAATTTATTTTTGATTTAAGAGCTGAGAGATGTTTCTAGTTCATTCGCGTGAAGAATGCAACGGAGAAGAGGGCGGGGCGCTTGGCAAGAAAACCCAAGAGGGCGGAGCAAGCTCCGCCCCTACAAAGTTAAAGAAGGAACCCACAGGCAAGTACGGCGTGTGGGGCACCCAGATAGAGCAATGAAGAAGAAGGCGGGGCCACTTGAAAGTGGCCGCTACGCGTAATTATTCGAAGTGGATTAGGACGATTTCGGAGGCGGTGCAGACGCGCAGGGGTGGGCCCCAGGTGCCGGCGCCGCTGGAGGTGTAGACGAGAAGATCGCCGAAGCGTTTGAGGCCGTAGGTGTAGGCGCCGAAGATGCGCGAGGTGATCCACGTGAAAGGAAAAATCTGGCCGCCGTGGGTGTGGCCGGAGAGCTGCAGCGAGATGCCCTGCTTTTCAGCGATCGGCAGACCGTGAGGAACGTGAGAGAGCAGGACGCTGGCGCGCGAGCGGTCGAGATCGGCGTTGGCGAGGATGGAGCGGAAGCGCTCGGGGTTTGCGGAGTCGTGATAAGGAACGCCGAGGACCTGGAGGCCGTCGAGATTGACGGTTTCGTTGTTAAGGATGTGGATGCCGGAATTGCGGATGGCGCTGAGATAGCCATTGGAGTCGGAGAACTCGTCATGATTGCCGGTAACGAAGTAAGAGCCAAACTTAGGAGAAAGCTGGCGCCAGGGAGAAACGAGGCGAGGCGCGTCGACGTGGGTGCCGTCGAACATGTCACCGCTGATGAAGACGACGTCGGCGCGGAGTTGGCGGAGCTTGGTGACGATGCGCGAGATGAAATTGCGGCCCTTGATGTGGCCGAGATGCGTGTCGGTGACTAGGGCGGCGACGCGTCCGCGCCAGGAGGCGGGAAGGCCGGGGAGTTTCACGGTGACGCGCTTGATGCGGAGAGTGGCGGCGTTCGCAAGGCCGTAGAGCGTGGCGAGAACGGCCAAGCTGAAGAAAAAGACGGCGATCCCGGATTGGCTGAAGGGCAGGCTAAAGACAATCGTGATAGCAATCGCAATCCACGCCAGGCATGCGGCGGCGAACGCGAAATTCACGAAGCCCAGCCAGATGCTGGCGAGGCGATAGTAGGCGCGCACGGAGCGATTGAAAAAGCGATGGGCGAGCAGCGAGGAGGCGAGGAAGCTGATGGAAAGCAGGGCGAACGTGAGCTGAAGAATGAATAGCCACGGTTGGCTGGGCGCGCCAGTGAGGGCGACCCAAGTTTCGTAGATAAAGAGATGGACGAGAAGAAGAATGGATTGAATGATGGAAATGGCGACGACAATTCGAGCACTCAAGCTGGGCGCTCCCCTGCCGGCGGCACGATCGCCGGTCTATGGTAATTGGATGACTGGGAGGGGTAATCGGGTATGCGGCAGGTTACTCCATGCGGTAGTTGGGGGCTTCCTTGGTGATGACTACGTCGTGGACGTGGGATTCGCGGAGGCCGGCGGCGGTGATACGGACGAATTTGCTTTTTTCGGCGAGCTCGTTCAGGGTGCGAGCGCCGACGTAGCCCATGCCGCTTTTGAGGCCACCGACGAGTTGGTCGGTGAGGCCGCTGAGCGGTCCTTTATAGGCGACGCGCCCTTCAACGCCTTCAGGAACGGACTTGCCGCTCTCGGGCGAGTCCTGGACGACGGAGTAGCGGTCCGAGCCCGCGTTCATGGCGCCAGTGGAGCCCATGCCGCGATAGGACTTGAAGGTGCGTCCCTGATAGAGAATCGTTTCGCCGGGGGCTTCTTCGGTGCCGGCAAAAAGGCTGCCGATCATGACGCAGGAAGCGCCGGCGGCGAGGGCCTTGGTGATGTCACCGGAGTATTTGATGCCGCCGTCGGCGATGACCGGAACGTCGGTGCCTTTCGCGGCTCTGGAGGCTTCGACGATGGCGGTGATTTGCGGGACGCCGGCGCCGGTGACGATACGCGTGGTGCAGATGGAACCGGGACCGATGCCGACTTTCAGGCCGTCGATCCCGAGGGCGATGAGATCTTTTGCTGCTTCGTAGGTGGCGACGTTGCCGGCGACGATTTGCATTTCGGGGAGGCGGCGGCGGATGGCTTTGATGGCTTCCATGACGCGCTCGGTGTGACCGTGGGCGGTATCAATGGCGAGGACATCGGCTTTTGCCTTGGCCATTTCGACGGCGCGTTCAAGGAAATCGCCGGTGGCGCCGACGGCAGCGCCGACGGTGAGGCGGCCGTGGTCGTCTTTCGCGGCGCGGGGATATTCGAGTTTTTTCTGAATGTCTTTTACGGTGATGAGGCCTTTGAGGTTGAAGTCCTGGTCAACGACGAGAAGTTTTTCGATGCGGTGCTTCTGGAGAATTTTTTCGGCTTCGTCGAGAGTGGTGCCGACGGGGACGGTGACGAGATTGTCCTTGGTCATCACCTGGCCGACGAGTTGCGTATGATTTTTTTCGAAGCGGAGGTCGCGGTTGGTGAGGATGCCTGTAAGGCGAGTGCCGCGCGTGACGGGGAGGCCGGAGATGCGGTACTTGGTCATGATGTCGAGCGCCTGGCGAAGGGTAATGTCGGGCGAGATGGTGACCGGGTCGACGATCATGCCGGATTCGGAGCGCTTGACGCGGTCCACTTCCTCGAACTGGCGGTCGATGGGGAAATTGCGGTGGATGATGCCGATGCCACCCTGACGGGCAATGCCGATGGCGAGGCGCGATTCGGTAACCGTGTCCATAGCGGCGGAGGCGAGAGGAATGTTGATGGACAGCTTGCGGGTGAATTTCGTGGTGGGGTCAACTTCGGTCGGCAGGATGGAGGATTTGCCCGGTAGGAGGAGAACGTCGTCGAAGGTAAGAGCTTCGGGGATGGGACCATCAATCATGGGCGCCTCTTATATTTGAATTTATTGCGGGACGGCCAGCGCGTCGGAGCGACAGAGCGTGCGGCCGAAAACAGCGCAGCCCAGCGGGTGGCCACTGGGCTGAAGGATGAATTCAACAGATCGAAAAATTGCGTCACGGTGAAACTTCTATTTTAGGGGTCGAGGCGGTTTGGGTCAAGTAAGGCCGGGAAAAGCGCGGATTTCCGCTCAATTTTTGGCGGAAGCGTACAGTCTGGCGTAGACGTCCTGGAGGTAGCGCCCAAGTTGCTCTCTGCGGCTGGGGTCGGTGGATTTCTGGAGCATGGTGCGGAGGATGGGCTCGAGGAAGCGGTTGTATTTGGCAAGCGTAGCTTGATCGTTGGAGACGAAGGCGGATTCGACGGCGCGCTCGGTGGCGGGAGTGATGAGTTCGATGCGGCCGACGAAGACGCGGGTGGTTGTGGCGGGTGCAGGCGCGATCCGAAGAGGCAGAACGGAATCGACGAAGCGGCGAGGAACGATGTAAATGAGGCGTGAGCCTTCCTCGAACCAGGAATTTTTCCAGGTCTCGAGCATGGCGTGAGCTTCGTCGGGAAAGAGACCCTGGGAAATGAGGATGTCTTCGAGATCGACGGAAAGAGATTCGAGCGAGGCGGAGAGTTCCGGCGGGGCGTAGGCGGCCTGGTCGCGGAGAGGGCCGAGCATGCGGTAACCGATTTGGGTGCCGCGGCGCTCGAAGAGAATGGCGGCGGGAATTTCTTCGGCGAATTGATTTTCCAAATGGATTGTGGAATCCGGAGCGACGTTGGCGTCGATTGGAATTGAAAATGCGGAGACGCCGCGATAGAAGAGGAATTTTTCGCGCTGCGGGCCGGAGGGAGTTTCGACAAAGAGTGAAGCCGAGGAAGTGTTGCGGGCGGCGAAGTAATGATTTCCGGAATTGTCTAAGGGGAAATCGGGGGAACCTTGCGGTTCGATGTGGACAGAGTTCCAGATGATGGCGCCGGGAGCTTTCTTGCTGTAGAGGGAATAATCACGAGTGGTGAGGGCGGGGTTAGCGGCGTCCGCATGTGGATACCACTCCGTGATGAGGCCTTTGGCGAAAGAAACGTTGACGGACACGGTGGTCTCGCGGGCGGAATAGAAATAGAGGACGGGAGTCTCCATGCGGGTTGTGCCGCGCAGACCGCCCTTGAATGCGACTTCGCGGAAATGTTCGACGAAGGAAGGCAGGTCGGTGGATCCGGTGAGAGGAAGCCAGTCCATGGAGAGGCCGTCGGGGCCGGCGATAGAAGTGAAGGTGCCCCATTCATGGACGGTGAGGTCGTTTTCTGGGAGCTGTTTTGCGTTGGCTTGACGCATAGAGACTGGGAGCACAAAGAAAAGTGCGGCGGTGAGAAAACAAAGTGGCAGGAAATGATGAAGGGGCCGCCGGCGGGCGGCTCCCGTTGTCAGGGATTTCATTGGTGCGCCACCTTCACGTTTGGAGTGCGGGAAATCATTTCGGCCATGGTTTCTGATTGCGCGTCACGAAAATGGGCGGAAAGATTTCTGGCGAGGAGAGAATCGTTTTTCGAACCGGCGATGGCTTTCTGCGCGTGCTCCTGGTGCTCGGAGGCGGGAACGTTGAGTGCGATGATTGCGGCGGCAAATTCCATTTGCGGATCGTCGCCGCGGAGTTGAATGGCTTTGTTCACGAGGGCGTAGCCATTGAGGCCTTGCGCTGGATTCGAAGCGTCCTTATGGACCCACTCAAACTGTTCAAGGGATTTGGCGAAATAGCCGAGGTCGAAGAGAGCAAGCGCAGAGGCCGCCGAGTCTTGCGCGGCGGAATCGGAACGCGCCATGAGCTTGATGAGAAGGTGCTTCGCTGAGCGGGGATCCATTTGAGAGTAGAGGGTGGCGCGGCGGAGAGTTTCCATGTGAACGAGAACCGTGGGGTCGGTGTCGAGAATGGCGATGGTGTCAGCGATGAGATTGTGGACGTCGTAGGTTTCCTTGCCGGTTAGGTTCCAGTCATGGCTGATCCACGGCAGAGATTTGGCATTGCCGATGTCGAAAGCGTGGCAGAGCAGGGGCGGGCCAGCGAGGGCGGAATTTGCGGTGAAGAGAAGTGCTAGCAGAATGGCGGTGACGAAATATTGAATTGAATAGTGATAAAGGTTCACGGGGTTTTCTCCTTGCGGAAGGAATGGGCGTTCGGTGGGGAAGACGCGGGAGCAAGCGCATGTGTTAACGGAGAAAAGAGGGATGGCGGCGCGACTTTGTTTGAATTGGAAGTTGAGGTCCTTCGACCCGGCAAACTGCGCCGGACCTCAGGATGACAAATTCTTTTGGTTCGTGAATATTGAATGGCAAAGCACGGCCCGCCACCGTCGGCGGGCCCCACAAAATGATTTAGGGCGTGTCTTTTAGGGAAGATTGTTTTTTCTGGAGCAATTTTTGGGAGTTGGGGGACGCTTGCGGCGACGCGGATTGTTCCCAGAAGCGCCAGACGGAAATTTCGCCGAGGCCGAGGGAGTTCCACCAGAGATCGAGCATCGATTGATCGAGATTGAGGACTCCGCTGCGAGTGACTCCTTTGGGCGGGGGAACGAGGGCGGCGAAGCGGGCGTAGACCTGGGCACGCTCGGGGCTAGTGGTGCGAGGGAGAAGATGCCATAGGGACAAGGCATCCTGTGCGCGCGCTTCGGAAAGAATCTTCGCTAGCGCATTGCTGCGGGATGCTGAATCTTGCGGGCTGGAATCGAATTGTGCGATTGCTTCGCGGAAAGCAGGCGTCGCGTCTTCGAAATACGGAATGCCGGGGCCGAGTTCGGGACGCGTGGTGCACGTAGCGCCGGCGGGGATGAACGAGTCGCGCCCGTTGAGATGAAAGCCGACCCAGCCGAGCGTGGTGCGAATGGTGCCGGAACCATCGGCGGCGACTTGAAGCGTGTAGGCGCAGCCGAGGTCGATAGCGACTGCGGAAGGTGTGTCCACGACGAACGTGCCGGGAGGGGCCCAGATCGCGGCGTGGATGGTGCCAATGTCGAGTTGAATGCGTTTGCGATTCGGGTTGGTTTGCACAAGGCGCACGCGAGAGTTGGGTTCAATTCGGATTTCGCCGAGATCTGCCTGAGAGAGGGAAGCGCGGGAATCGCCATTGGTAGTGATTGTCTGGCCGACATGAAGTTTCGCTGCCGTTCGATCATTGGCGATTACTTCAGCGCCGATTTGCGGCGCACCCTGGAGATTGGCGACATCCCAAGCCGGGCCCGCGTCTGGCACGTGTTTTGGGCGCAGAGAAAAAAAGAGGGTGGCGCCGAGCGCGAGAAGAATCGCCGCAGCGGCCGCAAGGCGAGGCAGCGAGAGCATAGGCAGGAGCAGACCACGGAGTTTGCGGGGCGCGCCAGGCAGTTCAGCGGGTAGAACGAGTGCGCGGTCGGTTTGGCGAAAATCGGCGAGTAGCGATTCGAGGCGCTGGATTTCAGGATCGGGTGTGCCAGAGGCGTCCCACAGATAATCTTCGCGCATCATTTTTTCTTTTTCCGGATCGGTTGGTTTTGTGGTCATAGCGTACTCCCAGTGGGTGACGAAGCCTTGCGGCCAAGAATTTCGCGGAGCTGCAGCATGCCGCGATGAAGATTGACGCGAACGGAGCCGTGGGTGAGGCCGGTGCGGGCCGCGATTTCAGGGCCGGTCATGCCTTCGACAAGACGAAGAATGAGGGGCTCGCGGTAGGCGTCGGGGAGCGAGCGAATGGCATCGAGGACCGCATGGGCTTCGGCGCTGGAGTGGGAGGAGTGATTCGTGGAGGGAGCGGGTGATTCAGATTGCATGGAGGAAGAGTCCTCGTCGAATTCTTCATTTGGTTTGACGCGGCGGTGAAAATCGGTGGCGCGGTTGCGGGCGATGGAGGCGAGCCATCCGGGGAAGCGGGAGACTTTGCGCAGCGTGCTGAGGCGCGGCAAGGCTTGGAGGAAAACTTCTTGCACGAGATCGTCGACGTCGGAGAAGGGAACGCGGGCGAGCAAGATCCCGTGGACCATGCGGGAGTAGCGAGCATAGAGAAGGCCGAATGCGGTGCGGTCACCTCGTTGGGCAGCGCAGACAAGGGCGTCATCGGAGCCACCATCGAGTTCGAGCGACGGATTCACGGCCGGCGGACCGGAGCGCGAGGAGCGGAGTTCAAAAAGTGCGGCCACGTTGGGTCCATGGAGATGAGGAACGTCTCATCGGGTAGACGCAGAGAGACGGTTGAGTGTTAACGATACTCCGCAAGACGATTGTTTGCAGCAGTTTAAAAAGGATGTGGGGCCGGGAGGGTGCCGCTTGGACACGGGGTTTGTCGCTGTGGGGAAAGCACAGGTCGCGACAGAGGAAATTCTAAAGTTATGAGCAGGTTGGCCGATAGAGACGCTGAGGCAGCTAGGACCTCAAAAATGGCCAATGCTATCACCGGTGTGACCCACGCAGCTCCCGCAGGCGTAAAAGATGTGCAACCTCAGGCCGCTCCCCAGGCGGCACCAGCCAATCAGAAGGCGAGCCAACCTCAGCCTGCGGCGAAGGCGCCAGCTCCGAAGGACACGGTACAAATCAGCACGGCCGCGCAGACAGCGCTGCAGGAATCCAGAGAGACGTCCACGCAGACAGCACGGGAAGCAAGCCGGGGAGATCGCCAAGCCGCGCGGCTGCTGGCAAAACAAGCCGCGGCGAAGAAGGAATAATTGAAGTCTATCGGGATTTAATTGCGTTTATTTCCGAAGTTTTCCGTAGTTCCATCATGCGATGCGCCGTGGGCGAGGTATGTCCACGGCAAAGGTCAGCGATAGTGTGGCCCATAGATGGGCAGCTAAGCTGCACCTCACCAGCCTGCCTGCAAGCCAGCGATCAACTCTGAGCACTGATTTCGTCGACCCTTGCCTGCGAGGCGGGTCTCCCCTAAAGTCAGTGGATGGGCGAAAATTTCAAAGAATTTGAGCCGCATGGGTGGCTGCGGAACGGGCACCTGCAGACGATGGCGGGGGCGTTTTTGCGGCGGAAGTTTGCTTTGCCGGAGGGCGAGGAGAGGTTGTTTCGCGTAGATGCGGAGACGCAGTTGAAAGGCGTGTGCCACTGGCAGGAGGGGAAGCGAGGCGATGTGCCGGTGATTGTGATTGTGCACGGCCTCGAAGGGTCGTGCGATTCGAATTATGTACTGGGAATTGCGGACAAGGCGTGGGCCCGGGGATTTCATGCCGTGCGGATGAATCAGAGAAATTGTGGCGGGACGGAGCGGCTGACGCCGACCTTATACAACAGCGGATTGAGCGAGGACTACCGCGCGATTCTTTTGGAATTGATGGCCCAGGGATTTACGCAGATTTATTTTGCGGGATATTCGATGGGCGGAAATTTGGTGACGAAAATGGCGGGGGAGTGGGGGCTGGCGCCGCCTGCGGAATTGCGTGGCGTGTGCGTGGTTTGCCCGGCGCTGGATTTGTCGGCTTGCGCGGATGCGCTGGAGAAGACGGAGAATTATTTGTACCAGCGCCATTTTGTGAAGGGGTTGATGACGCGATATCAGCGGAAGGCGGAGCTTTTCCCGGAGAGATATTCGCGGAACGGGTTTGGGGCGATCCGGACGGTGCGGGAATTTGATGACGCGATTACGGCGCCGCAGTTCGGGTACAAGGATGCGGAGGATTATTACCAGCATGCGGGAGCGAAGAGCGTGGTCCGGCGGGTGAGCGTGCCGATGCTGATGATTACGGCGAAGGATGATCCGTTTGTGCCGTATGGGGCGTTTCTGAAGACGGATGTAGCGAAGAATGCGCGGGTGAAGTTTGTGGCGCCAGAGCATGGAGGGCATTGCGGGTTTATTTCGCGATGGGAGGGTGCGGAAAGGTTTTGGGCGGAAGAGCGAGTGGTGGAGTTTGTACGAGCGCGGACGGAGGAGAAATAAAAAGGGCCGGTCAGGGACCGGCCCTTTTTGGTTGAAGGTTAAGGTTCTATTAGAAGGTGAAGCGAACACCGAGCCGCAAGGTACGCGCACTTTGGTACAAGAACGGCAAGCCATAGCGACTGTTGAGGAGCATCTCCTGCTTGGAAGTCGATTGAGCATTTGCTTCGGCGGCGACGTCATACCCGGTCAGGAACTTTTGGACATCCGTTCCAAGGGCGTTTGCGTTGGAAGCAAACGTCAGCCACTGGTTGTTGCGGCCGAACGGGTTGGGATTGTAGGCCATGATTGCATGCTGGTTAAACAGGTTCAGCGCGTTGAATTCGAAGGCCAAACGCATCGCCTCGTTGCTCTTGCTGACCTTAAAAGCGTGGATAAGACTGAGGTCGGTCTGGGTGTAGAAAGGCATCCTAGCGTCGTGCTGAACCTTGTCGAGGCTGAAGATTCCCGTATTGGGATCCTGACTAAAGGTAGCCCAGGTGCCGCGTTGGTCAAAGAACTGGCAGGATGAGGTGCTATCAACCACTGGAATGCAGGTTGACTTCGGAGTACCTTGGGCAATCGTTTGAATCAGGCCAAGGCTGGTCTCCATCCCAAACCATTTCAAGAGGTAGGATCCGCTCATGTTCAAAACGTGCGGACGGTCCGTGCCGAGAGGCCCATCCACAACCTTTCCGGTGGTTGTATACTGCATCTCCGGAAGGTCAAAGGAGCGGTTGTTGTTGGCGTTGTGCCGGCCACCACTGGCGTCGGTGACATCCGTATCGGTCAGACCCGAATAGTTGCCGCGGAGCTTGCTGTAGGTGTAGCTAACCAGTCCGACGATTTTCGAGGATCGGTAGGTTAGGCGTGATTCCAAGCCATCGTAACGCCTCTCTGCGCGCGGTGCGAGCGGGCAAGTCGGGCAGATTGGGTTGAGGAATGCGGGGTCGTTGTTGATAAGGGCGACCTGCGGAAGCGGCCGATGAAGCAGGTCCGCGTACGTGTTGGGACCCGGATTCCCAATGTAGTAAACGCCATCGTCCAGGGACATATCGTCGATGGCATGGTCCAGTCGTTTGCGGGCATAGCGGATTTCGAAGCCCATCTTAGGAGTAATGGCCCAGTCCGAACCCACGATGAATTCGTGCTGTGACATAGGCTTCAGATTAGGATCGACGCCCGGCTCTGCAGAGCCGCCAGCGGCCGCTCGCCAGTCCTTCTGCTCAATGAACGTCCCGACTGTAATGCCGGGTGTGGGACCGAGAGCGGGCCCGCAGGAATGGCCCCCGGGATTGGTCGGGGTAATCGTGGTGTAATTAACCTGTGCAATGTCCATCGTGTAGAAGCAATCATGCCAGTAGTCTCCACCAAAGGAGCCGCGTGGCAACGAATACTTCATGATGTCGTAGAACTTGCCGTAGCTGGCAAAGATCTTGACCTTGCCGTTGTGGAGCAGATCGTAAGCGCCTCCGATGCGTGGCGCCACCTTGTCCGTAAAGCTGAAGCTTACTGACGGATTGTTTGTGTGGTACGGCGGCAGGAATTCCTTCTCAAAGCGCACGCCGAGATTCAAGGTCAGACCATGCCCAACAGACCAAGAATCCTGTCCATAAATGCCGTGGTTGTAGCTCGAGGCGATGCCGTTGGTGTTGACGCCATCCTGGACGGTAAAGTAACCCGCCGTCCCTGCGCAGACACCGTTCTGCGCGACGATGGCATCGCATGCATGGCTACCTGAAATGGGCGAAACAAAGGTATCGCCATAAAACAGGTTCACCAAAGCAACGTTTCGCGCCTGAAAGACGTCGTTGTACAGGCGATTAAAAGCATATCCAACCTTGAAATTGTGCTGGCCCCATTTGCTGACGGAATAAGAAGCATCCGTAGCAAATGACTTACGCGAATAGATATCCCATTCTGTGGCCTGGTTATTGGTCATGCTGGCAAAACCCGACTGGTGTGCGAAGGCCACAGTACTGGCGGGAGCATTGGCGGGTATTAAGAATTCCCCCGTGACGGGCGATTTCGTGCCGGGATCCTTACATGGGGTTCCATCTGTGTTCACGCACCCAGCGGGTGGTGGCGCGGATTGTGTGAGGACGTTTTGATAAACATACCGAACCCCATGCGGCAATCCACGGTCTTCCGTGTTGTAGTAGAAGTAGCCGTATTTTGCGGAGATGACCGTCCGTGAGTTTGGTGTCCAGTCACCCCCAAAGTTGAAGATATTGCTAGGGAGGACCGTGCCGGTATCGGGCCGGAAGGTCGTTGGATCCTGGGTGGCAATAGGATTTGCTTGACCGCTCGCAGAATCCGGATATGTGGGAAGTGCTCCCTTAATTCTGGAGTAACCGTACTGCCAGGCAGCGTTCAGGTGCAGTTTGCTGAACGGCTGATAGTCGAGGCGGTTCAACATGTTGTGCGCAGTGTAGCTGCGTGTAAAGCTACGTGGGTCAGCACCGTTGGCACCAGCAAAAACGACCGTACGCGTGTACCGGTCGATGGTTGGAATGTAGCTGGAGAACAACCACAGCTTATCCTTCCAAAGCGGACCTCCGATCTGATACCCGGCCTCGATCGTAGTGTACTGGTCTTTTTTCTGCTTGTAATAGTTTGCACCCTGATCTAGGACCGGCCCGAGAGTCAGATTGGTGTTTGCCGAGGTGCTGGGGTCATAACGCAGACCGCAAGCGAGTTGTTGTCCGGTCGGCGCGACGGCCGTGTTCGGCTGGGGTGTGGTCGCGCA
>WNFR01011403.1_pt1 | contig 12241 bp, 12 predicted proteins | sample 5400221 | NCBI WGS metagenome assembly WNFR01 (sample SAMN13153357, study PRJNA577476) | soil metagenome | isolation source: 40 cm soil under Madrone tree | place: USA:California | collected 2016-06-14 | reverse complement strand
CCTGCACGGCTCGGATTTCATCTGGGCGATCGCCTTTGTCGCACCCTATGAGGCGGTATTCTTCGCCTTCGCCGTGTATCCCATCGGCTACGCGCTGTCGATGTCAAGCAAGCCCTCACTTTCCGCCGACCTGATCGCAGATCCGCTCTACCTGCCCACGGTGGTCAATACCCTGCTCTTCGTCGGCCTCGGCGTGAACGTTAAGATGTTCCTCGCCTTGCTGCTGTCCGATTTCTTCATTCGCCGCCGCTGGTGGATAAGGGCTCTGCTGGTCATCTATATTTTGCCCTGGGCACTAGCGGCGGTTCAGGCCTTCATCTCGATTCACTGGATCCTGATCGGCGAGCTTGGTTTGGTCGACAGGGTGTTGTCGGAGCTGTTCGGCATCGACGGTCCGCTCTGGTTCAACGATCGCTGGCTCGCGCTTGGATCCAACATTGTCTCGTATATCTGGAAATGGATGCCCTTCTGGACCCTCATCTTCCTCGCTGCCCGGATGACAATTCCCCAGGACATCTATGACGCGGCCGACGTCGACGGCGCCACGGGCCCCCGCCGTTTCATCCATGTCACCTTCCCACTGCTGGCGACCGTTTATCTCGTCTGCACGCTGCTCTCCACCCTCTGGACAATCGGCGATTTCACCACTGTGTACTTTGTCTCCGGTGGGGGGCCAGCGATGTCCACGGAAGTGCTGGCAACGCTCGGCTTCCGCTACGCTTTCGATACCGCCAAGCCAGCGCTCGGAGTGGCAGCGGTGATGTCGGCCCTCCCGGTGCTGATCCCGATTGTGATCGTCTTGATCCGCAGGCTCCAGACGAGCGAGGTGCAGGTGTGAGTGCCGCCCTAGGTTCCGGCCGGCTAGCGCATCGGCGCTCCCGGCTGCGACGGGCCCTCGTCGAAGCGGGCTCGGTGATCCTCGGCGTGGTCCTCCTGATCTGGTCGCTGACGCCCATCTACAACATGCTGTTGATCGCGCTCGATCCCGAAGAAGGTGAAGTCGAGTTCACCGGCAATCTCTGGCCGCCCGAGCCATCGCTTGACGGCTTCCGCGATGTCGTGACGCAGGAGGCCCGGTATCTCGAGGACTTCTGGCACCAGTTCGGCAACAGCGTTTACATCGGTCTGCTGACGATGTTTCTGACTGTGTTGATCGGGTCGCTGGCGAGCTTCGCCGTCAGCCGAATGCGGCTGAGCAGAGGCTCGCTGCTCACCAACACTGCGCTCCTCACCTACGCGATCCCCGCATCCTTCCTGATCGTCCCATACTATCGGATCATGCACAGCTACGGGCTCTCGAACAGCCTTTGGGCGGTTATTGCGGCGCACGTGGCGTTCGCGATCCCCTTTGCGATCCTGATCCTGCAGCTATACGCGAGCCTGATACCCTTTGAACTGGACGACGCGGCCCGTGTCGACGGCGCATCGGCTATTCAGGTGTATCTACGGATCTATCTGCCCTTGATGACACCGGCGCTGGCGGTCGTTGCCGTCTACGCGCTGCTGCTCGCCTGGAACGACTATTTGTATCAGGCCGTGCTGCTCCCGCCACAGAACACGACAGTGTCGGTGATCCAGGGCCAATTGTTCGCTGACAATGACGCCCCGTGGAACGCGATGATGGCCGCCGTCATCATTTATGTGCTGCCGCCGATTGTGCTGCTGTTTGCCCTCCGCCGTCACATCGCGGCGAGCCTGACCATGGGTGACGTCGGGGTGTAGGGCGCCCGCACTGATTTATAGGCGACGCCGTCACCGGGCCGAGACGTCGATCACGGTATCGAGAGTTCCGCGCGGCGGGCAGCGTTTAACATTTGAGCCCGGCGATCCGCCGTTCTATAGTGCCGTGACAACCAGAACGCGTCCGCATTGGGCATGCTGGCGTGAAGAGGGAAGGAAGACGGGTAATGACGCTCCTCACCAGGCGTTCGGTGCTTCGGGGCTCTGTCGGGCTCGCTGCAACCGGCGCTCTGGCGCGTCCGTATGTCGCAAACGCCGCGGCGACGACCGCGGAAATGTGGTGGGCCCAGGGCTTCGCCAAGGAGGAGGATGCCTCCCTCAAGAGGATGATCGCCGATTACGAGAAGGCGACCGGCAACAAGATCGATCTGGCCATCATCCCGTTCGCGCCGATGCGCCAAAAGGTGGTCGCGGCGCTCCAAAGCGGGGTCGTCCCGGACATCATGGAAAATGCCGACCTCGAGATCGCCTCGATGAGCTCCTGGGACGACAAGCTGGTCGACGTCAGCGACGTCGTCGAAACCCAGAAAAAAGATTTTTCCCCGATCGCCATCGATTCCTGCTTCCTTTACAACGGTGTAACCAAAAAGCGCAGCTACACGCTAGTGCCGTTGCGGATCACCGGCTGGCCATTCCACATCTGGCGGCCGCTGGTCGAGAAGGCCGGCTACAAGATCTCCGATCTTCCGGACACCTGGGATGCCTTCCTCGATTTCTTCATGCCGGTGCAGGACAAATTGCGCGCCCAGGGCATGCGCAACATCTACGCATACGGGTATCAGCTGACCGCCAACGGCGTCGACCCGATCGCCACCTTCAACGCGTTCCTGATCGCCTATGGCGGCAAGGATCTCGTCACGCCGAATGGCAGGCTCAACAGCGACGACCCGCAGGTCCGCATGGCGGCGGCTAAGGCGATCGAAAAGCTGACCACCCCCTTTAAGAAAGGCTATGTGCCGCCCGGTGTCGTCAACTGGAACGACGCCGACGACAACAACGCCTTTCATGCAAAGCTGATGGTGATGGATTTCGACGGCACGATCTCGACCGAGGTCGCGATCTACGACAAGAAAGAGGATTATGACGCCATCGAGACCCGCGGCCTGCCGCTCGGCAACGACCGCAAGCCGCTGACGGCGCAAGTCATCACCGATGGCGCGATGATCCCGAAGGGGGCGAAGAACGTCGCTGCGGCCAAGGAGTTTCTGAAATATGCGGCGCAGCCGAACGTACTGAACGAATGGCTCAAGGGCGGGCTCGGCCGCTTTATGCTGCCGATCCCGGAGATCGTCCAGAGCGACCCGTTCTGGCTCAAGGAGGATCCGCACCGCAAGGCGTACGCCGAACTGACTGTGCTCGGTCCGCAGATGCCGATCTTTGAGGTCTACAACCCGGCGATCGCCGAAGTCAACGGCGAGCATCTCTTCAGCGTCGCCATGTTCGACGCGATGAACAACGGGATGGTGCCGGAGCAGGCAATCGACAAGGCGTTCAAGCGGGCCGAGGCGATCTTCGGTAAATATCCAATCATTGCGAGCTGAGAGGTCTTCATGACTACCGCATCAGCTATCGACTTCCGCGCTCCGGCAGCCCGGCGGCAATCGCTGTGGCGCTATTGGCGCGGCGGCCTGCAGGGCTCGGAATTCACCTGGGCCGTCGCCTTTATCGTGCCCTATATCGGGGTGTTCCTGGCGTTCGTGGTCTATCCCGCCTGCTATGGGCTGTGGATGGGCAGCAACCCAGCTTTGTATCCCGAGGTGTTCTCCGACCCGATCTACCTGAACACCGTCGTCAACACCATGATTTTTCTGGCTTTCGGGGTAAACGTAAAGCTCTTTCTGGCGCTGATGCTGTCGGGCTTCTTCATGCGCCCGGGCTGGTGGACAAAGGCTCTGCTAATGATCTTTGTGCTGCCTTGGGCGGTGCCGGCGTTGCCGACCTTCATCTCGATCCACTGGATGCTAAATGGCGAGTGGGGACTGGTGAATAATTTCTTGTGGATCGTGTTTGGCGCCGATGGTCCGTCCTGGCTCAATTCGCGCTGGCTCGCCCTCGGCTCGGCCATCTTCTCCCATGTCTGGAAATGGACGCCGTTCTGGACCGTGATCCTGCTTGCGGGCCGGATGTCGATCCCGCAGGAGATCTATGACGCGGCCAAAGTCGATGGCGCGACCGGGCTGCGCAGATTCACCCACGTCACCTTTCCGCTGCTCGCCAACCTCTACCTGGTCCTGACCCTGCTTGCGACGATCTTTTTGCTCGGCGACTTCAACTCGGTCTATTTCGTGACCGGCGGCGGCCCGGCGAACTCGACGCATCTCTTGGCGACGCTCGGCGTCGTCCGCGACATGCTGGAGCTCGGCAAGCCGCAACTCGGCGTCGCTGCAGTCATGTCGGCGCTGCCATTGCTGATCCCGCTCGTCATCATCCTGATGCGCAAGCTCAAGACTTCGGAGGCGCAGCTGTGAGCACGATAACATTAGACACGAGGCGAACATCGGCCACGGCCCGGCCAGCGGAGCGCATGCGGCGCGCCGCCCGGCGCTGGCGATGGGCAAGCAACGCCGGAGCCGCGTTGCTCAGCGTTGTCCTGCTGATATGGACGCTGACGCCGATCTACAACATCATCATGGTGTCGCTCGAGGCTGAGGGCGACGTGGCGGTGACGCATATCTGGCCGCCCGAGCCGTCGGCCGAGAGCTTTTGGGTCGTCCTCACCGAAGGCCATTGGTATCTGGAGGCTTTCTGGCACCAGTTCGGCAACAGCGTATTTCTGGCCGGAATGGTGACATTCTTCGTGCTGCTGATCGGCTCGCTGACCACCTTCTCGATCGGTCGCATGCGTATCCGCAACGGCTGGGTGATCACCAACGCTGCGCTGTTGACCTATGTGATCCCGGCGTCGTTCCTGGCGATCCCGTTCTATCTGATCATGAACCGCTACGGTCTGCAGAACAACCCGTGGTCGGTGATCTCGGTGTTGGTGACCTTCGCCACGCCCTACGCGATCTTCATCTTCCTGGAATACGGCAGGAGCATCCCGCTCGAGCTCGATGAATCGGCGCGGATCGACGGCGCCTCGCCGGTCCAGATTTATTTCCGCATCTACCTGCCGCTTATGGCGCCGGCATTGGTCGCGGTCGGTACGTACGCGCTGCTGCTGGCGTGGAACGAATACCTCTACCAGTTCCTGCTGCTGTCGAACGACCAGAGCATGACTGTCGCGGTGGCGCTCGGGAAGTTCCTCAACAGCGACGTGGCACCGTGGAACTACATGATGGCGACCGCGATCATCTACGCCCTGCCGCCGCTCGCGACCTATTACGCGTTCCGCAACCGCATGTCCTCCGGTCTGACGATGGGCGGGGTCAAGGGCTGAGCCGCCGAATCAGGCCCTGCTCTAAGCTGGCTCACGCGAAGGCTCGCCGGATCCGGCCCCAATCCTCGATTGCATGCTCCTGACCGGGCACGATTTGCAGGGCGATCTCGGTGTAGCCGGCGTCGGCCAACGCCGCGATGCGCTCTTTCAGCTCCTTCTCGGTCGCGGTGAAGGTCGTCAGGCGGATCAGCTCGGCGGTGACGAACCTGCGCTCCTCCGGCTTGACGAACATCAGGTGGCCGCGGTGGTTTTCGAGATAATGGGCGCCCGGCGGCGTGAATTTGCGGGCCAGCTCGACATAGCCCGCCACGGTCTCGGCGACCGCGGGCGGCATCGGCGCCATCATCGGAAACCCCGCCAATGCCGCGTCCGCCGCGCGGTGCAGCAGCATCGCGGCGCGCGGCCCGGCCTGCGCGATGGCGCGCGCCGAGTCGGCGGGCTCGCCCTCTTCCAATATCGCACCGCCAGTCAGCACCACGGCATCGAGCGGCTCCGCCTCGCGCCCGGCGGCCCGCCGGCGCTGCTGCATGTCGGCCATCGCAGAGACGCCGCCCGCGACATCGCCGGCCCGTGGCGATCCAGCCGGCGCCGAGCTTCGCGGTCAAGGCGCGCGCCCGCGCACCCGAGGCCGCGACGTAGAGCGGGATCGGATCATGCGTGTTGATCAGCCCGAGTTTGGGGTTTAAGAGGCGGATCAGCCGCTTTTTCCGTTCGATTTCGGCCTCGACGGTCTCCTCGCGTAACAGCGCCATGACGATTCGGACATACTCCTCCATATCGGCGAGCTTGACCGCCCCGAGCCCCATCGCCCGCCGCCCGGTAAACCCGGTGCCGACCCCGAAATCGATCCGCCCCGGCGCCAATTTGTTGAGCGACGCAAAGGCATTGGCGGCGACCGGCGCAATGCGGTTGGACGGGATCAGTACGCCGGTGCCGAGTCGCATACGCGTCGTCTTCACCGCCGTCGCGGCCATCGCGACAAAGGGGTCAGCGCTCAGCATCTGGGTGTCGTAGAACCAGGCGCGAGCAAAGCCGAGCTCCTCGGCCCGTCGCACCACCCGCCAGGAATCGGCGGCGGTCGGAATGGCGATCGCGAATTGCATTATCGCCTGTGCACCGGATTCACCACGGAGGCACGGAGAGCACAGAGATTAGACTTGCCTCTGTGTCTCTGTGGTTTTCTTAGCTCAGCGCTTGGAGAACTGGAAGCTGCGGCGGGCTTTGGCTTTGCCGTATTTCTTGCGCTCGACGACGCGGCTGTCGCGGGTGAGGAAACCCTGGCTCTTCAACAGCGGGCGCAGGCCCGGCTCGTAACGGGTCAGCGCTTGGCTGATGCCGTGACGCACCGCACCGGCCTGGCCCGACAGGCCGCCGCCCTTGACCGTGCACCAGACATCGAACTGGCCGAACCGATTGGTGGCGACGAGCGGCTGATTGATCAGCATGCGCAGCACCGGCCGCGCGAAATAAATGGGGCTTTCGCGGCCGTTGACGTCGATCCTGCCAGCACCGGGCTTGATCCACACCCGAGCGACCGCGTTCTTGCGCTTGCCGGTGGCGTAAGCGCGGCCGAAGGCGTCGATCTGCGGTTTGACGTCCTCGGGCACCGCGGCCGCCGTCGGGGCGGGCGCGGCCGGCGCGACACGCGCCTGCTGCAATGCCTGACGCAGGCTGCCGAGGCCCTGAAACGTCTGGGCGCCGCGTGGATTGGTCGGCTGATCGTTGTCGGCCATGGTCACACTCTGTTCTTGCGGTTCAGCGCAGCGACATCGAGAGGCTGCGGCTGCTGTGCCTCGTGCGGATGCTCGGGTCCGGCGAAGACCCTGAGGTTTTTCATGACCCGGCGGCCGAGCGGTCCGCGTGGGACCATGCGCTCGACCGCCTTCTGGACGACGCGCTCCGGATGCTTGCCATCGAGAATGGCGCCCTTGCTGCGCCCTTTGATGCCGCCGGGATAGCCGGTATGCCAATAGAAGATGCTGTCGGCGCGCTTGTTGCCGGTCAGCTGGACCTTCTCGGCATTGACGACGACGATGTTGTCACCGCAATCCATATGCGGCGTAAAGGAGGGCTTATGCTTGCCGCGCAGACGGGTCGCGATGATTGCGGCGAGCCGGCCGAGCACCAAGCCGTCGGCGTCGATCAGCAGCCACTTCTTCTCGATGTCGGACGGTTTGGCGGAGAAGGTTTTCATTGCTCGAAAGCAGGTGCGTAGCGGCCGGACTCCCGCATGGGCCGCGAAAGGCGGTCATGTATGCGATCGGGCGGCAATGGTCAAGCTTTAGGACCGCGGGACCTCTGGCCCGCCTTGCGGGTGGGACGGCCGCGGTCCAACATAGAGGTCGTTGAAGGGAGGCCCGCAATGACGGCAATGCTGTTGGAGGAACGCGCGGACGGGGTTCTGCGCCTAACCCTCAACCGGCCGGAGGCACGGAACGCGCTGTCGATCGCGCTGATGAATACGCTCCTCGAAGCCCTCGGCCGCGCCGCAGAGGACCCCGAGGCCCGGGTCGTCGTCATCGCCGGCGCCGGTCCCGCCTTCTGCGCCGGGCACGATCTGCGCGAGCTGCGGGAAGACCCGAGGCGCGGGACCTACGAGCATATCTTCGCGCTGTGCAGCGAGCTGATGCTGGCTATCGTCAGATTGCCAAAACCGGTCATTGCCGAAATCCATGGGGTGGCGACGGCGGCCGGCTGCCAGCTGGTCGCGACCTGCGATCTGGCGGTCGCCGCCGAGGATGCCCGTTTTGCGACACCTGGGGTCAATATCGGCCTCTTCTGCTCGACCCCGATGGTGGCGCTCTCCCGTGCGGTTGGGCGCAAGGCGGCGATGGAGATGTTGTTGACCGGCGAGCTCATCGACGCCGCGACCGCGCGGTCGCTCGGGCTCGTGAACCGGGTCGTCCCGAGCAGCGGGCTGCGCGAGGCGGTCGACGGCCTTGCCAGGCAGATCGCCGGCAAATCCGCGCTTACCGTGGCGATCGGCAAGGAGGCGTTCCACCGCCAGGCCGAGCTCGACCTCGCCGCCGCTTACCGTTATGCCGCCGAAGTGATGACCACCAACATGCTGGCGCGCGACGCCGGCGAAGGCATAGATGCCTTCCTCGCCAAGCGCACTCCGGTCTGGCACGACCGGTGAGGGCCGAAGTGGATCACGAGACCTACCCCGACCCTTATTTGCGCGGCATCTTGACCAGCGTGCGGACGATCGCCGTCGTCGGTGCCAGCCCGCGGCGCGGAAGGCCGAGCCACGGCGTCATGGCCTACCTGCAGCGGCGCGGCTACCGGACGATCCCGGTCAACCCCAACGCGGTTGACACGACGATCAACGGCGAGACCTGCTATTCAACGCTCAACGATGTTCCCGAGGTGATCGACATGGTGGATGTCTTCCGCAGAACCGAGGCCGCCGCCGGGGTCGTCGACGACGCGATCACGATTGGCGCCAAGGTCGTGTGGATGCAGCTCGGGGTGCGGGACGATCTTGCGGCCGCCCGCGCCGAAGCCTGCGGCCTGAAAATCGTGATGAACCGCTGCCCGGCCATCGAAATCCCAAGATTGCGGTTATAGGATCCGTTGTTCGTCGTCCCCGCGAAGGCGGGGACCCAGGGCGGCCGGCACATCGCCTCGGGCTCCTGGACCCCCGCTTGCCCGGGGGTGACGGAAAAGAATGCGGCGGTGATCAACTGAGCCAGTCGAGGCTCTCCTCGTCCTCTTGTCGGGGAGCTCGCCGGCTTCGAGCATCCCGCCTTCCGCGCGGCGTTCGAAGCGGCGCCCGTCGGCGAGCGTGATAGTGACCGTGCGCGCCCCTCCGCCATGCTCCCCTCCCGGCTCCGGCACCAGCCTGACGCGGCGGCAGAGCGCGCGGATCTGCGGGTCGGCGAGCGCCGTCTGGTCGTAGGATTCAGGATCGCGCGCCTCGCGATAGAGCGCCAGCGCGACACAGAACGGAATGCTGTATTGCGCCAGCATCAAATCGGCGGGCTCGAGGATGTTGTGGCGCTCGACCATGCGCTGGTTGCCGGTGATCGTGATCGCCTCGACCTCCACGCCGGTAAAGCCGTGCTCGGCCTGGAGCTCACGCACCGCCTTGACCGCGGCATGCGCGGTCGCGTGGCACGGATAGCGCTTCAGCACCGTGCTCGTGACGACAAACTCGTTGCCGAGGCCGCGGGTCAATTCGCCCTCGTCCCATTTCGTGCAGAAGACCTTGAGAAACCCGAACTCGCCTTCGAGCACGGTACGCGGGCCGGCGAAACCGTCGGCGGCGAGGCTGGCCGCCAGGACACCCGCTTCCGACGCCCGCCCGAGATGCAGCCGCTTGACCATGCCGCCATCGCCGCGGGCGAACTCCAGCAATCCACCGCACAGCGACCCGGCGATGCCGAGCGCGTTGGTCATCGCTGCCGCATCGAGCCGCAGCAGATGGCCGGCGGCGACCGCCCCGCCGAACGGACCGGTGGTGCCCGGCGCATGAAAGCCGCGGGCCTCGTTGGTGTGCCCGGTCGCACGCCCGATCCGGATCATCACCTCATTGCCGGCGACAAAGGCGGCGATCAGCGCACGGCCATCGGCACCGCATTCCTGGGCTATCGCGAGAGCGGGCGGCAATACGGTCGCGCCGGGATGGGCGCCGGCGCCGGGCCGGGTCAGGCTGTCGAGCTCGAAGGCATGGGCGAGCGCGCCATTGGCGAGCGCCGCGGCGGGCGCCTGGACCGCCAGCCCGCCGCGGCCGAGGATATGGCATTTGCCGCCGGGGCCGGTGCGCTCGGCATAATCGATGGCGATGCGGCTCCACGGCAGGGCGCTGCCGCAAATTCCCGCGGCGACAGTGTCGATGATGCACTCCTTGGCCTGCTGCACGATCGGCGCGGGCAGATCCTGGTAGCGAAGAGCGGCGGCATATTCGGCGAGCCGGACGGTTTCCTGCGCCATGGTTCTCGACCTCCGTTCAGTGACCCCCTCGTCATGCCCGGGCTTGACCCGGGCATCCACGCAACCTTCCAGGGCGCGGAGAGGTCTTATGGATTGCCGGGTCGAGCCCGGCAATGACGATTAAGAGGGCTGCACGCGATGAATTCCGATGCCGTTAGGCGGTTGATGGTTATTCTGCTCTGGACCGAGCAAGCCTCTGGGGGGATTAAGCCATGGAAAGCATCGGGCGCGAAGACCTCGATGTCATCGTCGTCGGGGCCGGCAATGCCGCCACCTGCGCCGCGCTGTCGGTGCAGGAAGGGGGGGCCCGGGTGCTGATGCTCGAAATCGCCTCCGAAGAGGCGCGCGGCGGCAACTCCGCCTTTACCGGCGGCGCGTTTCGCGTCGTCTATCACGGCGGCGAGGATCTCGCGCGCCTGATCCCCGACATGAACGAGACCGAGCTCCGGGACGTCGATTTCGGGACCTACACCGAGGAGCAGTATTTCGACGATATGGGCCGGCTGACCCAGTATCGCTGCGACCCCGACATGACCGAGATCCTGATCCGCAGCAGCTTTGAGACCGGGGTGTGGATGCGCGGCAAGGGGGTGCGCTTTCAGCTCGGTCTCGGCCGCCAGGCGTTCCGTGTCGATGGCAAGTTCAAGTTCTGGGGCGGGCTCGCCTGCCACATCTGGGGCGGCGGCAAGGAACTGGTGAAGGCCTTGCACTCCCGCGCTGCGCGCGACGGGATCAGGGTGCTCTACGAGACCCCGGCGATCGGCCTCCTACAAGGCGACCGCGGTGTCGAGGGGGTGCGGGTGCGCCACCAGGGCCATATCCACGATCTCCCCGCAAAGGCGGTGATCCTCGCCTGCGGCGGGTTCGAGGCCAACGCCGAGATGCGGGCACGCTATCTCGGCCCGAACTGGGACCTCGCCAAGGTGCGCGGCTCGCGCTTCAACACCGGGCAGGGACTGAAGATGGCGCTCGATTTGGGCGCCGCCGCCGCCGGGCATTGGTCGGGCGCGCACGCCGTCGCCTGGGATCTCAACGCGCCGCCCTTTGGCGATCTCGATGTCGGCGACCGCTTCCAGAAGCACAACTACCCGTTCGGCATCGTCGTCAACGCCCGCGGTGAGCGCTTTCTCGACGAGGGCCTTGATTTCCACAGCTATACCTATGCCAAATACGGGGGCGAGCTCCTGAACCAGCCGGGCATGTTCGCCTGGCAGATCTTCGACCAGAAGGTCGCCCATCTATTGCGCGAGGAATACCGCATCCCGCGCATCACCAAGGAGAAGGCCGACACCTTCGAGGCCCTGGCCGAGAAGCTCGAAGGCGTCGACCCACGGCGTTTCCTGGAGACGGTCCGGGCGTTCAACGCCGCCCCGCGCCCCGAGGTGCCGTTCAACCCCAACATCCGCGACGGGCTCGCGACAAGCGGCCTCGCGATCGACAAGACCAACTGGGCCCAGCGCCTCGATCAGCCGCCCTACGAGGCCTATGCCGTGACGACCGGCATCACCTTCACCTTTGGCGGCCTCAAGATCACCAACAACGCCGAGGTTGAGGACACGACCGGCCACCCGATCCCCGGCCTCTACGCCGCCGGCGAGATCGTCGGCGGCCTCTTCTACCACAACTACGCCAGCGGCACCGGCCTGATGTCCGGCGCCGTCTTCGGCCGCATCGCCGGAAGGAACGCAGCGCATTACGCGAAGGGTGACGGCGGAGCCTAATTTCCCGTATACGGGAAATTAACCGGGAATTTCCGTCGATTCCCGTTTTCACGGCACCGGCCCGGCTCGAAAACGTGACCTAGATCAAGACCTTACGAGCGAATTCCCGTAGCGAGGATAACCGGGCAATCTTCTGCACGAACCGGGAAAAGAATCGGCGAACCGGCAAATTCGGGAAATCGCCGAATAAGCTGCATGTGAAAACCGACCCCTTCTATTTCCTCAACTGATAAATGGCCCCAAATCGCCGAGTGGCGGCGAAGGATCGCAAGTGGGAATGGACCTTTGCCGTGCGAGTCCGCTTGACGAATATTTGCGCGACCGCTTTAAGCCGAAGTTTTTACTTCTGACGGTCTGAATCTCCAGCGTTTCTGCAGCTCCTGCACCGTTTTTGCCTTCGCTACGTACCCATGTAATAGAGGAAATTTCGATTGTAGTTCCAGCTGTGGAATGTTAATCATTGCGC
>WNFR01006188.1_pt1 | contig 12241 bp, 11 predicted proteins | sample 5400221 | NCBI WGS metagenome assembly WNFR01 (sample SAMN13153357, study PRJNA577476) | soil metagenome | isolation source: 40 cm soil under Madrone tree | place: USA:California | collected 2016-06-14 | reverse complement strand
CATTGCGTTCCACGTGGGCCAGCCGATGGCCATCGGTGGCGACCATGGTGATTGACTCAGGCTTCAGCACCATGAGCGCGCCATTCAGCGTGTAACGCGATTCTTCATTCGCAATCGCAAAGCCCGTGCGTGCAATCATTCCGCGCAACACCTGCGCAGGAATTTTCACCACTCCGGCCGTCGGAAATACCGGCAGGCTCGGGAAGTTCGACCGCGCCATGCCGACCATCTTGGTGTTGGAACGTCCGCAACGAATACTGACCCAGTGATTTTCCAGCAGCTTGATGGTGATGTCCGCATCCGGCAGCAGCTTTACGTAATCGTGCAGCTTGCGCGCCGGGATGGTACATGCGCCCTCTTTCTTGACTTTGGCGTTGCAGGAAGTCCGCAGACTCAGGTCAAGGTCAGTAGCCGTGAGCGACAGGCGGTCGCCGCCGGCTTCAAACAAATAGTTCGAGAGAATGGGAATCGTCGTCTTGCGTTCGACTACTCCCTGGGTCGCCGAAAGCTCCCGGAGCAGTTCGAATTTGCTGACAGTGATTTCCATGGTTGTTGTTCCTGCTGCGGATGCGATCGCTTCTACCGGCATAGACCGAAGACCCCTGCTCGTGGCGCTACTTTGAATACTTCTCTTATATCAAATCAAAATCTATAAATAACAGCAGTAACCGTAGGGTCGTAGGAAAAGTGGATATTCAGGCCAAGTCCATTTATGCCATCAATTCCCGCCGCTACCTTAGTGTCCAACATCAGTCCCGATTACCGTGGCCGTCGCCCTAAATTTTAGACCGGCCAAAAATTCCCATACGGCTCTTACACAGCTTCCACAATCTACTCACAGCTACTGCTCCGCAAGACCCCGTCCGAAACTGGAAATCTTGTCCCAAACCGCTGTTCACCCGCCTAATTGCTCAGTCAATTTGTTCAGCAGCCTGTTCAAATCCTTGTCGGTCTTTCGGACCTGTTCGATCTTCTCGACCGAGTGCAGCACAGTTGTATGATGCTTCCCACCGAACTGCCTGCCGATTTCAGGCAGCGAGGCTTCAGTCAGATGCTTGGCCAAATACATCGCAATCTGCCGAGGATAAACAATCGCGCGGGAATTGTTCTTGGCTTTAATTTCGATCAACCGCAACCCGAACTGCTCGGCAACTGCTTTTTGAATAGACTCAATTGTGACCTTGCGCGCCTGCGAGTCGATGAAGTTCTTGAGCACCTGCTGCGCGTAAGGCAGGGTAATCTCGGCGCCGACGAGGGATGAGTGCGCCACCAGGCGAATGAGCGCGCCTTCGAGCTCCCGAACGTTAGAACGAATATTTGAAGCCACGAAGAGCGCAACTTCAGTGGGGAGAGTGACCCGCTCCTGCTCAGCTTTTTTCTGCAGGATAGCAACTTTGGTCTCAAGATCAGGCGGCTGGATGTCGGCGATCAAGCCCCATTCAAAGCGACTTCGCAAGCGGTCTTCGATCTCCGCCAACTCTTTGGGCGACCGGTCGCTAGCGATAACGATCTGCTTCATTGACTCATGCAGGGCGTTGAAGGTGTGGAAGAATTCTTCCTGGGTGCGTTCCTTCTGCGCCAGGAACTGGATGTCGTCGATGAGCAGGACGTCCACGTTGCGATACTTGTCGCGGAAGCTGGTCATCTTGTCATAACGCAGCGAGTTGATCATTTCATTGGTGAACTTCTCGCTGGAGATGTAGCAGATGGCCGCCTGCGGTTGCATGCGCCTGACCTCGTGGCCGATGGCTTGCATCAGATGGGTCTTCCCCATTCCGACTCCGCCATACAGGAACAGGGGGTTGTAGGCCTTGGACGGTCGTTGCGAGACAGCCTGGCATGCCGCGTGTGCAAACTGATTTCCGCTGCCGATCACGAATGCGTCGAAGGTATAGCGCTGATTCAGTTGCGCTGCGCCATCCCAGTCGAAGCGCGCCTGAGAGATATGCTGACTGGCTGGAGCTGACGCAGGGGCCGACAAGCCGCCGTCATGGCGGACGGGAGTGGCCGCCGGATCATCGTCAGGTGTGACGAACTCCACCTCCTGATAATCCATGTTCAGATTATCGAGCGCTTCCTGGATCAGGTCAGCGTACTTGTCGCCCACGTGCCGGAATTCAATTGTGGGAACGCGCACGTACATGATCCCGTTACTCGAATGACTGTAGCGGGTCGGCTTGAGCCAGGTGTCGTAGGAGTGTCGGTTGATTTTCTTTTCGAGCGCATCCAGGATGCGCAACCACGGATTAGCGGAGAGAGTAGGGCTTGGAACAGACATATGAAATTTTTCGCGTTGGCCGCGGCTGGAGCAGCGCTTGTATTAATTCAGCTTTCGGTTACGAGGCCCCCGGCGCGCCTGCTTCTGGCGTGACGGAGTGCTGCAGTATTGCTTCACTTGCCAGCATAGAAGCCTGATTCATGAGCTGGCGCGGGTCAAAATCCAATTAGCTTCGACAGAGCGTCATGCTAGCACAAAATATTTCTGTTTGTGGAAATCTTTTTCGGGAAAACTTTGCGGCCCTTTTATTTCAACCGCGAAGAGAAAGTTCTGTCAAGTATTGAACTTGTAAATGCCGCAGGAGTGGTGCAAGAGCAGCCGCCAGCTCTCAGCCTTCAGGCAAAAACTGATCCTAAATTGCCGCACGATGTCATTTTATTTTATTGCAACAGTGAAAAATACAAATCCGTTCTCTTCGCGAGTTCTTGAGTAGCCATGTTCCGCCAAAACATCTTGAAGTCGAATCGCAGCGGTCGCGGTCGTAAGAATTAGTCCGACTTGATAATGCGCGAGCGCATTGAGCAACTCCTGCTCACGTTGGGGCGCAAACTCCTGGCCGGAAACCAACTCGCGCAACTCGCGCCTGTCCGTCGCCTCCTCTGGAGGCATCTGTACACCTGTATGTTGGTCATAAAACTCGCGCACACTGATTAACGATGGACGATGCACGAACGTAGGGACCCACACTGCAACCTCTTCAGGGGCCAGCAAAGCAGCAGTCGGCGGGGTGCCATCGATCGCGGCACGCGCGGTCTCCCAGTCTCGGACACGGACTCTCAGCGGCGCCAGCGAAAAACTGACATCGTTCGATGGAGCGAAGCTTGAATACCGTGACAAATAAGCAAAAATGCACAGCACAGCAAAGCCAGCAACTGCCCTTCCGCGCTTCCCCCATTGCTCGGAGGCTCTATCGATCGCGCTTACCATTGCCGCTGCCACCATAGCCACAATGGGAACACTCCAAAGAATCCGCCAAACAACTTCGCGCGTCGTTAGCCTGGAAAGCAATTTAAAGATGAAGGGATTTAGCGGCACCAGGAGGGAAACCAGCGCTACTACCATCAGCTTCCAGCGCACAGCTCGCTCGCGCACAAGAAACGGAGACGCGAGCAGCCCGAACAAAAAAATGTACTGGGCATGTTCGCCGAAGACCAAACTGACGGCTAAGTGTGCCCTGACCGGAAGGTGGGCAAAAACTGGTTCGAGGGCCCTGAAGCCGCTGCGGACTGCAAGTCCGCAAGCCAAGGGATATGCTGCGGGAACTAGCGTGAGAGCAGATCGTCTCGTGAGTCCTTCGCGCCAGCCAGCGAGTGCGGCGGTTCCGAGGGCCACAGGCGCCACGAATATCGCGGTAGAGGAGAGCCCCACGCCTGCAATGGTGCAGAAAACTATTAAGAGCCAGTCGCGGAACGATCCCGTCTCCTCGAAATTCCATGCAAACGCGTACAGGAGCGGAATTCCCGCGCTCACCAGAATCGCTTTCCCGTAAAACAGGGTGACAAAGGCAAAGTTACCCAGCCCGATAGAAACTCCAGGCAGAGTGAGCACGACCAGCGCAACTGCGGTGGCGGCGACCCAGCGCCGTGGAACTAACAGTCGCATCAGGCTGGCCCAAGCGAAGGGTAAGATAGCGGCTATTAGCGTGGGAATAATTGCATGTGCCCAAAAGATCGGCTCTCCTCCGAAGAAGCGCGCAAGGAATGCGATGAGCAACTCGTATGTCTCAACCGTGTATGACGGAAGCATCGGCGGCAGATTGGGAACGCCGTAGAGCACATCGTGCGAGAGCACGGGAAGCCCCGGATGAGCAATCGCATCGGTTGCCGTCCCAACATAGATCGCGTCATCAACATTGGGGCGGTGAGCGACGTAGGTTACCGAGGCTGAAGCGAGAGCCAGGAGAATCAGAACGAACGCTCGCCGTTGTGTAAGCGGCGCCGGGGAGACGCTGGGAAACTCACGCGGTCGTCCGATCCGCGCCATTGCTGAGATTAAAAGTAGAACTGAGCCGATCCAGAAGGCGGAATACCCCATGCCCAGAGCTCGCAACAAGATCAGCGCAGCGGCAAACGCCAACCATTTCCAACTCGGAAAGAACTTCAACGAAGCCGCAACTTGCGGATTTGCGGCCGCGTTGATGGTCCGTGCCGCAAATATTCCACACGCGATGCCTGCAAGCAAAGCGAAAGGTCCGATTCGCGTCAACCATTCAAATGACAAATGAGCGGCCACGGCAAAGTGGGTTGCGACCGTCCAAAAAGCGAAAGCACAAGTTGGGCAGGCGGTGACGAGCACGAAGACGAAGTTCAGTGTTCCGGGCTGGGCCGGAGCACTGGTCTTCGCCTCGAGTTCGGAGACATGATTCATTTAATTGACGAAATCAATCTGACGAAGGCGGGACACGGCACGTTTGCGGTAGCCAATACAGTTCAAAGCCCTGCGGTAATGGCGCCTGCACTTGCTCATAGTGTGTGTGGATGAAACTCACAAGCTTTGGATAAGTTCGTCCGATTCGCAACCAGTCCTGGCCGTCGAACGAGGCGTCCGGGTTGATTAGGATGAGGGACGTCCGGTTTTCAATAAGCGCCTGAATGTGTTTGTCTTGCAGAGCTTCGTCTCGGGGCCAAAAGTAGTATGTCTCCCAGAAGGGCGCTCGCGTTCTAAGAAAGGCATACAGACCGGGGTAGAACGGCAGCTCCAGAAATCCACCGTCACGTGCTCCGCAATTTCGGAATGCCACATCCACCGCGCGCATGATGGATGCTTGTGCCGCAGGCACTTCGAAATCTTTGCCATCCATCGTGATTTGTTCAACCGATTGCGGTGCTCTGGCCTTCGTCCGGAGATGTCCGACCACGGGTTCGATTGGCAGCCAACAGCCGAGCACGAGCAGGGCCAACCCGGAAAAGCACGCCAGCCCCCAAGGCCTACGGCCAGTCTCAAACAGATGCCACGAAAATGCGCCCAAAGCCAGCACAAACGGCATCACACCTTGCGCTATGTGGAAGAAATCTGCGTGATAGAACGCATGGTGAAGATAGGGAATGCCGGCCAACGATGCGCCAACTGCCAGCGCTTGCGCCCCTCGGAACCAACTACGCAAAGCGTTCCACACAATCAGCGCGTAGGTGAAAGGCACAGCAATACACAGCCATGAAACAGCGCGGACCTGTAATAAGTCCATGCCATGTAAGCCTCGAATATGCGAATGCCAGGGGAATGGAATGCGCAATCCCCACTCCCAGTGCGGCGCCAGGAACGCAGATTGAAGAAACGCTGAGCCGAATCCAGGAAAGTGGATGATCATGAAGAGCATTGGCAAATAGCCGGTAACAACGCCGGCAGAGAATGCTGCAAGTGCGCGGTAAGGCGCCTTTGCTCCACGACTAATCTTCAGCAGTAAGAACGCTAGCGCAGCGGCGCCCACCAGGTAAACGCCCGAGTTCTTACCTATGAAAGCAGCAAGTCCTGCCGCTATGCCATAAATGAACCAACGCCTAAGTTTTTCAGGGCAGACAAGAATGAAGGTGATACCTGCGGCAGCCATCAAAGATATTGTCTGCTCATAAATCTTGTGCCGTGGAAAGCCTAGCGCGATTCCCAGCAGCACCAATAGCGCAATCCGCCAGCCTCGACTTACGCCTGTACGAGCCAAAGCCAAATAACTGAGTGCGAGGCCGACTGTTCCGAACAAATAGTTGGCCACCAATTGCTCGTAGAATCCGTCCCGACCGAGAAGCTTAAAGATTGCTGCTGACCAGTAATATCTTCCGGGATCGTAACTGAAAACGTCTCTGACCGGAACCTGGCCCAACGCAGTTCTTTGGCTGATATACCAGAGCCAGCCCTCGTCACCCCAATTGAAACCGTAGCGCCATTGGACGAGAAACACAGCACCGGCGGCGAGCAGGCCAAGAACGAGAGCTTCGAGAACATCGCGAAGCAAGCCGAAGCGAGTGCCGGACGCGACCGGCGGCAGTGAAACTTCAACCGTTTTCGCTGACCCTGCCATGCGATTCAGCCTACCATCTGCGTCCAGTGCGGTTTCCCTTATGCCAAGCTGTCATTTATACTTTCCCTTCACCACATTGAAGCAATGCAGTTGCTGAGGACAGGAGCGCAGGACTTTTCATGCCGAAACGTACATTCCAGCCCAACCGTCGCCACCGCTCGAAGACGCACGGCTTTCGCACCCGAATGAAGACCAAGAGCGGACGCGCGGTCATCTCCCGTCGCCGGGCCAAGGGCCGCAAGCGAGTTTCAGTAAAGCCAGGATTTAGGGAATAGGTAAGCACGGGCGAGGACGCCTTTGCCTCCAAAATCGCGTTTGTGGAGGCACGGGCGTCCTCGCCCGTGCAACTCTGAAGGTGAATCAACCTGCCCAGCGTAACGCGAGGAAACAATTTCCCAAGAGCCGGCGCTTACTGCGGCATGCCGATTTTGAGAAGGTTTACAAACAGGGGCGGCGGCACTTTGCGGCCCACATGACAGTGTTTTATCTGCAGCGGCACGACGAGCAAACTCCGAAAGGCCTGCGCGTCGGCTTCACTGTAGGAAAGGTTCTTGGCGGCGCGGTCCAGCGGAACCGCATGAAACGCCGTTTGCGCGAGGCCGTCCGTTTGACGGCGCAGCCTGAGTTAGGGGTTGATGTCGTAGTAAACCCGAAGAAGTCGCTTCTGAATGCGGAATTCAGAGATTTGGAAGCTGAACTGAAACGCGCTTTTGATGTGATTCAGCATTCGGTGGGGATTAAGTAAGTGAACTCCGGGCAGTAGTCTAAAGTTCAAAATCCCCGCCCTGTCTCTGCAAAGGACGCAGAGACGAGGGCGGGGCACCCGATATTCGACGGGAGCGATCAAACGTGATTCGTGGGGCAATGAAAACCGTGGTACTAACGCTGCTGCGCGGGTACAAGTGGGCGATATCGCCGCTTCTGCCCCCGTCCTGCCGATACCTTCCCACATGCTCTGAATACGCCGCCGAAGCCATCGATCGCTACGGAGTACTGCGTGGGTCGGTAATGGCGATCTGGCGCGTACTTCGCTGTCATCCGTTTGTACGAGGCGGATATGATCCAGTGCCAGTAGACATTGTTGGCTCTTTAGATCGTGTAGCCCCGGTAGTCCACGCCCGGGGTGGGCGAAAATGGATCCCGGCGGCGACACAACACCTGCACTAAGTCCTCATGCCCGAATATAAGAACCCACAATCCGAATCTGGCATGGAGCGGCGTTTCCTGCTCGTGTTTCTGCTGATGGCCGTAGTCATTTTCGGTTCTCAGTTGTTCATGAAGAAATTCGCACCGCAGCAACCGCCCAGCGCGGCACGTCCTATCCAGCCGGTTCAAACGCCTCCCGCGTCGTCTGGGCCCGCTACTCCGCCGACGGCGCAAGCGCCCACGACCCGAAAGCCGATCTCTACACAACCCGGTCCTTCCAAGCAGGCCTCGTCTGAGTCCGAGACGGTCATCGAGAACGATCTTTACCGGGTCACATTCACCAATCGCGGTGCGCAAGCAAAATCCTGGGTGCTGAAGAAATTTTCCGACGACCAGGGCCGTCCGCTCGATCTGGTGAACTCGGCGGCGGCGGCGAAATACGGGTATCCGCTTTCGCTTTGGACCTATGACGAGACGCTGCGCAACAAATTGAACTCCGCGCTTTATGTGGCCTCGGAATCAGGCACCCTGAACGCGCCCGCTAGCTTAACCTTTGAATACTCGGAGTCAGGCCTAGATGTGCGCAAGACTTTTCAGTTCGATGACAGCTACGTAGTGCACGTGGAGACATCAGTTTTTGCTAACGACAGCCCGGTCTACGCATTTCCCTCCTGGCCCTCGGGGTTTGGCGACCAAACGACGTTCCCCGCCTACGCTTCGGCGAAATTCGAGTACCAGATCAACAATGACACTGAGCGTGTGGACGTCAAGAAAGTTTCGGGTGGAAGCACGCTGCACGGCACGTTCAACTGGGCGGGAGTGAGCGATGCCTACTTCGCCGCTGCGTTCATTCCTGACGATATTGAAAATTTAAACGTCGTTAGCCTACGCAATTCAGTTGACGTTCCGCCCGATCCGAGCAAACCGAACGAGACCAAACCTGCGGACGTGATCGGCGTGGTCGTGGGGCATCCTGGCCAATCAAGCGAAAGGCTGTTTGTCGGGCCCAAGTCGCTGCAGGTGCTCGAGGCGGTCCCTGTACCCACAGTCAAAGAAGCTCCCAAAGACCTCCGCAGCATGGTGGATTTCGGGTGGTTCGGCGTAATTGCGCGGCCGCTCTTCATCTGGCTGCGATGGACTTACCAGTACGTTCACAACTGGGGCTGGGCGATCGTCCTTCAGACCTTAGTCATTACGCTGCTGCTACTTCCGTTGCGCATTTATCAGATGAAGTCGCAGATCAAGATGACGCGCCTGCAGCCGCAGATGAAAGCTATCCAGGAGAAATACAAGAAATACAGCATGCGCGACCCGCGCAAGCAGGAGATGAACAAGGAGGTTGCCGAACTTTATAAGACCCATGGCGTGAACCCCGTGAGTGGGTGCCTGCCGTTGCTGCTGCAGATGCCGTTTCTGATTGCGTATTACAAAATGCTGGGTGCTGCGATCGATTTGCGCCAGGCGCACTGGTTGTGGATCCACGATCTTTCGGCGCGCGACCCTTATCTGATCTTGCCTGCAATTATGGTGATCAGCATGTTCGCCATGCAGAAGATGACGCCGCAGGCCGGCATGGATCCGGCACAACAGCGCATGATGAACATCATGATGCCGGCGATGATGGGCTTTATCTTTTACAATCTCGCTGCTGGATTGAACCTGTATTACGCAGAAAGCAATCTGATCATGATTGCGCAGCAGGCCATCATGAATCGTACGGAATTGGGCCGCGAGATGCGCGAAATTGCGGCAAAGCGAGCGAGGAAGAAAGGCAGCTCTTAGCTATCAGCCGTCAGCCATTAGCTATCAGTAAAGTCACCTGTGCCGACAAGGTGGAAGACTGGGCACAGAACTTTCTTAGATGGTCGAATTTGAATCTGCGGAGGTTGCAACCGGCTACGGGATCAGCAACACGGTTATGACCAGGAGATGTTCCTGATAGCTGACGGCTGAAAGCTGACGGCTTCCCTTATGAACAAAATTGAATCTGCAAACCAGCTCAACACATTTCTGAACGGCGTGGTCAAGCACGCCGGGCTGAAGTTGAAATATCGCATTTCTGTCGATCCGCCGATTGCGGACGATCGCGACTGGGAGCGGCCGGAGATTCTGGTCGAATTCGCCGGTCCGGATTCGTCCTTGTTGCTGGAGCGTGGCGCCGAACTGCTGCGGTCGATGGAGTTGCTGGCTATGGAAATGTTGCGCCTAGCCGGCAACGAGCACGAAAAAATCAGCTTCGACTGCATGGGCCACAGAAAAGGGCGAATTGAAGAGCTGCGCCTGTCTGCGCGCGTCGCCGCCGATAAAGTCCGCCAAACCGGAGCACCTTATCATTTCGCGCCGATGTCCTCGCGCGAGCGCCGCATCGTGCACCTGGCATTGCGCGATGAACACGACCTGCGCACGGAGAGCGATGGAGAAGGACTGCAACGCTCCGTGGTTCTCTATCCCAAAGATTACAAATCTGCCCCACAGCCCGCATTCCGGCGGCGGCGATAGCTCAACGCCTGATTCGCGCGATCACATACAACACCAGCGAAAGCACAATACTCACCAGGATCGAAGTAGCCAAGGGAAAATAAAACGTGGTGTGCTTGCCGCGGTAGAGGATGTCTCCCGGCAACCGTCCTATTGGAAGGTTCGTGCGGCCAAACAGCATGAACACCGCGCCTATGACCACGATCACGAGGCCCAGCGCGACCATCATCTTGCCAATTTCGGTCACAACAAGATCCTAAAAGACGAAAGGACCGGCTTGATCGACGCGTCCACCACGATCAAACTACATCTCAAACTACATTAATCTCCTCAGTCACCAGTTTCTTATCATTCTCATCTGCGCCGGTCAGCTCGAATGCATTGGTCAGCAAGGCTTTGCCTTTTTCCACGCTAGTGATGATATAGGAGCAGCCGAACCAGTGGGCTTCGGCAAGATCGGTTTGCGACCACTGAGCGGGGTGGTCAGGATGCGAGTGGTAGAAACCGATAATGTCCTCTTCGCGCTCGCGACCTTCGCGCTGGATGCGGACCAACTCTTTGGGATCGATGTTGTAACGGTTCTGCGGAGAGTCGGTGCGAGTGTTCCGCGCGCGCGCAATCGACGTTACGACGCGGGTGCCGTCATCCTCCATGCGCCCGAGCAGCACACCGCAGCACTCGTGCGGATATGTTTCCTCGCCGTGCTGGCGCAGCGCATCGTAATGGGATTGGCCTAAACGAAGCATTAAGCTTTCCGCCACAGAGACACAGAAAAGTCTGTTCACCTTAAAACGTGTACACCCAGACTTTTACGAAGAGGGTCTCTGTGCCTCTGTGGTGAGAACTAGTTCCTGTGCGCCATTCGCGCCGCCTCAATCCCATCCAGTGCCCGCCATAATGCTTTTGCAGCGTTCTCTCCAGCATCCAGCGCCTTCTCCACCGCATCAGGGTTTTCTGCAACCAGCTTCGCTAATTGATGCCGCCAGATGCGTGAATGGTACACGTCGGCGGTCGCGTGCAGGGTAAAGTAGCCGCAGGTCTTGTCGTCCGCTCCGAACTGCTCGCGCAGTCCCCGGGCTTTTTCCGTTGCAACACGGGGAACTTGTGATTCGTACGCATACAAAGCGGCCAGCGTCTCTTCGGGAGCACCCTCGCGCGAAACTCCGTGAAAGAAATCCGTGAGCTCCCTGATCTCCGGCAGCGGCTCTCGCATGATTTGGCGCCCTCCTCCCACGCCTTCCACAAAATCCAGCCAAAGCTCTGCATGCGGACGCGACCCCTCGTCCACTCCCATTTCATCGTCCCGGTTCATGAAAACCACGCGGCGCAACTGGTCGTCAGCAAGCCGCGACCCGAATTCCTGCAGATATCCGGGGAAGGCCTCCACGTGATGGAAGTAGTCTCGCGCATATTCGCGCAAATCCTCGCGCGTAAGCTCGCCCGCGCTCCACGCCTTATAAAAAGGATGGCAAAGCAGGTCATGTTTCGCGATCCGCGAATCGAGTTCCGCAAAAAATTCTTTTACCGTCATCATTCCTCCGCAAGAGAACCAATATTACGAGGAACAAACCCGCCTCGCAACCCTCCAATTTTCCTCGGTGTTCTCTGTGGCCTCTGTGGTTAAGCTTTGTGCAGTTGCAATTCGGGAATGGTCTTGTGGTGAGAACCCACTTAATTGACGAAAACAGAAGCCATCGTGAGACGATGTTCCGGTGCGCTCGATTGCTGTAACGCTGCTCTCGATTCTCTGTCTCGGGCAGACTGACCCTCGCGTTCCCAACGAAGTTCGCTATAAGACTGGATACATCAGTCGTCTTCCAAAGCCACCGGACTTTTCCTCCGCCATGCTCTGGGGTATCGCAATCGCCGATACCCGTGTCCCAGGACACGAGAAAGCGACGGTTGAAATCGCCCGCACCCAGCTAGCTTGCCGAGTGAACGGCGAAGACGTCATATTGAATGATGACCGCGGAACTATCCGTGGAGGACTCTATACGCGCTTCCCCTGGTTCGGTACCGACTCCCATGATCCCATTCCGCTGGCGTACTCACGCGACCGCAGCTCCGTTGTCCTTCGAATCGGCACACGCCCGGACAAGATTTGGCATTTCTGGGCGGCATCGCCGCGCGCGAGTCTCCCCACCAGCCGTCTCGAAGGCTGCACCGTGAAAGCCAGAGTCAGAATCTCGCACGGAGCTCTGCTGCAAATAGGGATTGATTACTGGCGCAATCCCACGGTCGGATATGGATCCGGCGGCAACAATCACGAAGCCGGCGCAAGCGATTGGTATTTCCCGTCCGATCGATGGCAGGAAGCGATATTCACC
>WNFR01007106.1_pt1 | contig 12242 bp, 10 predicted proteins | sample 5400221 | NCBI WGS metagenome assembly WNFR01 (sample SAMN13153357, study PRJNA577476) | soil metagenome | isolation source: 40 cm soil under Madrone tree | place: USA:California | collected 2016-06-14 | reverse complement strand
AGCGAAAATATGCGCGTCCTCAAATGGATCGTGGACCGCGCGCGCGTCCGCGCCCAGGGCCGCGAGACTCCCATCGGCTGGATGCCCGATTACGAAGATATGGAATGGACCGGCCTCGATTTTCCGCGCGAAAAATTCGAAGTGCTGCAGGAATTCGACGGCAAAGCCTGGCGCCACGAAGTCATAGACCACGAAGAGCTCTTCATCGAGCTCCACGACCATCTCCCCAAAGAAATGGTCTACGAACGCGAACTCCTAATCTGCCGTTTGTAATTTTTCCTTGCTTTGTTGTTTCCTGTAGGGGCACGGCATGCCGCGTCCGTCTGCGCGCTTGAATTGCTCCCTTCCCGGCTGCGATGAAATCGAGCCACCAATCCAATATCGTCATTCCGAGCTCTTCGCTCCGCACACCCTCATTCAATGTGCGGCGCCCTGTTTTTCTCATGACACGAAAGTAGTTCGTTCTTTAATCGGATTAATTTCTCGCATCACGGACTTCGAATTCATTTAAAGTATCGGGGTTGATCACCACTCTGGTAACTATCGCGAAGTGTGAACAACAATAACCAAACTCACGCGCTAGGTGAAACATGATCAGGGAGGAAAAGTGAAGAATCGGCTTCAGTCTCGTAGCTCTGTTGAGCGCTCGGTTTCACGGCGCAAGTTCCTGGCGCAAACCGCAGCGGCGGCGGTTGGTTTCACCATTGTTCCGCGCCGGGTATTGGGTGGCATAAATTACGTAGCGCCCAGCGACAAGCTCAACATTGCTTTCATTGGCGTGGGCTCGCAAGGTTTTCGCGTCATGCTCCACTTTTTGCAGGAACCCGATGTGCAGGGTGTGGCAGTCTGCGATCCCAATAAAATCGGCTCCAACCACCCACAATGGGATACACACGAGTTTTGCAACTCGGTTCGCAAATTACTCGGCGTTGATAGCGGCTGGGATTGGCTGAGCCCGGACCAGCCTCTCCAGCTGACCCATTCTCTCCGCGCGCCTAGCGGCGTTTCCGGCCGCGAACCTTGCCAAAAAATTGCGGATGCCTACTACGCCACTCAGCAACGCTCCGGTCGGTATCGCGGCTGTGCGGCGTACAGCGACTTCCGCGAGCTACTGGAAAAACAAAAGGACCTCGACGCCGTCGTCGTCTGCACCACCGACAATCTGCACGCAGCGGTCTCCGCCGCCGCGATGAAAAAGAGCAAACACGTCTTCTGTCAGAAGCCCCTAACCCACACTATCTACGAAGCGCGTCGCCTCGCCGAAATCGCGCGCCAAACCGGCGTGGCAACTCAGATCGCGGTTGCCAACCAGGCCTCCGAATCGACCCGTTTACTTTGCGAATGGATTTGGGATGGCGCCATCGGCCCGGTGCGCGAGGTCGTCAACTGGTCGAGCCGTCCGTTCTGGCCCCAGGGACTCGACCGCCCAAAGGACGCTGAAGCCGTACCCGACGGCTTAGACTGGGATCTCTGGCTTGGTCCTGCGCCCCAACGTCCCTACAACCGTGCTTACGTGCCCTTTGCATGGCGCGGGTGGAGCGACTTCGGCTGCGGCGCACTGGGCGACATGGGCTCCTACAGTTTCGACACAATTTTTCGTGTCTTGAAGCTCGAGGCACCCTCGAGCGTGGAAGCCAGTACCACTGATCGCTACGAGGAGACTTACCCGCTCGCCTCGATTATCCGCTACAACTTCGCTGCCCGCGGGGACATGCCGCAGGTGAAATTCACCTGGTATGACGGCGGTCTAAAACCGCCGCGCCCCGACGAGTTGCCGGAAAATCTTCCATTAAGAGGCGACGGAGAAGAAAATGACGAAGGCCTCCTCTTAGTCGGAGAGCGCGGCAGAATTCTCTGCTCATTTAATGGCGGCAGCCCAAAGCTGATTCCCGAAGTCAAAATGCAAAGCTATAAACAGCCGCCAAAGACGTTGCCTAGGTCACCAGGCAACGAACGCGAATGGCTGGACGCCGCAAAAGGCGGCAAAACAAAGCCCGGCGGAAATTTTGAATTTTCCGGCCTCGTTACCGAGACTCTGCTCCTCGGAAATGTCGCGACGCAATTGGGACAGCGACTCGACTGGGATCACTCCAGCATGAAAGTGGTCAACTCCAATCAAGCCGACAAGTACATCCGTCCGGAACGTCGCACTCATTGGGAGCTCTAACGGCTACGTCGCGCAGAATGAACCGCAAATATGGAGGCATCGATGTCTGTAATTTCCAGAAGAACGTTCCTCAAAAATTCCAGCACCCACACCGCTGCAGCCGGAGTTCTTGCCGCCGCAGGAGCGCTGCGCCTTCGCGCCAATCCGCTCGGCATGCCCATTGGCTGCCAGACGTGGCCGGTCAGGGAAATGATCGCCAAGGATTTTCCCGGCACCATCAAGCAACTCGCATCTGCCGGATTTCAGTCCATTGAAATGTGCTCGCCGGTCGGTTATGCCGATTTTGGCTTTGGCGGCCTCGCCAAATACCAGGGAGCCGAGCTTTGCAAAATCTTGCGCGATGCCGGTGTCACTTGCGTGAGCTCTCACTTCGACATTAAGGAACTCAGGGCGAATCAGGAGGAGCGTATTGCTTGGGCAAAGGATGCCGGCCTGACGCAAATGCTTGTACCCACTCTCAGCGGTCCCAAAAAACCGACTATGGACGATGTGAAGCGCGCCGCCGACGAATACAACAAAATGGGCGAAAAGTCGGCTCAGGCTGGCATCCAGCAGGGCCTGCATAACGAAGACTTCGAACTCTCGATGGTGCATGGCAAGCGAACCTATGATCTGTTGTTCGATCTCCTCGATCCGAGGCTCGTCCAGTTCCAGTTCCAGGTCTCCACCATCAGCCGCGGCTACGATGCCGCCGAATATTTCAGGAAGTATCCCGGCCGCTTTATTTCCATGCACGTACAAGGCTGGTCTATGCAAGCGAAAAAAGTCATGCCCGTCGGTCCGGACTCTCTGGATTGGACGAAGATCTTTTCCGCGGCAAAAACCGGCGGCATAAAAAACTACTTCGTCGAAATGAATCTCGACATGATGAAAGCCAGCGTCCCCTACCTTCGCAACCTGCAAGTCTGATAAAACCGGTTAATCGCAACCCCGTCCCAAACTGCACAGTCTTGTTTTCGCCGTTGCAGTACCCTCGAGCAAGAAATCCGGTACCTCTCTACCGTGGCTTCTGTCCCGGTCTGTCAAAATTTCAGGAGAAGAAATGGACATGCAAAATCTTGCAAAAAATTCACCCTGGGGAAGAAGACTCTTCGCCATCACCGTCTTGTCCGCAGCGCTTCTCTTCGTAGGCGCATCCGCCCTCCGCGCCGATGAAGGCGAATGCCAGCACCGCATGGCCAGAGCCGACCATCGCGTCCACGAAGCTGCCGAACATCACGGATGGGACAGCAAACAAGCCGAACGCGCCCGCCACGAACTCCGTGAAGCGCGCGAGTATTGCTGGACCCACGGACACAAATGGTGGGATGAAGACGGCCATCGCTGGCACACCGACCGCGACTGGGACGATCACGATCATGATCGCGACCACGATCGCGCCCGCCACTAAAACGCTCGCTCTTCGCCTCTGTGGTACCGGGCTTCAGCCCGGCTCTTTCTTCGATCTTGGGTAGAGGGTGGGTCTTTATTCTGCATCCGATAAGATGCAGGAAGGGTCTCAACCCGACAGGAACAACCAATCCCGTAAGTACTGGCTTCCCGAAACACTCCACAAGCCGAATCCCTGTCTGCTGATCCCGGTCCGCGCTCACTCTTCGTTATACTTGCAAGGACCGCACTTCGTAAGTCCTATAGAACTCATACTTACGAAAAATGGAGGTGGGGGTAGATAGAGTGCAGACACTCATCTTTTCCCTGAGGCACCGAAGGGCCAGCGCGCCTTTGACCTACTTCCGCTCGCTACCTCATTACTTCATTTCTTCGAATATTCGACGGTCTTCGTCACGCCCTTGCCTTCCGTTACCACTACCGTCTGCCCGCCGTTCACGTTCGAGAGCTTTTCCACTTGACCGCTCGGCCAGCGAATCTGCACCGTGTCAACCTTATTTAACCGTCCCAGGCCAAACGTCAACACCAATTCATTGGCCGCCAGGTAGCTCGATCCGCTCTTCAGCATTTGCGTTTGCGTTCCGTCAGAAGAAGTCACCCACAGCACGGCGCCAATGCCATCGTGATTCGATTTTGTGCCAACTAGTTTGAATCGCACGCTGTGATTTGGTTTTTCTTTCGACGCTCCCGTAGCAACATTTCGAAAAAGATGCACCGAACCGCCATTCGTGGAAAGCAGCACATCCAGCCGCCCATCATTAAATACATCGGCGTAGGCAGCCGAACGCCCCACGCGCGCAGCGGCAAATTCCGCTCCCGCCGATTTCGTAACCTCCGCAAATTTTCCTTTGCCCAAATTCCGAAAAAGATGCGGCGGCTCCGCGTATCGCACGTTCACCTGCACTTTTTGGATGTCCGGATCAATGTGGCCGTTTACCACCAAAATGTCCGGCCAGCCATCAAGGTCGTAGTCGAAAAAGAAACATCCAAACCCGAGCGTGAGCAGGGAAGCACGCCCCACTTCGCTGCGCGGCGCTTCATCCACAAACAATCCTTTGCCTTCGTTGTGATAAAGCGAAAGCATCTGATTGGAAAAATTAGTGATCAGCAAACTGGTATTTCCGCTGCGGTCGTAGTCGGCAGTGTCCACGCCCATTCCCGCGCGCGCCACGCCGTCTTCGCTGAACGCCACGCCCGCCACCACCGCTTTCTCGGTAAACGTTACGTTGCCGCCTTTGTCCGGACCATTGTTGTGATACAGCTTGTTCGGTTGCGTGTCGTTGGAAAAAAGCAGATCCGGCCAGCCGTCGTTGTCGTAATCGAGCACGGCAACGCCAAGAGTTTTCGAAGTTGGTTCGCCCAGCCCGGCTTTCTGCGTCACGTCAGAAAACGCTCCGTTTCCATTGTTGTGCCAAAGCCGCACGGAAGTTCCTTTGTACGATTCCGGCGTGCAATACGATTTGCTTTTGCCGTCCATCGTGCAATACAGATCGGTCTCGGGTGTCCACTGCACGTAGTTGCCGACGACCAGATCGAGTTTGCCGTCCTTGTCGTAGTCAACCCACGCGGCGCTGGTGCTGAATTCTTTAATTCCTCCCAGCCCAGCCTTCTGCGTCACGTCAGTAAACGTTACGTTGCCTGCCTTGTCCGGGCCATTGTTGTGAAACAAATGGCTTTGGCCGTACGCAGTTACAAACAGATCGTCGTAGCCGTCGTTGTCGTAATCGCCAACCGCCACGCCGATGCCGTACATTTCGATATCGAGGCCCGCCTGGTGCGTGACGTCGGTGAAGGTGCCGTCGTGATTGTTGTGATAGAGCTTCGGCGTGGTGTGTTTTTGCCCGTGCCCCGGCCAGTCCGTTCCGTTGACCAGGAAAATATCTGGCCAGCCGTCGTTGTCGTAATCGATGAATGCGAGGCCGGGCCCGACCGTCTCCGGCAGAAACTTTTTGCCAAACGCTCCATTGTTGTGGACGAAATGGATTCCGGATTTTGCGGTGACATCTTGAAAAGTAACAGCAGCTTCAGCGCTTTGCGCTTTTGTGCTTGGAGAAAACAAGAATAAGAAAAAGAAAGAAACAAAAATCGCTAGCGACGAGCTGATTGCAAAATATTTCTTCAAGGTTTCTCCGACGGATTTTCACGGCCAACGCCCAGTGCATCGGCCACGCGATTGATGTAGTTGAACCAGGAGGCAATCAGAGTGATTTGCAGAATTCCTTTATCGTCGAAGCCGACCGAGCGCAACTTGTCCAAATCTGCAGGGCTGCATTGCACCGCATCCTTGGTAAGTTTCACCACGTAATCGCACATCGCGCGTTCCGGTTCGGTGATCGGCGCGGTGCGATAATCGCGGCGGAGCGCCTCGATCAGCGAATCGTCCAACGTCACTCTACGCAGAAACTCTGCGTGGGATTCGATTCAATAGTGGCACCGGTTGGTGATCGAAACCATGGTCGCGATCATTTCGTGTTGCCGGCGCTGCAGCGGCAACTCTGGCGCCATCATCGCGCCAAATGCGCAGAAGGAATGAAACAGCACATCCGGCAGCAGCGTGTGCGACGCAACAATTCCCGCTTCCGCACCGTGATCGACGGCCGGTACGGGGGTAGCGTACTCCTGCGGATACAATTTCCGCTGCGCTTCCATCGCCGCTTTTACGCGCTCGTCGTCCCACATGGAGACTGTTTTGATCCAGGTCATTTTTTGTTCCTTGGCGAAATGTATGTGCGAAATCAATCTGTCCCGGCAGGCGAAGTTGCGACCGAGCCGTTGCCTCGCGCATTGCCAGATTTCTTGGCAGAATTCGGCGGTTTTTGCGCAGCGGGCGCAACGGGCTGTGCGGCATTTAGTGCGACAGAAATGTGCTCGTGAATGGCCTGGCGTTCATTGTTGTCTTCGGGATGGTTCTGTCTGTAAGGTCCAGTGATTGCCTGGGCGGACTCATCGGCCTTGTAGCGCAAATAGCGGATTTTGTGTGCATCTGCTTTGGCTTCGTTGCCGAGACCGTTGTAGCAGAGCATCAGGTTGTAGTGGGCCTGAAGATCTTCGGGATCGATGGTGAGCGTGGTCTCAAATTCCTTCACCGCATCGGAATATTTCTTTTGCAGAAAATAAATGCGGCCGAGTTCGTTACGCACCACGCGGTCACGCGGATACTGCTGCAATACGCTCTGCAATTTCGCTATCGCGTCGTCGTACTTGCCTTCTTCCTTCAGGTCGCGGGCATAGAAATAATTTGCGCGGGCAAGATTCGGCTTCAGTGAAAGCGCTTTGTCCAAAACTGTGAATGCACCTGCAGTATCGCCTTCCTGCGTGCGCACTCTTCCAATATTTACCCAGCCGTCGAAATTATTCGGATCGGCTTCCGTCGCTTTGATGAATGCGGCTTCGGCTCCCTTGAAATCATTCTGAAGAAATAATCCGATGCCGTAGTCATTCCAGCGCATCCAGTCTTCCTTTACAGTGATTGCGCTGGGAGTGGGCGCAGAATCGTTTTTCGGCAGCACAAAGATCGATTTGGTGTCTTCGGCGACGGTGATGATGGGGAGATCGGGAATTCTTTTCAACGCGCCGGCAACTCTCGAAGTGTCGCCATGGAAAGCAAATTTGCGGTCGTCGTAGTCGGGAGTAGTTGCGCCTTTGGGCTGCGTGGGATCCTCTTCGCCGGCGTAAGAGAACTGCGTGTTGAACCACATGAATTTTCTGTAGTTGAGTTTGGCATGGAGATTGATTTTCTCGCCGGCGTTTTCCGGAATGTGCATACGGAAATGCACGGTGTCGGCTGCGCCGGGCGGGATCAGATGGACGTACACGACGGCGCGGTTGGACCACGCATTGCGTTTGTTAATGACGTTGCCGTGGGCGTCGATTTGTTGCGAGCGGTAGAAATGTGCGCCGGGCTCGACCGGGCCTTTGCCGTCATCCTCGACTTTGCCGCTCCAGAAAAGGATCTGGCCTTTTTCGTCGGTGGCTTGCAGCTCGAGCCAGACATCGAAGGCGTCGACCGTACCACCCGGAAAGAAGTGGCCGACTTTGCGGGTTCGAACGACAACCTCCACCAAATAATCGTCGCCGCGGCGAACTGAAGCTTGCACACGTCCAAGGGGCGCAGTGATCGGCCGCGCTTCACCCTTGGGACCTTGCGGAGAAGCGACGTCGGCTTCTTCGCCGACGGCGAAAGTAGTGGAAAGTTCCTGGCCATTTCCTAATGGCGAAGCCGCAGGGTGTGCAATTTCTTTTTCGGCTGGGGAAATTCCAAACACGTCGACAGTCACTTGCTTGTCCTGGAGAAAGTTCACGCTCTGGGCAAGCTGCACGGGATCTTCGTTTGCGGTAGGCACCGCGGTGTTCGCTCCCGGAAAGCGATGCGAGTGAATGAATCCGTTGATGCTGCCTTCGTCTTTCGAAGGCAGCAGTGGCATGTGGCAGTCGGCGCACATCATGGAGTTGGCCGGATAGTAAAAAGAGCGTGCGCCCTGCCCGGAAACGCCGCTGGCCTGCCAGTTATCGTATTCATTGAAGCCGCGCACCCAGCGATATTTATTCACGGGAACGTCGAGATGAACTTTGTGGCAACCGGAGCAGAATTCCGCAGTCTGCTCGCGCATGAACGGTTTTAGGAAAGTGCGGCGGTGCGGTTCGGGATTTACCCGTACCAAGAAGTCGTGCAATGCGCGCTTCACGGGGTTTTCGCTGGCGGCAAGTTCGTGAAGTTTGGGATATTCGAGCACGAAATCGCCCTGGCCCATGGTGCTTTTCACTTCGACGATGCTGTGGCACATCATGCAGCTGAGACCGGCTTGCGCGGCGGGCGTATTTTCGATCTGGCGAATCGGAGTGTCGAACATGCCGCTGAAGAGAAGCGCGGGATCGTGGCAACCAGCGCACCACTTGGAGGCTTTTACGCCGGCGACATCTTGCATGTACTCAATGCTTTTGCGATACCACTGATTGTTGAAGGAAGAGAAGTGGTGCGCGGAGCTGTTCCACTGTTTGTAGATATCTGAGTGGCAGCGTTCGCAGGCTTGCGACTGCATGAAATATTTTGCGGGAATATTTTTGCCATCCCGTGTCTGTGCAGAACTTGGGAAAAATTTGCCGTTGGGGCCATCGCCTTCGCCCTCCATGGTTTCCGTTGGCATACGCGGATTGACGACACGATTGCTGTTTTTCCAGGCGATGTTGCGAGCCCACCATGAGCCGCTGGCGATTCCGGCCATCAGCAGAGCCAGCACAGCGAAACTGGCAGCCGCACCGGCAAATCCTTTGCCTAGCCAGCCTCGCCGAGTGAGCCAGGAAGTGGCGACGAGCAAAACTCCTGCAGCGCAGAGAGCAATGTGCAGATAAAGCCATACGCGAAAACGATTTGGAGTCCCGATTTTGATCAATATCAGACCGAGCAGGGTTCCTGCGGTGATCAGTAACCAGGCGAAACGAATTTCGAGAGCGCAGTCGTGAAACACCCGACGCAAAATCGCAATGAGCAGGATGGCGAGGAGAATTCCGGTCACCGTATGAAGCAGAACACCGCCACCATAGATGATGGTGGCGGTAGGATATGCGTAGAGATAGATCGCCGAGAGCGTTAGCAGGAAAAGAAGTGGAAACCGCCAGCGAGTCATAGCCCCTTTACCCTACTGCACAAATTTGTCCACTCGCCGATCCCCAGCAAACACGAACGCGGCCGGAATAGTTTGGGGTATCCGACCGCGTCGCTAAGGGGTGCTCCCGAGGTGTCATAAAAACCGTAAAATCGGGTAGCGCTGGTTACTTTGTTGGGAGCATTTATATGCGCGGCGACAAGAACGCACAATAATGCAAACATACTAGAATTATCGCGCATCTGTAAGCGCTTCATTTTCATGTAGTTCATAGGACTTAGCAGTTGAGATATTTTTGAATTCCTGAGTGGCGCCACTGGGCCATTCTATTGTCAAACGATCGATGCGATCCGCCTTGCCGACGCCAAAGGTGAGCGGCAATTCGGATTGGGATAGATAGCTTGAGCCAGCGCGCACGGTGCGCATTTGAGTTTCGCCGCGGTGATAAATACGAACAACGGCACCGATAGCGTCGCGGCTGGATTTTGTGCCGGTGAGATGCACGCGTAGAAACCGATTGTCACCGCTTAGATCATTGCGGAAAAGGTAGGCAGGGCCGTTGTTGGTGGTGAGCAGAAGATCCACATCGCCATCGCGATCGAAATCAGCGAAGGCGAGTCCGCGACCGACGCGCGGCGCGGCGAAATCCCCGCCGCTGGTGCCAACCGCGTCCTGAAATTTACCATTGCCAAGATTCAGGAATAGATGGGGAGGCTGCGCGTAGCCGACGTTGCCGCGAATGTTGCGAACCGTGTCATCGATGTGGCCGTTGGCAACGACAAGATCGAGTCGGCCATCGAGATCGAGATCGGCGAAGCCGCAGCCAAAGCCGAGAGTTGTTTTAGAGGGGCCGCCGACACCGGCTGCAATGGAGACGTCGTCGAATTGTCCGGCGGAAGGCGAACGGTACAGTCCGACCATCTCGTTGTCGAAATTAGTGATGGCGATGCCGGGGCGGCCGGAATTTTCGAAGTCACCGACATCCACGCCCATGCCGGCACGCGCTTTGCCGTCGGCGCTGAAGGCCAGACCCGCTTCAACGGCCACGTCCTTGAATTTTCCGTTGCGCAAATTGCGATAAAGCTTGTTGGGTTGAGTGTCGTTGGCAACGAAAAGATCGGGCCAGCCATCTTGATCGAAATCGAGCATGGCAACACCGAGCGATTTCGAACTGGTGTCAAAGATTCCGCTGGCGGCAGTAACATCTTCGAACGTTCCGTTGCCGCGATTGCGGAAAAGCCAGCAGGTTTCTCCGCGGTAGGCTTCGGGCGTGCAGTAGGATTTATTTTTTCCGTCCAGGCTGCAAAAGACATCGTGTTCTGGCGACCAGTTCACATAATTGCATACGAAAAGATCGAGATGGCCGTCGCGATCGTAATCGAACCAGAGGGCTGAAGTGCTGAAGGCCTGGCGATTGGCGAGGCCACTGGATTTAGTGACATCGCGAAATGTGCCTTTGCCGGTGTTCAAGAACAGGCGATTTTGCCCGACACAAGTGATCAAGATGTCAGGGAATCCGTCGTTGTTGTAATCAGCGACAGCGACGCCCATGCCGTAGAGTTCGATATCGAGCCCGGCGGCGCGGGTAACGTCGGAGAAGGTGCCGTTGCGATGGTTTTTGTACAGCTTCAACGTGGAGCGAGTGCGTTGGTGGCTGGGCCAGTCCATGGAATTTACGAGCAGAATGTCGGGATAACCGTCCGCGTCGTAATCGAAAAAAGCACAACCGGAGCCGAGTGTTTCTGGAAGAAGTTTGCCGCCATAGGCGCCGCTGTTGTGGCGAAAGTTGATTCCAGCCTGCTGGGTGACGTCTTTTAAGAGAAGCGATGGCTGTGGCGATGCGGCCGTGCCGTAGGCCCAGCTAGGCCAAAGAGAAGAAGCGCCGGCGGCTGCGAGCATGTCCAGGAAAGAGCGCCGGTTCACGGCAGATTCACCAGCCCGTTTCGAATCGCATAGACCACGAGCTCGGCAGTTTTGTGAATTCCCAGGCGATCCATAATGTTGGCGCGGTGCACGGAGACGGTGTTCACACTGAGATCAAGTTCCGACGCGATTTCCTTATTCGATTTGCCGGAGACGATGTGTTGTAGAACTTCGAGTTCGCGCGTTCCAGATCGTTGGCGTTTTTGAGCACGTAGCCGCGGGCTCCAGCGTCCAGAGCCTGGCGGACAAGAGTGTCTTCGGAATGCATGCTGAGCATAAGGATTGCGGTGTCGGGATGAGAGCGCAGAATGATTCGCGTGGCGGCGACACCGGTGAGTTCCGGCAACTGACAGTCCATCACAATCACCTGGGGATGCAATTTTTCGGCGAGCCGCACCGCTTCCGTGCCGTTGCTGGCCTCGCCGACAACTTCCAGCGTTTCGTCATCATCGAGCATACGGCGAAATCCGCGCCTAACCAGTGCGTGATCGTCCACCAGCAAAACGCTGATTTTATCCGACATGCGATTCCACTTTTTCCCGCGGCGCACTCATGCGAACCAGAGTGCCGCGCGCGTTGGCTTGCAAATATTCAATATTGCCAGCAATTAATTGCGCTCGTTCGCGCATGGCAACCAGACCGATGCCGCGTTCGTATTTTCCACCGGTCTGCGGGGGGTGCGGCGAAATGCCTTTGCCATGATCCTCGACTTCGAGAATCAATGCATCCGGCCGGTACATCAGGCGTACCCAAGCTTCCTGCACACCGGCATGCTTACTGACGTTGTTCAACGCTTCCTGCACGATGCGATAAACCTGCACCCCCGCTGACGACTCTATGGTGAAGCGGGTTCCGGATTTTTCATAGTGCAGAGAGAGACCCATTTGCCGTTCGACCGCGGGAATATACCAATCAAGCGTGCTTTCCAGTCCGACTTCTTCGAGCAGCACCGGATGGAGAGCTTGCGAAAGGCTGCGAATATTGTTCAGCGTGGACTGGGCGATTTCGCGGACTTCGCTCAGCTCGGAGTGCAGCGGGGACGATTGCGGTAACTGTTTGTTCGCACGGCCAAGTAAAACGCCGATCGCGGTCAGCACCTGGCCAAACTCATCGTGCAGTTCGCGGGAAATGTGGCGCAGCGTGGACTCCTGGGTATGAAT
>WNFR01006186.1_pt1 | contig 12242 bp, 7 predicted proteins | sample 5400221 | NCBI WGS metagenome assembly WNFR01 (sample SAMN13153357, study PRJNA577476) | soil metagenome | isolation source: 40 cm soil under Madrone tree | place: USA:California | collected 2016-06-14 | reverse complement strand
TCCTACAGCCTGATCTTCACCCCTCCGGTGGAAGCGGCGCCGGTGCCTGGGTACTCAAAAGGCGGTAAGGAAGTCATCAGCAGCAAAGAGGGCAAGGAAGTGCCGCCGGCGGCTGTTTACAGTATGCCGTGCTGGAAGAATATCCTGAACAACTCCACCATCACCGTGGGTGTGAATAATGTCTTCGGTGAGGACCCGCCCAAGGAGTTTGGGTTCGAGTTTGGCAACGCCTTCGGCATTCCGGGCAGCACCTATGATAACCTGGGACGGTTCGTGTATGCCCGAATGATCAAGAAGTTCTAAGCATCGCAGAGAGTAGTTTGACAAAGAGGCAGCGGTTCCGGCCGCTGCCTCTTTTGCTGTACGCGCCTCACGCGAAACTTTGTTTTCTTAGTTTGCGTCTGTTCGAGTCTTTTTGCATTTCAACAGGAGGAAACAAAGGATAGAACGGCCCGCGATCAGTCGAATTAATGAATCGAGATCGAGGTTAATTCGCGTTATTCGCGGGCAAATGCCTTCTTGTCATATCGATGTCATGTCGAGCAGAGTGGAGACATCTCTCACTATTCTGCCTTTTAAAAACCGTAAGAGGTTCCTCCACTTTGGTCGGAATGACAAAGCGATGGTGACGGACCGCGTCACATTGCCCTGAAATCTTCTCGAAACTCCGCCTTGTGTTCAAGGTTGAATAGGATGACGGTTGAAGAAGAGGTCTTTAAACTATGAAAATGTCAAAAATCATAAAGTCGGCGGCTTTGCTGTTAATACTGTCCGTCGCCGCAACCAGTGCATTCGCCAACCCGCAGAGGTCCGAGAGGGTACCACCAGCTGGCGAGCGCTACGCGTACGTTTGGGTGACGGGTTCCAGGATCCCGCAGAAACTGCGGATTAGCCCAATCGGGACGCCAACCTTTAATGCCCTGTCCGTTTGGGATCGACGTCAAATCAATCAAACGGGCCGGGGTACGACAGAGGGGGTATTGGTACAGGATCCGTCTGTTCGCGTGATTTTAGGCGGCGCAGCGGGGAGGTAATAAGCAAACCATCGCTGGGCGTCTCTCTCGAATCTAACGCGTCCGGCGAGGAGTCGACGACGTGGGAAACAAACGGGCTCGTGACGAGCAAGTGGGCCCCACGTTTTTTTCGCGGGCCAATGCTCCATGCAAAAGCGGGGGCCGGCGTACAGAGGATTGAGGTGCAGGATTTCTCGCTCTTCCGCGCAGAGCGGCTTGGTTTATTAGAAGGTATCTGGCTCTGTTGACACCAACTTCGCTGTTGTCATGTCGAGCGTAGTCGAGACATCTCTTACTGTTTTAAATGAGGGGTTCCTCGACTTCGCTCGGAATGACAAACAGAGGGCTAAGCGGGAGGCAACGCGCGTGGCAAAAAGATTTAGCGCTTTTATCGCGGCGTGGAACCGCCTTGTGTGCCCCTGGCCACCGCGAAGCGAAGATTTTCCGCAGCATCTGCGTCATCTGGCCGTAAACGCAACGCCTCCTTGAATTGGGCAATTGCCTCTGAAGTTTGTCCCAATCGTATATAGACGACGCCAAGGCCATTGTGCACGGGCGCTTTGGGATCGAGGCGCGCAGTTTCCAAGTAATGTACTTTCGCGCCTTCGAAGTCGCCTTTTACAAAGAGTGCCCTGCCGAGATGGTAATGTGCTTCAGGGTGATTCGGGCTGTGCTTTAACGCGGCCTGAAACTCTGGGATCGATTGATCGATCTTTCCTTCACGGAAAAGAAACATCGCGTAATCATAATGCACGACGCCGGATTTGGGAGCCAGGCGCGCGGCTGTTGCGTACTCCGTTCCCGCTTCATCTTTCTGACCGAGGCGTTCGAGAGCGTAACCATATTCGGAATGAAATGCGCCATTACGCGGGTCGCTGCGTAAAGCCTGCTCTAGTTCGCTGCGCCCTTCGCTCAGTTGCGATTGCGCAACGAGAACTTGACCCAGGTGGTAATGCACTTCTTTCTCGTTCGGATTGAGGCGCAGCGCCATCCGGTACTGTTCTGCTGCCTCCTCGAGACGATCCGCTTTGTACAAGGCAAAGCCGTACTTCCAATGGGCGCGAGAGCTATTGGATAAATCGGATGCTATCCAAGCATCTCGTTCCGTTTCTGGCATCTTGCTCCGCGTTTGCCCGATCCAGAGCGCGCCGAGTGGAATCACAAATACCGCAACCCATTTTAGCCCGTGCAATAGCCAACTGGGCAGGAATTCGCGTGATGCCGCAGATACGTTTCCGGCGGCCAGACCGAGATGTTCGCGCGTCGAGCGATCGCGTACTTTCCAGATGAATCCATCGTAATAAAAATGAAGAAGGCCTGATGCCGCCACCACACCGGTGAGCACACGCTTGATCGTCTCCACCTCAAGACGGGAGTTGAAATACGCGAGCGAACCGTAGGCAAAAACAAGCCCGATGTACAGACCAATCAACGAACCGCTCCGTCGAAAAACAAAGCGCATGAAGCCGCCGATGGAGCGGTCCTTTTCCACACGGCTGCGATTGTAAATCCAGACGAGCGAGAGGTACTGCACATCGTGAAAAACCTCGAACAACGCGATCCCCGCCAGAATGTTGGTGACGGCGTTATTGCAGTACCACCAAAAAGCAATACTCGTGACCAGCAGCGCCAGCTTGACCGGATTGGGACGTTTCCCTTCCGCCCACATTCGAGAGAAATTGAACAGAAACAAAACTGAGACCGCGACGGCGCCGGCGAGCATTACTTGCTGGGCGTTGTGCAGGAGCCAAGGCGGAATGAAGGGCCCGCCACTGGCGTAATACGTTTCGAGCGTATCAGTCATGCGTTGCGAGGAAAGGAGCACCGCCGCCGCAAACCAGGTGGCACAAGTCGCGAAGTCGAGGCGACGCGTCAGCGTGGCGAAGGAGCCCGTCTTCGCGTCGTAGATTCGACAGAAGCCATAAGTCTGCATCATCCCATGCCAGACACCCCAGAAGAAAACGACGAGAACGATCCCTTTCAGATCCCACCAGTAAAAAGCTACGCAAACAGCGAGTAGAAAAATCGGCGCAAAAATGAAGCGCCAGCGAAACCGTTCGAACAGAGCGCGATCTCCGTAGGCGCGGATCATTCCCGGGAGGTGGTGGCCCATTGCGCCAAATGCGGCCACGAAAACGTAAATGTCTTGCGCGCTCCAGCGCGCCTGCGCCAGCAAGAACATCGGCACGAGAAAAAGCGGCGTTCCGACGTAAAGGATCAGGTCGCGCCAACTGTTGAGAATCCACAGAGTCTTTTTCGGCGCCGCGCCGGGCGCAGCTGGAACAGTTTGCGCCCGTGAAAATGCGGTGACGTGCTGCATAGGTTTGAGGCTAAGTTTTCCTTAATTTGGCACGAAAATCAACGCTCCTCTACGAGAGAGCCTCGTTGTTTCAGGCGCCCAGCCTCGGGAATGCTGCGCGAACGTAAAATTGATGAACCGTTGCGCTGGTATGCCACCCGGCTGGGAAGGCTGGTCGATCGAACAGGGAAGGTGCCTGTGTTACGCGCGCTTTGCTTGCCACACCGGTGCGATTTCGCCGAGTGGCTGTGACGCATAGCAAGAATTACTGCCAGTGGCTAAAGCTCGTCCCGAAGGATTTTGAAAACGATTGTGTTATCGACTGTGCCTTGCAAATCCTCTGTTCCCGGACCGCTGCCGAACGCAATGACATCGTCAACCGTGCCGAGGGCTGATTTCGCGTAAAACGCCGCCGGCTCCAACTGTTCCGCTTTCGCTTGATCGCTTTCGTTCCCGTTTAACTTGCCTTGGATTTTCGCCGCGCCGTATGACCTTGTGCCGTTCGGACCGGTTGCCCAGGTTATCCATGGCTGTCCGGCTGAATTAAGTCCGAGTAACGCAATTCCGCTGTCTTTGCGGAAAGGGAAACCGTTTAAGCTCAACCCGCCAATAGCGGCATCTCCGCAGACAACGATTGTCGATCTTTGGCCGGCATAGCGTCGCGCGACGGCAACCGCGCGGTCTAGCTCCACGGTTTCGCTAAGCGTTCTTTCCCCGTTGTTTTCCTCCGCAGCCTTGCGCATTAATCCTGCATCGACGACGAGCAAGTATCCGCCAGCGTTGTACTGAAGTAATTCAATCGCTCGACGCACCATATCGGAAAGACTCGGTTGCTGGCTGCGCTCTTCGACTTGATTCGCGAACGCGAGATCTACATTACTGAACGCACCGAAGAGTTTCGGCCGGCGCCACGCGGGAATCGCTTCAAGTTCGGCCCGCGTGCGAACGATGTCGAAGCCGTTGCGACGCAACTCGAGTAAAAGATCGCGCCCGTCCTGTCTCTCTCCGCCTTTTGTGCTGGGAAGAAACTGCGCCGCGCCGCCGCCCATTGCGATGTCGATCTTTCCACCATCAACAAATTCAGCTGCAATGGCATCGACGTCGTTTGGATCAACCGGATGTCCATAAAAAGCCGCGTTGGTTGCGTCAGTCATTTTCGCATCCGTTACAAGACCAGTGGCCCGTCGATTTTCCCGCGCTAATTCAACGATGCTCGTGATTGGTTTCCCGTCGCCATTGATCGCGACCGCGCGATTAGTCACTCTCACTCCGGTCGCAAGCGCAGTTGCGGCGGCCGCCCGGTCCGGGGCGGCGAAATCTTTCGAGTAATTGATCAGTAAAGCCAGATGAGTCATCGAATCGAGGCTCAGGCGCCCGCCCGCGCCGCCGGCATAGGCCCGCGTCGGAGCCAAACGGTCCGGAGCAAGTCCCTCTCCGATAAATAAAATAATTCCGAAAGGCTTCCGAATGACCCAGTGTTGAAAATAAAGAACACCAAGCCCGGCAAACGCGAGAAGACAGAAAAGCGCCAGTAACTGATTGCGCCATTTCATGAGGCCGATGTAGGCGCGCATCCTTTGCATTGTCAACGAAAGAACCGCTTGTCGATGTTCACAATCATCGGCAAAGTGCGGCCGATATGGCGGGCCCGGTCATGCTCATTATTCGGGATGGTTGGGGTATTAATCCCGGCGGGCGGGAGAAGCGCGAGCAAAATGGAGACGCAACGCTTCTCGCGCGGACTCCGTTCCACGACAAACTGTACCGGGATTATCCGGGTAGTAAATTGAGCGCCAGCGCGGCCGACGTCGGCTTGCCCGAAGGGCAGATGGGCAACTCAGAAGTTGGCCATCTCAACCTAGGAGCGGGTAGGATCGTTTATCAGGACCTGACCCGAATTAACAAGGCAATCGCCGAGGGCGAACTAGCCCGCAATCGAGTATTGCAGGAAACGTTTGCTGGTGCAAAGAATCATCGCCTTCATTTGCTCGGATTAGTTTCGGATGGCGGTGTTCACAGCCACTATTTGCATCTAATCGCACTTGCAAAGGCAGCCAAGGAAGCGGGCGTTACCGAAATCTTCGTCCACGCTTTCACTGACGGACGGGATGCGTCACCAACGGGCGGTGCCGCTTATCTAAAAACGTGTAGAGAAGAGTTGCAGATGAGCGGCGCCCAGATCGTTACAGTTGTAGGCCGCTACTTCGCGATGGATCGCGATCGCCGCTGGGACCGGACCAAAAAAGCTTGGGACGCAATCGTTCTCGGTCAAGGCGAAGTGTGCAAATCATCGCCCTCTGCGGCGGTGGATCAGCAATACTCACTTGGAAAAACTGACGAGTTCATGCCGCCACTTATTTTTTCTTACGCAAATGAGCAGCGCGTACGTGATGGCGATTCTGTGTTGTTTTTCAATTTCCGCGCGGATCGCGCGAGACAATTGTCGCAGGCCTTTTTGCTGAAGGATTTCGACGGCTTCGATCGCGAAGTATGGCCGCAGGTCCACTTTGTCTCTCTTACCCAGTATGATGTGACTTATCCTTCACCATTCATTTTTGCTCCGGAGGCGTTGCAGCACATTTTGGGCGAGGTTGTAAGCGCCGCTGGCAAGTCGCAACTGCGCATTGCCGAGACGGAAAAATATCCGCACGTGACGTATTTTTTTAACGGCGGAATTGAGCGCGCGTTTCCTGGCGAGGACCGGAAGATCGTGCCGTCACCAAAGGTCGCGACCTACGATCTTCAGCCCGAAATGAGCGCCCGTGCGGTCACTGATGAGGTGCTCGCGCGAATGGCAGATTACGACTTAATCATTCTGAACTTTGCCAATCCGGACATGGTCGGTCACACCGGAATTCTCGAAGCGGGGATCAAGGCAGTGGAAACGGTCGACGAATGTGTTGCGCAGATTATTTCGAAGCTTCTCGATCTAGATGGCAAATGTATCGTCACCGCCGATCACGGAAATTGCGAGCAGATGCGAAATCCCGACGGCTCGCCAAACACCGCACACACCACCAATCTCGTGCATTTTATTTATGTGGCCAAAGATGCGGCTCGATTTTGCTGCGAAGATGGAATTCTGGCCGATGTCGCGCCAACGCTTTTGTTTCTGCTCGGAATGCCGCAGCCAAAGGAGATGACTGGACACAGTTTGCTCGTACCGATTTCCCAGAAAACCGGGATGGACTAGAAAGATCGACAACGTGCGGCCGAGACCTCGTCGAACGTGATTTCCAACTGTCGATTGAATGCTCGCGTCCCAGCCGCAGCGATCCGTTGCAAAAAATGAATTCGATTTTCGGGCGTTGTTTCCTGCCAGACTGGTTTGCGCATGAGCGCGAGCGCACCATCGTATTCCACAAGCGCGCCCCATCCGACCGGAATCTCCGAATCACGAAATAGCTCCTGCGGCAGGACCAGAAAAAATAAATTGGCAGAGCGGTAGCCAATCAATTTGTCGAACTTCGAGCAATCGTAGAGACGATTTTGGAGCGCACTTAGCTGACGCAAGACGCGCGCATAGCCGCGGTGACCGATCGCTGTGAAATCGTGTGAATCGAATTCGGGAAAGAGCGAATCGTTGATCCGTAGGTTGGGATGATGCAGCCGCAGGTGTTTTTCGAGGATCTGACGGCGGTGACAAACCGCGTCGAGAAGTCTGCGAGCACTCTCACTACGGCAATTGTCTCTTCGCAAATCGGGAAGCGCTTGCTTGCATTCAAAGATCGCTGTCGACCCAAACTTTTTCGGCAGCGGTCGATAAGCTGCGACATCGGCCCGAAATCGGCATCGCGGCAAACTGACTTCCATCGCGCAAGCAGAGTAGCCGTGCGCTTGCGTCCAGAGAAAAGCGAGGCGTTTTAGCCGAGCATGCCTCGTCGTTTCGCCGTGGGTGTTAGTTATTCCCGCAGCCATTTGGCGAGCTCGCGCGCCCAGTAAGTGATGATGATATCGGCGCCCGCGCGCCGGAGCGCAGTCATGATTTCGAAAACAGCGGGGCGTTCCTCCACAACCCCCTTTTCCGCGGCTGCTTTGAGCATCGCGTACTCACCACTCACGTGGTAAACCGCGGTCGGTTTTCCAAAACGCTCATGCACTCGCCATAAGATGTCGATGTAGGGCAAGGCTGGTTTCACCATGACGATGTCCGCTCCTTCATCGATATCCAGAGCAACCTCACGGAGCGCTTCATCTGCGTTGGCGTAATCCATCTGATAAGAACGACGATCGCCAAATTGCGGCGGGCTTTCCGCGGCGTCGCGAAATGGGCCATAAAAAACAGAGGCAAATTTGGCCGCGTAACTCATGATGCCGGTTTGATCAAAGCCGCCGGCATCGAGTGCTTCGCGAATCGCACCGATCCGACCATCCATCATATCGCTCGGCGCGACCAGGTCCGCGCCAGCTGCGGCATGAGAAAGGGCAGTTTTAACTAAAAGCTCGACGGTTTCATCATTGAGCACATGGAAATGATCGCCGTCGATGCGTGTGACGCCGCAGTGACCGTGGCTCATATATTCGCACAAGCAGACATCGGTGATTGCGATGAGATCGGGGCATTTTGATTTAATGGCTTGAAGCGCTTCCTGAACCACCCCATTTTCTGCGTAGGCACCGCTTGCCTGTTCGTCTTTTTTTTCCGGAATTCCAAAAAGCAGGACCGCCTGCAGCCCAAGATCTTGGGCGCGCTTGGCCTCATCAGCAATTTCCTTCAGGGTAAGCTGGAAAACGCCCGGCATGTTCGCGATCGGGCGCCGTCGCTCCAATTTTTCGTTTATAAAAAGCGGGAGGACCAAATCATGTGCGCTTAGTTGTGTCTCGCGGACGAGATTTCGCAGAGCGGGGGAACGCCGCAAACGTCGCGGGCGATGCAGCAATCTTCTCACGAGCGAAGCGTACCCGCTTGGCCGAAACGCCGCAAGCTCGCTACAGGCCGAGTCCGTCCGACTGGCAGACTTGACGGGGAGAAGCGTTCCATGTAGCGCCTGCTTGGCAGCAGCGCGATATGAATCGTCCGGTCCTGACCCGCCCGACCGACTACTTGCTAGTCGACATCAGCAACTCCTATGCGAAATTTGCTTTTGCATCGACAAAGCGGATTTCAACTCCCGTTCGGATTGCCACTAACAAGCTTTCAGGCAGCGTATTTTCGCGATTCTTAGGACAGCGAAGGGTCCGGAAGATAGTCGTCTCATCAGTGGTTCCCAAAAAAAATCGCATGATTTCAAAGGCCGCCGGAAAAACCGGGGTACTCTGGTTGAATTCGACCGTGAAACTTGGCGTGGGGATTGATTATCCCGCCCCCGAAACGATCGGAGCCGACCGGCTGGCGAATGCCGCGGCCGTTGCAGCGCTTTACGGTTGTCCCGCCATCGTCGTGGACTTCGGCACCGCGGTGACTTTTGACATTGTTTCCGCTCGCCGCAACTACATCGGCGGTGTAATCGCGCCGGGTCTCGAGGCGATAACCAATTTTCTTTACCAGCGAACGGCTCTGTTGCCGAAGCTCTCTTTGAAAGAGCCGCGACGCGCGATCGGACGATCGACAATCGGCGCGATGTTGTCTGGCGCCGTATTTGGTTATCGTGGACTGGTCCGCGAGATTCTTGCGCGGATCCGGGCGGAGCAGTTTCCGAGTGGAAAGCTTCACGTGGTGGCCACCGGCGGTTACGCGCGACTCATCGCAGCGCAGTTGCCGGAGATCACGGCAATCCGTGCGCACCTCACTCTGGAGGGGCTACGGATTATGGCCAATCTCAATTCGTAATTTTCCGCTGAACGCGCGCCGCGCAAATCAAGCTGTGTTCATCCAGTTGTATTGGGCACGATTTCTGCGAAACTGGGCGGAGTTGATTGGAAATTTGGACTTGTCATCGCAAATGAGGAAAACTTCTATCTTTACCCACATGAGAATTTGGAAAATCACTGCCGTTGCAGCGCTGGCGCTCAGTTCGTTTGCAGCAGACAACGTCGCACCCACGAAATCGGAGCTGGAAGAGATGTACAATAAGGCGTTCCGTGAGTTCGACGCGAACAATTTTCCGCAAGCGTTAAAGGAACTCGACGCGATTGATGCCCGCCAGCCCGAACTCGCACCATCTCAAAATTTGCGCGGCGTAATCCTGATGCGGCAAGGCAGCTACGACAAAGCGGAAGCAGCCCTGCTCGAGGCGTCTCGGATCGATCCTAAGTTCTGGAATGCGCGCTTCAACCTGGCGGAAATTCCGTTTCTCAAAAAAGACTGGGCGGAAGCGCGCAAGCGCTTTGAGCATCTCCTCTCGGGCGGCCAGTCTGATCTGGCGAGTGAAGCGTCGCAGCTCATTCAATACAAGGTTCTCCTGACTTACCTGCTCGAAGGAAAGGAGAACATGGTTGATTCCATTCTGGCCAAGTTGGAGCTTTCGCCCGATACGCCGGCGGTAGATTATGTAAAAGCGGCTGTCGCGCTCCAACACAAGAATGAAAAAGAAGCAAAGGATTGGGTGGCCGTAGCCGAGAAGAATTTTTCGCCGCAACTGAACAAACTCTTTGCAGAATCACTGTACGAAGTCGGCTGGCTTGAAAAGCCAGCTGGCCAGGCCCGGGCCTCCCTGCCCTTAATGACCGCTGCCGAGCGCTCGGAAAAAACAAAGGCCGTAGCGCATTCAAAATTCGAGCAAGCGCAGCAGGCGCTAAGGCAGCGCGACTTCGGGACTGCTGGCAAACTAGTCGACGAAGCCGATCAGGCGGATCCGAATCAGCCGACGACTCTCAATTTGCGCGGTGAGATCTTGATGGAGCAGAAGCAATTTGATGAAGCCGAAGCCGCCTTCAAACGGGCGGCCAAACTCGATCCGAAATTCCGCGAGGCGCAATACAATCTCGCGCAAATTCCATTTAAGAAAAAAGACTACGCCAAAGCACGGGAGCGTTTCGAAACACTGTTTAAACAGACTCCTGGTGGAGACAAGAATCAGGCAGCACAGCTCATCAAATTTAAGATTTACATGACGCTTTTGCTCGAAGGCAAAGAGAGTCGGGCCCAGGCCCTTATGGAGCAGTTCCAGTTTACGGGAGATACCCCGGCTCTTTATTATGCTCAGGCCGCATGGGAATTCAAACACAGTAATCCAGAAAAGGCGGCCGACTGGACCGCATCAGCGAAAAAGATTTATTCGCCAGCGCTCAATAGTGTTTTTGCGGACACTTTTTATGACGTTGGCTGGATGCAGAGTCCAGAAATGGCGGCGGCGCCCGCAGCTGCATTTGACACTGGCAGTGTCATTGCATCACAAACCGAGGGAAGCCCCGCAATTGAGCCGAGTCCTATCCCTGACACTACTGTTGCCGCAAACAAACAGGCAGAAAGGTCGAGGGACGAATCTCTTGCTTCTTCGGCCCCAGCGGCGAACCCACGGATTCCTGGGATGGAAGCCACAAGTCCGGGAGCAAGAACTGAACCTCCTGCCGTTCCAGCCCCAAATGAATCGGCTGCGGTGGGAACAAGCGGTAAGCCAGAAGAAGTGCGTGCAGCTCCGGTTTCGGGATCCTCCTCTACTGCAGAATCCACGGCGGCGGGAGCTTCGCCCTCTGGGGCTGTAAATGCTTCATCTGCTCCCTCAGGACAAAATGAACAGCCGGGTCTCGGCCAAACAAAAGCCGGCCCGCCTGTCGTTGCCACGGCGCCCACCACGGTTGCTCGGGGTGGGCTCCCTGAGACTTCTCAGCCCCGTGTTAGGGAGATGGTGAGTCGGCGAACGTTGTTTGTCGGTGGGTTGCTGTTAGCTGGCATCTTTCTTTTGGCTTGGGTGGTTGTGCCCGAGCTTCGCCGCTATCCGTTCAATATCTCGGGTTACCGGCGGGCCCGATCTGTTACAAGATCGCACTCTTTCGAGCCAAGGATTGCTCCGGCGGAAAAGGCGATTGCGCTAAGCAATGGTTTTTTCGGTGGACCGCGCCAAGTTTCGCTGCGATTGACGGCGTCGAAACCTTCGTCGCGGAGCAGCGCGTTGCCATCAATCAAATCGAGCGGTGCTCTTGGCCGATTAGCGGATGTGGGAGAAGACTCAGGAGCTCCAGCTTATCACAAGATGGAGCAGGATCGCGAATTGCCTCCGATTGCCAAGCCAATCTTTGAGTCCTCAGTGAGTCCAATTGTCGAACAAACCGCCGAGATCTCATTGCCGGGTGTCCGGAAAGCGCCAGAGCTCGCTGAAGTTCCAGCCATTACTGAGTTAAAGACGACGTCCGCCGTGCCAGCGGAAGAGCCAACTGAAATTCCGGTGGTTGCTGAGGCAGCTACAGCGCCAGTTATGGAGCCAGTAGTAGCCCCTGAGATCGAGCCGATCGCACAAGGGCAGCCGATTCCTCAAGTGCCACCGCCAGCAGAAGAGCCAACTGAAATTCCGGTGGTTGCTGAGGAAGTGGCAATGTCCGCCGTAGGGTCAGCAAAGGAGCTTGAATTTGAACCTAAGGTAGAGCCCGAAGTCGAACCTATCGAAAAAGAGCGGGCTGTTCCCTCCCGACTGGCCGCTTCTGCGATGCAATCTTCCGAGGCTGAAACGATTGATGAGGCTGTATCTAATTTCCCAAATGCCCTTTCCTCCGAGTCCGTATTGCCGCAACCAACTGCCCTTGAAACTATGCCTGAACCGACCGAAGTCCCAGCCGCCGCGAACACGCCTCGTTTTGCTCCTGCCGCACACACAGCCGTGCAGCTGACTTTCTCCTTCGAGATCGTCTCCGTACAACTGACGCCGACTTTCAAGGTGCGTGCCTTGCAAGTGCGGCCCGCGTCAAAAATCGTAACGATGCGCCTTGCCCCATCGGAACGTCCGCAACCCGAGATTCAGCCGCAGGTGACATTCGAAATCGCGAAAATTGAGCCTACAGGCTCTGGTCTCGGAACAGTTCGGCTTATCAAATCACCGCATCAGCGGCAGCAATCA
>WNFR01006855.1_pt1 | contig 12243 bp, 15 predicted proteins | sample 5400221 | NCBI WGS metagenome assembly WNFR01 (sample SAMN13153357, study PRJNA577476) | soil metagenome | isolation source: 40 cm soil under Madrone tree | place: USA:California | collected 2016-06-14 | reverse complement strand
CAGAGTGATCAATCGTCGTTATAGCTTCCCGGCCGCGACCTGCGCTGCTTCCTGCGAGGAGCAAGAGTGAAAAAAGAAAGATAAAACGGAGTTCCTAGTTGACAGGTCGTTCCATATCAGGTTGTAGTCGCTGATGATCGACCAAAACAGTCTCTTCTTCGGAGAACCATCAACGGGTTGGACTGGTCGTTTTTCGTCAGCCATATTCGCCCATTGCCCCCTTACGTTAGTTCTTCTTCTTCACGTCGTTCCAATTTCTCCAACCCTCAGGCATATCGATTTCGTAATGATTGATCTGATCGTACGCGACGAATCCGGTTAGCTCGCGGAGTCTGCGGTTGAGAGCCTCAATGACTTTTTTCGCGTCGTTCTTTTCTTGTAGAGTCCACCCCGATGGATATTCATAGGCGACCACGACGTGGACTCTTGCTTTGCCGTGCGCCGGGATGAACGCGGGTCCATCAAGCCTCGGTTCTTCGGCTTGGTAATGGCCGAACTCCTTTGAAAGCGCGTTGCCCTCAGCAAGAACGGCGAGAAGCGTGAAGTTGGAAGAATTGAACTCGTAATTCCGCTCTCTAGTGTTCTCCACGTCGTACAGGAAATCTACCTTGTAGCGTTCCAAGGCTTAGGCCGCGTCGAATACCAGTAGAAAGAACCGACGATCACCGCCGCGCAAATGGCGAATCCCGCACCAAATCCTGCAGCGATCAGCAGTACGCGTCTCCAAGTTGTCATGAGGAGGGCTGTTCCTAGCGGCGTTTATTCTAAAGCTAAAGAAGCATCGGCAGTTAAACAAATTGCATACGCGTCTATAAGAGAACCGATTTGGGGCTAGAATGTCCGCATGCAAGAACTCTTCGACATTTTGGAACGACATGGATTCGTCGGAGTTCAGGACGCCGAGAAGGTCTACGAACTGCCTGCACGAAAGTTAGAGACACTCCACTGGGAACTCGTCGATCACATTTATAAACGCCAGAGTGAACGAGTTTCGAGTCGCAAAATCCCACCGCCGAGCGCGTTTTCATTTCATGCGGGAGCGTCTATTCGTGGTGCTTCGGGTTGCAGCGAGCTAGGTTGCCGCCTTCAAAAGCTGGACTTCTTGGCGAGATATTCTGCTCTGTATGCCAATGAACTGACTTTCCCGCTTGCAATGCCAAATCCGAAAGGAGCGTACGACGACGAGGAGGTTCGTTGTCGTCTAGAGTTGGACCTTGTCTCCCTGCTTTTTCTCCGGCCTCTAGTTACTGCCGGACTCATCATCCCGGTCGTGATGCGGACTTGGCACTGCGTCCACGAGCGAGATTGGTTTAGGAAATTAACCGAACTTGTTCACGACTTCTCTCAGGCTATTATAGCGCGAGGAATCTCGAACCGGACTTTACCATTCGTTATCAAATTCCAAAGAAATCCCCAACAGGTAGACCCACAGTCTATTTGGAGGGGCCGGAGCAATATATCGCGCACGGCGAACTCGCTCGGCTCCTTGACCGAAAGCCGCGATGGCTGCCCAGATCAGTGCGTTTCAACAAACAGGGTCTTGCGGAGATACGAGGGCTGCACAAGCGACACATGCTGTCGCAGATATTTACCAACATGGCCGACAATGTGACCTTCTATTTTGGGTACGGACTCAAACGGCAGGCTCGCTTCCTTACCGACATGCGCGGCGAAACGGATTTCTTGGATTGGATGACGAGCGACGATGAGGAGATGACTGAGAAGACCGACTTGCTGCGCGAACTCCAACACACTGTTCCAGTACTCGGCGAACTGCCTGTCGCCACGATCCTGCGAATCCGTCAGCAAGAAAAGGACGCATTTGAGAGCTATCGTGATGCAGTCACAAAAATGTCGTCGAATATATTGGCTACCAAAAATGTCTCGAAGAAGGAGGTTCGGCAGATGCTTCGGGATGCAATCGAACCAGAACTTCGCAGAATGAACAGGGACCTGCGAACGTATCGCAAGGTTCGACGCAGCCAGTCAATTGGAACTGTAGTGTCGATGGCGGCTGGCGTGATCTTGGGAGCCTATGCTGGTTTGCCGCCGATTGCTTCGGTGCCTCTTGTGGCATCAGCAGGGGTAGTAGGGGGCCGCTTGGCTGCGAAGGCAGCGGAAGAAATGTGTTCACACGGGCCGGAGTTCAAGCAGAAGAACGATCTTTATTTCTTGCTTCGACTGACGAACGAAGCTGAGTGATACCGCTGGTTCACATTACCGTGAATTATCGCGATATTTTTCAACCCCAGATTGTAGTTTCCTGCGTTTCCACTCCGCTCTCGCCTCTTCCAATTGCCTCTGAAACGGATTCTCCGCAAGTCTCCGCACATCTTTCCCGAACTTAACCAGTTCTTGATCGCTCATCTTGCGCAGTTTATCCCGCAACTTCCTTAGAACTTCTTCGTCTGATTGTAAACTGATCGCCATCATCGCTCCGGGTGAAGCAACGGGAAACCTCATGATAGCATTGCGACCGGAAACTGTATGGGCCGCAAGAAGAAACCAGAATGGGAATTACCCGAGCACGTCCGAATCGTCCTCGAATGCTCGCCCAATCTGGAGCCATGTAAGAAATTCCGGCACGCTGACATCTACGCTTTTGCGAAGCACCTGAATGAGCGAAAGTGCGAGCAGTGCATTGCGTTCTTTCGGCAAATGGACAGGGAATTGAAAACGATGAGACTGTTGTCGGCGTGGCGGAACAGCGGGAACAATTGAAACAATCGTTACGCACGGAATGGGCGGCCCGGCATGGTCAGGTTGTTCGTGGGGGATTTTGAATACCTCAACCGCGACGCACCCGATAAATCCGGGTTTCTGGCACTTGCACAACAACGAGGTCAGCCACACCTTGCTTCTCAGCGCTCGCTACTACCTCGTCGTAAGTCGCGCCGTAAGCGATAAGGCGCTCTTCATCCTCAGAGAAGGCAATCCATCCATTTGAAGGCGCTTTCTGTAAAGCCTGTAATCCAGCTTGAGAACTCATATTGGGTACCTCATTTTCTTCTCTCGACTCTGTATGATGTAGGAAGGTCGGATTAGTTTCATTTGAAATGCGGAATCGGAGCGGCACCTTTCCTTGAATCGTGTAAGACCCGCCGCTCGCTTCGTGCTGCACGCTTCGAGGGCTAGGATTCGCATTTTCACTCCTTTAAGGCTCCGAGAGATTTACATTTGCAAGCGTCTTGTCCGGTGCTTCCTGTCTCGACTTCACCCACGAGGAGTAGTGCCGACAAAAGCCCTAACAGCAAAGAATTGAAAATATCCGTAGAAGACTTAAAAAGCATTCGCGACGAACTGAAGAGGGAACTGCGAGGAACAAAGGATTCGGGCGCACCGCTCATTGAGCGGCTGCAAACCTCTTGAAACAGGTCTGAAACATCGGCCCGTGCTCTTCCGGCTCTTGTCAGCCGTAAATGCGTGGGCGTAAACTGGCACTAGAGCGGAAACCCGCTCAGGAGGTGCGCCGTGAAGAAAATTCTTCTGGCACTCTTGAACGAGTCCCGCAGTCAGTTGTGCAGGTAGCCGGGGATTCAGTCTTGGCGACGTTAAGACACAGGCTACCTTGCCGAAGTACCAGCTGGGCTTCGCATCGCCTAGCTTCATTTGTCTCTCGGAGTGTTTCGTCGATCACTTCTACAAAAATACGACGGTCTTTTCGGTTTCATCGAACCGTCCAAAACCGATGCAGGGAGGCCATACAAATGAAGCGCAGCGACCTTCTGGCAACCGTTGCCGTCTGAGAGAGCGCTCTCTAGCCGAGAAGGGGCCGAGTTGTTGAGATGAGGCGACGAGCCGTGTCTCCGAGATCGGCCCTGAAAATTTCCCTGTTAATTCTGCAAGTTTCACCCAGATTGGAACGCAGATATCTGTAAATAGCTTACAAAACATATAGATAGAAGTATAGACATGCCACTTCGTAATCGGCAGGTCGCGAGTTCAACTCTCGCCCTCGGCTCCAGTTTTCTATAAGCCCTTCTCCCAGTCTTCACTCCTTCAGTTGGCTCAGCGCCGCGACCCGTTTCTCGACAACTTTTGCGAAACCATCCACCTCCTCCGGCTGATATCCTGCCGCGCGGAATGCATCGCGGATCTGCTGCGGCGTTAGTCGCGCCAGTAAGCCTCCGATCCATTCCGCATCCCGAACGGGAACGCCCCGCTCAAGCCGTTCGGCTTGCCTGTATTTGTTAAAGTATTTTTTGCGGAACGTTCTCACGAAAGACGGTGCCGTCGTATGCATCTCGAAAGTCACCGCATCGCCCGCAACTTCTCGAATGAACCTGGAGTGTTCGTAGTCCTTCAACACACCCTTGGTGGCATGCGGGAGCAGAGGAACGTGCGAAGGCGGCCACCCAGTTTTCCCAAGGGCTGCCCCCAAATCGCTGACCACGTAATGCCGCTCGTTGTCCGCGACGTACACCTTATTGTTTTCCGTGACTAAGTCCCAATTGTTGACCAGCGCCAATAACGCACGCAGTCCGTTGAGTTCCCGCGTACCAACAAACGGATTCTCGAACCAGTCCCAGTTCTCGACTTTTTCCTCGCCTTGCCGTTTCAATCTGACATTGTGGACGATCCCTGTTTCCGGCGAAGCTCCGGACATTTTGCGCCGAAGCTTGGGCAGGTTGCGGACACGAATCTGCGGCAGAAAGTAGTCCTCGTCCGTGAAGTAACCCATGGCCCAAACCAAACGCGTGGCCGCCGTTTCCGGTCTGGCTTCCACACCGAGTTTCACCAGCCATTTCACTCCGTTGTCATCTCGCGCGTAGAATTTAGTTGAGCTCCCGTGCAGGTCTTCTTTGACAAAGGTATAGTCCGCGTGCGGGTCGGGAGCGTCCTTCGCGCCTCCCTCGCCGTTTAGCAGGTCGAGCGAAGCAATATCTCCCGGATCGTGCCAAAGCACGGCGGGCAACCGATTCGAAGCTTCCGCCTCACGCTCTTTCTTGGCCTGTTTTTTGGATTCGGACTGTTCCTCAATCTTTTCTGGCTTGTCTTGCTCTTGGCAAGTAGACGCCTTCAAGGCAGGCTGTCCGCACAAGATTGCGGTCAAGATGAAGGCAAGCAGGCAACCGTCCCACCGAAAGGGCTTGTCTGGCATTTCCATGTCGACCTCTAAGATAAGGAAGCTGACGGCGGGAGACAAGATTTGGCTGTGACCGAGTCCACCGAGTGGCGTGGGAATTCGACAAAGATCGTCATTCCGAGCAAAGCGAGGAATCTTTCTTCGATGTTGGACGAACCTGGGGCAGCCGAACGAAGGGTGACCTTCCGGGATTGCGTGCTTGGCCGGCGCCAACGGAGCAAGTGGGCGGAAATCTACTTCAACAGATCCTTCGCGTACTTCACCGGCACGGCAAGATTCGATCCGCCGAATCCATTCAATATCGCGAAATTAACGCCGATCACTTTTCCATTGCGATTGAAAAGCGGCCCGCCGGAGCCGCCAGACGTGGTGGCCGCGTCGTATACAATTTTGTCCTGCAGAACGTCGCCGATGTGGCCTTGCGTGGTGGTGGGCCGGATCAATTTTTGCGCCGCCAGTTGCGAGACGATTTGCCGCACTTCGGTATTATTTCCGGTAATTTCTTTTGCGGCTTCCGGTCCGGCGCGCGCCAGAATTCCTTCGATACCGGTCGGGTAGCCAATCAGCACCACCGCGTCGCCAGCGACGCTTGCGTCCTTGCGATCATCCAGGTCCAGCAGGGTACTGTGCGCGGGCAAGCCGCCATCGAGCCGTAGCGTAGCCACATCGGCTTGAGGAGAAATTTTGTCCAGCTTCGCGGAAATCCCTTTCTGGCTGCCGGGAAAATACGCAGTGTAGGACAGCGCGTACGCAGATGCGCCATGCTCCACAAGTGTTTTCAGCTCGTCGTTACCCCACCATGGCTCCGCGACGTGATGATTCGTCAGCAGCCGCCCATCATTCCGCACCAAAAATCCCGTTCCGAAAACGTCCAGCTGCAGGTGCGGTCCATTCCCCGAAATATCCAACTGCACATTGCCCTTGTCATCCAGGATCGGCTTGCCGAGGGGGTCCACGGCAATCAGGATGGAGTTTCCGGTACCGCGATCGAGAAATTCCACTACCACGTGCAGGAGGCATACGCTCGAGCCGTAGGACTTCACAATTGTTTCCGCGAATTTGCCTTCGCTCTCCAGGCGATTCAGCCGCCCTTGCGTGTCCAGCAATTGCTTTCGCAGCTCGCCGTCGTCATTGCCGCCGGCCATTTTTTTCTTCAGCTCTTCCGATTGCGCCAGCAGCGCATCACGCGCGGCGGAATCTGTTTTTCCCTTGGCATCGAGCGCGTGGCGTTCGTCTTCCGCGCGACGCAGTAGATCGCTTTGCTGCACGACGCCGCTGTTTAATCTGGCCACTTCTGCCTTGAGTTGCAAAGTGTCCCTGCGGCTTCGCCGGTAGGTCAATGACGTAACCAGTGCCGCCGCCACTGCCAGCACGCAAAGCAGTATCAGTGTAGGAAGAACCCAAAGCCTCTTACGCGTGACCGCGCCACCGCTCAGCGTTTCTACCGCAATGCCCGCCAAGTGTTCCTTTTCTTCGGCTTGCTTGAGTTTGGACCGCAGCTCCAATTCCGGCTGGCGCTCGCGAAATTGCGTGCGAATCTTGGCAGCAAACTCCAATGTTTCGAAGGGTGCGGATATCACATCATCGGCGCCGAGATCGAGCGCTCTTGCCCGCTCCAGCGCTCCGCCTCGCACCACCATCAGTACTCGAATGGACTTGGTCTGGTCGCGCGATTTGATTTGCGTGATGATTCCGCAGCAGCTCAAATCGGACGGCGTTGCTTCCGTAATGAGCAGTTCCGGCGCCATCAGTTCGATGTGCTCGACGTCTAGTCCCGTCTCACTGGCGATTTCGTAACCTTGGCCCGCGAGCGCGGTGTTCACTTCGCCGGCGGAGTCCGTGTTGAGATTCAAAAGAAGAATTCGCATCGTTCAGATTTTAGCACTCTCTTGGAATTTTCATATTGTCGCGCGATGCGTCGCGAAAATCCTGCGGCGGACGCCCTGGGAAGATACCATGCAAGAACAAAAATAAGGGGGGGAAGAGGTAGAAGCGAGCAAAAGAAAAAGCGGACGGCACCTGATTGCCGTCCGCTTGATATTTCTTAAAATTCGAGCTCGATCGAGCTCAGATTAATTACCGGTGGCCACCGCCATGTCCGCCGCCACCGCCGTGGAATCCACCGCCGCCACCGCCGTGGAATCCACCACCACCACCGCCATGGAAACCGCCGCCACCTCCGTGGAAGCCACCGCCTCCATGGAAGCCTCCTCCGCCGCCGCGAAAGCCTCCTCCGGCAAAGCCGCGAGCGCCACCGCCGCGGTTGGCGAAGCCTGACCTATTTCCAAATCCCGACCGGCCGTTGAATCCGCGCCCAGCGAATCCACGACTATTAAATCCACGACCAAATCCGCGACCGTCATGAAATCCTCGCCCGAATCCGCCGCGACCACGAAATCCGCGCCCGAATCCCCATCCGAACCATGGGCCGACGCCAATGAAGACGCCGTCCGCGAAGTAGCTAGGCCCCCAGTAGCCATACGGCGCGCACGCATACGGATAATAACTAAAGTAGCCGTACGGGCAGACGGGCGGCGGACCATACGCGCCATAATCAGCGTAGTAGTCTCCGCCATAATCGCCGTAGTCCTGCGCCTTCACGCTTCCTACCGAAACAAGAAGCAACGCACCCAGCAACGCAAAATATTTTAGGTATCGCATAATCTTGACCTTGTTTCCGGCTCGGCACCCAGATTCTACACCCAAGCGGCCGAATAGCCTTCCGGCAAGATTCATTTGAGAAAGTCGCCTAAGGAAGCTGCCTGCATACAAGAAAACCCCTGCTGCGGGAAAAAGTTGCGCGTTGTAACTAACTGAAAACACAGCTGATATGGTGGGACTAGCAAAAATTGCAACTGACACGGACCCGTTCCGGGATCGAAAAACGCGCGGTCGGAGTGCACACGCCCGACGGTCCATCTATAATTCCATGCTCTAGTCTTGCCTATGTTTTCAGATCGCACCCGTTGGAATCTTGCACAGAATCGGTTGAGCCGCGCGCTTGCGGAACTGCGCGCATCAGGCAGACCGATTTTAGATCTCACGCGTTCGAATCCCACCGTATGCGGATTTACCTACGACGAAAAGGGAATTCAAAGCGCGTTTGCGCAATCAGAACTGCAGGTTTATCAGCCTGACCCGCGCGGAATCAGAAGTGCGCGCGAAGCGGTCGCCGTTTATTACGAACGGCAGCAGATTCCGATAGCTGGAGGCGATTTGATTTTGACTTCCGGAACCAGCGAAGCGTACTCGTTCATCTTTCGCCTGCTCTGCAATCCTGGCGACGAAGTTCTTATTCCTGCTCCCGGCTATCCGTTGTTTGATTTTTTGGCCGATCTCTGCGACGTCAAGCTCGTGCGTTATCCGCTGTTGTATGACCACGGCTGGCAGATTGATCTCCCGGGGCTGGCCGCGGCTACGTCCAGCCGCACGCGCGGGCTGATCGTCGTCCATCCCAACAATCCGACCGGCCACTACACCTCCGAGGTAGAGCGAGCAAGATTTGCCGACTTCCGCGTGCAACACGGAATCGCGCTGATCGCCGATGAAGTCTTTCTGGATTTCTCTCTTAAAGAGTCGCGCGTCATAAGTTTTGCTTCCGCAAGCGAAGTGCTCACCTTCACGCTGAGCGGCCTCTCAAAAATTTGCGGAATGCCACAGATGAAGCTGGCGTGGATTGCGGTAAGCGGCCCAGCGCATGAAAAAAGCGAAGCTTTGGCGCGATTGGAAGTCATCGCGGATGCGTACTTATCGGTCGGGACGCCCGTGCAGCTCGCGGCGCTGGCGCTGCTCGCGATGCGCGATGCGTTTCAGGCTCAAGTGATGGCCCGCGTGCGCGCCAATTTGCGTGAACTCGACGCGCAGCTTTCCCGGCAGTCGGCATGTAACCGCCTATTATGCGAAGGCGGCTGGTCCGCGGTTTTGCGCATTCCGGCCATACAGTCTGACGAAGATCTGGCGATTGCACTGCTTACAACCGCGGGCGTGTACGTTCACCCCGGCCATTTTTACGACTTTGCCCAGCCCGGTCACGCGATAGTCAGTTTGATCGTTCCCGAAGAGCAGTTCGCGCAAGGCATCCAGCGCACGCTGTCGCACTTTAAATAAATTCGTTCCGCGCTATTCTCTTGACAGAAATATCGTGGCGCCGTAGGGAAGCGCTGCTTAGGCGAGGGGAATCACATGGCTGAACCAACCTACGTTTCCAACGTTCGGATCGAACACATACGTGGCACGCTCCGGCAGGCGTATTTGCCCGGCGAACGTAACCCGGTGGCATTCAGCGTCCACGGAGCGATCGCCGCCCCCTACGGCGTGGATGCCGCCAAGCTCGGCGAGTCGCATGCCGCCACTCTCGATTAAATTGTTGCGGCGACCGCGGGTTGACGGTCGGCACACTTGGACGCGCACTGGAAGTGCGCGAAATTGATGCCAGCGTGGACGCTTGACTGCCGAAGTCCGCGGTGAAGTAGAAACCTCGGAAGCCGACGTGCTCATCATTCGCAGAATTCACGTTCGCCATCGGATCGCTGCCTCTGAGGAAAAGCGCAGCACCATCGAACGTGTACACGCAATGTATGCGCAAAAGTACCCTGTCTATCGAAGTCGGCAAGCTGCGATAGAAATTACATCCAGTTATGAGTTAATTGCCAAGTACTCGTGCTGCTCAGGCGTTGTCGGCGAAATGGTTGCGCACGCGCCTACCGTCAAGATTGGTCCACAATCCGCGCTGCGGCGCAATCGCATTGTGCGCGGGCTTCGTTTGCATCACTTCTTGAAACGCCGTTTGAAACTTTTCCATCTCCGATTTCGTGCCAACGGTAATTCGCACATGCGTCGGCCAGGTCGGCCACGCGCGTCCGATGAACACATTGCGTGCCGCCATCGCGTCGATAACCTCCTTCGCAGGGCGTTTGGTATCCAGCATGAAGCAGTTCGAAACCGACGGCACGTAGCTGTAACCATTTCGGTTAAGCCACGCAAAAGTTTCGCTGCGAACTGCCGCATTGATCCGTTTGCGTTCCGGCACGACTGTCGCATTATCCAAGCTCGTCAGAGCCGCCGCGACTGCCGTCACCGGCAAACTGTTCCATCCGCTGAAGCTCGAAATCTTGGCAACCAAATCAGGCCGTCCGATCGCCAGCCCGCAGCGCAGTCCCGCCATGCCATAAATTTTCGAAAAAGTCCGCAGGACGATCACATCCTTGTCCGCCTTCACCAGATCCAACGCCGTGATCGCGTCGGAAAAATGAATGTATGCCTCGTCCACCAGCACGGTCGAGCCTTTCGGTTTGTGCTCCACCAGGTCTTCGATGTCTGCGTGCGGGGTAAGCGTGCCGGTCGGATTATTCGGCGTGCAAATGTAAAAGAGCCCCGCGTCTGGCGCCGCGCCCAGCATGGCTTTCACGTCGTGTGCGTAGCTTGAACCGAGCGGCGTCTTTACCACTCTTGCCCCGGAAATCTTCGCAGCATGCATTCCGGCTTCGTAACCAGGATCAGCCGTCACGTAGCTCCGCGAGGTTGAAGTAAACGCCAGCACCGAAAAGTGCAACGGCTCGCCGGAACCTGGGAACGCGCGCACATATTCCGACTTTAGCCCTTGCCGCTCGGCAAAGCGCTTGCCCAAATCTTCAGTCAGCCAAAAACTATATCGTCCGGAGTTGCCGGTAATCTCGGCAATCGCTTCGCGCGCCACCGAGCACGGCCCAAGCGGATTTTCGTTCGCATCAATGATCACCGCATCTTTGGGGAAGGGACCGCGAGGAAGGGAAGCGGCGCGAGCGGAAGCAGCAAAAAACGATTCACCAAGAATTCCCGAAGTCACAACCGCCGGTGCAACTGCTCCCAGTTGTAGAAACGATCTCCGCGAAGGAACACTAATGCTACATTGCGAATCGCTTCCCATGATTTGGCCTCCACAACCAGAAATCGAAAATGAATGAAAAATGCTTCCGGCGGCGCTCAGCACCCACCGGAAGCATGATATCCGAAATTGCCGCGCTAAAAGATAATCAAAAAAATGAGGTAAACGATAAATCTATCAGCTGCAAGTTGGTCAGCTCTCCGCCCGGAATCAGGCGAGGGGGCCGATTACCACCGCAGCTTGACGGCTAACTGCATGTTGAACTGCTCGCCTGGCCCCAGGCCTGGCGCACCGTTGAAGTCCCCGATGGTGTCGGTGACCTGGCCGAATCCGGATGCGCAGTGATGAAGGGCGAAGTCCTCCGTGCAGCTGGTGCCTACGGAGCCGACACCTGACGCGAAGTTGTTCCTGTTGAAAATGTTAAACATATCCGCTCGCAATTGCAGCGAGAGCCGCTCTTTGATCGGAATATTTTTGATGACCGACAGATCGACGTCCTTGAAACTCGGCCCTACGAATTTGTTCCGAGACACAGGCCCTCCCGTGCAGCCAGGGTCGGGCAATCCGGTAGACGGATCAATGGCGGTCGGTTTGCAGAACGCTGCTGGATTCAGCCACTGCACGCCGGGAATCGCCGAACTGAAACTGTGCGATACGCCGCTGAATGGATCGCCAATCAGGTTCAGTCCGGAGAGCGTTTCATCGTACGGCTGGCCGGAGTGGAAGTTCATAATGGTGCTGACCTGCCACCCGTTCACTAAGCGCCCCAGCCACGCCGAGGAGGCCCAGGAGGCTCTGGGCACGTCATAGGTAAAGTTGACGGTGAAAAGATTCCGTGTGTCGAAATCGCCGTTTCCATAATCAGCCAGCCGATTAAACGCGTTGTCCAAAATAGCCGCGCGGTACTCACTGATTTCGTCCAATGAATGAGACCACGTATAGCCGACCTGTGAAGTGAGGTTGTGCCACGAGCGCGTCCGGAAAACAGTTTGCAATGCGTTGTAGTTGGACGTCCCGATGGTGTTCAGCTGCAGGATGTTTTCCAAATTCGGGAACGCACCGTTCTGATTAATGTTTGACACGATGTTCAGCTTGCGGCCCTCGCTGCCCACGTATCCAATTTGCCAAACGCCTATGTTGCCGAGACCCTTCTCAATCTGTAGGTTGTAGTTGAAAAAGTATGGCGTACGGAAATTGCGACTCACCGAGTAAGCGCTAAGCCCCTTCGGGTCAGTCGGTGCGGCGCAATTCGGATCGGTGCAAGGCTGGACGGGTGCAAATATCGAGCCTGCGG
>WNFR01006184.1_pt1 | contig 12245 bp, 12 predicted proteins | sample 5400221 | NCBI WGS metagenome assembly WNFR01 (sample SAMN13153357, study PRJNA577476) | soil metagenome | isolation source: 40 cm soil under Madrone tree | place: USA:California | collected 2016-06-14 | reverse complement strand
AGTGACATCGGAATCGTCAACAACTAGAATTCGCAGGGATGAAATTCTGCACTTCCGATGAGCCGGAGCGCAGCGCGGAGTTTCACGTTGCTTCGAACCCCGCTGTGGGCAGTTCACCTGGCCCAATCAAACCACATGCCACGGTTCGTGACAATCGGGTAGTTCATCTACATGAAATTAACGGTCACGTTATATCCATCGGATTACCTTCGATAGCCGCAGTCACGCCAAAAAGCGATGGCGTGGGAAAGTTGCTCGGTCGCATTGAAGCGCTGCTTGACGCGCAGGACGCTCTCGCTAATTCTTCCTCTCGTCCCTTGTACTAACGAATATCCGCTCCCCCGTTTCTACATTTTCAATGCCGTACTCGCCGGGCCATAGCTTGCCAAGTTCTCTCACACGTACTCTGGCATCGTCGAAGGTTTGCGTTGCCTCGACGAAATGGAGGTCTCCATCGCTTTGCACCTTGTAAATGCGAAAAGGCAGACGCAACCAAACTCCGATTGGGGACAGCCTATTAGGACTATTGGTTGCGGTTTCGCTCACCGTCGGGGCATCCATTGGAACAGGGCGTACAGCATGAACCCGCAACCGAGTAAGCCAACCGTTGCTAGGGCGAAGAGACCCATGAACCAAGCGATCCCCAGTGTGGAAGGTAGTGATACGCTGCGTAAGAAGTCCTGAAAGATTCATCAGGACTTCGTTAAGCGAGCGCGTAGTGCGTGTTTATTCCACGTCGATGCCCTGGACGTGAGAGGATATCGCCCGGAGGATTCATGGATATCTTGGCGGCATTGAGGCAGGAAGAAGCGAAGTTCGAGAAGCAGGTGAATATAGCGCAGCAACAGTTGGACACCGTGCGAGCCGCAATGAAGCTCTTAGGCGGTATGAGTAGCAGTGGTAAAGCGACTGGCAGTAGCAGTGGTAAAACGACTGGCGGGAAGAAACGAGTGATGTCTGCCGCTGCGAGAGCGAAAATTTCGAAGGCAACAAAAGAGCGGTGGGCAAAGTTTAGAGCAGCGAAGGCGAAGGGGAAAAACTAAGGCCGAAAAAGAGAGTACGTAGAAGTGCCTCACAAAAATCATTGACGAGCGCGAGTTGACCGGGCCGGGTTGGTGCCTAAAGATAAACCCCTACGCCCAAAATGCGTGAAAAGCTGTATATCCTTGTGTATCTCAAAAATACTACAAACACAAAAGAGACACAGCTAGGCGTCACCTTCGACGAGAGAGTAATCGGCGGCGCTACTGACCGATTCTGGCGCGGGAGTGTTTGTGTTGAAAAGGATTCTAATTGCCGATGACCGCGAATCAATGAGGATAGCACTGCGGGCTTTAATTAGGATGCGTCCGGACTGGCAGATTTGCGGTGAAGCAAATGACGGTCGTGAGGTCGTGGCGAAAGCAGCGGAGCTGCAACCCGACCTGGTCGTTTTGGATTTCAAGATGCCCATCGCGAACGGAATCAAGGCGGGCAGTGAGATTTCCCGCTCTATGCCTAGCGTCCCGATTGTGATGTATACCTTGTACATAACTCCTGAACTGGAAATAGCCGCCAAACTCGCAGGCATTCGGCAGGTAATTGGCAAGGAAGACGGCGGGAAATACCTGCTCAGTGCGATTGAGTCCGAACTACTGGTGAAGAACTCCAATTAGCCCGTGCAGCTTTCGTCGCGATCCACCAATTGCCGGAAGTCAGCCTCTGCTTCAACGTGGTTCTTATATTTGCCGTCTTCAAAGTTTTTCTGCACAACGGCGAGAATCCGCTGAATTGCTCGGCGGCAAGCAGCACTCTTGTTAGCTCTAAGTTGACTAGCCAGGCGATCCAGGAAATCGGTACTCACACAAAGATTATAGCTGTCCGGCGTTAGAGGATGGAAAGAGCGCGGCGCTTCAGGCGGAAATTACACAGGATGCGATTTGCAAAGCGGAGAGAATCATGCGGCAGATTGATCCGAGATGGCCGAGCAATTCAGTGCCGGGAAAGACGTAGACTGCAAGGAAAGATGGTAGCGGCGGCTAAAAGCTCGCTGGGCGAAGGCCGCAAAGAAAGACGCTTAACCCTTCCAAACGTACTTACCGCAGGAGCACGGAATCGTTTCCGTTGGATTTTTCTTTTGCATCGGTTGCCGACAAACTGGACAGTTTTCATGCCACATATTGATTGGCCTTTTGCTCTTCAGCTAGCTGCTGCAATCCGCTTGGAAAATTCACGCTGACCGATTTTTGCGCAGGTCACAGACTTACGAAGATGCTCACTTCGAGCATATGGATGCCTTTATCTGGCCGATTGACAGAGCGTGCTGTTGCTAGGGCGGCTAAGGCTACGCCGCGTGTCCCAGCACTTGTGACCCGGACGGCCCGCACTTTGCGCACTGCTTTAGAGCAGCCGCACACCACATCGCCTTAAGTCTCTTCCGTCCACGCTGGACCCATGCCTTTAAACTGACGTGCCACAAGGGCCGACCTGTCACTTTGACCTTAGCTACTGGTTTGCGCACTTGCTGAACGTTCATGTGACCTGTTCCTTTTTCGGTCATCCACTTTTTTGATTGTCAAAGTAGCAGCGCGGATAGGTATACGTTGGTGTGATGCGGTTTTGGCCGTGCTCACCCCGGCGAATATGCGCTGCAGTTGGTTCGGAGACCGACTCAATCGTGTGTAGCCGCACGAAGACCCGTCAAACATCCTTCAGCTTCGGGACCAGGAGGTCGGTCTACTTCTTTGATTCTCGATCGATTGTCGCATTTGCCGTGACAATGTGCTGGTCTATCGGCTAACCGCGGCTTAACGCCCTTTAGTGCCCCTCGAGAGTCTTCGTATCGCATTGAAAAGAAAAAGGAAAGTTCACGGAGCCGATGAGGCGCGAATTCACCAGCGATATGGAAACAAAGGAGTTTTGCGGTGCAGCCCGGCCTTCTAAGTCATTGAAAGGAAAGCGAGGGAATTCTTGGTGCCCCCTTATTGCCCCTCAGAAATTCTCATTCTCTCCAGCTACTCATGACAACTTCCTCGAACGAGCTTCTGGGAGTCAGCGAGATTTCACTTGCCCGCAGCCGTCAAACAGGATTTAAGCGATTGGTCCGGGAGCTTCTCGCTGAGCAACCCAAAGCGAACGCCCAGTGCGCCCACTTCTAGGGATAGCGCGCATTTCGCGCGATCGCGAAGGAGAGCAGATTCGATTCCTTAAGCTCCGTCTCCGCATCAGCTAGTGTTGTGTCACAATTCGTCTTAACTTATTATGATAGGCCTGTGCTCGGGCCAACAAGAAAAGCCTGAATTTTAAGAATGTCCATTCAGTCTATCGTCTGCACGATCTTTCTTTCTCCCGAACCAACAACAGTTGTCGTGCAGGACACTGGTTGGCCATTTCGCGCCGAGCCGGATGGCGTAGCCTCCACGGCCTTGCCGTTTGCGAGCAACTTTCGATGTGCGCCGGGGAAGCAGGCATTCCATATCAGTGCCGGCCCGGCAGCATTCGTTAGCGTTGTCTTGCTCAACGCGTCATGCCTCAGATTGATTTCGTTCGCCCGAATCGGAACGTGCTTCAGCTCTGCCCATTTGGTCTTTGACGTTAGGCCCGGCAATGTGCTCACCTTCACCTCAACATAGAGAGCCTCTTGCAGCGCCTTCTCCGGTTCTGCCAGAACCAGGTCGATTCCCATCAGCCCGGTAACAATCGCGCCGACCACCGCGTAGGAGACCTCGGGATACTCGCGGCGATTCTTCCCCTCTGCCGTTAGATCGAGAATCTGCTCGTAAGCCGGGTCCGGTTTTCCATAACGGTACAAAATCTCCGGCAAATGAGATTGTTCCTCGATACCGATAGGCTCCTTGTTCCCAATGCTCCGGAGTATCGCATTCACGACGGACTCGGATTTGGGTCCCTCTTCCGCTGCTCCGTAATAAAGAACCGATAGATTTAATCCATGCTTCCTCAGTTTGTGATCCAGTCCTAAAGACGAGTAATAACTTGCTGAGTCCTTGTCCCACCACACCTGATTCAAAAACGATTTCACATCATTCGCCCGTTTCAAAAACTCCCTGGCCGCTTCTTCGTTCCCAAGGAGCGCCTCCAAGCGGCCATACGCCAGGTATCCTGCATACTGCACAGCAACTTGGTCGACGGCGACTACGAAGTTCTGGTCGCTCTCCTCGTAGCTTGGGATGCCTCTGTTTCTCTTGAATCGATTAGCCGCATCGACCCGGCCGCGAACATTCATGATGCGCGACCTTGTCATGATCCGATCCAGCCCCAGGTCCCACCGCTGCACGTAGTCGTGAACGGTTCGTTTGTAAAAGTTTAGAAACGTCCTATCGCTGAGATACGCGCGATCGCCGCTCCACATGTACATGCGATGGCAAGCGTCGAGGACATCGAAATTCGCCGGCAGGTTGTACCAGAAGTCCCCGTCATCGTGATAGTCCACCGGCGCCGGATGATTCTCCCGATTGATTTCCCAATAGCTGCACCAATCTTTGGCCTCGGATATGTTCTCGGCAAATTTGCCCAGCATGTTCCGCGTGTACCGTCCGAGCCCGAGTGCGTGAGCGCCCATGCTTTGGTGTGAGACGTCACGCATGCAGAAGGCTTGGCGGCCTGGCAGGGCGGCCTCGTACCAATCGCCCGCGGGATCGCCCCTAAACGCATATGCAAGCGCCTGCAGCCGCGCCCAGTTAAACGCCGCGCCAAGATTCGCGTCCGAAGTGTCGAAATCAAACAGGCCTACGCCTTCGTCTGCAGAGCTCCTCTCGCGCGTTGCAGATCGTTCAGCTTGTTGGCGGGTTGGCACGAGCGTCGGCAACGGAATCGCCGCAAGCGAGACGCAAATCAGCAGAATCTGCTTGCGGCCAAGTAAAGCAATCAGAGATTTCATCCGTGTCATCTTAACGGTACTCAGACTGGAAGGTAAGGTCGTCAGTAGGACAGACATTCTTGTTTACCTGGGCTTGCCTAAGGGTCTGTCCTCTTTTTAAAGGCGCTTTCTGCAGAAAGCACATAGCGGCCGAACAACAGGCACGCACATCGCGGTCATCGTAGAGGCGCAGCACCGCTGCGCCCCTTTTCAAAAATCAGTGAGCGTCTACCGACCCAATCAGAACGAAAGCTTCAGTCCAAATTGAATGTACCGCGGCGGCAGCCGAGTACTGCCGATAACACCAAAGCCCCCGGCTCCGAACGTTGTGCCAGGGTTTGCAAAATGAGGAGTATTAAACAAATTAAAGAAGTTTGCTTCAAACCGCAGTTGCCTGTTCTCCGCTCCGAGAGGCGTTGATTTGGCCAGCGAAAAATCCCAGTTGACATCGCCCGGCCCTCGCACATGCCCTACTCCCGAGTTGCCGAAGGTGAAGGCTGGAGGTGCAGCAAAGCAGCTGGTGTCAAACCATTGGCTTACGGTCTTCGGCTGGGACACACTGTTGCAAGTAAGGTTCGCAGGGTTGCTTCCGCCGAAATTATTGAGCAGGTTCTTGGCGACCGTGATCTGCAACGGCACCCCCGATTGAAACGTCGTAATGCCACTAGCTGACCATCCGCTCACGATGTAGTTCATCGCTCCCGATGCATCTGTGAACCAACTGCGCCCACGCCCGAACGGCAGATCGTAGTTGTAGCTGATAGTTAGGTTCTGCGGGATATCAGATCCCTTGAACCCGCGCGCTAGGCCGCGGTTAAGGCTGTCCCGGTAGGGATACACCACGCTGTCGGTGTTATCGATCATTTTCGACCAGGTGTAAGACCCAATGAGCGTCAGCCCGATATTTGTTCGTTTTTGCAGCTCGAATTGTCCCGAGTTGTAATGTGAATAGCCGTCCCCGTTGCGCTGATGGATTTCCGTGATCGTCGGAGCCACGGCAAAAAACGGCAGACAAGCAGGCGGCGGGGTGGTCGCCACGACCGCGGGATCGCACTGGTCGAGCTGAAGATCTCGATACAGGTGCGTCCCGTGCGTTCCAACGTACGCGGCGCGGAAAGACATGTTCGTCATAAGTTGGCGTTCCACGCTGACGTTCCACACCTGCGCCGCATCCTGCCGGAAGTTCTTCGATACCACGAATACCGCGAAATTGGGTGGCGGCGTCAGCGTTCCGCCCGGTGTCGCCGTAACTGCCAGCGCAACCGGCAACCCGTTGCTCAGCTTCAAAGCCCGCGTGGGATCGGTCTGCGAAGTCGCTTTCTGCGTAATGATCAAAAAGAACGGATAATTTCTCTCTAGAGTGCCACCCGTCGCACCAAAATTATCAGGGAAATAACTGATGCCATACGCAGCGCGAAAAGCCGTGCGTCCATTGTCGGGAGAGTATGCAAAGCCAACGCGCGGTCCCCAATTTCCGTAATATGTATCCACATTCGGGCCGCGATTGCTGGAAGACGCGATCTGAATCAGGCCCGTCGACGGCACGAAGTTGCTCTGGTGGTTGTGAGCGTCCACGGGTCTAGTGTACACATCCCACCTCAGGCCAACATTCAGCGTTAACTTGCGCGTCACCCGAAAGTCGTCCTGTGCGAAAAACCCTGCGAAGGTCATGCGCACCGCGGGACGCGTCACCACGAAGTCGCGTATCACTTGATTCGGCAAGCCCAACAGGAAATCTGCAAACTGATTCCCGCTGTAACTTCCTTGAAAATTGAAGATTCCGCGCGGGTCATTCTGGGAGTTCGTCAACGTTGATTGAATCCGCTGAATGTCTCCGCCAAATTTGATGCTGTGCTTTCCTCGGACCATGATCACGTTGTCTGAATATTCGAAGATATTGGCAATCCTCACGGCATTAGTCCATCCGGGATCGCCTGTCAGATGGCTATCGCCGTTTCCGAACCCAGGGATATTGAACTGGGCGATTCCCGATGTGTTGGGAAACGCTGCCAGATTCCCATTGGGGATTCCCAATTTATTGTTCTCGTCGACACTATTCGAGGTCGCTGCATCGCTTGTAAAATAGCGATTGAATCCGATACGCAGCGCGTTGGTCGTCGTTCCGGAAAAAATGTGATCCCAGGAAATTACCGCGTTGTGGTTCGCGGAATTTGAATTGGGGTCGCTAAACATGAAAATAGTGCCCGGAGGCGGGTTCGTGAAGTCACGATGTGCATAGGATTCCCGAACGAAAAATCGGTCCTTGTCAGACATCGCATAATCAGCTCGCACATCAAATTGCGGCACATTTTGCGTGTTGACGGTGCTAACCGTGAAATTGTTTACAAGCGCTCCAAGCACGTTCGGTAGCGGGATAACGCTAGGATCCAAGAGCGCTTTTGAGATGGGGTTGATGTCGCTACCTGGAACAGTAGTGCTGGTACACGGATTCGGCGAGCAGGCAGCCGTGTTAGTAATCGGATGCGCCGGATCTTCGGATAGATTTCCTTGCCGCTGCAGGGCAGTTGGGACGGTGCGCGTATTCGTCACGCCGTTGTGCTGCAGCAATTGCTGATAATCCCCGAAAATAAATATCTTGTCCCTCTTGATTGGTCCGCCGATCGCCCCGCCGAACTGATTTGCGTGATAAGGAGCTTTTCGGCTCCCTGGACGATGATTGAAGAAATCGCGCGCGTTGAAAGCATCATTGCGAATGTACTCAAAGACCTCTCCGTGAAACTGATTGGTTCCTGACTTGGTCGTTAGGTTTACTACCGCACCTCCGAAAGAGCCGTACTCCGCCGTCGGATTGCTAGTCTCAATTTTGAACTCTTGAATCGCCGCGAGAGGCGTCGTGATGCTGATGAACGCATTCAGCGGCTCCTCATTGTGGACTCCATCCACCATGTACAAGTTTCCCGACCACGGCAGCCCGTTGACCACAGCCTGCGTTGGCGTCACCGCTCCCGCTGCAGACGGATTCTCTGCGAAATCGCTCCATCCGGCGGCCGCCGCTCCCGGCGTAATCGTCACAAGTTGCTCAAATAGCCGTCCGTTCAGCGGCAGGTTGTTAATCTCTTTGGCATCGATCACGGATCCAATGTCGGAAGAGGTGCTTTGAACCAACGGCGCTTCCGCTATGACTTGTACTGTTTGCGAAACGTCACCCGCAGACATAGTGAAATCGGCGCGTGTCGTTTCTTGAACCTGGATGATGTTGTTTTGGGATGTGGCCGTTTTGAAGCCAGCGAATTTTACCGTTACACTGTATCGGCCTGAAGGCAGGTTCGGCACAGAATAGTAGCCCTCAGGGCCTGTCGTTGTCCTGCGGCTAACCCCAGTATCCATGTTGGTCACGGTCACTTCAGCACCGGCGACGGAACCTCCCGAAGAGTCTAAGACTGTTCCCAGCAGCGTCCCCGTAATCGCCTGACCAAAGGCCGCGCTCGCAGAAAACCCAACAATAGTCAGCAAAATCGCAACCGTTATCATTTCTTTGATTTTGCGCATCCCACCCCTCCTTCGACGTCCCGTCTCCAGCATTGAGCCCAGTCCCCCACGCAACGGCTTCCGCAAACCTCGGTGCTAAGCTCCGCACCATGCAAAAGCCGGATGGCCTTCCGTTATCAGCACGTCGGGTTCGCTTCCTAACCGCAAGCAGTTTGCCACCGTCTTTGCGAGTCGACGCATTGGCTGACCAACCACGCCCCCCGCGAATGCATCTGACTGACAATGCCGGTTGTGTAGGAAACGTGCCCTTAGGCGCCTGAACGACATGGAAGCCGGGGAAAATGAACCGCCCGCGTCGAGCCACCCCTTGGACTCAAACAGGCGAAAGACCACTCCCACGTCCCCTCCAATGGAATAGTTGAAGCTGCGATTCGGCGCAAGTAGAATGGGGTTACAAAGGGGTAGGTCGCTCTGTTACAGTCACCCTCGTCGTTCGGCGAAGGCTGCAAAATGCGCTCTGCCAAGAAACTGAGGAGCCATGAAACCTGCATACGATGTGGCAGCAAATCAGGGTGACAGACCCTCTCCCGAGCAGGTTCGGGAGCAACTAGACCGAATCCTTCGGTCTGGTTCCTTCCGAAACGCCCCGGCGTTACAGCGTCTGTTACAGTATGTAACGTCCAAATCCGCTGAAGGACAACTCACACATCTTAAAGAATATACGATTGGCATAGATGTATTCGGGCGCGGCAATAGCTATGACCCCAAGATTGACCCCGTCGTTCGCGTCGAAATGCACCGGATACGGCAGAAATTAAAGGAGTACTACCAGAACGAAGGTGCCGCCGACCCCATTTTCGTTGAGATTCCGACCGGGCATTACGTTCCCAGCATTGCCCTTCGGACGCCCGTAGCTCGCAATCAGAATAGTCCCTCACAAGCAACCGCCGTTCCTTCGTCTCGGCCCGAAACGCTCGCAGACCCCGGCAATGGAGAGGTCGCGAGTAAGAACGACCCTTCAAAACGATTCCTGAGACTCTTCCTTGCCCATCGAATCGGTGCCCTCGCCCTTTTAGCGGCACTGGTTGTCTCAGGTGTCCTCATAAAAGCCCACTGGTCGGAAATTGCCTTCACGCATCAGACTGTCTCATCGTCTGTCTTGGACTCGCCTATATCGACCCCGGATAAGGCCGTCCGTGATTTCTGGACTGCCTTCGTCGGCAAGGATCGAACACTTATCATCGGCTATGCGAATGCCGTCTTCTTGATCGATCGCACCAACGATCTGTTTCGTTTTCGACGGGGGGCCAGTGACAATCGCGGCTCCCCGGTGGACACCCATCTTGCTCGTCAATTTGCATCTAATCCTTCCCTCGTGGCTAAGGCCGGGCCGCTCTTCTACGAATATAGCTACACAGGCACGGGAGACGTGGAAGCGGTGTGGAGGTTTACGCGCCTCTTCTCGCGAATGGGTTATGAGACCACGCTAAAACGCAGCCGCCTGGTCACCATTCACGATCTCCAGGAGCACAACGTCATCCTCGTGGGCTCGCCGTTTCAAAACGACGCTGTCGCGAACCTGCCATCGACGGGACAAGACTTCGTCTACGAACTTCCCAAAATCGACGACGAATTGTGGAACGGACGCATCGTCAATCGCCATCCTCTTCCAGGCGAAGCTTCTTTTTACAAAACCGAACGCGACAAGGTCACGCAAACAGTGAAGGAAGATTACGCCTTAATCACCCTTCAGCCGGGCATCGTCCCCGGCCGGTACATCGCCGTGGTAGGGGGACTGGACACTTCTGGGTGTTCGGGAGCCACGGAATTTCTCAGCTCCGCATCCGGCGTCGCAGAGCTCACCTCACGACTTGCGTCCTTGGGCGAAAAGAGAGTCGACGGCCGGCCAGCCTTTTTTCAGGCATTGATCAAAGTAGATCTGGAGAATGGCCTCGACGTCCTGGGATTTCATCTTCTAGCCGTTCGTCCCATCCATCCTGACGTCATCGGCACCGACAGTTCGCGTCACGAGTCACCAGCCTCAGTAGACAGATGAAGGTGGGCTCGGCAGTCTGGAAGCTATTAACTAGCGGCTACTCGTCGACGTGATCTTGCCAACATGCCTGGTAAGTCGTGCGGGCTCAACGGGTCGGCGCAACTTGCGCGAAGTCTACTCGCAGGAGTCCAAAACCTAAGGTTTTTCGGGGGCGTTGATTTAGACGCATCGCGATCTTGTCCAGTTCTGATTGCGCGTAGCCGGAGAGGTCGGTTCTCTTCGGCAAGTATCGTCGCAGCAAGCGGTTCGTGTTTTCGTTCGTGCCGCGCAGCCAAGTGGCTTGCCGCCGATCGCGGGCGGATGATGGGCCTTCCGGAAGTTATTCCGCCACTTAGGCTCGCTCGGCACTTGACTGCAGTTGTGCGAAGCGGCCCAGAAGTCTGCTTGGGAGACAGAAGACTGTTGTGCCGTTTAGCAACAGCCTTGAATGCGTCCGCGTCGGAGGAGTAGGATCTCAAGCATCGTTGGATCTCGCAGGAAGTTTCCAGCCCATTCCCGAGGTACACCGTAAGGAGGTTCCCATGCCCACCAGCAAGGAGTTCACAATTGGCTTAGAAGACCGACCTGGAACACTTGGCAAGCTCTGTCAAGCGCTTGCCGAACAAAGCGTCAACATTCTCGCGTTTCATTCTTGCCCTCTCGAGAAAGGCAAGAGCGCTGTCCGTCTCGTGCTGGACAATCCGGCAGTGGCCAAATCGATTCTCGACCGCCAAAAGACAGACTACACCGAGACTGAGGTTGCGAGAGTGACACTCAGTCATCGTCCTGGGGAGCTAGCGCGTGCTGCAACACGTCTCGGCGAAGCAGGAATCAACATCGATTACGGATACTGCGGAGTTGATCCCAATACGAATGCGACGATGCTACTTCTCGGGGTTGCAGACGCCGGTAAGGCCGCGAAGGTTCTAGAGCAGGCCGCCGCTGCCGGCGCGGCGACTTAATACGAACCCACGGTCAGGCCGCCCCGGGGCGTCGAACTTGGTTCACTCGACCTACCGGACGCTGCCGATGTGACTCAGGGCTTTTTCTCCCCGAGGTATACATCGACTACGCCGGTGATGTACTCAGCGAGCCGCTCCTTGATGGCGAGGATCTCGGATAAGGTTAAAGGATCAGGATGTTGCGCCCAGCTCACAGGGCAGTTTGCCGTCGAGGAGATGATTTCTGTGACCCGCGCGTGCAGGTCTACGGGTGTTGGGAGAGGCATGGTCTTCCCCCTTTTATTGTAGACCTACGCCGAACCTACAAATCCCGGCGGGCCGCAGGCATTCCGTGCGCTATCGACGGATATGAAGGAGTTGTGCGCCGAGCACAGGCCGGTCAACAGAATAGCTTCGAGCAACGTTTGCAGTTGCAATTCCGAGAATGGTGCGCGGACGGAGGAGGGCGCGATGCCTCATTACCAGTACCTATGTCCGGCCTGCAGTAAGAAATTCTCAATCATTCTGACTCTTGCGGAACATGAAAAGGGTCAAGTGAAATGCCCAAAGTGCGGGAGCATGAAAGTCGAACAGCAATGGGCCGCATTTTACGCGACGACGTCTAAGAAGAGCTGAGCTGCACGAGTGTCGAGCCGCGGGCATTCCGACCAGCTTTGGGATTTTTCACGTCCGTTTGGTTTTTCAGAATACGGGCTGGAGTGCCCGTTGTGTATTGACAACTCCGGTAAACGGTGCAATATGACCTGCAGGGATCCAAACCCTACTGATTGTTTTTCCACAGGAAACCAAAAATGAACGTCCCACAGGAGACCAAACATGAACGCTAGAATTGTGACATTTTCATCCCGCGGCGATACGACGCTTCTCGAATACGATCCGGCCACCGCTGACATGGAAGAAGTGAACAGAGTGATTGCCGAGTATGAAGGGAAGACCGGTGCGC
>WNFR01006182.1_pt1 | contig 12246 bp, 9 predicted proteins | sample 5400221 | NCBI WGS metagenome assembly WNFR01 (sample SAMN13153357, study PRJNA577476) | soil metagenome | isolation source: 40 cm soil under Madrone tree | place: USA:California | collected 2016-06-14 | reverse complement strand
GTCCGGCGGACGGCGAACGCGTCCTCGATATTTTGGCGACGCATCCGGCGACAGCTCGTTTCATAGCGACCAAGCTCGCGCGCCGATTCATCAGCGACGAACCGCCACAGTCAATTATCGATCGAGCCGCCGCAGTGTTCTTGAAAACTGATGGATCGATTCGTGAGACCCTGCGCGCGATTGTCACTTCGCCTGAATTTTTCTCGATCACCGCGTATCGTGCGAAAGTGCGCTCACCCTTTGAGTATGTAGCTGCGTCGATGCGCGCGCTTAATGCCGAAACCGATGGCGATCGTCCCGTGCTCGACGCCATTGGGCGCATGGGGCAGCCTGTCTTTGGTCGCGTCACGCCTGACGGTTATGCCGATCGGGCGGACCAGTGGCTTTCGAGCGGCGCAATGATCGCGCGCTTCAACTTTGCCAGCGCACTGGCGACCAATCGCATCAAGGGGACCAAGATCGATTTGGCGCGACTCCTGTCCGGAGTTGATGAAGCAAAGAAAGACTCGGTCGCGGCGAAGTTCATTCGGTTGACGGTTTCTGGTGACCTATCTACGCAAACGCGGACAGTGTTGGATAAGACTTTGCAGCCCCAACCGGAAGCTGAGCCGATGGCGCCGGCGACGAATGCGGGTGCAAACGTTTCGGTAGGATATGACGCCAACGCGACGGCAAAAGCCACAGGGTATATCACAGAATTAATCACGCTCTTAATTGGCTCGCCGGAGTTTCAGCAGCGATAAATGCGCGTCTCACCTTCGGCTCACAAAATACATCCTGTTCAAAACCCTCGTTCCCCTTTTGCCTTTGGCACAGGGGGGCGAGGGCTCGTTCACTTTCTGTTCTGCGCCTTCGTGACGCTGCAACCCATCACGGTTTTAGGGCAGCGCCAAAATCCTTCGCGTAGCGCCACCGTAACGGTCAATTTTAATCCTGGCCATCCGGCAAATCGTTTCACACCGGCGCACGCGCTCGGCGCCGCGGTTGACGGACATGACAAGGGGATGATTGATCTGCAAATGAAGCCCACGACTGTTCAGGCGATGCTATCGGCCGGCTTCAAGTCTCTGAGTTATCGTCTGCGCACGGAACTGGCCAACGATGCATGGCATTGGAATCCGCACGGCAAATGGAGCGACAAAAACAACAGCCGGGGCTACTGGACGTCCGACAACACGCCGGTAGCGCCGATTGAACTCTCGTACGGCTACCGGCTGCCGCGCAGAGGCAACACAATCGATCAGGCCAACGACGATGGCTATTCGCGGCTGGACGATGGTGACCGGCAGAGCTTTTGGAAGAGCAATCCATATCTGGATCGCGCGTTCACGGCTGAAAACAATTCATTCCATCCGCAGTGGATCGTGATCGAGTTTGCAAAGCCTGAATTGGTCAACACGGTGCGCCTGGCCTGGGCTGAGCCGTTTGCGACGCGCTATAAGATTCAATACGGGAATTTTGATGACGTGAGCGACATCGCGTTGAGTCCGGCAGGCACCTGGCAGGACTTCCCTCGCGGAGTTATTCGCGACGGTCGCGGTGGTGAAGTTTCACTGCGCCTTTCGCCGGCACTCATCAGGGCGCGGTGGCTCCGGATCCTGATGACCGAGTCTTCACCAACAAACCTGCAGGGATCGGCCAATGGAACAGATGATCCTCGCGATCGACTGGGCTTTGCCGTGTACGAGCTTTACGCAGGTGTAACCGACGGCAAAGGTGAGTTTCGTGATCTCATTCGTCACCGCGCCAGTCGTGCAGGTCAAACAATTATACATGTGTCGTCGACCGACCCCTGGCATCGCGAATCAGATCTTGATCAGGGAGTCGAGCAGCCGGGGTTTGATCGGATCTTCCGGGACGGTCTGACCAATGGCCGTCCCGTGCTCTTGCCGACCGGGCTGCTTTACGACGAACCTGAGAACGCGGCGAACGAGATTCGGTACCTGCGCGCGCGCGGCTATAACTTTGATCGGGTTGAGTTAGGCGAGGAGCCGGACGGCCAATACATCACACCCGAAGATTTTGGTGCGCTGTATTTCGAGTGGGCTGCCGCGATTCATCAAGTTGATCCGAATGTGAAGCTGGGCGGCCCCAGTTTCCAGGAGATTATGCCCGCCGATCCGACCAGTAGGATTCGCCTGGGCAACAGCGCCTGGCTGGCTCGGTTTCTTGATTATCTGAAACGCCGTGGCCGCGCGTCAGACTTTTCCTTTTTTTCGTTTGAGTGGTATCCGTTCGATGAGGTCTGCGAGCCGTCGGCGCCCCAACTTGCCAGCGCGCCGGGATTGCTTGTGGGGGCACTGCATGACATGGAGCAACGCGGGTTGTCTCGGCAGATACCGTGGATCATTTCCGAGTATGGCTATTCGGCGTTTGCCACGCGCGCGGAAATCAGCATCGAAGGCGCCCTGTTGAACGCCGACATAGTAGGAAAGTTTCTGGAGCTCGGCGGAGATCAAGCCTTTCTGTTTGGCTACACGCCGGGCTACCTCGATCGGGACTTTCCCTGCACCGCCGGCAACAACATGTTGTTTTCAATGGATGGGGACGGAAGCATTAAGCATCGATTCGCAACTTATTTTGGCGCGCGTCTGCTGACGCAGGAATGGTTGAAGCCGGGCGACGAAGTTCATGAGATCTATTCGGCGACGTCAAACGTGCACAACGCAGACGGTAAAGAGTTAATCACTGCCTACGCCGTTCATCGTCCCGACGGGCTCTGGTCTGTGCTGCTGGTAAATAAGGATCCAAAGCAGTCATATCAAGCGAACTTGAGGTTTCGCAATCCACTAACGGGTTTCTTCCGAACTTTTGACGGGAGGCTCGACACGTCTCAGTATTCGAGTAAGCAGTACCTGCTCGGAGGTCCGCTCAACAATCCTTACCCGATTCGAGCGGGTGAACCCGAACACAGAGTTATTCAATCACGTTCGCCAAAACCGACGACAATCACTTTGCCGCCGTATTCGCTGACGGTGATTCGCGGCGCATTGAGTCGTTAATGATTCGTGCCTGGGTCTAAGCCCCGTCAGGGGCGAAATATTTATAGCCACGATCGGCCCGGCAAAATCTCTTTCTCAGTGAAGAGGGCCTTGCTCTCCTCATTGAGTCCGCGTCGAAAATGCATTCGTTCTATAAATATTAGGCTCCCAATTGAGCCGGTTTGGCGTCACAGCTTCGTTGCAAGGTGAGCCTCACTCAACTTCATCGAATTCGCCATCACGAATCAGGGACGCAATCGCCTCAATCTCACCCGACATCGCTCGATCACTGGTCAGGCGAGTCACCTGCCGGCGGACGATCTCGTAAGCCTGCTTGACGCCCCGTCCGGGTTGCAGCGGCGTACGGTATTCCAAACCTTCCGCGGCCGTGATCAATTCGATCGCGGTGATCAGTTCTGCGTTGTCGACGATTGAACGCAGCTTGGTAGCGCCGGTCATGCCCATCGAGACGTGATCTTCCTTTCCTCCGTCTGTCGGCACGTTGTCGATGCTCGCCGGATGAGCCAGCACCTTCGCTTCATTCAAGAGCGCGGCGGCCACGATCTGCATCATCATTAAGCCCGACCCGACTCCCGGTTTCGCGGATAGAAACGGTGGCAGGCCTTCATTCGAATCAGGGTTCACCAGCCGATCGACGCGGCGCTCGGTAATGCTCATTAAATCCGTCATGGCGATGGCCGCGTAGTCGAAGGCGAGCGCCAGCGGCGCACCGTGGAAGTTGCCACCTGAGAGGACCTCTCCAGTTTCCGCAAAGACCAACGGGTTGTCGGTAGCGCTGCCGGTTTCAATCTCGACAACCTCGCGCGCATGCCGGAGGGCGCCACGGATCGCGCCGTGCACCTGCGGCATGCACCTGAGCGAGTAAGCATCCTGCACGCGCGGATCGTTTTCCAGATGCGATTGCCGAATCTGACTATCGCGGAGCAACTCGCGCAAGTGCGCGGCGACTGCGATCTGTCCCGGGTGCGGCCGGGCCGCATGGATGCGTTCATCAAAAGCGACCGGTGTTCCGCGCACTGCTTCCAGGGTCATCGCCCCGGCGACATCGGCCAGGAAGGCAACTCTTTCGGCGCGATGCAATGCCAGACCACCGACGGCGACCATCGCCTGCGTGCCGTTGAGCAGCGCGATGCCTTCTTTTACCTCGAGCTGGACCGGTTCGATCTCCGCACGCCGCAGAGCTTCGGGTCCTGGCAATCTTTCGCCCTGGTAAAAAGCTTCCCCTTCGCCGACGACGGTTAAGGCCAGATGCGCGAGGGGCGCAAGATCACCGCTCGCGCCTACCGACCCTTTTTCCGGAATTACCGGTGTTACTCCGCGCTCGAGCATGACGATTAGAGTCTCAATCAGAACTGGCCGGCAGCCGCTGAACCCTTCGGCCAGAACATTGGCGCGAAGCAGCAGCATGGCGCGGGCTTCGGGTTCAGAGAGCGGCGAACCGACGCCGCAGGAGTGGCTGCGGACGAGGTTCAGTTGCAGTTCGCGCAGTTGCGATCGTTCGATGTGGACGTCTGAGAGTTTGCCAAAGCCGGTGTTGACACCATAGACAGTGCGGCCTTCAGCGACGATCTGTTCCACGACCTTGCGCGATTGCGCGACGCGGACGCGGGCGGCCGCCGCCAGGGAAACCTGTTCTTTGGCGCGCGCTACCGCAACAATCTGCGCGAGCGAGAGTCTCTGGCCGTCAAGTTCGAGCATGATGAACAGTTAGCGGTGAGCGGTGAGCAGTGAGCAGTGCGGAATTTAACTGCTAACTGCTCGCTGCTTACAGCTCACTTGATTACGCGATCCGGAGTTTCTGAAACATGTATTCGGCGCTCGGGCGCCTGGGTAATGTCGATTTTCCTGAATTCGCCGGTGGTGCCGAGGCGCAAACGGTGTCGTGCGCGCTTGGCGCGTCGCACGGTTGCGCGTCCGCCTGAAGCTGCCGCCGCCCTGGTCCAACTGCTCATGCGCTGGAGCGGATGGAGTGAAAACTGGTGCCGGGGGAGGACTTCGCCGGTAGCTTCGCGCAGCCTAATCGTCCCCAAAGCAAAACTAAAAATCGCCATGTTGAAAACAAATCCTACGATGAAGACGATCCACCCGGGCACCAGTCCCACCGTAGCCCGCTGCAAAAACAATTGAAACGTGTCGGCGGGGACAGGATGCAAATAGACCTTAAGGTTCCAGCTCAGCGCCAGCAGTAGAAAAATCCAGAGATAGTTTCGCCGCAGGCGCCGGCCAATGGCTTCCCACACGCTGATCGTAAAGTGGGGTGTTAGCAAATCATTGGCCAGGTGTGACGCCCATTCCTGATCGCGGGGCACACTGTCCGGGGCCAGCATCGGCGCCAGATAACCCGTTTCGATCACGCGCACGCGACTGGCCCAAATTTCGTAGTAGCGATAGCGGCGCGCCTCCATCACCAGGAAAACCGTTACCAGAATCGAGTTGATTGGAATCACAAAATGCGGACTAAGCGGGGAACTAAAGGTGAACGACAGTGTCGCACCGGCCGTTAGCACTGCCCAGTAAGTCGTCGTATCGAGCCGAGTACGCCAGGTGTTGGAGCGTTGTACCTCGCCGCGATAAAAATGGGCCATCGCGGTATTGAATTCGACCGGCGACATCTTGCGCCTCGGCTCTGTCGACGCTGCCGGTTGCCGATCCGCGGTGATACTTTCATGGAGCGACGCGGAAGTGGCTGCCCGCAGGCGGTTGGGGCGCTCCCCGGACAACGTGATCGCGGAAGAATCGCGCCCGGCGCTTCCCGTCTGGCGACGCGCGACGCGAACCGCAGCCTCGGGATCAAGACTGGTACTGTCGGCGCTAAGCTGGCCAGCACTCGGCTGGGTTGAGTCAGTGGTAATTGCCATGACGGGGTCACAAAAGGCGGGTGCGGGATGCCCGCGAAACCGCGGGAATAATAACATGGAACGCTCTTAGTCCGCGCTGATTCGAGGTGAAGTAGTGCACCAGTTTTGAAGTCTCGGTGGCACCGCACTTTAGTGCGGTGATCAAGAGGCAACCTTGTCGCAGCAAGGATCATTTGGCCTGCCCGTGCCACCAGGCTGAAGCCAGGTGTTAATGAGATTGACTACGAACAAACTGCGACACAAGCAAAAAAATGCATTGCTTGACACTGATCTTAGCGGCACCTATAGTTTGGAATCCGTTGTTTGAAGCAAATGTTTTCAGTTTCGCAAAGCGCGCCGGTGGAAGATCACGAGCGCTGGATGCGCAAGGCTTTGGCCGCCGCGCGTGAAGCACAAACACGCGACGAGGTGCCGATCGGTACCTGCATTGTTGTCGGCGAGAGGCTGCTGGCGGTCGCCGGCAATCGTACTCGCACCGATTGTGATCCAACCGCTCACGCAGAAATCGTGGCGTTGCGGGAAGCCGCTCGGACGTTCGGCAACTACCGGCTCTCGGATGCCACGGTTTATTCGACCATTGAGCCTTGCGCGATGTGCGCCGGAGCGCTGATCCAGGCGCGGGTAAAGTTGCTGGTTTACGGCGCGGCGGATGAAAAAGCGGGCGCGATCGAATCTCACTTTCGTATCTGTGAGGGGCATCACTTGAATCATCGCGTTGAAGTCATGAAGGGAATCCTGGAAGCAGAGTGCCGTGAGCTGATGCAGGAGTTTTTTAGGGCAAGAAGGGAATAAAGTTTAGAGTTCAGACTTTTTAGTTTGTGCCGGGTCGAAGCAAGCTGAAGCTTGTACTCCAGACTTTAATTGCGGAGAGGTCGCATAGTGGATTAGTGCACCGGTCTCGAAAACCGGAGTGGGTTAACGCCCACCGTGGGTTCGAATCCCACCCTCTCCGCCATGAGATTTTTGATTGCCGATTGCCGATTGCCGATTGGGTCCGTTGCCAAAGCGGGTCAGTTCCCGCCGTGACCAATTGGCAATCGGAAATTGGCAATGCTGGAGAGGTGCAAGAGTGGTTGAATTGGCAGCACTGGAAATGCTGTGAGCGGGAAACCGTTCCGTGGGTTCGAATCCCACCCTCTCCGCCATAACATGGGCGATTTCCGATTGCTAATTTCCAATAGGTCGTTGCTACATCTTATGCTCCAATGGAAACGCCGGAGGCAGATTCTTCCCAACCTTCGGCATTAGATCCGGCCCCCTGGTAGGATGAGCAAACCAACCATGATCAGTCTCAACAGAACGTCAATGCATTCGAGCCGGCTTCGCACCAGAGTGGTCGCTTTGATCGCAACCGCGACCGCGCTGAGCTTTTTTGCCGGCGCGATATCCGCGCAAAAACGCCGGCCCGCCAGACACGGGGCAATCTGCGGCAATCCCACGGTTCCATGCAAAACCAGCGCAGCTTTTCCACCCAATGACCTGCCATTTCGGGTCCCGGCGACTGCCAACATCTACGATACTGATTTGTTCTATGCGGTCATGCTTAAGAGCGTGAGTGTTTCGGAGGACAACTGTGACACGTTCGTTCCCGAGAGTGATCGGCTGGCCGCGCAGGCTCTGTTTCCCGGCCACAAAGTTTTCTCTTCGCGATGCGCCGATCCGGGCGGCTTGTCGTACACGAATACCAGTCCGAAGGCCCGGTTCATGGCGATCTATGCCGGCATGACACTCGCCGAAGCCAATAAGATGTTGGCGACAGTAAAGGCCTCGGGAAAATATCCCGCGGCGAATGTCCGACGGATGCGGGCAGCCTTCAATGGAACGTAATTTGTTTCTTCAACGGGGGTAAAAAAATGGACGACGACAAACTGGCAATCGAAGAAGCGCGGCGTGCCGGGCAACATAGTTCGGTCAAGTCGCAGGTGGAAGGGGAAGTGCAGTCTGAGATCGCTGAACGCGCGGCCACCACGCCAGCGCCGGAAAGTGAGCGAATCGATCAAGTTGCGGGTCAGTTTCGCGCGAAAGCTGTCGACGAAGTCGTTGAGAGCGAGCATGAAGTCGGACGCGCCCGCGGCGTGGCCCGCATCTCTCAAATCATCGATTACATCTTTTTTGTGCTTTATGCCCTGCTGGGCCTGCGCTTTCTCCTGGCTTTGCTGGCGGCCAACAGCAGCGCCGGTTTCGTGCAGTTCATCGTCACGGTGACGAATCCGTTTTACGAGCCGTTTCGAAATATCGTGGCCAGCCCGAGCACCGGCTCCGGACACACATTAATGATGCCGCTGGTAATCGCGTTCATCGTTTATCTGCTGCTGCACCTCGCCATTAATGGGGTGCTGCGCATCATTGCGCATCGCAAGACAGCGATTTAGACATTTTCGATTTTTGATTTCCAATTGCCGATTAGCCCGCCCCTGGTTCAATTAACAATCGGCAATCGACAATCGACAATCGGCAATGCTTTAATGAGTTATCAGACTTCGGGCTCCGCACAATGCTAGTCTTGTGAACCCCGCCAGGCCGGGAACGGAGCAACGGTAGCAATGACAGCGTGTGTTGCGGGTAAGTCCGGAGTCTGACTGAATTGTCCGTGTTGCTCAAAAGTCTCTCCCCCGCGGTTCGTTAGCGGAACCCTTTTCGACATTATTCTCAGAGAAGGAGCAAACAAGTGAGACGCATTTTCTCCGTAATGGTATTTGTCGCCATCCTCTCGGCATTGTCCATGAGTGTTTTCGCGCAAACGGAGTCACGCGATGATGTGCTGAAACAAATTGAGGCCAAGCGCGCCGAACTGGCCGCTCTGGAGAAGAAATTCCTCGCACCTTCCGAAGAAGATCGAGCCTCGTTTGGGGAGTTCTTAGGACAACCCGATACGGGATTGATTCGTTTACTACCGCGCGAGGTGTTCGACAAGGAAAGCAAACTAACTATTCGCGGTGGGGGTGCCTACTATTCCTTCGATCGACTCACCCATGCCTATGGATATGGCTCAGACATCGAATTACAGCAGGGGCATCTGAGCGTGGGCTTTGCGGGGGCTGACTATGGGATGCTGGTAAGGGTTGGTGATGGTCCGGTTGATGCAATAACCCTCGACCAGCCGAGTGTGCGGCTTCTGTCAGCGTACAGTGCGGCTACAGAAGAGTCCCAAGCTCGCGTGGAGCAAAGGCGTTTTGGCATGGGCACGATGATTGACGGCTTGCCGGTCAAATCGAGCTTGCCAGTAGAGATTAATACGACTTACGTCCTGCGCTCGATCAATTACTCTAAATCGGATGTGCTGGTCGCATTCAAAGTGATTGGAAAGGACCCGGACGGCAGCGTTACTCTTCTGTGGAAGCTCTTGAAGAAGTATCCCAAGCCCGAGTTGGCCCGAACGAAGCAGGCAGCAAACTAGCAAATCGAAAGAGTTCTCAACACTGATGGCTTACCAGGTAATCGCGCGCAAGTGGCGCCCGCAAAAATTCGAAGACGTAACCGGCCAGGAAATCCTGACCCAAACCCTGCGCAATTCGATCGAGCACGGCCGGCTGCATCACGCTTATCTTTTCTCAGGCGCGCGCGGAGTGGGTAAGACCACGACCGCGCGTCTGGTCGCCAAAGCCCTCAATTGTCATAAGGCGGCCGGGCCGACCGGCACGCCCTGCGTCGCCACCGACGAAACAGCTTGCGCCTCTTGTCGGGAAATCGCGGAGGGCCGATCGATGGATGTGCTGGAGATCGACGCGGCTTCCAATACGCAGGTCGAGAATGTTCGCGAAGTGATTATCGCGGGCATTAATATTGCCCCGGCGCGCGATCGTTACAAAGTCTTCATTATTGACGAGGTGCACATGTTGTCCGGCCACTCGTTCAATGCTTTGCTTAAAACAATTGAAGAACCGCCGCCCCGCGTCGTTTTCATCATGGCGACCACCGATGAACACAAAGTCCCCGAAACCATTACTTCGCGCTGCCAGCTCTTTGAGTTTCGCACTATTGCGACCGCGAAAATTGCGGAGCGTCTGCGTTTCATTGCGGACGCGGAAAAGATTTCTATTTCTGATGAAGCAGTGCGCGAAATCGCCCGCGCGGGTGACGGCTCAATGCGTGATGCCCAGTCGGCTTTCGATCAGGTCATCAGCTTTGCGGGCGACAAGATTAAGACTGAGGATGTTGAGAAAGCGTTGGGGATTGCCGGCGCCGATGTGCTGGCCCGGGTAGTCAATGGCATCGCGGAGAACAACGCAGCAGAAGCCCTGGCGATCGTCGATGATCTGGTAATGCGCGGGCACAACCTGCGCAACTTCTGTCGCGATGTGCTCGGTCATTTGCGGGACCTGCTGGTGGTTAAGGTCTCGGGTGATCCCAGGTTGCTCGATTCGTCTTCCGCTCAGGCATCCACGCTGCAACAACAAGCCGCGCTCTTCACGGAATCTGATCTGGTGCGTTTCTTCCATTCATTGGCCGAGACTGAGGCAAGTTTGAAGGACGCCGCCAATCCGCGGTATCAGGTTGAAGTCGGCTTAGTGAAATTGATGGAGATGCGCCGGCTGGCCTCCCTGGCGGATCTGATTGGCCGCATCAACGAACTCGAGAGTGCTTTGCGCAACGGCCAGCCGCCGGCGGAAAGGAAGAGCCCGCAGTCCGCTCTTGATAGCGGCCCGACCAGAAAGCCTGCACGCTCGGCGGCATCAGCGGGTTCCAGTCAGAGGACGACTCCATCCACCGCATCGTCCGTTAACGATGAACCGGCCGCGCCCGCTCCGGGCTCCCTGGTTGATCAAATTAAATCAGCGCTGGAAAGGAAGAAGCGCCGGATGCTTATCGCCGCGGTTGATGCCGCCTGCCGCGTGGAGTTGGAAGGCGACGAGTTGGTAATCGAATTCACTCCTGACGCCCGGCATGCTCGCGACACGCTCGCCAAATCTGACAACCCGAAAGCTCTGCGTGAAGCTTGCAGCGAAGTCTGCGGCCGTGACATTGGAATCCGCCTTGCGATCAAAGACGGGGCCAGTGGCAGTGACGCCCCACTCTCTCCGGAAGAAGAGGAACGTCGATCAAAAAAACAAACTCGCCAGGCCGCCGCTCAGAACCCTACGGTCCAACAAGTCCTGCGCGCCTTCGGCGGCGAGATCGTTGATATCAAGGCGCAGTGAATGCAGCCCTTTTTTACCGCAGAGTGCTGGTCTCAGAAGCCCGACCGTCAGGGTGGGCCGGCTGTATAAGGATGCCCTCCCTGACGGCCGGGCTTCCGACACCTCCTCTGCAAATTCCTCAGCGTCCGCAGCGTTTAAATTTGATCCGACGCTTTCCTTTGGTGGACGCCACGCGCGACAGTGAGAAAGGCCCTCGCCGCGTGCGAAAGGGTCGCGCCCTTGCGATAGATCAGGTGGACGCGTCTTTCCAGACGCATCTCCTTCACTGCGAGACCCGCGAGCTGCTGGCGCGCGATTTCAGTTTGCGCTGCGAGAAGGGGTATCAGGGCCACGCCCAATCCTTTCTCGACCAGTCGTTTGATTGCTTCCAGAGTCGGCATCTCCATGGAAATATTCAGCGGCGTGCGATGCTTCTCGAAAGTCTTGACTACCTTTTCGCGATAGGGCGACGGAACGTTGTGCGCAATGAATGACTCGGCGCCCAGCTCGCGGACTGAGACGACCTTCTTCGCGGCCAGCGGATGATCGGGAGCGACGATCAACGCCAATTCATCCATCGCTACCGGGACCGACTTGATCGCCTGGTCAACCGGTTTGAAAGAAACCACACCGATCTCTACATCACGTCCTAGAATCTCGCCTGGAATTCGACTGGCCAGACTGCGCTTCACTTCAATCTTTATGTGCGGATGTCGCGCCCGGAAGATCGGAATCAGGGGCAACAGACACATCACCGTATATTCATTGGCACCCAGCGACAGCTTCCCGCGGTGCAGGTCGCGGAGTTCGCGAATGGCCGAGTGAGCGTGATGCCGCAAATTCATCATTTGCTGGGCAAAGTCGAACAAGACCCGTCCCGCCGCAGTCAACGTGCCGTCTTTCGAAGAGCGATCGAACAGCGCTTCGCCCAGTTCAGTCTCCAGCCGGCGAATCGCCTGGCTCACGGCCGGTTGAGTGCGATGCAGTGCCTCGGCCGCGCGGGAAAAGCTCTTTTCTTGTGCCACGGCCAGGAAAACTTCCAGCTGATTTATGTCCATCGGGAATCTCCCCCAACAAAACAACCCGCCCCCTCGATGTTATCCGGAGTGGCGCCCCATGTTATGGTGTGACCAGAGCTTATCTTATCATAAATATTATAACTTTGACTTTTGGAGGGCTGACGCTTAGGATTTCGTCTTTCCAGACCGGATTGGAGGGCGGAGTGTGATGACAGGGGAGCGGGTAAGAATCTTCGACACGACGTTGCGC
>WNFR01006180.1_pt1 | contig 12250 bp, 8 predicted proteins | sample 5400221 | NCBI WGS metagenome assembly WNFR01 (sample SAMN13153357, study PRJNA577476) | soil metagenome | isolation source: 40 cm soil under Madrone tree | place: USA:California | collected 2016-06-14 | reverse complement strand
CTGTTCCACCACTGCGTCTCACCGCGACCGTTGACGGGTTGATCGAAAGTGAAAAGTCCGGCGCTGGCGTCGGAGTGGCTGTTGGCGTCGGCGTTGGAGTTGGTGTTGGTGTCGGTGTCGGTGTCGGTGTCGGCGTTGGAGTTGGTGTTGGTGTTGGTGTTGGCGTTGGTGTCGGCGTTGGTGTTGGTGTTGGACTACCCGCTGCCAACTTGAAGCTGCCGATGCGCGTTCGCCAGTTGAAGGAGCCTGTCGCGGAATAGTATTCGTTAGTGTACCAGAAGGTGCTGTCGTCCACTGGATCAACCGTCAACGAGCTGTAATCGCCCCAGCGGTTGGACGTGCCGGTCTGGCTGCCGGTTCCATTAAACAGATGAGCTTCACCCTGCCCCATCGTGTTGAGTGGGTCAGTGGCAAGCCGTGCCGCGTAACGCACCTGCGGATTAATGCCGGAGCTCGACGCGCTAAAACCGAGAGCAATGTTACCTTGCCCGTCCATCGCCGCACTACCCATCCAGCGCCAGATTGAATCCGGCTGATATGTGCTCTCCTGATAGACTGTCACGGGTCCCCCCGGCACGTTGCGCAGCTCGAACCACCGCACCGCGGCGACACCCCCGGCGCTGACGGAGTAGTTACCGACCATTGATTCGTGGTCGCCGAAGTTGCGGTAGGCCAGTCGAAACATCAAACGGTCACCAATGCCATCGAGGTTGCTACTGGAAGGAACTCCTGCTTGCGGCACACAGGCGCGAGTCACGGGGCAAAGGGCGGTAAAGCCGGCCGCGGCTGGAGTGCCGAAGGTGGTAAAGGTCGAATTTGCGGGCGTCGCAAAGTCCGCGTGAAAATGATAGATGGTGTAGTTAGGATTAGAACCCTGGCCTGGGAATCCAACGAAGACGGCGGGAGCACCGGACGACGGGAGCGTCGGACCATCGATATCGGCGGGTAAAAAAGGGTCGACGGAACCGCCGAGCGGTCCGCGCGGGCTAACAAATGTGGCCGGTAAGTTGGCGAGCATCTTCGCGCGATCAAAGGCGAACGACTGCGGGCCGAGGTAGGACGTGCCGGTGGAGTTAAACACGTTCATACTCATGTAATAACCGTCGGGCCAGACACTCAGGTGCGGATAGTCAAAGAAGTTCGAGCCGAGGTGAAAGCCATAGCGAGCATAGGCGCCGGTGGCATCCGCCGTCGTTGAGATCGCGACGCATTCGTCGGTGATCGGAGTGCCGCCTGTGGCGCTGGCAAACTGAGTGATCATCCAGCGGTTTGCGAGGTGATCATAGAGCACGACTGGATCGCCGCTCCCGCCAGTCTCGCAGGCGCCGCCAAAGCCGCTCCAGATTGAAGAGATGCTATGTGGTGCCAGAACGGCATTACCCGTGGTCTTGTCGAACACCTGAAATCCCTCGTTCACAATCTGGACGTATTGCGTCGCGCCGACTGCGCCGTTGGTATCGGGAGGCGCGCAGTTGCAACCGACGCCGGGGAACGGTATGCCGTCGAAGTTGAAGATGGTGGCGGGCAAGGTCGGCGCGAGCAAGTTGAACGTGGAGACGTGACCTCTCTGGATGACCGGGTCAGGCGTGTCGTGATGTCGATATGGCACTTTCGGGTTCTCGTTCGCCTCGTGCTCGGCTTTCAAGTCGGACGCATTCCAAGGCGGCATACTGCGCACCGGCGGCGAGATGTCGTTTTTATACGAAGCGCCAACGGTAGGACCGCTGGATTGCTGGCTTGCGTTTGGCGCCTGTGCCGACAGCGACCCGCTTGAGAACAAATCCAGCCCCACCAGCGCAAACAGAATAGCGATGGAGAAAAGAACGAAGCTAAGCAGGATGCGCAGATTAAAAAAAGCGGATTCGGACGCGGATTTTGTTTTCATCGAAGATTTGCCTCTATAGGCAGCAGACTATAAGCCACGCCCCATGGATTTCGCGATTTATTATAAGACAATGAGATTAATTGGATAACAGCAGGCGTCCTCAAGCTATGGCCTGCCAGCTGTGCGAACCGGCACGTTTGCCCGATAAAGAGCAATATCGCCCTCAAAAATATCCGCCAAGCTATAGTTCCCTTGGGTTTTGGCTAACTGGAGTCCTCTTTGCGCAATATCCATCGCGTCGGCAAATCGCCCGCTCTCTGCGTAAGTAGCAGCCAGCGTTCGGAAAATCGCCGGGTTTTTGTTGCCCGAAATTTGATGCGCTCGTTCGGCCAATGCGACTGCTTCGGGGCCATTCCGAATTGAGCCCTCGGGGTAAGTCGCCAGGACCCATGCGAGGTTGTTCAAGGTATCCACAAAATCGGAGCGGATCTCCAAAGTTTTTTCCCAATGCGTAATCGCTTCGCTCGCCCGACCTTCCTGGATGAGCGCGAGACCAAGGTTGTTTTGGACCTGCGGGTAATCGGCACGGATTCTTAATGCTTGTTGATACGACGCGATTGCTTCGTCGAAGCGCCCCTTTTCCAGTAAGTTGTTTCCCAACATGTAATAGGCCTCAGCATAATCAGGCTTGTCCTGCAAAGCCTTTTGATATTGAGCAATCGCTTCGTCTACCCTTCCGTTTTGCTCGAGTGCAATGCCCAGGTTGTAGCGCGCATCTGCGTACCGAGGCTGGATCGACAACGCTCTCCCGTAGGCAGCTATGGCGGCGTTCAATTCGCCTTTTTGAAGCAAAGCGTTTCCCAAGTTGTAATGAGCTTTGGCCTCGCCCGGATACCATTTCAGGACCGTTTGTAAATGGGCGATCGCTTCGTCGGTTCTTCCTTTTTTAGTCAGAGCCACGCTTAGGTTATTCTGTGCCTCCGCGAAGCCGGGATCAATGTTCACAGCCATCTGAAACTGATCGATCGCCTCGTCCACCCGATCGTGGCCCAGGAGAAGAAGGGCGAAACTGTTGTGCGCAACAGGGTTCTCCGAGGTGACGGCCAGTGTGTGAAGCCAAAGCGACTCGCTATTGCGCCAGTAGGAGGTTTGGATCCACGCACGCCAAGCCAAAGCGATAACAGTAACGCTCGCCGTCGCCCTTAGAATTCTTCTGCGATGAGGCCAGGAAGCCAATGCATCCGTAGTTGCCCATGTAGCCAATAGATAAAGCCCGATCTGCGGCAAATACGTGTAGCGATCGGCGTGTGCCTGGGATCCAACCTGGATGATCCCGATTACGGGTGTGAGCATTCCCAGATACCAGAACCAGCCTGTAATGAGGTAGGGGTGTTTCCTCCGCAGCACAAACACGCCTGCTGTGATGAGCGCGAGCAGCGCGATCGCCATCAGGACTTCCCAAAACGGAAGCCTATCTTCGGGATGCGGATAGAAAACCGCCAGCCGCGCCGGCCAGATCATTTGTTGTAGGTAAGTCACGCACGTGACCAAGGCATTATTGATCCGCTCCATCAGCGGCAACTTCTCGACTGAAACCATGCCGCGCGTCTGCGCCCAAAAAGTGGCCGCGCACAAAGCGGTGGAGAGAGCTAGCAGTGGAACTTTTTCGAGAATTATTCGCCTGTTGGTTTGCCGGCCGGCGAAACGGCGAAGCGGCCAATAGTCCAGTAACAACAACACAAAGGGCACGGTGACCAGCATTGGTTTGGACATGAGTCCAAATGCGAAAAAGATCGACATCGTCACATAGCGCCCGGGCGACGGCTGGCGCACGTAGCGGACGTAGGTGCCGAGCGTAAGCATGAAAAAAACGGCGCTTAACACATCCTTGCGTTCGGAGATCCATGCGACCGATTCCACCCGCAAGGGGTGCACCGCAAAGACTGCGGCGACGAATGCGCTCCGCCAGATCGAGCCGGTCATTGCGCGCAGAACAAGAAAAAGCAGGATTACGGCAACGGTATGCAGGAAGACGTTAACAAAATGATGACCGCCGGCATTTAGTCCGAAAAACTGACAATCCAGCATGTGGGAAATACTCGTGAGCGGGTGCCAGTTGTTGGCGTGACGATTAGTAAAAGCCCAGGCTATTCCGTGAATGGTTAGGCCACTGGTCACCTCAGGGTTTTCATAAACATATCTGTTGTCATCGTAGTTAAGAAAATCGTGGTGAATCGTCTGGCTAAAGACCAGCCAGGTAGTCACGGCCAGGAAAATGCAAACGGCGACGACGCGTCCGTGCGTTCCGGCACTTTCGCGCTGAAAGGCTTTTACCATCGCCGCGCTAAGAAAGAGGAGGAATAAGTCCCCAACGCGCGAGACGAAAACGCAGCGCCGTCATCAAACATCCGATTCCGTAACGCACGCTTCTCCGAAAATTGATGGACGATGCTTCCGCCAAATACCGCGCTGGACAAGTTATTTCGCCGATCGCACAGCCGAGCCAGATGACTTGAGCAAGGGTCTGATTGTCGAAAACAAAATCGTCGGAGTTCGATTCGAAAGGCAGTTTTTCGAGGAGCGATCGCGCATAAGCCCGATACCCGGTGTGGTATTCCGAAAGTTTCGCGCCTAAAAGAACATTCTCGACCAAGGTGAGAAAGCGGTTCGCGATGTACTTCCACCATGGCATCCCTCCGCGCAACGCGCCGCCACCGAGAATGCGCGAAGCAAGCACGCACGGATAGAGCCCGCTCAACACCAATCCCGCCATCGCTGGAATCAGTTGCGGCGTGTACTGATAATCTGGATGAATCATAATGATAATGTCCGCGCCGGCCGCGAGGGCGAGCCGGTAACAAGTTTTCTGATTCGCGCCATAACCGCGATTCGACGGATGTACTTCCACTTGCGTGCGCTCGAGAGTGCGCGCAAGCGCCACAGTTTCATCGTCGCTCGCGTCGTCGACTACAATCACAAGATCGACAATCCCCTGCGCCATCACTTCATCATAAGTCCGGCGCAAAGTCCGCGCGGCATTATAGGCAGGCATCACGACTACAATCTTCTGGCCGCTTAACATCTTTCTAGTCGAATATGCGTTTGAACCTCACCTTGCAACCGTCATGATCATTTTTCACGATCCGGGATGTGTCGAATACTCCAGCGCCGGGCATCCGGAACGACCGGCGCGCATCGCACGCACCGTGCCCTTGCTTCAAGATCGACACGGCGACTGGGAATGGCGTGAGCCACGCTCTGCGACAAAAGAAGAATTATTACGGGCGCATTCACCTGAGCACATCGAGCAAATTGCGAAAGCGGCGGAAGATTTCGATCTCGATACACCGGTGCATGCAAACATCGATAAGTACGCCGTGAAATCGGCCGGGGCAGCGATCGAAGCCACTCGTGCCGCGCTGGCTGGAAAGCGCGCGTTCAGTTTGATGCGACCTCCTGGACATCACGCCACGCGTGATCGAGCGATGGGTTTTTGCTATTTCAACAACATTGCAATTGCCGCGCTCGATGCGCTGGAAAACGGAGCGAATCGCGTTGCGATTTGGGATTTCGACGCGCACCATGGCAATGGCACGGAGGCAATCGTCGCGCGACATCCGCAGATCGCATTTGCATCCATCCACCAGTTTCCCGCGTATCCTGGAACCGGCGCAAAATCATTCGCTAACATCGACAATTATCCGGTTGCGCCTTCCACGCCCCGTCAGCAGCATGTCGATGTTGCGGAACGCGCGCTGCAAAAGCTATTAAAAGTTAAACCCGATTTGCTCCTTGTTTCTGCGGGCTTCGACGCCTATTCGGGCGATCCCCTCGTGCAAATGACGCTCGAACGGGATGATTTTGGCAGATTCGGCGAAGAGCTGGGCAAGATCGACATACCCGCTGCCGCGATTTTAGAAGGTGGCTACAGTGACGATCTTCCGGAATTGATCGATGCCTTTTTGACGAGTTGGTCGACCGAACAGATAATTCCACCTTCACAGAAATCGGGCCGTAGCACAGCTTGGTAGTGCGCTTGAATGGGGTTCAAGAGGTCGCGGGTTCAAATCCCGCCGGCCCGAGGAATATTATAACGGGCTCTGTGACAGTCGCATTTCGGCGGTCATAGACCGCCGCTCCAAATTGCACTACCATCCGCGCTTATGTTGAGCGCTGGAATCGTCGGGCTGCCGAATGTCGGTAAGTCGACGCTTTTCAATGCGGTCACGCGCACGCATAAAGCGCCGGCCGAAAATTATCCCTTCTGCACAATCGATCCCAACGTTGGCGTTGTTACCGTGCCAGATCCGCGCCTGGCGAAGCTCGCCGAGATGTCGCATTCGCAAAAAATTGTGCCGACGGCGATTGAATTTGTCGATATCGCCGGCCTGGTCAAAGGCGCGAGCACGGGCGAAGGGCTCGGCAATCAATTCCTCCATCACATTCGCGAAGTCGACGCAATCGTCCAGGTCGTGCGCTGTTTCGAAAACAGCGACATTCATCATGTCAGCGCAACGATCGACCCGGTTCGCGACATCGAAGTGATCAACACCGAACTGGTGCTGGCCGATTTGGCGTCGCTACAGAAACGCCGCGATCGTTTGCAGAAGGAAGTTCGCGCTGGTGACAAAACGGCGAAAATTGAAAGCGCAATCATCGAAAAATTACTGCCGCATCTCGATGCTGGGAAACCGGCCGCGACCGCGAAATTAACTCCCGAGGAAAAAACAGTTACGGACGGATTTTTTCTGCTCACCTCAAAGCCGACGATTTTCGCGTGCAACGTGGCGGAATCGGATCTCTCAACGCTTTCCTCAGGCCGGATCGACAATCCCGCGGCAAACCGCATTAAAGCGGTCGAGGATTATGCCAGGCATCATTTCGCGACCGAAGCGGTAGTCATCAGCGCTCAGATCGAAAGCGAGCTGGTCGATCTTGGCGAGAATGAAGCGACGGATTATTTGCGCGGGCTCGGGGTGGAAGATAGCGGGGTGTACGCGCTCATTCACGCCGTGTATCACTTGCTTGGCCTGCGCACATTCCTGACTACGGGCGAAAAGGAGACGCGCGCCTGGACCATCCACGCGGGCGAAAAAGCGGCCGGCGCCGCCGGAGTTATTCATTCGGATTTCGAACGCGGCTTTATCGCAGCGGAGACGATTCACTACGACGATCTCATCGCGCTCGGTTCCATCGCCAAAGCGCGCGAGGCAGGCAAACTGCGTATCGAAGGCAAAGGTTACGAAGTGCGCGACGGCGACGTGATTTTCTTTCGCTTCAACGTGTAGCCACAGCCTCTGGGTCGGCTCCAAACGCTCGCTGAAAACAACCAACCGGCCACAGTCCGGTGCCTACATCAACTGGCTCGCGCTGCGTCGTACAAGATGCGGCCGCACTGTTCGCAGCTCACGATCTCCTTCCCGGCTCTTACCCGCGCCGCCGTGGCCGTGGTCACCTTCATATGGCAACCGGTGCAGACTTCATGTTCGAGTGCGACAACGACCGCATCCCCCTTGCTCGCGAAAAGGCGCTCGAAACGGCTCAACAAATCCTCGTCAATCTTACCGGCGAGTTCGGCACGCTCCTTCGTTAGATCTTCCATCCGCGATTCCAACGTTTTTGATTTTGATTCTAGATCTGTCATTTGTCGCGAGATCGATTCTTTTGTGGTCGCCGCCCTCTTTTCATCTGCGCCGAGCTCAGCCTTCAGTTTGTCGGCCTGTTCCATCAGTTCGAGTTCTTCGTCCTCGATCTTGCGGATTTCGTTTTCGTAACGCTCAATTTCGTGACCCATAGCCTGGAACTCATCATTCTTGCGCGTTTGATATTGCTGGGTCTTAAGCCGCGTGATGCTTTCAGCACGCGTCCCGACGTCGAGCTCTAGCTTCTTGCGATCGATCTCGACCTGTCGCGTTTTTTGCTTGAGCGCTTCCACGCTCGCCGCGCTTGCCGCCAACTGCGCTTCGAGATTGTTCCTTTGCAGCGGCAAGGTTTTTATCTCCGTCTCGATCTGCTTGATCTTTTGTTGTCGATCTTGAAGAACGAGCAGCTGTTCCAGTTCCGCATGCACGGGCCTCGAAGTTATTGGTTCGACCGATTTCCGTCAATCGTGCGACGATAATAGGCAGAAGCTGCTTGCACTTTGCCGGTGTTTTTGAAAGCTCTTTACGAATGGCGACTGTCGATAGCGCAAACCCGCCAGGTGAATACCCCGATATCGTCGGCGCCCGGCCCACGAATCCGCTCGCAGCCAATTTCAAGCCGTTCATTCCAGCGTCGGTGCAATTGCCGGAGCTGACGTTGCCGCACTTACTCACAGGCACGTTTCTCGGAATGGTCTTTGGCGCGTCGTCGTTATATCTCGTCCTCAAGGTTGGCTTGACCGTGAGCGCATCCATTCCGGTCGCGGTGCTCTCCATCACTTTCTTTCGAATCCTCTCAAAGTTCGGCTTCCGCGACGCGAACGTTTTACAAAACAATATCGTCCAAACTGCCGGATCGGCGGGTGAATCGATCGCATTCGGCCTCGGCGTGACGATGCCCGCAATTATGATCCTCGGGTTCGACCTCGAGATCGCTCGAGTAATGCTTGTAGCCATTCTGGGCGGATTGCTCGGCATCCTAATGATGATCCCGCTGCGTCGCGCGCTGATCGTCGCAGAACATGGCAGACTGAAGTATCCAGAGGGCACAGCCTGCGCCGAAGTTCTCAAAGCGGCTGCCTCGAAGGAATCGCTCACGGTCGCGGACAAAACACATACAACCACAAACGCGGAGATCGTTAACGAAGAAGCCGCTAGCGGCGGCAAAGTCATCTTTAGCGGATTCGGCATCGGATTTCTCTACCAAGCCGCGATGCAGGCATTCAAAATGTGGAAGGATACGCCGGCGAAGATTTTTGGCCCGCCGTTCAAAGGCGCCTCAATCTCCGCCTCAATTGAGCCGGCACTTCTGGGCGTCGGTTACGTCATCGGGCCACGCATCGGTTCGATTATGTGCGCCGGGGGCGTGCTTTCCTATCTCGTTTTGATTCCGGCGATCAAATTTTTCGGCGAACATACGACGACACCGATTGCGCCGGGCACAATTCCGATCAGCGAAATGGGGCCGGACGACATTCGTGGCGCGTATATCCTTTACATTGGCGCGGGCGCGGTGGCGGCTGGCGGAATCATCAGTCTGTTTCGCTCGATTCCAACGATCTGGCACGGTTTGAGAGGCGGCTTAGCAGATTTGCTTGGGCACCACGGGCCGCGCGAACACGCGCCGCGCACGGATCGCGATTTGTCGATGCGTGTCGTAATTATCGGTTGCCTCGCAATCATCGCCGTCATCATGGCTGTGCCGCAATTGAATCTGCGCGGAAATCTGCTCGGCGCGTTTTTGATCGTGGTGTTTGGTTTTCTCTTTGTCACCGTGTCGTCCCGATTGACCGGCGAGATCGGCTCGTCTTCTAATCCAATCTCCGGAATGACGGTGGCAACTTTGCTGCTCACCTGTTTGGTATTTCTGATCGTCGGGTGGACCGGTCCTCATTATTTCGTGACCGCGCTCTCGATCGGCGGGATCGTCTGCATCGCCGCGTCTAACGGCGGCACGACGTCGCAGGATTTGAAAACGGGTTTTCTGGTCGGATCGACACCGAAATTCCAGCAAATCGCGATTCTGTTCGGCGCGCTTGCCTCCGCCCTCACGCTTGGTTCCGTCCTCTTGTTTCTAAACAACGCCTACACGGTTTATGTGCCGGTAACGGCATCGGAGCTACGCGCGCCGGCAAATGAAATCGGCCAGCTAGAAAAAGTGCGAGGCTTGCAAGGCTTGTCCGATCAAAAGACCTATCGCGCATGGCAACGAACCGATCCGGGAGGCGCCGCCGCTCAACGCTATTTAGTGAACGAGCAAGGTGTTCCCGTTTACCTTGTCGATCCTGGAATTAATGGGACGCACAAGGTCCGGCCCGATGGATCCAGTGTGACGAAATTCGATGCACCGAAAGCGACCCTGATGTCCTACATCATCAAGGGAATCCTGAGCCGAAAACTACCGTGGGCTCTCGTCTTGCTCGGCGCGATGATCGCAATCGTCCTCGAAATGAGCGGCATTCCGTCGCTTGCTTTTGCCGTGGGCGTTTATCTTCCGCTAGCGTCATCGAGCCCGATTTTCATCGGCGGAATGATCCGGTGGCTGGTCGATCGCTATTTACGCGTAAAATTTCGACACAAGAATCTGTCCGAAATCGAATTGACTGCGGAAGGCGACAAGAGTCCGGGCGTCCTGCTTGCTTCTGGTTACATTGCGGGCGGCGCGATAACTGGAATCGTGATCGCAGCGAAAGAACTGGTTGCTCCTCTCGCCGCGATGGGCCACCGCATTGATGGATGGCAAAGTGCGCATAATCCATTCTTCAACGGACCAAGTTCCGATCTTCTTGCGCTGATTCCTTTCATCATCCTCTGCGTACTGCTTTATTTTGTCGGACGCGACCTGCTTCTGGTGGCGCGGCCAAGGAGATCAAAGATTTAACGGCGTCCAAGTCCCTGGACGTGAATTAGCCCGGCCCGAAACCCGGTTTGAGGCAAAAATGTACAATTCGGGCATGGAATTGGCTACATTTGCTGCGAGGTTGTCCAGTGGTATATGCGCGTGTTAATCGTTGATAACGACAAAGTCTTTGCCGGACTATTGGCCCAGCTCGTTGGCGTTTGCCAGCACGAGGCCGTGGACGTCGTGTCCTCAGGCCTGGAGGCGATCCGATCGTATCAAAAGAACAAACCTGACGTCGTGCTGATGGATTTCGACATGGAGAAGCTGAACGGCCTCACCGCCTGCCGCAACATCCTCAGTCAGGATCCGGCCGCTCGGGTCGTTTTCCTTTCCGGGATCGCTTCCGAAATGGATTTGTCCCCGGCTTATTCCGGCGCGACAGCCGTCTTATCAAAGCCGATCACAGCCCGGCAATTGAAAGAACTTTTAGATAGATTGGCTGAGACTACCTCGAAGAAATTTCAGATCGTTTTGAAAAGCGAATCGACGGTCGTGGCGTAGTCCATTTCATATTTCAATACATCTCGACAGGCGAACGTTTGCCGTCTTCCGGACTGCGTTGCGCGGCGCGTTCTGCGCCAAGCGTGGCAACACGCAGGTCCCAGATTTCATTGTCGATCGTGCGAAAAGCCGCTTCAGAAAATTCGTGCGGCGGCGCGAGTTTTTCCTTGAACCGCGCGACACCTGCGATCGAGCGCTGAATCTGGTCACGTGGCAAACCCGCCAGGACCCGATGAGCCTGTTCTATCTCGGGAATGCGATGACAAATCATTGCCAGATCATTTCCCGCTGCAAACGCGAGCCGAATTGTTTCTTCGAGACCGTACTCATTCAGGATCGCGCCCATGTCCAGGTCATCGGTCATGATCAGGCCATCGAAGCTAAGTTCTTCGCGGAGTAATCCCGTCACGATGCGATGCGATAACGTGGCGGGAGTTTTCTTTGGCTCAAAGATTGGGTACCAGCCGTGGCAAGTCATCATGCTATCGACGCAATCTGTCAGACGCCTCGGAGCGTCCTCCCTGCCTGTAAATTGCCGGAAGACGGCGAGTTCCTCCTTATCCAACTCCGCGCGAGTGCGATTAATCTTCGGAAGATCAAGATGAGCATCGACAGTCGCGGCGGAATACCCGGGAAAATGTTTACCGCAACTGGCAATTCCCTGCTTGCGCATTGCGTCATTGAATGCGCTGGCATTGCGGACGACTTGCTCGACGGTTTTTCCATAACAACGGCCACGCAATGAATTGTCTGCGTCGTCATCGAATGAAATGTCGAGCACCGGGCAAAGATCGAGGTTAAATCCAAAGAGGCGCAGCAGCCGTCCGGTGATATCGCCATGCCGCCGGACGAGATCGACATCGCCCTTGTCGCGCAATTGCTGGGCATTGGGCGGTTCGTTGCCGATCAAACGCAGTCGCGAGACGCGGCCGCCTTCCTGGTCGATCGTGATGATCGGTTCGATCTTGCTTAAGCCGCGCAGACCATCGATCAGTTTGCGCAATTGCGCCGGACTCTCGATATTGCGGGCGAACAGAATGAAACCGCCAGGCTGTATTCGACGAAATAATTTCTCCGTTTCGGGATCGAGTGCTTTGCCGGGCACGCCGGTAAGGATCAGTTGACCGAGCGAATCGTTCCCCATATTTTGCACGCTAAATTGGATGGTGCTCAGGGGAAGTAAAGTTGCAATCGCGGCCGTGTTCTTGGCCGCTACATCGACAATCAGCGCTGCCGTCGAACTCGGCATCGACGTGCTGGAGCAAAACAATTATGCATTATTGCGGGGGAAACGCGTCGGACTGGTCACGAATCAAACGAGTATCGATTCGCGTGGCAATAAAACGCGTGCCTTGTTACATCAGCATTGCAATCTCGTCG
>WNFR01006179.1_pt1 | contig 12250 bp, 16 predicted proteins | sample 5400221 | NCBI WGS metagenome assembly WNFR01 (sample SAMN13153357, study PRJNA577476) | soil metagenome | isolation source: 40 cm soil under Madrone tree | place: USA:California | collected 2016-06-14 | reverse complement strand
TCGGAAATGGCGGCTGGCAAGCGGCGGACATCGCCAAGCTCGCAAACGTGCAGAGTACTTTCTGGGCGGTGGGCGCGAATGTGGCCGAGACGATTTTCTCGGGCGGCTCGCGCCGCGCGCAGGTGCAATTCGCCAAAGCCGGCTATGACGCAAGCGTGGCTTCCTACCGCGACACGGTGCTCAACGCGTTCCGCGAGGTGCAGGACGACATCACTGGCCTGACCGTACTCAATCAAGCCAAGCAATCGCAGCAGCAGGCCGTCGACGCCGCGCGGCGCACCCTGGACATTGCCAGCAACCGGTATACCGGTGGGCTGGTGAGTTATTTGGACGTCGTGAACGCCCAGCAGAATTTGCTGAACAACGAGCAGGAGCTGGCCGTCATTCAAGGCCAGAAACTCGTGACGAGTGTGCTGCTGATCAAAGCGCTAGGCGGCGGCTGGGATGCATCAAGCCTCTCTGCGGTGCAGGTCAAACCGAAGTTAAAAGATATCGTGGCGCCCTAAAGGCAAGGCGCAACCAACATCTGGTATCTTTTTGTTCAAGACCCGCTCACTTTTCTTCAAGCACGACCTCCAGCGCCGGATGATCCGCGGTGCCTTCGTGCGAGGCGGTCCGCCGATCCGCACCGCGGTCTTGACTTGCCCCAAACGCTGCCGTATGGTCTGCGCTCAGATAGTTGCAAATCCCCTCCATGAAAGAGGATTTCCGATTCGGAGGTGTTCGATGCCATTCAACATCATGACCCTGTCGTTGGTGGACCGGCCGATAAGTCGAGCAGAAGGCCTGAAGATCCTGGAACGCGATCAATTCTGCTGCCAGTACTGCGGATTGGACGGAAAGGCCAGCTTCGAAAACGCGCTGGTCATGTCCGTTGATTTCGTGGTGCCGCGAGCGCGCAAGGGCAAAAAGGATCCGGGCAACCTGGTGGCATGCTGCCGCCCCTGCAACATGATCAAGCGCACCCGCGTGTACGCGAATTTCGACGAGGCAAGAAAATATGTCCTCGCTCAGCGCGAGGAGATGCGCCACGCATGGGAAACCAAACGGGTGCGTCCCGCGGCTCGAGCGGCTACCGCCTAGAACGTCTCTCACAATTTAGATTGGCTGGCTGACGCCTCTTTCTGGAACGTGGCGCGACTGGTGTCATGTGCCGATCCGGGAACAAAAAAGAGACTCAGGGATTCCCCGTGTCATGCGGTGAGATCACCCGCCCGTATTCAGAAGCGCGGCTCAAGCGGTCAAACATGCGGTAGGCTGCGGTCGAGATTCGAACGATGGCATCCCCGCCATCCCGTTCGCGGCGAAGATAAGTCGTCATCACGCTGATGACAAACGGCCGGCTACCAGTAAACACGATCCCCGAATCATTGCGAACGCCTTCCAGTTCGCCGGGTTTGTTCGCAACACGAAGATCCTCGGGCAATTCCCGCGGGATATAGCTTTCCTTATGAACGCTGAGTAATTTGAAAAAGTCCTCGGTAAATTGTTTGTTCAACACTCTGCCGCGATAGAGAGCTTCCAGCAGCAGCATGAACTCGCGAGGCGAGGCGACATTTTCGCGCCCTTCTCCGGCCGCTTTCAAATCCATCATCTTCCGCCGCAATCGCATGTGCGTGAGCCCGAGAGAATCTAGCAGCGCGTTCACGTTTTCCATCCCAACGCGGTCAATAATGATGTTGGTGGCGGAATTGTCGCTCACGGAGATCATTAGTGCCGCGACGTCGCGAATTGTGAGGCGCGTAGTGCCGGGAGTCAGCGCTTCGGCAATACCGCTGCCACCGACGAGGTCGCTCTGTTGCAAAATGTAGAGATCCGTGAGTTTTACTTTGCCTTGCTGTGCCTGTCGGTACAGCTCGGCCAGGATCGCAATCTTGATCGAACTGGCCGTGGGAAGCACTTCATCCGCGTGAAACAAATATTTTTGCCCGGTGGAAAGGTCCATGATGGCCGCCGCAAGCACGCCGTCAAGATTGTGGTCCACATCATTGATAGTCGCTTCCAGCTTTTGCCACAAAATCTGCTCTTTTTCTCGAGGAGCCCTGTCTTGCGAAACCTGTTGCGCCTGGGACGCCCTCGGCAAGAAAGCGCATATAGCGGCAAGCAGGGCGAAATAAAACATTCGTTTGATCACGTTGACCTCCGGGTCGGCGCGATTATAAGGCGTAAGAGCGGCAAGAACGCATTTCAACTGCAAGAAACTTGTAGCGTCTCCTGTTCCGCCGGACAGCCGTACCTAGTTTGGAACACAGACCTCTCAATCCTGGCTTGAACGAGCTTGTAAGCACGACAATAGAAAAAGACGCCCGCATACCCTGCGGTAAGCCGCACCGGTGATGATGGGATAACGCAGTGTGAAAAGGTCGGTCGGCAACGCAATCTTTGGAGAGAATACTTATGCGCAAAATCATAGCTGGGACACTGTTCATGGCGTTGGCCGGGTCTTTGGCGGTCGCGGCACCCGGGCAGGGCCGGGACGACCATGGCGATAAGGGGAAACACAAAGGCCAGGACAAACACGAAGACCGCGACGACCGCCACGACAATGGGAAACACAAAGGATGGGACAATCCAAAGAATCCGCATTATCGCGACTGGGACTACGATCACGACCGCATACAGCCCGGTCGGGCCTATCCGCGCGGCCGCTACGGGCATGTGCGAGAAGTCTTTGTCGCACGCCGGATCGATTACCGGACGCGGCGCGTCGTACTCTACGACAACTCCAATTGGGTAGTTGCTTCGTACGACCTGAATCGCTGCCGCGATTGGGAATGGGATCGCGATCGCGTGTACGTCTATGACGACGATCATCACCCGGGATGGTATTTGCTGTTCAACGCGCGGCTAGGGCGCACTGTGCACGTGGAATATTTCGGCGTTCAATGATTCGGAATAATTTGCGGAACGCCGCCTAAATCGGTACTCGGTCCAGCGGCACAATGAATTGGATGCCGGGAATTTGCTTCGAATGCAGTCGAGCTTCGTTGGTGATAAACAGGTCCACGCCTGCCGAAGCCGCGCAAGCCAATTGCATTGCGTCAGGCGGACGCAACGAGCGATCTCCTCGAAGCCGCGCGCAAACCACAGCCGCCTTCTCTTCAAAGGGAAGGACCGTCGCCGCCGTAGTTAGCAGCTTTTGATAATAGGCCACGGCTTTTGTATCGCCCATCTGCATCGGTTTGACCAGAATTTCACCGAGCGTGACTGCAGACGTGAACAGTTCATCCCCGCGAGTGAGCATCCGGCTTCGCAGAGTTGCTACTTGGCTGGTGAATCCGCCGAAGTCTTCGAATAAGTAGATGAACAGATTTGTGTCCCAGAATACCCGGCTCATTCCCATCCTTCCCGCAGTCGCCGCACATACTCATCCGCGTGCTCATCCGCCCAAAGATGTTTGCCGGATCCTCGGGCCTGTAGCAAGGGATCAGTTTCAATAAGTTTCCGGGACGCTGCGATGCTCCAATCGCGGTACCAATCCAGGAGATCGGCATATCCAGAGGGCATATCCCTCGGGTCCGGACTGATTTTTGAGTCTGCGCGGGCCGGATGATAGGCATCTCCTCTGCGAAAGAGGCGTCGGCGGCCCTCCGAGGTTTCGACAAGCATACAGTAGCGGCCCGGGTTCGGTGCGCGATTGGCTACGCAATGCAAGACGACGTGAACGTAGACCCCAGGACGAAGCGGCTCGTGGAGGCCTTCACGCCGAGCACGGTCAACGATTTCATCAATGGAAAAGTCGGGAGCCGCAGGGTGCTCGCGATGAAGCAGGGCTGTGGCAATCCAAACTTCATCGGCGACCTTTAACTTGGTGAGAGTCTGGCTCTTCATAAATTCCTATTTGCGATGTTCCTACATCACAACTAAGTGTTACAATTGATTCCAAGTCGCCGTCAAGATGAATTTTGGTTGTCTACCGATGCCAGAGCTATCTCTAATAGATTCTACAAGTTGTCAAGAAAAAATTGCGTCACCCGTTGCATCAGGACGCGGCGCGCAGGCGGGTCGCTCACCCCGTGGCCGCGGCCGGGGAAGGCCAGAACTTCAACATACGTCCCTGCCTCGATGAACTCGTTGATGACCGTGAGCGTGTTCGCGAAGTGCACGTTGTCGTCGCCGGTGCCGTGGGCAATGAGCAGTTTACCTTTCAGCTGCGCGGCATATTTCACCGGTGATGAATCCCGGTAGCCCTTCTCGTTTTTCTGAGGCAGCCCCAGGTAGCGCTCGGTGTAAATGGAATCGTAGTAGCGCCAGTCGGTCACCGGGCCGCCGGCGAAGCCCGCCTTGAAATCATCACCCGCTTCGAACATAGCGTGCAGCGTCATGTGGCCGCCGTAGCTCCATCCCCAGATGCCGATGCGGCTCGCATCGACATACGGAAGCGACTTCAGATATTGCACGCCATCGCGCTGATCGGATAGCTCTTGCGCGCCGAGGCGCAAATGCAGTGGCGTTTCGAAAACATGGCCGCGGCCCGCGGACCCGCGATTGTCCAGCAAGAAGATGATGTATCCCTTCTGCGCCATGAGTTCATGCCACAGGAAGCTGGACCCGCCCCACGCGTTGCGGACCACTTGCGCGTGCGGGCCGCCGTACGTGCTGACAAGTACGGGATATTTTCTCTGAGCATCAAAATTCGGCGGCTTGATGATGCTGGCATTGAGCAGCACACCGTCACGGGACTTGACAGTGAGAAATTCCACCGGTGAGAGATGGTAGTCCACAAGCTCCGCCACTTGGTTCTCGTTGATCACCGCAATGCGTGAGCCATCCGTGCGATAGAGGTCCTGGCGCGGTGGAGCTGCGGTATTCGAGTGGGTGTCATAGAAAGTGGCCGCGTTCGGCGCCAAGACGCCGTCATGCATGCCTTCTTCCTTGGTGATGCGTGTGAACCCAGAACCATCGACACCTACGCGATACAGATGCCGCTCGAGCGGGGACTTTTCCGTCGCCGTGAAATACACTACGCCCTTCGATTCCTCTACGGCGTTGAGTGAAGTGACTTCCCATTCTCCTTTGGTGAGCTGCGCGAGCAGCTTGCCGTCGAGATTGTAGAGATACAAGTGCCGGTATCCGGTGCGTTCGCTGGACCAGAGGAAGCGCTTGCCGTCCTTGAAGAAATAAAGATCGTCGCTGACATTGACCCAATTGGGATCCTGTTCGCTGAGCGCTGTTCGTGTCTTGCCCGTGGCGGCATCGGCAATCAAGAGATCGAGTGTGTTTTGTTCACGATTGAGGTGCTGAATCGCGATGTGTTTTGAATCGTTCAGCCAATTCACGCGCGGAATGTAAATATCGGTCTCGGCCCCGATATCCATGGCGCGCGGCTCGCCCCCCTGCACGAAAACAACGAGGACGCGAACAACAGGATTCGCGCCGCCCGCCACGGGATAGCGCTCCAGCTCCGCTTCCCCCCTGGGAGAAGAGAAATCGACCAGCGGATATTGCGAGACTCTGCGCTCGTCCATCTCCAGATAAGCAATCGCCGAGGAATCCGGCGACCACCAGTACGCGGTCTTGATCTCCAGCTCTTCGGGGTATACCCAGTCCAGTTCGCCTTTGCGAATCTCTTCGGTGCCGCCTTGCGTAATCGCGCGTTCTTTGCCGTCAGCAAGATTCACGAGCCAAAGATTGTGGTTCCGTACAAAGCTTACAAACTTTCCATCGGGAGAAATCTTGGGATCAGCAAGTGCCGCTTTGCCCGAAACCAGCGTGCGCGCGACTTGTGATTTCAGATCCAGCCACGCCAACGCCGTTGGACCTTGAAACAAGATCGCGGCTCCGTCCGGCACCCACTGATACTGCGCCGGAGCGCGGCGGCCGAGACCAGTCGCCTGCGTGGGTTTCGAACTATCCGCAGGAAGTATCGATTCCAGTTTGTCCGCCGCAACAAGAAGCCGGCGCTCTCCAGAAGCAGCATCCATGGCCCAGAGTTCTGTTTTCGCTTCCTTCCCTGCCCCCTTCGTTTCGAAGTAGCTGAGCTGCTTCCCGTCGGGAGTCCAGGTGAGCCCGCGCGCCAATCTTCCACTCAGGCTCGGCATGGAGTAGATGCGCTCTACGGTGAGAGCTTTTCCGGATGTGGCCGGTTGTTGCGCCGCAGAAGGAGACGCGAAGAACCCGAAAAGAAAAAGAGCGGTCAGAAATGCTGGCGAAAAACAAATGCGGCGCCACAGGTGCATGCGATCCTCCTGAGAACGGACGCTAGTCTAAGCCGGAGCGCCGAGAAGAACAAAACTCTTGAGAAGAGTCTAACCTGGAGGCCAGCGGAAATTGCGGCCGCCGAGCAGATGCAAGTGCAAATGGAATACGGTCTGGCCGGCGCCCTCGCCGCTGTTCAAAACGGTTCGGTACCCATCGAGAAGATTCCGTTCGCGGGCGAGTTGCGCCGCTACAAGCTGCAGTTTTCCCAGGATCGCTTGATCTTCGGGCGCGGCGTGGGCCAGAGATTTGAAATGTTTGCGCGGACAAATCAGGATGTGCGTGGGAGCCTGCGGATTGATGTCTTCGAAGGCAAAAAGATCGGGATCTTCGTACACAATCTTCGATGGGATCTGTTTCGCCGCGATCTTGCAGAAAAGGCAGTTCGCGCTCATTGGGTTCCTCCTGCGGGCGTGCCTTCATCCAGCCGCAGAACCATCGGCGTGAATCCCTCGCGGTCGCGGAGTTGTTGGCCGAATTGTTGGGCGGCGTCCTCGCCGGAAATCTTTCCGACGCGCACGCGGTAGAAAATGCCGTCGGGAGAATCATACTGCTGAATGAAAATCGGCGAATAGGATGCGTTGAGCCGCTCGCGAAGCCGTTCGGCGTTGTCGCGGTCGCGGAACGCGCCAACCTGTACGGTAAAGAATCCCGAAGTGGGATCAACTCCAGGCGAAAGCACTTCCACGCGGACGGGCACAACGCCCGGTCCAACCGATTCTATTTCGCGGGCGGCGGCAAGAGAAAGATCGATAATGCGATTGTCCACAAAAGGTCCGCGGTCCGTGATGCGAACAACGGTGGATTTGCCGTTGCCCACATTGGTGACCCGCACCATCGTCTCGAACGGCAACGTGCGATGCGCCGCCGTGAGTTTATACATGTTGTAGACCTCGCCGTTGGAAGCGCGCCTCCCGTGAAACGGCGCTCCATACCAGGACGCATTTCCTTCTTCCGTGTAGCCGACGGGAGCAGGCCCCGGCGTGTTGCGTCTCCGAGCGGCGGCAGTCGCCGGAGTTTCCGGCACATCGGTCGAGCGTTTCGCGGCCGCTTCCGTTGCCGGCGGCGTGTCTGTAGGCTGCGCCGGAGGCGGCTGGCGGCGGCTGATTACGGGCCTGCGCGAACCGCACCCGGAAAAACAAACGCAAAGAACACAGAGAACACAGAGTTCACAGCGAAAAAAAGAAGCCGCACGCAACGGCTGCTGGCTGCCACGAAGTCCGGAAAAAAAGGCCGAGTTCGCGGGACGTGACTGTGCAGGTATCGGTTCGGTCAAAATCCTCAAGGGTGGGCCCGCGTCATGAAGTTGGCGGATTCTGGGGCGACTGCGCGGCCGGTGGATTCCGGTCGTTCCGCGCGGCGTTGCGCGCTTCGATCCACGCCGCCGCCTCGGTGAGTTTTTCGGATACTTCGCGCAAAAACTTCGCCGTGCGCTTCTCGGTTTCTGGCGCGACCTCTTCCTTCACGAAGCTCTTCACCCGCGTGAGCTCTTCGTCAACGCGCTTCCCAAAATCCTCGAAGTTGTGGATGCTCTTTATACGCGAGAATTCCTCGTCGATGCGTTTGCCGAACTCTTCGAATTTGTCCATGGGTGGGGTGTCCTTGGTAAATTCGCCGCGCTGAGAAGAACAGCGGCGACTTCTGTATTATAGGAACGCCGTTCGCAGGTCGCAAGGAGGAGAATTGCCCCTTCCCTATCAATGGCAGATGCGCGTGGAAAAATGGAAGAGCGCTATGCGCGGATTTTTCGGCGGCGGCGAACAGCAGCCGCGTCCGAAAATTTGTCCCGCCTGCGGAGCGCTGGTGGGAATCAGCGCAACGCGTTGCCATGAATGCGGCACCAGTTTGCGATTCTCGCTGGTGGCGTTGAGCAAGAAACTATCCGGCGTGTTTGGCGAAAGCGAAACGCCGGTGACTTCAGCGCTGCTGGTCGCAAATATTTTGATGTTAGGCGTCAGCTTGGTTCTGACCATGCAGGCAGGCGAAGCAGGCGGCCTGCATACTCTTTTCGGCATGAGCGGGGAAGCATCCTACCGGCTCGGAGCCAGTCATCCGTACGGCATATTTGTCCAGCATCAGTGGTGGCGCCTGGTTACTGCAATGTTTCTTCACGGCGGACTCATCCACATTGGGTTCAATATGATGTCGCTTCTTCAGTTGGGTCCGGCGCTGGAGGAGTTGTATGGATCCGCACGCTATTTTTTCCTGTATGTCGTTACAGGGGCTTTCGGATTTCTCGTGAGCGCTTACACGGGCCACTTTTCTCTGGGTGCAAGCGGCGCGCTCTTGGGACTGGTCGGCGCGATGCTGGCTGTCACGACGAAGCGCGGCGGCGCGTTTATGCGCGATTTGCAGTCCCGGTTGATCACCTCAGTGGTTATCCTGTTTGTCATCGGGCAGTGGGGCGGCTTCGGCATTGACAACACCGCGCACATCGCAGGCTTTGCCGCAGGATTTGTCTTCGGCAAGATTTACGCCGATCGCCAGCCCATGAATTCGCGCGAGAGGCAGAGGGCGCAGGCGCTTGGCTGGCTGGCGGGGGTTGTTGTCTTGGCGAGCTTCGTCATGATGATGCTGCACTTCCACGACCAACTGCCGTAACAATCGCCGTGACGTGCGCGGGCAGGGATTCTCAGTTCGCCACTCGCGGAATAGTCCGATCGACTCGCGGGGAAAACTTTTGCACCGCTGCTGTGGAAAATCCTGTACTCTGTCTTTGAATCGTCGCCGTCATTTCTCATGGAACTACACTCCATTGTGATCGTCAGCTTGCACTCGCCCAAAGAAAAAATTTGGGGCGAGCTCCTCGCGATCAATCCATCCGGAATCACGGTGCGCGGCGTCGACCTCAACTCGTTCGATCATTTCATCCGCCAGATTAACGAGCCCGATGGTGAGCGCATGGGCCTCCCCACGATTTTCTTCCCAATGAACCGCCTTGAGCGCATCTCCCTCGACGAACCCTCGGGATCGATTCCATCAATGGACGAACTTTTCGCTCGTAAGATCGGGCGTTCGCTCACCGACTATCTCGCGCAATTTGCGTGACGGAGTTTTCCGGAACTGCGTTATCCTGAATCACAATGCAAGGCCGCATCTGGACAGTACCCAATCAAATTACGTTTCTCCGGCTCGGCTTTCTGCCGCTGTTTCTCATACTAATGTCGTACGAGAAATACCGGTGGGCTCTGCTCGTGCTGGTCATCGCGGGCCTTTCCGACGGAATCGACGGCCTCCTCGCGCGCAGCCTGAACCAGCGCTCCGCTCTCGGCGCTTATCTTGATCCGCTTGCAGACAAGCTCCTGCTCTCCTCTTCCTTTATCATTCTCGCCTTCAAGCAGCAGCTCGCGTGGTGGTTGACGATTCTGGTGCTCAGCCGCGATATCTTGATTCTGACGGTGGCAGCGGTGATCTTGCTTGTCTCCGGTTATCGGCCGTTTCCCCCGAGCTTTCTCGGCAAGCTGACAACCGCTTCCCAGATTATTTTTGTTTTTACTCTTGTTCTTGCCGCCGCGTATCCCAATGACAGTCTGACGTACCTCAATCACCTGCTGGTCTATGCCGTAACGGCGATCACGCTCCTTTCCGGATTTCACTACTCGTTTTCGATGGCCCGCCGCCTCAGCTCTCCCTAAAGTCACGCAACACTCGACAGTTCGCAGTCGACAGACCTCAGCCGGTGAAGAGCGCAGCGTACAGGAAAAAGCAGCGGCCCTTCGATTATAATAGGCTCGGGCAAACAGGCTGCGGCACTGCGGAGAAAACAACAAATGTCTGAGCAAGTGCAGGTGCGGGAAGAGTGACCGCTATTTCGCGCGCTCGTAAGCCTGATTCAGCCACCACAGCGCGCCGCGCAGATCCTCTTCTGAATTCACCTCAAACGAGTACCACTGGCCGCCGGGCAATTTGTCTTGCGCATCAATGCGTGGCTCTTTGACGGCACGCCGCATCAAATTGGGTGGCATCGCCTTGATCTTAAACATAAGCGAATTGGGGGTTTTACTGCCGCGCGTGACGGGCAATGCGGCAAAAATTTTGGCTCGGCGATAGAAACCGAGAAAACCAAACATTGGCCGCGACGTAGTATTGGGCCAAGTGATCAGCTCCTGCCTCAGCATCGCCGAGAACTGCCTCATTTCTTCGCTGATGGGCGGGAGTTTCGGGCGCTTACGCTTCGTCCTTTTGCCTTTGACCGGCGAACTTTTTCGCATCGTTTTCTCTTCCCCACGGATTGACGAATCTCGAAAAGCTGCGCCTCACACTTAAAGGACTGCGCTACAAGTTATGTGGGCATGGGTTTGGGGCCGGTGGGCGGAAGAAGGAGCTTGGGCTCGGTAAGGGATTGAACTTGTTCGAGGGTGGCGTCGGGAGCGAGCTCGCGGAGGAGCAGACCGTCAGGCGTGACGTCGATGACGGCGAGTTCGGTGACGATGTGATCGACGACGGCGACGCCGGTGAGCGGGAGGGTGCATTTTTTGAGGATTTTGGGTTTGTTGTCGCGGGTGGCGTGCTCCATGGCGATGAAAACGCGTTTGGCTCCGGCGACGAGGTCCATGGCGCCGCCCATGCCCTTCAGCATTTTGCCGGGAATGGCCCAGTTGGCGAGCGTTCCCTTTTCATCCACTTGCAGGGCGCCGAGAACGGTGAGGTCCACGTGGCCGCCGCGAATCATGGCGAAAGAATCGGCGGAGGAAAAATAGGAGCTGCCGGGAAGTTCAGTGACGGTTTCTTTTCCGGCGTTGATGAGATCGGGATCGACTTCGGATTCGAGTGGATAGGGGCCGACGCCGAGCATACCGTTTTCCGATTGCAGGATGACGTCCATACCTTTCGGGACGTAGTTGGCGACGAGCGTGGGCATGCCGATGCCGAGATTGACATAGTAGCCGTCGCGGAGTTCGAGTGCGATGCGGCGGGCGATGCGTTCGCGTTTTTGGTCTTCGGTCAGCGGCATAAAGAGATCTCAGTTGTAAGTTTTCAATTTCAAGTCAACCCAAAGGCAAAAACACCGGTCTAAAGGCCGGCCACTACTTTCGCGTGGTGCGGCGCTCGATGCGCTTGACATAGTTTTGGCCTTGGAAAATGGCGTCGATGAAAATGCCGGGCGTATGAACTTGATTTGCGTCGAGTTCGCCCAGTTCGACGAGTTCTTCGACTTCGGCGATGACGTAATCGGCGGCGGTGGCCATCATGGGATTGAAGTTGCGCGCGGTCTTGCGATAGATGAGATTGCCCCAGCGGTCGCCCTTCCACGCTTTGATGAACGCGAAATTGCCGCGGAGGGCTCGTTCGAGGACGTACTGGCGGCCATCGAATTCGCGCGTTTCTTTGTTGTCGGCCACCATGGTGCCGTAGCCGGTGGGCGTGTAGAAGGCGGGGATGCCCGCGCCTCCGGCGCGGAGGCGCTCGCTCAGCGTGCCTTGCGGATTTAATTCGACTTGTAATTCTCCGCTGAGAACCAGCTGCTCGAAGAGTTTGTTTTCGCCAACGTAGGTGGAGATCATCTTCTTGACCTGGCGCTGCTGGAGCAGAAGGCCGATGCCGAAATCGTCGACGCCGGCGTTGTTGCTGACGATGGTGAGGCCTTTCGTGCCTTTGCGGCGGACGGCGGCGATGAGGTTCTCCGGGATGCCGCAGAGGCCAAAGCCGCCCATGAGGATGGTGGCGCCGTCGGTGAGGTTGGCGACGGCGGCGTCGGCAGAGGCGATGCGTTTGTCCATGCGGTGTCCCGGGGTGCAAGGGGGAGTTTACTTCATCCGGGAGAGAAGCAGGAAGACGCCACTATTCCGGAGCAAGGCGACTCGCGACTCGTGGCTGGTGACTCGTGGAAGAGAGATCCCGGGGTCGCGCGATGCTACCCAGGACAGATTCCTTACCAGAAATCTGGTTAACCGTAACACCCCCACCCCCCTATTTTTTGTAAGTGTCATTTAGGGCCTGCGGCCCGCGAAACCTCATGAAAATCATTCAGAGGTAAGATCGCAACGGCCCGGAGCGGCGAGGTCGATGCAACAGTGGAAAAGTTGAGACCGTGTAAGTGTCTGATCCGGAG
>WNFR01006177.1_pt1 | contig 12251 bp, 7 predicted proteins | sample 5400221 | NCBI WGS metagenome assembly WNFR01 (sample SAMN13153357, study PRJNA577476) | soil metagenome | isolation source: 40 cm soil under Madrone tree | place: USA:California | collected 2016-06-14 | reverse complement strand
GCTCGGAATCTATTATCAACTGAGCGCGTCTTCAGAGCAAGATTGGCAAATTATTTCCTCCCCGACGCAGCGCCCGCTGGCGGATCGTTTTCGCACGTGGGCGCGCCAAGCGCTCGCTCTCGGATTGCCAGTTGAAGACGAATCCCTGCGATTGGAATGGGCGCTCACGCTGGGATGGAAAGCCGCGTTGACCGAAGAAGTCTCGGAGCCTTTTGTCCGGGCCGCGACCTATCATATTTTTGCGGTGGACGGTCTGCGCATGGCGATTATTTTCGGGATCTTCTTTGGGCTTCTACGGGCCATCAGTGTGCCGCGGGCAGTCTGTGGTTTGGTGCTGATTCCGTTGATCTGGTTTTATGCCGCGCTGACTGGCTGGCCCGCTTCGGCGATTCGGGCTACCGTCATGTTGACTGTCATTGTGCTTGGATGGTTGCTGAAACGGCCAAGCGATTTGACCAATTCGCTGTTTGCCGCCGCGCTCATCATCCTGATTTGGCAACCGCAGCAATTATTTCAAGCCGGATTTCAACTCTCTTTTTTCGTGGTTCTTTGCATTCTGGTGTCGATTCCGATCCTGCGAGATCTGTGGCAGCGGATGTGGGCGCCCGATCCGCTGCTGCCGGAGTCATTGTATCCGCGTTGGCGCAGCACGCTGCGCGTTCCTGGCCAATTCGTCAGCGAGCTCCTGTTGACCTCGTTCGCGGCGTGGATTGGCTCCATTCCGTTGGTCGCTTACTATTTTCACATCGTGACACCGGTTAGCACGCCGGCGAATCTGCTGGCGGTGCCGTTGTGTGGACTCGTGTTGATGAGCAATCTGGGTAGCCTGTTGTGTGCGGATTGGTTCCCGGCCGCGGCGATTCTATTGAATCATGCTGGATGGTTCCTGATGGAATGCATCCGCGTTTCGAGCCATTGGTTTGCGGACTGGCGCCCCGCTTATTTTTATGTGTCGGAACCGACGCTGTTTAGTAGTGGACTGTACTATGCAGTATTACTAGCAGTTTTAACTGGCTGGCTCTTCCAATCAAAACTGCGCGGGTTGCGGATTACCGTCGTTGGGCTCGCCGTCGTGGTGTGGGTTTGCCTCTTTTGGTGGGAAGCTTCGCTGACACGCCTCCACATCGTGCCGGTCAATGGGGGCATAGCTCAATTTTTTGATCCTCCAGGCACAAAGAATGATTTGGTCGTGGATTGCGGGGCGACCAACTCGGTGGCGTTCATCACGAAGCCCTTCCTCCGAGCGCAGGGAGTCAATCGGTTGAATAACCTGGTGCTGACGCATGGAGACGTTCGCCACGTTGGCGGCGCCCGGCTGCTGGTTGATTCATTTGCAATTCAGCACGTGTGCGTCAGCCCTGTGCGATTTCGCTCGGCGGCTTATCGCCGTCTGTTGGTGGAGTTTGGCCACCGGCCCGAAAAACTGCGCACGCTGAGTCGCAGCGGACAGTTAGGTCCATGGACCGTACTACACCCTGATGGGATCGATCATTTTTCACAGGCGGACGATAACGCGGTAGTGCTGTTTGGGAATTTCGAAGGCACGCGCGTTTTGCTCGTCTCGGACCTGGGCCAGTCTGGTCAGAAGGCCTTGCTGGAGAGAATGCCGGAGTTGCGGGCCGAGATTATAGTCACCGGTCTGCCGGTGCAGACCGAGGCGTTAGGCGATGCGTTTCTGGATGCGGTGCAGCCACGGTTGATTATTGTCGCGGATTCCGAATACCCGGTGTGGGAGCGGGCCGGCGCAAAATTATGCGAGCGCCTGGCACAGCGAAAAACGCCGGTGGTCTATACCCGTTTAGCGGGAGCGACTACGATAACATTTCATAAGAGCAAATGGGAGGTCAGGACGATCAGCGGTGTCAGCCTGAACAATCAGCGCCCGCTGCTGAAAACAGTTCGCGAAGAGAAAATGTGATACACGCTCACTAAGCTAAGTGCGGAGGGACAATGCCACTTAAATGAACTGCGCGGTGTTAAAGGGCCTCCTCTTCCCGGCCCTCTCCTCCAGAGGAGGAAAGGGAGAGGAAACCGCCGAGCTCGGCAGCCGGCGCTGGTCCCGCAGAATCTCATTGTCACGCGAGGCAAAATTATTAGCATCGGCGTCGCTGCGTTCAGCGCGGGTCCGACGAAGAACTGATCATCATTCATGAAAAGCTACAATCTTGCAGTCCTCGGCGGCGACGGCACCGGGCCGGAAGTCGTCCGCGAGGCGGTTAAAGTCCTTGATGCCGCCGCGAAGAAATTTGATCTTAAACTGAATTATACCCATTACGACATCGGCGGGGACCGCTATTTGCGGACAGGTGAAGCACTGCCGGACAGCGTGCTGGCCGAGCTGCGAAAGTTCCCTGCTATTTTGCTTGGCGCCATTGGCCATCCGGAGGTGAAGCCAGGCATCCTGGAAAAAGGCATTCTGCTGCGCGCCCGCTTCGAGTTGGAACAATACATCAATCTTCGACCGGTTAAGCTTTACGACGAACGCTTCTGTCCATTGAAGGACAAGAAACCGGAAGATATCGATTTTGTGGTCGTTCGCGAAAACAACGAAGGACTGTACACCGGCGCGGGCGGGTTTGTGTTCAAAGGCACGGCCAACGAGGTGGCGCTGCAGGAAAGCGTGAATACCCGACGCGGCGTTGAGCGTTGCCTGCGATTTGCCTTCGAGTTTACCCGCAAACGCAACAAAGATAAAAAGCTGACACTCTGCGGGAAGACCAATGTCCTGACCTTTGCTTTTGACCTGTGGGAACGCGCCTTTCATGAGATAGGCCAGCAGGATTACGCGGATATCAAACGCGATTATGCCCACGTGGATGCGACCACGATGTGGTTCGTAAAAAACCCGGAATGGTTCGATGTGATCGTTACGGACAATATGTTTGGGGACATCATCACTGATCTTGGAGCCATGGTTCAGGGCGGTATGGGGATTGCGGCTGGCGGGAATATTAATCCGCAAGGCACCAGCATGTTCGAGCCGATTGGCGGCAGCGCGCCCAAATATACCGGGCAGGGAGTGATAAACCCGCTGGCGGCAATTTGCGCCGGCCAGATGCTGCTGGATTTTCTGGGCGAAACCGCCGCGGCAAAAGCCATTGAAAATGCGGTCATCAAGATCACCCGAGAGAAGATCAAAAGTCTTGCTGCTGGGAAGATGGGTTACACCACGTCGCAAGTCGGCGACATGGTGGCGAGCGCCTTGTAATGCGAGGCTGAGGTCAGCATCTGGTTTTTACAATGCCATCCTCGATTGCTGCAGAAGACCTGGCTGCCTTCCTGACGGAAATTCGGACCCTGGCTGCACATCTCAAGTATGCGCGGCAGCCCTTTGAAAACCAGGAGGATTGGCCGAGCGGAGCGCGTAGTGTGCTGCTGATTTTGGGCCGCTCTGGCGCCCAAACGGTGCCGGAAATTGCCCGCGAGCGCAGCACCTCGCGGCAGAACATTCAGATCGTTGTCAATCGATTGAAGAGGGCCGGGTTGGCGGACTTGGAGATCAATCCTGCGCACAAGCGTTCAGCGTTGGTTCGGCTTACGGAAAGGGGGAAGGTCTTGCTGAGCCACTTGGAGGAGGCCGAAGCCAGCTTTAATGAATCCATGCTGGCGGAGCTTTCGCCTGAGGAGCTGGCAGCCACGACGAAGTGTCTGCGCAAGGTCCGGCAGTTGCTCGCTGGTGACGTGAACGGGCATGGTCCAAAGAAACACAGGCCGCGAGTTGCAGCACCTCGGGCAATGCCAGAGGAGCCGCCGTCTGACGAAGAGGGTTTTCCCATAAATTTGCTATGAATCCGTCCTCAAGAAATTAATACCTTCACCGCCGCTTCGAGACTTGGCATGTCGGCCACGTTCAGAATCTGCGCCTGCTTATCGATTCTTTTCATAAATCCGCTGAGAGCGGTTCCGGGCCCTAACTCGACGAATCGAGAAAAGCCCTGGCCAAGCAGGAACCTCATTGATTCCTCCCACCGCACGGAATTGGTCACCTGCTGAACTAATCCGGCGCGGATTTCTTCGAGGCTGCCGTGAGGTTGGGCTGAGACATTCGAAATCACGGGCATGGTGGGAGCATTGATAGTCACGTTCGCCAACTCAAGCTGGAGTTTCGGCTGCGCAGAGGCCATTAGCGGCGAATGATAAGCTCCTGCTACAGGCAATGGGAGAGCGCGCTTTGCGCCTCGGGCCCTGGCCAGTTCACAGGCACGGGGGATCTTCGCAACCTCTCCCGAAATCACCAGTTGACCAGGGCAATTCAGATTAGCCAGCACGACACCTGACTCGGCGCACACCTCGCGCGTCGGCGCTTCATCCAGGCCGATGATTGCGGCCATTGCGCCGCGAGTGGCCTCGCAGGCTTCTTGCATAAAGCGGCCACGTTGCCTCACGATTCTTAAGCCGTCTTCGAAACTCATGGCGCCCGCGGCGGTCAACGCGGTGAACTCTCCCAAAGACAATCCCGCCGTCGCCTGAAACGCAAACGCCGGGACGCGCTCTTGAAGTAATTGAAATGCGACCCAACCCACGAGAAAAATTCCTGGCTGGGCATTTTCAGTCTTGACCAGCTCTGCGTCCGGACCGCTGAAACAGATCGAGGCGAGGTCATAACCGAGAACAGCATTGGCTCGCTCAAACCAGGTTCGAGCGGAGGGAACATTCTCGGCGAAGTCTTTGCCCATTCCGACGGTCTGCGCGCCTTGGCCGGAGAAAAGTAAGGCGGTTTTGGTCATCGGCTGGCACTGTGCCAAAACACCCAGGATCCAACAACCAAGATCCAGAGTCGCCAGAAGATACAACATCCAGAGAAGATCTAAAAGCCATCACTGACATCCAAGATCCAACATCCAAAGAAGATCCAAGCACCAAAGATCCAAGATCCAGGAACCTGACCAACAATAATGGATCTTGACGCTTGGATCTTCTCTGGATCTTGGATGTTGGTGTTTGGATGTTAGCTGGTCATGAACCATTCGGTTTCGACATCAATCGATTTAACGTCTCGCGCAGCTCGCGTGAGCGTGGTGGTTTGCTCAGCACTCCATCCACGTTTTCGGCCATATCTCCATCTTCCTTCATAAACGCACCCCAGCCTGTGAGCAGGATGATCGGGGTGCAAGGGGACTCGCTCTTGAGGGTCTTGGCGACCTGGCGGCCATCGAGATACGGCATCCCGAGATCGGTAATGACGACATCGAACGGTTCGCCACGTCCGCGAGCGGCGCGAAACGCGGTCAATCCGGCCTCGCCGCTATCGGTAACCTTGACCTGGTGACCGTCACTTTCCAAAATGTCTTTCAACAGTTCGCGCAACATTGGCTCATCATCGATGCAAAGAATCTGCAACGGTGTTTGCAGGGTGACCTCTCCGGCAGCAATATCATGATCGGTCCCGGCTTTGCGGATTGGAAGGACCAGGCGCATGGTGGTTCCTTTCCCTGGCTCGCTTTCGATTTCAATCTTACCTTCGTGCCGCTCGATGACGCCGTAAACCATCGCCAGGCCAAGGCCAGTGCCACGCCTGCCTTTGGTGGAGAAAAATGGCTCCAAACAGTGCTTGCGGGCCTTCTCGTCCATGCCAATCCCAGTATCACTGACTTCCAGAACCACGTGTGTTGGCGCGCGGTCGCTGGCCGACCCAGCCTGCAGGCTGACGGCCCGTGTTCGCACTTCGATTTTCCCCCCTTGCGGCAGCGCATCCACGGCATTGAGGATCAGGTTGGTGAGGGCCTCGCGCAACTCGCTCTCGATGCCGACGAACTCCGGCACGAGGGGATCGAGGTTAGCCCGCATTTCCACGGTCAGGCCGAGTCCCTGGGGAATATCGCGCCAGCGCGGACGCGTCATATCGATGACTTGTTGGATCAATTGATTGAGATTTACTGAAAAGAGGGAGTCCCGTTGATCGCGGCGGCGATAGAATTCGCGAAGGCGGGCGACAATGTGGGCGATGTCTTCCCCGGCAGTTTGGATGTAACGGAGGTATTTTTTTCCATTCGAGGTGAGACCGGGTTCTCCGCGCGCCAGCAGATCGGCAAAACCGACGACCGGTGAGAGAGCATTATTAATGTCATGAGCAATGCCGCTGGCCATCTGACCGAGGGCCTTAAGGCGTTCCTGTTGCATGACGGTTTGTTGGGTCAGGCGGATTTCGTTATAGGCCCTCTCCAGCTCCCGGGTGCGCTCCTGGACTCGTTTTTCCAGGCGATCATTGGCTTGTTGCAACGCCTCATCGCGCTCCTGGATCTGCGCGAGCATCTCATTGAATCCATCGATGAGTTGGCCCAATTCGTCATGCGCATGCCGGTGCGCCCGCAGAGCGTAGTTCTTTTCCGCCGAAACGAGTTTAGCGGTTTGTGCCAAATCGAATATCGGTTTGGTGATGATGCGCTGAAGCGCTGAAGAGAGCAGAAAGGTCACGGCCAGTGACGCGCACATAAACAGAACAATCATCCAGGCGTAATGCGCCAACCGCTGCCGCATTTCGAGCAAATCGGATTGCAGATAGAGGGTGCCGATCTTCTCGCCTTTGTGAGTGATTTCGCGAAACAGAACCAAATGGTCCTGCTTAAAGCGAGCGCTGTCCTTTGCGGGAGGAGGATACAGATTGATATCGGTTTCCTTGGGGTACTGCGCAAAAACGGCATCGCCTTTGTAAAGGCATGCCGCGACGATGCGCGGGTTGGCCCGAAGGGAATTCAAATCTTCCTCGGCATCTTCCTGATTATCGAAGCTCAAGGCGGCGGTGCTTCGGTTGGCAATGATGTCCGCCAGCATGGAAAGGTCGCGGACCATTTTTTGGCGGAAGGTGAACAACTCGTAAGTTACAAACCCGGTTGAAGCCAGTAACAGGGCGACCGTGCTGGCCGCCATAATGATGAGCGTCAGCTTCCGTTTGATGGAACTGTTGCGGAGGGGAAGGCTCATGGTCCTCCCTCGCGTTCCGGTCTTTTGGCAAGATTCAGCAGTTTGGAACTGATGCGCAATCCAACCTCCTTGGCTGCCGCGTCGTTAATGGCAAAGCGGACTTTGTTGCCTTCCATCAGGAAATGGATCATCCCCCCCGCCGGTAAGAAATGATCGAGATCGCTAACGGTAAGCACACTCGCGCCGCGAATCGAGCGCAATATGTCGGCCAGTCTTTTTCGTTCGGACAGACTGATAAAGAGAATATGGCAGCTCTTCAGGTCGGCCAGTGTCTTGCATTGTGCGACACGAAAAGGGTGTCCGTTGATTTGCTTGTTGAGAATGGTTTGCCGGAGGATGTCATCGAAGGGATTGTCGCCGATGACGCCGATGACGAACGGCGATGCGGGGGTGGGAAATGCTTCGGCCGGCCATTCTACAAATTTTGCGAAATTAAAAATGAAGGCGGCTTTGAGCTGAAATTCGGAAGGGGCGGCATCCTGTGCCCGGGCAGGTGGACAATTGAGGAGGGCCGCCAGCAACAGCAAATGGCAAAAATTGGCAATAGACGTGTTCAAGGCAAGCCAGATTTAGAATCGCCAGGTGATCTTGCCGTAAACCCCTCGCTCGATCTCGGCGCGTTGGGTGGCGATGAACGAAGGATTGAATTCAGCATGTTGTTCATGCAATAAATTTTGGCCGACGAGTGCCAACTCCAAATTTTTGACTGGCCGCCACCCGAGCCGAACATCCAGGCTTACATAACTTGAAATGTGCAGTGCCGGCAAGCTGTCCACATAACGAAGAGTGCCGTCCAGGGAGAGATTGTGGGGCAGATCCATGGAAGACCGGAGCATGAATTGATGGCGAGGGCTCTTGCCTTCGTCCTGCTCGGAGGAGGTGTCTCCGCTGCCGGGTCGGCGATGAAGTTGCATATCCAGGAAGGTGTAAGCTGGTTGCAGGCGCCACCAGCGGGCTATTTCCCAGGTCACCGCGGCTTCAATCCCATAGGTCTCCCCATAAAGATTGTTCTCAAGGTGCAAGGGAAAGGTGGGAAGGACCTGCGGTTGTGTGGGCGAAGGTCCGGGTTCCTGGCTGCGCAAGTGATCATAATCGTTATAAAACAGGGCGAGGTCGAGCGACAAGGTCCTGTGCGGCTGAAATCGGTATCCGATTTCGTATGCCAGCAATTCCTCGGAAACGAAGTTGCGATTGCCATAGATTGTGGTCACAAAGGCGGGCGAGCCGGGGCCTAATGTTCCAGCCGGCACAACCTGATTGAGGATTACGTCATCTTCCGCCCTCGAGGGAGTCCGCACCGCCCGCGAAATCGAGGCCCAGAACGTTTGCCGCTCACGCGGTGTCCATAGGAGCCTGCCGCTGGGCTGGACTTCAAATCCGGTAAAATCGTTGTCCTCGAACTTTGAGCCCAAGGTCAGCCGGAGCCGTTCCGGCAGGAGCATTATCTCATCCTGCACGAAAGCGCTGAAGAGGTTGAGGGTCCGATGGTCAGGGTTGAGCGAAATGGTTGGGCTGTTCCTCACCTTATCGCTGGTCACGCGATAGCCTGCGCCCCATACAATGTCGTTTCGCTCGCCGATCAGAAATCGATGCTGCGCGTCCATATCAAAAGTATCGCGCTTCTCCTTGAAGATGACCGTGTCTCGTTCGGTGCGATCATAATAAGCCTGCACTTGCAGGTCGGAATTGGCCGAGATGGTATGCGACCAGCGGCCCAGAAGGTTGCCGCCGGTAACATCAAAATCATCATGAACGGTCCGGAAAAAATTAGTGGGATTGCCCGGATCAAAAGTGCCAAAGACCTGGTGCACATCACCCCGATAAGCGTCTCCCTGGACAGTCAGAAGATTTTGATCGGAGACATCCCAATCGACGCGAAAACCCCAACGGCCCAATTGCCAGGCATCATTGGCGGACGCGCCATTGGGTAGAACCGAATCGTCCCGATTTAAATAGGTGCCATACACGCGGAAGTATGCATTATCACTGAACTTGCCGCCGTAGCGGACGCCGCCGAAGCCGCGTTCCTCGGTACCACCGCCAGCAGTCACCAGCGTGCCCTGGGTCTCCTTTGCGCTTCGGGTCATGATGTTGATGACCCCATTCACTGCGTTGGCCCCCCATAAAGTCGCGCCCGGTCCGCGAATGACCTCGATACGATCGAGGTCTTCCAACATCGTGCCTTGCACATCCCAGAATACCCCTGAGAAGAGCGGAGTATAAATGCTGCGTCCATCCTGCAGCACGAGCAATTTATTGGCGAAAACGTCGTTAAAACCTCGCGCACTGACCGCCCACTGGCTGGAATCCAGACGCGCTGCCTCCATTCCCGGAACCAGTCGCAACGCTTCCGGGATGCTCAAAGCTCCTGAACGGCGGATGTCGTCTTCGGTGATGACCGAGATTGCGGCAGGGGATTGCGATAGCTTTTCCGAATGCCGGGCGACACTGGTGACTTCGATCCCCAGCAGCGTTTCAATTGGCAACTCGGTTAAGTCAGGGGAAGCCGCTGGATTTTGGCTTCGCGCAGCCGCCGCGAACCACATGATAGTTAGCGCCAGCATGCGGCAGCCTGGTCTTCCTATGGCTGCAATTTTTTGGGCAGGATTCCCAATTTTTGCGTGCAACCGCGTAGAGCCTTCTCCCAAGACGGAATCCCGTGATGCCTCTGTCCATGGATAACGAGTGATATGTGTCATAACGTCGGCAAATGCAGGCAATTGTTAGCAGGTCCCGTGCCTTGAAATGACCTAAGCTGACTTATTTCGGGACGATCTTGAGATTCTTGAGATTAAAGGGACACGTGATGCGGCACAAGAGTTCAATCGACACAAAGTACTTGAAAAACCCCTTGCAGCCCGGCTTCGGAGGGAGATACTGAATATGAAGTGAACCAACGCAAAGCAGTTCTGGCTTGAACAGCGGATGAAAGAAACCTCTCATGTGGATCCCAAAATGGCAGCGTGATCAGCAGAAGGGCGTGGATTCGCCCATCCCGACCCAGGTCGTTTCAACCGAGGAATTCATTCCTCGCCCGCAGAACGAAAAGCAGAAGCAATGGGAACATCTCATTGGCAAGCTCGCCGGGGAAAAATCAAAGCTTCTCGGCATGACCAAGCGCGATTTTCTGCGCAGCTCCATGGGCATGGCCACGGCGTTCTTCGCCAGCAACATGGTCTATGGCCCGTACTGGAATGTGGAGGCGGCGGAGACGCTGGAAGGCGCGGCTTCGGCGGAGAAGTTTCCCAAAGGCGAGTATTTCATCTTTGACGTGCAGACGCATTTCACCGATGGCGTACCGCTCGGGTTTCGCAACATGCCTTTCATAAAGGACATGGGCTTCAAGCTGGATGAGAACCCGGCGGCCTACAGCTTCAATAATTTCGTGAAGGAACTTTTCTTCGACAGCGAGACGAGCCTGATCGTGATCTCAGGCGTGCCGGGACGCGAAAAGCAAAAGGACGACAAGGGCACAGTGCTCGAAGCCAAGGCCCGGGGCGGTGGGGTGCTGCCGAGTTGGTTGATGTCTATGCGCAAGAAGGAGCTGAATGATCTGGCCGGCGGAAAACGCGCCTTGTGCCAGGGCAACTGCGCACCGAACCATTACTGGGATCGCGCGAAAAACCAGCCGGACTTCCCCGCTCTGTTCGAGCAGATGGAGCGGGAGAAGAACCTCTACGGCATCGATTCCTGGAAATGGTATTGCCATACCGATCCGGGCCGTTCCGGCAACGGCTTCCGTCTCGACGACGAGAAGATGACCTATCCCTTTTACAAAAAATCGATCGAACTGGGGCTGAAAACTTTCAGCATCCACAAGGGGTTTTCGTCGCAATCGGCGACTCTCGGCCACTTCGCCCATCCGGGCGACGTCGAGAAGGCGGCGAAGGATCATCCGGAGTTGACCTTTATCATTTATCACTCCGCGATTAAGCACGGTTCCTGGGAACCGCAATTCAAGGAAGACGGCAATTACGATCCGAAGACCGGCGACTTCCTCTGGCACGCCGAGTTGATGAAGATCAAGGAGCGCAATCCGCAGATGACAAACGTGTACTGCGAGATCGGCTCCGCGTTCGGCATGTTATTCATCGCGCACCCGGAGATGTGCATGCACTTGATCGGCCGCAATATCAAAACCTATGGCGTTGATCACGTCATCTGGGGAACTGACTGCCTTTGGTGGGGCTCGCCGCAATGGGTCATCGACGCCTTCAAGCGCTTCCAAATCACCGACAAGTTGTGCGAGCAGTTCGGCTACGCCAAGCTTACCAGGGAGGACAAGACCAGGATCTTCGGACTGAACGCCGCGAAGATCTACGGCGTTGATGCGACGGCCCAACTTAAGGCGTTGCCGAAGGACACCTTGTCGCGGCTCAAGACCGCCTTTCTGGAGCGTGGCGGGCAACGTGAAAATGCGGCGTATGGTTGGGTGCGCGCAGAAGCGTAGCGCCATTTCCGGTGTGCGCTGGCGGCCTGGCTCGCGATCTGTACTACTATCCAGATCAGTTTGTTCAAGCCGTGCAAATTTCTCCAGCCGCTCGCTTCCTCATTTAACTGATTTAACCCATTTGACTCATTTAACTTTGGTTGCGGCTCGCCGCACTGTGTTCGCGGTGGGCGTTGCGGCGGTGTGCTTAGCTGGGACACTGCCAAGTCCAGCGGCCGCCCCGTCAGGAGAACTGGATCCGGCCGCGTGGGGTTCCGACCACGCGGGCAAAGCCCTCCCGGAATACATAACTGACGACGAATGTCTGTTTTGCCACCGCGTCAAGATCGGTCCCGCGTGGCCACAAAATCGTCACCAATCCACGATCCGTAACACTGACCCTGAAGCGCGCACTTTGCTGAAGAGCTCGAAGAGCCATGCACCGTTCGCAGAAATGGCGGAGTACGTTCTCGGCCGCACGAATCAGTGGCGCTTCCTGAAGCGATCCGGGGACTACGGCCGACTCGACATGCTCTCAACCCGAGTTCATCCGACCGATCAGAAGGCCGTGTCTCCGTTTGCCGCCGCCGGCGCGCCGCACTGGGAGCCCGATACATTCGCGAACCAATGCGCGGGCTGCCATTCCACGGGTGTCGATTCGCGCAACAAAACTTTCTCCGCCATCTCGGTTGGTTGTTTCTCCTGCCACGGTGAGGCGGACCTGGAACACACGAAAGACACGAGCAAGGTTTTGCTGGCGCAAAAGCGCCACGACCCGGCTCGCGTTGTGATGTCCACCTGTGGGTCATGTCACATTCGGACCGGTCGCTCTCGCAGCACCGGGCTGCCGTTCCCAAACAACTTCGTCCCGGGCGACAATTTGTTCCGGGACTTTGCCGTG
>WNFR01023997.1_pt1 | contig 12252 bp, 10 predicted proteins | sample 5400221 | NCBI WGS metagenome assembly WNFR01 (sample SAMN13153357, study PRJNA577476) | soil metagenome | isolation source: 40 cm soil under Madrone tree | place: USA:California | collected 2016-06-14 | reverse complement strand
TGACCGCCGCGAGTGGACCATACTCGGGCGGATACTTCATGCCTTTCGACTTATAGAATTCTGCGGTTGCGCCCGTCGGCGCCACGCCCAGTGCGTTGATGCCGATGACTTTTCCTGTGTGCGGATTGTAAATGAGGGCTTGCGTCTCACCGCCCCACGAAAGGGTGTCCCACATCGTCGAGGTGGCGGCGATCATCGCGCAGGCGGCGTCGACGGCATTGCCACCCTTCTGAAAGATCATCGCGCCGGCGGTGGCTGCCAACGGCTTACCCGTGATCGCCATCCAGTGACGGCCGTGGAGCGGTGGTTTTTGAGTTCTTTGTGCACTAAGTCGCAACGGAAACGCGGCCGAGATCATCATGCAAAGAAAAAGGCTAAGGAGCGATTGTGTTTTATTTAAGTGCATTTTTTCCTGTCGCAGCAGATTGGCTCTATTGGTTTGATTTTGCATTGCGTTTTTTTGCGAAACTCTTTGCAGCTCTTTGCGGGTTCAGGAACTTCATGCTAAGCACGCACGGTGCGCCAAGAATTATTCGCTGATTAACATGTTGTTAGAGCAAATCTATTTTACTGCACCCTGGCCCGGTTCAGATAGATCAGCAGCCGATTCTCCGGTTTATGGCATCGTGCGTGCTGTCGAATTGCACACCGGGTTTCGCGGCTTTTATTGACCTGGGATGGTGCGCAAAACACAGAAGAGGCCAATTGTTCGTACCGTATGGCTACATCTTGCATTCGGCAAGTCAATTACAACAATATTAATTCTGCGAGAAAATCCGTGAGCAAACCAATTGAAAAAGAAGTAACCATGCGGGAGGAGGTCGAGCAAACCCTTTCTGTTTGGATGGACACAGCCGCAATTCCACTCGAGACGGCGTTAACAGATCAAATCAACGCGGACGTGTGCATTGTCGGCGCGGGCATCGCCGGAATGACCACCGCTTACCTGCTAGCGCGCGAAGGCAAAACAGTTGTTGTGCTTGATGATGGTCCAATCGGCGGCGGCATGACCGGACGAACGACCGCACATCTCGTCAATGCTCTCGACGACCGCTATTTTGAATTGGAACGGTTACATGGTGAAGATGGCGCACGCCTCGCCGCTGAAAGTCATACCGCAGCGATTGATCGCGTGGAGCAAATCGTTAAAGAGGAAAAAATCGCGTGTGAGTTTGAACGGCTTGACGGCTACCTGTTTGTGCCACCGCGCGACTCAAAGAAAATCCTCGACGACGAACTAGCGGCCACGCACCGAGCGGGATTAGTCGACATTGAAAAAGTCGAGCGCGTCCCCTGGGATTCATATGACACCGGCCCAGCTTTGCGATTTCCTCGTCAGGCGCAGTTTCATCCGCTCAAATATTTGGCTGGTCTGGCGGCGGCGATAAAACAAAAAGGCGGACGCATCTATACCGAAAGCCATGCGAAAGAGATCGAGGGCGGAAAGAAGGCCAGGGTTGATACGGACAGTGGCGGCGTAGTGAATGCTCAGGAAGTAGTGATCGCGACCAACAGTCCCGTAAATGATCTGATCGCGATTCACACTAAACAGGCCGGGTATCAAACTTACGTTATAGGCGCGCGCACTCCGCGCGGCTCAGTTACACGCGGGCTCTACTGGGACACGCCCGATCCCTACCATTACATTCGTATAGAAACTGTGGGCAAAGGCGCGGCCGCTTACGACGTTTTGATTGTTGGCGGAGAAGATCACAAGACGGGCCAAAAAGATGACGCGGGCAAACGCTTTGGCGCGCTTGAGCGCTGGACGCGCCATCGTTTTCCGATGATCGAAGGCATTGAGTATCGCTGGTCCGGCGAAGTCATGGAACCGATCGATGGCCTGGCATTTATTGGGCGGAATCCGCTGGACTCGAAAAATGTTTTCATCGCCACCGGCGATTCCGGCAACGGCATGACGCACGGCACCATTGCAGGAATGCTTTTGACCGACTTGATCATGAATCGCAAAAACGACTGGGAGAAAATTTACGATCCATCGCGCATCAGGTTGAAGGCGCTGCCTGAGTTCGTTAAAGAGAATCTGAATGTGGCAGTGCAGTACACAGATTTGGTCGTCGGTGCTGATGTTGATTCTGTTGTTGAAATCAAACGTGGCTCGGGCGCGGTCATTTCGCGAGGACTGCACAAGGTTGCGGTTTATCGCGACCCGGACGGCAAGGCCCATGAAATGTCGGCGGTCTGCCGCCATCTCGGCTGCATCGTTAACTGGAACTCGCTGGAGAATACATGGGATTGTCCTTGTCACGGCTCACGTTACGATGCGCTCGGCAAAGTAATTCAAGGACCGGCAAACAGCGATCTGCCGCCGGTGTGAGACGAGTAGGCAGTAGGCAGAAGAAGAAAAAGCTCAACGGAGGCCGTGAGGTCAGTACCACCACGCGGTAGCGGGTGGGTAGTTTGTTTAGGGGGGAACAGATCGATGTCAGATAAGGACCGCCAAAAGAAAGATGGGCAGAACAAGAACAATAAGAACGAGCGGATGCGGGAGAGCGTCAACGAACGCCACTCTAAGATTACCACTGAGCGGGAGTGGCAAAAGCATGAAGCAAAATTGACGGATTCAATTCCGAAAGGCGCAGCTAGATTAAAGAAGAAAAAGTGAAAAGTGCTGAGTACTGAGTGCCGTGTACTAAGTGCTGAGCAACTGAGTGCTGAGTACTAAATACTGAGTGCCGAGTGTTGAGTCTAGTAGAGAGTAATGGCTCGGAACTCAGTACTCAGTACTTCGTTTCTACCCCGCCGCCGCCATGTCGGCTTCGCTGATGTCGAAGTTGGCCGAGACTTTTTGCACATCATCGTGATCTTCAAGCGCTTCCATTAACTTGAGCATCTGCTTTGCCTCAGCGCCTTCGAGCTTCTTATATTCCTTGGGCACCATCTCGACTTCAGCAACCTGCGGCTCAACACCGGATTTCTTCACAGCTTCAAGCACGCTATCAAAGTCGCCAGGGGCAGTGATGATTTCAAAGTTGTCTTCATCAGCGCGCAAATCTTCGGCGCCCGCATCGGTGACGATCTCAAAAAGTTCTTCTTCCGATTTTGCGCTCTTCGAAACGACGATGTAACCCTTCTTCTCAAACATCCAGGCAACGGCGCCGGCGGCGGCCAGGTTGCCGCCATTCTTGGAAAACGCGTGGCGAATCTCGGCGACGGTGCGATTGCGATTGTCGGTCATGGATTCAATCAACAGGGCCACGCCGCCTGGTCCATAACCTTCGTAAGTGATCTCTTCGTAGTTCACGCCTTCTTCTTCGCCTGTGCCGCGACGAACGGCGCGTTCAATCGTGTCGTTGGGCATGTTGCCGGCTTTGGCGTCGAGGATGGCCTTGCGCAGCCGCGCGTTGCCCTCCGGATCACCGCCGCCCGAGCGCGCGGCCACAGTTATTTCCTTGATGAACTTTGTGAACAGCTTGCCGCGCTTGGCATCGAGCGCGCCTTTCTTATGCTTAATACTATGCCACTTCGAATGTCCGGACATGGCTTCGCGTCCTTCTGAAATCAGCTAACTTTAGGATTTGTAGGCCGGAAATATACCACAGAGATTGGCCGCGGATTAACGCGGATAATAAAGGATCTGAATAAGAGGGCAAACAATATACTGCGTTTCTCTCGAATGCTTTTCTATTCAAATCCGCGCGCATCCGCGTTCATCCGCGGCCAATAGTGTTGTTATTTCAACTGATCGTATTCCTTCTTTGCCTGGACCAGCACCGGCAAATCTGCGTCAGCATCTTTCCACGCAGCGAAGAAGTTTTGATACTCCGTGCGGCTTTTCGATGTATCACCTGTCAGCGCCGCCGCGCGCGCGAGCCCGAGATGGGCCAATGGATATAAAGGTGAAAAGAAATCAATAGCGTGATGATCTAGTATCTTTTGATACTCGACAGCCGCTTCCTTGCCGGAACGCTGGCCCATAAAAGCCTGAGCGCGAAGGTAATTTATCCAGAATCCTGACACGGTGCCCAATTCAAAGCGGCTGACAGGCTGCAAAATTTCGATCGCCTGCGCGTACTTGCCTTGGCTGTTCTCAATAGCCGCGCGAATCATGGGATTTACAATGTTGATGGTTATCGTTTCCTGCGGGAAACGTTTGACCAATTCGTCGGCAAGCGATTGTGCTTGGGCCGCATCTCCGCACAAAGCAAAGTCAACCGCGGCAACGCCCAGGTCAATTTTCCCACGCGAAAGAGCGATAGCACGAGTCGCGCTTTGTTTGGATTCCGGGCATTGGCCCACCACTGCATGCACAGAACCAGCAGAAGCTTCAGCTTGGCTCGCATTCTCTTTGCGATCCTGGTTTAGCATGAGTTCAATCGAGCGCCGATTAAACTCCAGCGCCTTTTTCAACTGTCCGCGGCTGGTGGCTGTGCCGGCCTGAAGATCGAAGAAATCAGATTCACTTGGCTTGGTCGCAAACCAATCGAGGTCCTTCTTCATAGTCTCCTCGTCACCGCGAAGAAATGCGATGTCGTAACTATTGAAGTGATAGACGGCTCGATCAGGATTCTGTCCTATAGTCTGCTCGAGCGTTTGCCTGGCTTCATCCAAACGACCCAACCGCATGAAACAATCCACGACATTTTGCTGAGCAGTCGCGTTGGTCGGACTCAGGCGAACAGCCTCGCGCGCTTCCTTGAGTGCGTCTTCGTATTGACCAGCGAGGGTGTAATTCACTGCCAAATTGTTGTGGGGGATGTAATCGTTCGGATAAGTCTGCTCCCAGGCTTTTAGCACGTTGATTGCTTCGTCACGATTTCCGGTAACGTAGCTATGATACTTCTCTGCGATATAAAACTTTTCCCGCTCGCTCACCCGGTCTCGCAAGTCATAAGCTTTCTGCGAATATTCCTTGGCAATTTCAGTCTCACCCCAATTGTTGTAAGCCACTCCCAGCCGGGCATAGGCCATCGCAAAGTTTGGATCCACTTCGATGGCGCGTTTGTAAAATGGAACCGCTTCGCGATCCTGGCCTTTCTGACGCAACTCGTTGCCTTGAGAAAAAGCCTTGAGAGCTTCAAGCGAAGAAGTGGTCGCTTGCTCAATCGGCGCGTCAAACTTCTTGATCGAGCCCAACGACTCGCCGAGCTTTTCCCGAAGTTGCGAAGCTACTCGACCGAGGGTACTCAGAACTTGTTCTTTACTGTCTGCTTCTCCCTGTTCGCGCGCGATCGCATCGCCATTTGCCACGTTTACCGCTTCCAACGTGATCACATAGTGACTGCCAAGACTGGAAATCGATCCGGCAAGCATCGCCTTCAGCCCCTGGCGCTGCCCAATTTCCCGGGCGACGTCACGCGTCACCCGGTCGTCGGGTGAGCGCCCCATGAAACGCAATGCTTCTCTTACTCTCTCTTCAGGATAGATATTCAGAAAAGGTGATTGGCCCAGTTGTACCGCCAGCGCTTGCTTTAGAGTTCCATCAAAAACCGGCTCGCCGGTCGTGTTCACAAAATCAGCCAGCAGCACGGTGTCCTTGTCGGTGAGCGCTTGCGCGTGACGAAAATAGAAAAAGACCCCGGCGCCGACGACCAGCACAAACAATGCGGCGATGATGCCCGCGCCCGTCTTGTGTCGTTTGATTTCGCTAACAATATATTCCGCACTTGACGGCATATGGGCTGCCGTAGCTTCGGCGGTAGCGGGAACGCCACCAGACGTCGTCGGAACGCCGGGGGCCGGGCTAAACGTTGATCTGCTAATAGAGTCAGGTGAAACGGACCGTTCCAGTTCAGCTTCAAATTCGATCTTCTGCTTCAAGCGGCGCAGATCCGTCAACAACTCCTTGATCGTTTGATAGCGCTCATCTCTGTCTGACTCCAGATGTCGCTGCGCGCATCGACCGGCTTGCCGCGCGCTTGTTCCGGCGACATGTAATGCGACGTGCCCATTACGACACCGGCATCGGTGTGCACCAAAACTCGCGTCGATGCTTCACCATCTGACGAGCTGCGATCGATCGAGCTTTCGGTAAGTTTTGCCAGGCCAAAATCGAGCACCTTAACGTAGCCGTTACGGCGGATCATTATGTTGTCGGGCTTGATATCGCGATGAATGATGCCTGCAGCGTGCGCTTCTTCCAGGGCGCTGGCCACTTGCACTGCGATATCGAGAATCTCAGCCACGTCCATTGGCGTGCCCGAAACTTTTCGCCGCAGCGTAATGCCATCAATGTACTCGGTAGCGATGAAATGTTTGCCGTCATCGCTGCCTACTTCGTGAATGGTGAGAATGTTGGGATGGTTAAGTGCCGAGGCGGCGCAGGCTTCCTGTTCAAAGCGGTTAAGGCGATCTCTATTGGTTGTGTACTCTTCGCCCAAAATCTTAAGTGCGACTTTTCGTCCGAGCTTGGTATCTTCGGCCAGATACACGACGCCCATCCCGCCGGCGCCGAGCTTTTCCAAAATCCGGTAATGAGAAATCTTTTCGTTTTCCATCTTGCAGTAATTGGCCCAGGAAATCTTAACTAATTTAACGGTTACGGACAGGTGTTGGTTTCAATATTCCCCCGCATCAATCGGCGCTGTCAACGTGCCTTTTGCGCAATGACAGTGCTCAAGATTTCAGGCTTACATTCTTTAACCGTCACTCGTTTTGTTTTGGAAGCATGTCCGGCATTGATTTCGACTTCGCTGCGAGAAACACCCAGCGCCTTTGCCAGCACAGCGATGAGTTCTCTATTCGCGGCGCCATCAACCGGTGCAGCGGCAAGCCGCACGCGCAAGGCGCCGTTGTGTTCGCCGGCAATCTCACTACGCGAAGCGCGCGGCACAACGTAAACCTGAAACGTCAGGCATCCATCCTTCTCGGAATAATTGACCATCTTCGGCTTGCATCCGCCCGCGTTCAAGTTAACTTCACGCAAAAAATATGAGTTGCCAGCCGCGCAGAAGTGTTCCCGCAACCGCAGCCTGCAACAGCCACACAACGATAAACGCAACTATTGGCGAGATATCGAAAACCCCAACCGGAGGAACCATGCGGCGCAGCGGGCCAAGCAATGGCTCGGTTGCATTTACCAGGAACCGCATCAAGCGATTCGAGTAGCCAACCATTCCCCACGAAAGAATTATGCGAATAAAGATCAGCAGACTGTAGAGGCCAAGGAGGCCGTAAAGCAGATAGCCCATCGTCGCGATAATGGAGTGGGCGCCCAAACTGATCATAGTTCCCGCCAGCGTATTTGCGATACTGGAGATAAGCTGCAACGCAAACCAACCGAGCAGAATTGCAGCAAGAATTGCCACCAGCGGCGCGTACTTTGGATCTACGGTCATCCGGGCAAGCGTGCGACGAACGGGGACGATCACCGGATCCGTGAGCCGTCGAATGTTTATTGAACTCCAACCAAAAGGATTTAGATCGACCTGGTTGGCAATGAGGCGCAACACTATTAAGACGACGATGACCGCGATCGCCGTGATTAAAGCCCAACTTACATGGCTCATGCCCATCGAGAGTTCACCCTTAGCAGAACCGAAATGTCCCTGCGCTTGCAACTCATCGCGCAGCTCGCGCAGGGTTTTGAAAAACGGTCGACTACAATCCGGGTTCTCAAAGTAGGGCGGCAACGTCATCAGTCCAACCAGGCTTAACCGGTTGCATTGCTTTAGCATTGACAGCAACACCGGGAGTTCAGCTGTTTCAATGCCCGATTTGGTGACTTCTCCACCAAGATCTACTTGCACCAGCACATCCAACGATTGCCGACCTTCTTCCGCACACAAGCGATCGAGTCGTTCGGCTAATCCGGCCGAGTCAAGCGAATGAATCACATCGAAAAGACTAACAGCGCGCCGCGCTTTGTTTGTTTGCAGATGGCCCACCAGATGCCAACGCGCAGCGTTGCGACCCAGTTCGGCAATCTTTTCTCCTGCTTCCTGCACGCGATTCTCGCCAAGGTCTTTAGCTCCTAAATCGATCGCGGTCTTCATTGTTTCAGCGGAGTGCGTTTTGCTGATCGCCACAAGCGTTATCTCTTCGGGCGAACGACCACAGGCGCGCGCGCTTGTCTCGATTCGGTTACGAACGTCCGCGAATCGGTCGCGCATCGCTTGAAATGCATCTGGTTTTGGCGGCATTTCTTTGACAACACAATCGAAATGAAATTGTAAGAACGTCGTGTTAGTTGTTGGCGAGTCCTACATTATCAGATCAATTGCGCTGTCGCACCCGGTCATAAGTGTGCAAACGCAGACCTGGTGCCTCAGCAAACTCGTAGTGTACGAAAGTCCGGTCGCAGGTCAATGGCTGGCACGTTGATTGTAATGAAACTGAGAAACCGCAGCGCTCCCCGCTGTAAAAAGTTGGAATCGCGCAATAAATAAACATCGCGCAATCATCGTTGGGAGGAAAACTTTATGAGAAATTCGATAAGCACGAGAACCTTGATATTGAGTGCGGTCGCTGCTTTGCTGCTGGCAGTGGCTATTCCATCAACGGCGTTGGCCCAAGGGCGGGGTCATGGCCGCGGTCAGGGCGGTGGCAACTGGTCAAATCGTGTTGAGAGGAATCAGTCGAACAGAGACTGGCGAACGAACAGAGACTGGCGAAACAGAAGTGCCAACTTGCCTAACTACAATAAGAAGTGTGGCAAGTTTGTAAATTGCCACGATGCGCGCAACGGACGCATCGATGGGCGTGGTCCGCGCGGCACGAGCGTTGGCAACCTTGTTTGGCGCAACCGGCTGCGGAATCGCCAGTATGTGAACAACAACCTGGTGATTCGCAATCGGAGCAACAACAGCTTCTGGCGGAATCGCACCCGGCGAAATATGCGCCGCGTTACCGACAACCGGTAAGCCAAAAACTTATTAGTATCGGCTGCATTGGTCGCGGCAACTTAACGTTTCTTGACACCCTCCAGCCACGTTCGCATAATGAATTCCCATTTGCGGATGTGGCGGAACTGGCAGACGCGCAGGTCTCAGAAGCCTGTGATGGTGACATCGTGGAGGTTCAAGTCCTCTCATCCGCACCAATTTTGAGTACAGGAAAGCGGGTCCAACCGGGCCCGCTTTTCTTTTTGGAACCCTTCGCAAGTCCTCGCGTTAACTAAAAGATGTCACATCGGTGACGGTCACGGTGTCCTATTAGTAACTACACTCGAGCCCGATGGTGCTACAGGAGTGACCGATGAACGCCGAACACGCTGATTCAATTCAATCGGAGGAGCGCAGTGCCCTCCGCGCAAGAGCGCCGCAGCCACTCAAGATAACGGAGCGTCCAGCTCGGAACCGCGTTCAGCATCTGGCTGATTTGGCTCACACACTCTTGCGGGAAGCTGAAACGCTGGCCTCCGACAAAACATTTACCGAAGAATCAAACAAGTTGCGCTCGCTGAACATCGCGGAAGGCGTCGACTTTTATGATGAGGTGATGCGCTTCGAGGTTACCCTCATAAAGCTCGCGCTGGAACGTAGCGGACGAAACCAGGCCGCGGCGGCCAGGCTACTGCACATCAAGCCGACCACGCTAAACTTCAAGATCAAACTCTACGGAATCGAATACTGAAAAGCGCGTAAATCGTGAATCGTAAATCGTAAATAGAGGTAGTGGGGTAACCGTGTGTGTTGCTATTTGAAGGTTAGGATTGCCAGAACTCTCGGCCTCAAACACAGTAAATGGTAGAACAATCGAAGTAGAAAACTATTTACGATTCACGATTTACGATTTACTCGCTCTTAGTTAACTGCTTGCGAGGAGTTGTCTGCCGAAGGCTCGCGGCCATCTGAAACAGTCAACTGCTGTTCGTCGAAGAGAGTTGAATTGATCAACATCTGCACCCAATACTGACCCGCCGCCGGAAACGTAACATTGACAAAGAAACTGATGTTGTCGGCAAAGCCTCCCGGCGTTATCTCAAAGCTGGTTGGTTGCGACACAACGATTGGATGCTGTCGATCTGGCGTAAGAATTCTGACTTCGGAAAGATGAGTTCCCTCTCCACTCCAGTGATTGACTATTGCAAATTTGATCAGGGAAACCGGCAACTGCTGCACCATGATGTTTTGGAACACACCCATAAAGGAAAGCTTGTTGCCGACTTCGAGTCGCACGTCATCGCAAAAAAGCGTGTAAATTAATTCGAGTTTTTGGTCGTTTGTTTGATTTGATGTCATTTTACTTTCCTGTCAAGAATTCAAGTTCGGTAGTCTCAGGGTTGGGAAGGGCGGATTAGCACCCAGCGGGGCTGCCCCACCGGGGACCCCGCCTTGCCCCCGCTCTGTTTGAGTGGCCTTCAACGAGCGGGGGTAAACCACCCTTCGCAACCATGAGATCATCGCGACGATCAGCTTAACATCTTCTTGAACGCTTCTTCATCGATCACGCTAACGCCCAATGAAGTTGCTTTGTCCAGTTTCGAGCCGGCCTCTTCGCCGGCAACCACGAAATCCGTCTTTTTACTGACTGACGAACTGACGCGGCCGCCGCGTGATTCGATGGCCGCGCGCGCTTCATCACGCGTAAAGTCTGCGAGTGTGCCAGTCAACACAAATGTTTTGCCCGCAAATTTATCATCAGTCGGCGCGCTGGTCTTTTCTATTTTCGTACGCACTCCGGCAGCAGCCAGCCGCTCGCACAACGCCAGATTGCCTTCATCGTCAAACCAGTCGCGCACGCTCTGGGCGACAGTCAAACCAATCTCAGGAACATCATCAAGCTCTGCCACTGTCGCCTTGCTCAACACAGCGAGCGAACCAAACCGGCGGGCCAGCGTTGTCGCCGTGCGATCGCCAACATGACGCAAGCCCAGCGCGTAAACGAGATTTGCCAGGTCGCACTGCTTGCTGGCTTCGATTTGCGCGAGCAGATTTGACGCTGACTTTTTGGCCATTCGTTCAAGGCCAGCCACGTCTTCCAAAGTGAGAGTGTAAAGATCCCCGGCGTCGTGGACCTTTCCGCTCTCGACCAGTTGATGGACAAGCGATTCGCCCAATCCTTCAATGCGCATTGCCCGGCGCGAAGCAAAGTGCAACAACCGGCCTTCGAGTTGTGCCGGACAGTAGGCAGCCACGCAACGCGAAACCACCTCGCCTTCGGGACGCGAGATCTCGCCGCCGCACACCGGACATTTCCTCGGCATGCGAAAAACTTTCTCTTCACCGGTGCGCTTTGCTTCGATAACTTTAAGCACTTTCGGAATTACGTCGCCACCCTTTTCGATCAACACCCAGTCACCGATTCGTATTCCCAGGCGCTTCACTTCATCCGGGTTATGCAGCGTGGCGCGTGACACCGTGGTGCCGGCCAACGCGACCGGCTCGAGGTTCGCGACCGGCGTCAACGCGCCAGTCCTTCCCACCTGCACCACAATTGAAAGCACTTGCGTTGTTGCCTGGCGTGCAGCGTACTTGTAAGCGATGGCCCAGCGCGGCGCTTTGTTCGTGGTGCCAAACTCATCCTGTAGCGCGGTTGAATTTACTTTCACCACCAGACCATCAATCTCATAATCCAGAGCGTCCCGTTTCGCTTCCATCTGGTTGGCAAACTCGATCACCTCATCAATCGACTTGCAAAGAACTCGTTCCGGATTCACACGCAGGCCGGCCTGCTCCATCCAGTCGAGCGCTTCCCAGTGAGTGGCAAATGGTTTTCGATCGCCTGTAAGCAGATCGTAAGCAAACATCTCCAGCCGCCGCGACGCAGTGATCTTAGGATCGAGTTGGCGAATGGTTCCCGCGGCCGCATTGCGCGGGTTGGCAAAGCGCGGTTCGTCCTGATCTTCCCGCTCGGCATTGATACGCCCAAAAACCTTTCGCGGAATGAACGCCTCGCCGCGTACTTCCAGATTTGAGATCTCAGATTTGAAATTTGAAATCTCAGACCTGACGCCTGTGATTTTTGCAGGAGTTTTCGTGTCGCGTAACCTAAGCGGGATACTGCGGATGGTGCGCGCATTCGCCGTAACTTCTTCACCAGTACGGCCGTCGCCGCGTGTAACCGCGCGCGCCAGTACCTGGTTTTCATAGTGCAGTGCGATTGATAGCCCGTCGATTTTAAGTTCTGCTACATAATCGACAGCCCGCCCGTCGGCGAGACGTTGGCAACGCGCGTCAAAAGCGCGCAGCTCGTCAAGGTTATAGCTATTGTCGAGCGACAACATCGGGCGGCGATGGACTACCTTTTCAAAACCTTCCATCGGTCGGCCGCCAACACGCTGCGTGGGACTGTCGCTGGTGATCAGTTCCGGGTGCTGCTGCTCAAGCTGCTGTAACCTTTCGACCAACG